>Ga0210400_10001031_pt1 | contig 28617 bp, 25 predicted proteins | sample IncBWH26MmetaG_FD_155456 | JGI IMG/M metagenome (GOLD analysis project Ga0210400, IMG submission 155456) | Forest soil microbial communities from Barre Woods Harvard Forest LTER site, Petersham, Massachusetts, United States - Inc-BW-H-26-M | ecosystem: Environmental > Terrestrial > Soil >... | reverse complement strand
CAAAGGCTTCCTCGGACGGAATGTTGGGAAAATCGGCCGAGGTCACCACCGCCTTGACGCCGGGCAGCGCCAGCGCCTTGTCGATCTTGATCGATTTGATGCGGGCATGGGCGTGCGGGCTGCGCTTGATCTTGCCCCACAACATGCCGGGCATGACCATGTCGGCGCCGAAATTGGCCCGGCCGATGACCTTGTCGACGCCGTCCGGACGGATCGGACGGGTGCCGACGACCTTCAGACTCTCACCATCGTACGCCATGAGATGCACTCCATGACTGAACTGTTGAATTCGCTGTCATTGCGAGGGCAGCGACGCAATCTCGGGGCCTAACGAGCTCCCCGTATAGATTGGTGCGCCGCCCTGTTCCTGACAGTGGCAATAGGCCTCACTCCGCCGCGGCGCGGGCGGGCGGCTCGGCGTCGAACGCCGCGCGCAATTTCGGCGGTGACATCGGCAGATCGCGCATCCGGATCCCGGTCGCGTCGGCGATTGCGTTGGCGACCGCCGCCATCGGCGGCACGATCGGCACCTCGCCGACACCGCGCGCGCCGAACGGATGGCGCGGGTTCGGCACCTCGATCATGATCGTGTCGATCATCGGCATGTCCGAAGCGACCGGCACGCGGTAGTCGAGAAAGCCGGGGTTCTCGAGGCGGCCGTCCTTGTCGTAGACATACTCCTCGTTGAGCGCCCAGCCGACGCCCTGGGCGACGCCGCCCTGCATCTGGCCTTCGACATAGCTCGGATGGATCGCGCGGCCGACATCCTGGATCGCGGTATAGCGCAGGATCTTGACGTAGCCGGTCTCGCGGTCGACCTCGACATCGCAGATATGGGTCGTGAAACCCGGTCCCTGCCCTTGCGCGTTGATCTGCACCTCGGCGCTGATCGGGCCGCCGGTGCGCGCCGCCTTGCCCGCGATCTCCGACAATGACAGCGGCTCGAAGCTGCCGGCATTGGGGCCGGCCGGATAGACCTTGCCATCCTTCCACTCGACCGCCTCGGGGCTGATGTCCCAGATGACCGCGGCGCGCTTTTTGAGCTCGACGATGACCTTCTCGGCCGCCTGCGTCACGGCCATGCCGCCGGCGAAGGTGACGCGGCTGCCGCCGGTCGAGGCGCTGAAGCCGATCGCCGTCGTGTCGCCAACGACCGGGCGGACATTCTCGAACGGAACCCCGAGCACCTCGGCGACCATCAGCGCCATCGAGGCGCGCGAGCCGCCGATATCGGGGTGGCCCTCGGTGACCGTGACCGTGCCGTCCTCGTTGATGTGGCAGGCTGCGCTCGATTCACCGCCAGCATTGTGCCAGTAGCCCGACGCGATGCCGCGGCCCTGGCCGGGCTTGAGCGGCGTCTTGAGGTGCTCGCTGGCGCGCGCCGCCTCCAAGGTCTTCTGGTAGCCGATATTGACCCAGGTCGGGCCGTGCGTCGCCTTGGTGCCCTCCTTGGCGCCGTTGATCTCGCGCAATTCGAGCGGATCGATCCGCAACTCGCGGGCGAGCTCATCGACGCAACTTTCGACCGCGAACGAGCCGATCGGCGCCCCGGGCGCACGGTAGGCGGCGACCTTCGCGCGGTTGCACAGCACGTCGTAGCCGATCGTCTCAGCGTTCGGCAGGTCGTAAACCGCCAGGCTGCAGATGCAGCCCTGCTGCACCGGCGAACCTGGAAACGCGCCGGCCTGGTATTTCAGCACGGTCCGTGCGGCGGTGATATGCCCGTCCTTCTTGGCGCCGAGCTTGACCTCGACGACCGCGCCCGAGGTCGGCCCGGTCGCCCGGAACACCTCTTCGCGGCTCATCACCATCTTGACCGGCCGGCCGGATTTCTTTGACAGCATGTAGGCGAGCGGTTCGAGATAGATGATCGTCTTGCCGCCGAAGCCGCCGCCGATCTCGGCTGGGATCGCGCGGATGCTGGCAATGTCGGCGCCGCAAATGCGCGAGGTGTAGGCGCGCACCATGAATTGGCCCTGGCTCGAGCTAAAGATCGTGCATTGCCCGTCGGCCCCGACCGAAACGAGACAGGCATGCGGCTCGATGTAGCCCTGATGCACCGGCTTGGTCGTATAGCGCTGTTCGACGATGATGTCGGCTTCCTTGAAGCCGGCCTCGACGTCGCCCTTCGCGAACCGCACCATCTTGGTGATGTTGGAAGGCTTGGTCGGCTTTGGCTCGATCCCCGCCGTAAAGACGTTGTCGTGCAATAGCGGCGCATCCGGCGCCATCGCCGCCTCGACATCCATGACGTGCGGCAACACCTCGTATTGGACCTCGATCAGGTCGAGCGCCTGCTCGGCGATGTCGGGCGAGGTCGCCGCGACCGCCGCCACGGCGTGCCCTTCGTACAGAGCCTTGCCCTGGGCCATGCAGTTGCGCGACAGGTCCCACAGATTATGCGGCGCGGCGCCTATCACGCGCTTATCCGGAGGGATGTCCGGGAAATCGGCCCGTGTCGTCACCGCCTTCACCCCGGGCAGGGTCAGCGCCTTGTCGACATTGATCGACACGATCCTGGCATGCGCGTGAGGGCTGCGCTTGATCCTGCCCCACAGCATGCCAGGCATCGCCATGTCGGCGCCGAAATTGGCGCGGCCGGTGACCTTGTCGACACCGTCGGGCCGGATCGGCCGAGTGCCCACGAGGCGCAGCGCCGATTTGTCGAGGTAACTCATCCTCATTCCTCCTCAGCTCTGGGCCCGGGCGATTGGCCCTCTACTCCCGGTAAATAAGACAGCGCTTACGCTGCCTCCTTGCAGATCAAGCGGCGGGCGACGGAGGATTTTCCCCGCGCATCACCGCCGCGGCGTCGAGCACGGCGCGGATGATCTTGTCGTAGCCGGTGCAGCGGCACAGATTGCCGGCGAGCCAATAGCGGGTCTCTTCCTCGGTCGGGTTCTTGTTCTCGTCGAGCAGCGCCTTCGCCGCGACAATGAAGCCCGGGGTGCAGAAGCCGCATTGCAGCGCGGCGTGCTCGAGGAATTTCTGCTGCACCGGGTGCAGCTTCTCGCCCTCCGCGACACCCTCGACCGTGATGATCGTACGGCCCTCGGCCTCGACGCCGAGCATCAGGCAGGAGCACACCACCTTGCCGTCGCAGATGACGCTGCAGGCGCCGCAATCGCCCGAGCCGCAGCCCTCCTTGCTGCCGGTCAATCCCATTTCGTCACGCAGGCAGTCGAGCAGAGTCTGCTGCGCCTCGCACAGAAACTCCTTCGGCTCACCGTTGATGACAGTCGATACGTGATGCTTGCTCATTAGGGGGGTCTCCCGAATTTCAGTTAAGCGCGCGCGGCGGCGCGCTCGAAAGCGATGGCGGCCGCCCGGCGCGCGAGCACGCCGGCGATCTTGATGCGGTACTCGATCGTGCCGCGCTTGTCGGAGATCGGCCGGCAGGAGCCCCGCGCCGCCGAGTCGAGTTTCTGCAATGTCTCGTCGTCGAGCTTATGGCCGATTAGCGCCTGCGCCGCCTCCGCGCAGATGATTTGGGTCGGGGCGACCGCGCCGAGCACGACGCGCGCATCGGTGCAAGTACCGCTGGCATCGAGCGTCACGTTGACGGCGCAGCCGACGACGGCGATGTCCATCTCGGTGCGCGGGATGAACCGCAGATACGCGTCCGACTGGCGCGGTTTCGGCTTTGGAATGCGGAACTCGACCACGAACTCGCCCTTCTGCAGCGAGGTCTGGCCCGGCCCGGTGACGATCGCCTCGACCGGCACTTCGCGCCGGCCATTAGGCCCCGCGACAACCGCCGTCCCGCGCGCGGCGATGACCGGCGGCACGCTGTCGGCGGCCGGCGAGGCGTTGCACAGATTGCCGGCGATCGACGCGCGGCCCTGGATCTGCGTCGAGCCGATCAGATCGACCCCTTCGACGATTCCCGGGAAAGCCTTCACCAGCCGCTCGTCGGCGCTGATCATGACGCCCGGCGTCGCACCGCCGATGACGAATGTGTCGCCCTCCTCGCGGATCCCGATCATGCCCGGTATCCGCTTCGTGTCCACGATCAGCTCCGGCCGGGCCCGCCCGGATTTCAGCTGGACGAGAAGATCGGTCCCGCCCGACAGGACCTTCGCCAAACCGGCGCTGGCGGCCAAAGCCTTCACAGCATCGTCGATCGTGGTTGGCGCCGTGTAACTGACCCTCGGCATGTTCGCTCCTGAAAAGACGCGGTCGCGGCCCGCCGTCGCCGGACGGGGGGTCTGGCGCGGCACGTCTTGGCTTACACTACCAGCCCCGGCGAGGTGAAGTGCAAATCTTGGACCTGCGCCGCGCGCCGAGCGGCGCGATGCCGCGTTACGGCTTCAGATCGCGCTGCTTTCGCGGCAGCCGCGCGGGGCGGTATTCATTTCATGCCCCCCGCCCTTCCTAGAGCATGCGGTCTTCCGCGAGCGTCCGCTCGGCCCGGACGTCGGCTCCGGCAATTCGGCGCGCTGCCGCAGGCCGTGCGCGAATTCGCCCAGCCGGTCGAGGTCCATGATGACGACGACCTAGCGATCGACCAGCACGATGCGCTCCTCGCGCAATCGCCGCAATGTGCGGTTGACATGCACCAGGGTCAAGCCGAGGTGGTCGCCGACCCGCTCCTGGGTCAGCAACGGCCTTCGACGGCGCCATCGTCCGCTCGCAAGACCCCGGCAAACGTTGTTGCCGATGACGGCTCTGCCCTACGATGCGGGGCGCAGCGTGCGCAAGCCGGGTTGCGTCTTTCCGGTCGCTCGCTCGGCCCCATGCCTGCTGAGAGTCTCTTTACCGATGATCCCGATCGCCGAAGGTCTCGTCCTCGACGAGCGCGAGATCGACGAAAGCTTTATCCGCGCCTCCGGGCCCGGCGGGCAGAACGTCAACAAGGTGGCGAGCGCGGTACAGCTCCGCTTCGACATCCGCCATTCGCCGTCATTGCCCGAGGGCGTGCGGACGCGCCTCGAACGGCTCGGCGGCCATCGCGTGTCGCAGGACGGCGTGCTGATCCTGACGGCGCAGCGCTTTCACTCGCAGGAGCGCAACCGGGCCGACGCGCTGGATCGCCTCGTCGAGCTGATCCGCCGCGCCGCGACCCCGCCCCGCCCGCGCCGGCCGACCCGCCCGACGGCGGCCGCGCGCGAACGTCGCCTCGCCGACAAGGCGCGGCGCGCCCGCCTGAAGCAGCAGCGCACGACGGTTTCCGATGAATGAAGCTGCGGAGTTCGCCGGCTAGCGCGTCGGCGTGCCGCCGATTCGCGCGCGAAGGCGGCAGCGGCAAAATGACGCTTCCGTTGTTACCGGCGCATGCGGCGGCCGCCGGCGCCGGCGCCGTTGGCGGTGGCACGGTGTGTCCAGGCCGCTTCGCAGAGGCTGACCTCCCGTTCCGCCGTGGCGACCGCCTCGCGTGCTTCCGCAATCTGGGTCTCGATCCCGACGATCGAACCCTCCAGCTTTTTGCGGCGCTCGAGCAAAGGCTGGACAAAGATCGGATAAACGACCCCGGGCTTCTGCTCGATCCGTGCGGCGCCCGTCTCCTGCTCGATTTCCCAATGCAGCCGTTGCGCATCCCGGCGCAGCCGCGCCGCCAGGGTCTCCAGCCCGGCGAGAAAGCGGCGCCGTTCATCGAGTTCCCAGCGATGATGGCGGAGACGGTTATCCAGAACACTCATTCAGCAGCTCCCGCAAATGCGCACGCTCGGGGGCCGCTTTTCGTGGCGGCCAATGCCTAACGTTGCGCTACGGCGCTGAAGATCGGGTTAAACCGGGCGGGATGCGGCCCGGGATCCGGCCCGGCACCCGACCGGGAATGGTTTTAACCTCGGCGATAATCATTTATTAACCGCCGACGGTAATAGTCGTTAAGGATGATGGTGCGGCCGGCGGCGGTCCGCTCGCTTGGAGGTTTTTCCGATGCGTGTTTTGCTGGTTGAGGATGATGCCGCGACTTCAGCAAGCATCGAAATGATGCTGCGAAAAGAGAGCTTTATCTGCGACACCACGGATCTCGGCGAAGACGGGCTGGAGATCGGCAAGCTGTACGATTACGACATCATCATACTCGACCTGCTGCTACCCGACATGGACGGTTACGAAGTTCTGCGGCGGTTGCGAGCGGCGCGGGTGCGCACGCCGATCCTGATCCTTTCCGGGCTTGGCGAGCTCGACCATAAGATCAAGGGGCTCGGCTTCGGCGCCGACGACTTCCTCACCAAGCCGTTCGAGCAGCGCGAGCTGGTGGCGCGCATTCAGGCAATCGTCCGGCGCTCGAAAGGCCATCCCGAATCGACGATCCGCACCGGCAAATTGCTGGTCAACCTCGACAGCCGCATCGTCACGGTCGGCGAGCAGCCGCTCCACCTCACCGCCAAGGAGTACGGCATCCTCGAGCTGTTGAGCCTGCGCAAGGGGACCACCCTGACGAAAGAGATGTTCCTCAACCATCTCTACGGCGGGATGGACGAGCCCGAGCTGAAGATCATCGACGTGTTCGTCTGCAAGCTGCGCAAGAAGCTGGCGCAGGCGACCGGCGGCGATCACTACATCGAAACCGTGTGGGGCCGCGGCTACGTGCTGCGCGACCCAGTCGAGGCAGCCGCCGACTAACGGTAAGACAACTAGCGGCGCGACGATCGGGCAACCGCGACGATCGGCGCGAGGCCCAACCGGAAGCCGCCGGGCCGGGCGTCGAGCACGATCCGGCTGCCGAGCCTCGCTGCCAACAATCCGGTAAAATAAGCGCCCGCCGCTCGCGAGGTCAGTTGGTCCACCGGGGTGGTGAGCGCCAACGCCGCCTGCACTTGCGCGCCGGGACCGGAGCCCTCGCCGACCGCCTCGACTCGCGGTCCACCAGCGCCGGCATCGGCAACCAGCTGCCCGCCGCGATGCAGCGCCTCCCCAGCGATGGCGAGCATGTTGCAGGTGAGTTTTTGCCATTCGAGCGGCAGAGCCCGCACCTTTTCACGGTAGTCGCAGGTGACCGAACTCTCCTCGAAGAAGGTGCTGGCGAGCCGATGCGGCGGCAGGCCGGCCAGCTCGCCGCCGCTGAAGCCGTAGGCAAACCGATAGAACTGCAGCCGCCGGTTGGCTTTCCGCGCGCTCTCGCCGACCAGCGAGATCGCGTCCTGAACAAAATCGGGCTCCTCGTCGGCGAGCAGTTCGGCGCCATTGCCGATGGCCGCGACCGGCCCGATTAAATCATGGCAGAGACGCGCGGCGAGCATCTCGAGCACGCGCAGATCGACAGCCTGGTCCATTCCGGCATGCTGGCACGACGGCGAAACGGCGGCAACGCCGGAGCCTTCATTAAATCGGGCTTTTACTAAAGTTCGAGGCGCTCAAGCAGCGCCGCGGCGCGGTCGAGATCCTCGGGGCGATTAGCATTGAAAAACGGATCGACCCCGGGCTCGACGCCCGATGCCTGCCCTGGAACCTGATTCGGAAACGGCACGGTCGCGAGGCGATAGCGCCCCGTCCAGACATCCACCTTGCGAATATCCTCTTCGAGCAGTGCCCGCCGCAGCTCGTCGCGTAGCCGCACCGGCCAAAGCCCGATCACCGGATGGGCCTGGCCACCGGAAGCGGCGCAGGCAAGCTCGGCGCCCGCAGCGTCCATTCCGTGCAGGAGGCGGCTAACCAGATCCTCGGGCAGAAACGGCGCGTCGGTCGCGACGCTGGCCATGACCGGGCAATCCGGCCGGTGCTCCGCCGTCCAATCCAGCCCCGCCAGAATGCCGGCGAGCGGTCCGGCAAAATCGGCGATCGAGTCGGCCACGACCGGCAATCCAAAAGCCGCAAAGCGTGTGGGATCGCCATTGGCGTTCAGGACCAGCGCCTCAACCTGCGGCCGCAGGCGTTCGATGACGCGCTCCAGCAGCGAGCGTCCGCCAAGCAGCCGCAACGCCTTGTCGCCGCCCCCCATGCGTCGGCTTTGGCCGCCGGCGAGCAGCAGGCCGACGAGGATCACCCCTCCTCCCCGCCCGCGACTTCTTCCGGCAGGCCGGCTTTGCGGGACAGCCGTGGGGGCTCCTCGCCGATGGCCCGCGGATCGCTGTCGAAGACGATGCGCTCATTGCCGGCCAGCGCGACAAAGCGCCGCCCCCTGGCCCGGCCGATCAGCGTGAGCCCGGCCTGCCGCGCCAGTTCGACGCCCCAGGCGGTAAAGCCCGAGCGCGAGATCAGGATGGGAATCCCCATCTGCACGGTCTTGATCACCATCTCCGAGGTCAGCCGGCCGGTCGTGTAGAAGATCTTGCCGGCGGGCGGGATGCCCTTCAGGTGCATGTAGCCGGCGATCTTGTCGACGGCGTTGTGGCGGCCGACATCCTCCATGTAGAGCAATGGCCGGTCTTCCTCGCATAGCACGCAGCCATGGATCGCGCCGGCGGCGAGATAAAGGCTCGGCGCGGTGTTGATCTTGCGGGTCAGCGCGTAGAGCCAGGAAGTGCGCAGCACGGCATCGGGGTCGAGCCGCACTTCCTCGAATTTCTCCATCAGATCGCCGAACACGGTGCCCTGGGCGCAGCCCGAGGTCAGCGTCTTCTTCTTCAGCTTGTCCTCGAAATCGGTCTCGCGGTCGGTGCGGACCACGACGGTTTCGATCTCTTCGTCGTAATCGACCGCGATGATCCGGTCGTCGGGGTTCAGCATGTTCTGGTTCAACAGGTAGCCGACCGCGAGATAATCCGGGTGATCGCCGATCGTCATCATCGTCACGATCTCGCGCCCGTTCAGGAACAGGGTCAGCGGCTGCTCGGTGACGACCGCGGTCTCGATCGCCTTACCCTCCTGGTCGATCCCGGCGACCCGCCGGGTCAGCCGCGGATCGTCCGGATCGGGCAGAACGGTAAATTCCTTCATGCCGCGATGATGGGCAGCCCCGGGTTCCGCTTCAACCCAGAAGGTGCCATGTTTTGCCCAACCAGATTAGGTCGAGCAGGATGACTGAAACCACAACCTTATACGAGGAGGACACCGCAGCCTGGGCAGAGCAGCAGGCCGCGGCACTGCGGGCTGCGGCACGCGGCGGGTCAAATCAGCTTCGCGATTGGAAGAATTTGGCCGACGAGATGGAGGATTTGGCCAAGTCGCTGAAGGTCGCTCTCAAGAGCCAGATCTCTCGCATTATCCAGCATCAGGTAAAGCTGATGCAGTCGCCCTCAGAGGATCGGCGGAGAGGGTGGCGTCGAACCATCCGTCAAGCAAGAGGGGAAATCGAGCGTATCCTTGAGGACAGCCCCAGCTTGAAACGGGAAATCCCGCGGCTGATCGAGGCGGAAACGAGACGGTCCATCCAGCTTGCTATCAGGGATCTCGAGGACCACGATGAGATCGATGGCCTGAGACTCCCCTCGCTCCGGCGGCTTAGGTATTCGGAAGAGCAGATCCTCGGGGATTGGTTTGCCCCGGATCCCGGAGAGCGCGTCCGCAAGTAGCCATGACCGGAACGGGGGGCGACAGGCGGCTCGGGGCGACCTATATAATTGGCACGGCGCCTGGGCTGGGCACGCGGCAGAGTTCTCCATGATCGATCCGTTCGGACGCACTATCACCTATTTGCGCGTGTCGGTCACCGACCGCTGCGATTTCCGCTGTGTCTATTGCATGGCGGAAGAGATGAATTTCCTGCCAAAGAAGGAGCTTCTGACCCTCGAGGAGCTCGACCGGGTGTGCAGCGCCTTCATCCGGCTCGGCGTCAGAAAGCTCCGGCTGACCGGCGGCGAGCCCTTGGTGCGGCGCGACATCATGACCCTGTTTCGCGGGCTGGGTCGGCATATCCGGGACGGGGTCCTCGATGAGCTGACCCTGACGACCAATGGCAGCCAGCTGGCGCGCTATGCCGAGGAATTGCGCAATTGCGGCGTGCGGCGGGTCAATGTTTCGGTCGATACGCTCGACCCCGACAAATTCACCGAGATCACCCGGCGCGGCCGGCTCGACCAGGTGCTGGAGGGGCTGGCCGCCGCGAAACGCGCCGGGCTGGCGGTCAAAATCAACACGGTGGCGCTGCGCGGCGTCAACGAGGACGAGCTCGACGAGCTCGTCGCCTGGTGCGGTGGCGAAGGCTTCGATCTCGTCATCATCGAAGTCATGCCGATGGGCGACATCGGCGGCGAGAACCGGCTCGACCAGTACCTGCCCTTGTCCCTGGTGCGCGCCCGGCTGCAGCGCCGCTGGACGCTCGACGACAGCGACTACCGCACCGGCGGGCCGGCGCGCTACGTGACGGTGCGCGAGACCGGCCAGCGGCTCGGCTTCATCACCCCGCTGACCCATAATTTCTGCGAGAGCTGCAACCGGGTTCGCCTGACCTGCACCGGCACGCTCTATATGTGCCTCGGGCAGGAGGATGCGGCGGATCTGCGCACACCGCTGCGCCAGTCGGAAGGCGACGAAGCGGTCGAGACCGCGATCCGCGAGGCGATCTCGCGCAAGCCCAAGGGCCACGATTTCATCATCGACCGCCGTCACAACCGGCCCGCCGTGGCCCGCCATATGAGCGTGACCGGCGGGTGACTGCCGCGGCCAAACGGCAGGGTGCGCCGCGCGTCGCGTTCGTGGCGTCCGAGGCCGAGCCGGCGCAAAAAGCGCTTCAGGAATTGCGGCAGCGCTACGGCACGATCGCCACGGATGATGCCACGGTCATCGTCCCGCTCGGCGGCGATGGTTTCATGCTCGAAACACTGCACCGCTTCGTCACGCAGGGCGTGCCGATCTTCGGCATGCACCGCGGCAGCGTCGGGTTTCTGATGAATTCCTACCGCGTCGACGACCTCGTCGGGCGCATCGCCACCGCGCAGCCGGTCGAACTGCACCCGCTCGAAATGGCCGCGACGGACCTGGCCGGGATTTGCCAGCGCGCGATGGCCTTCAACGAGGTGTCATTGCTGCGCGAAAGCCGCCAGGCGGCCAAGCTGCGGGTCAGCGTCGACAGTATCGTCCGGCTCGACGAGCTGATGGCGGACGGCGTCCTCGTGTGCACGCCGGTCGGCAGCACCGCCTACAATTTCTCGGCGTACGGACCGATCATCCCGCTCGGAGCTGGCGTCCTCGGGTTGACCCCGATCAGCGCCTTCCGCCCGCGGCGCTGGCGCGGCGCGCTCTTGCCTCATGGCGCGCGGGTCCGAATCGAGGCGCTCGAAACCGACAAGCGGCCGGTCAGCGCGGTCGCCGATTTCACCGAGGTGCGCGATGTCGTCGCGGTCGAGATCCACGAAAACCGCGACATCGCAATGACGCTCTTGTTCGACCACGAGGCGAACCTCGAGGAACGCGTGCTGAAGGAACAGTTCCTGAGCTGACGTCTCACGTTAGTAGTGCGGGTGCATTGTAGCGTAACCCGCCACGACCTGGCCGCACCCAAAATGGCGGGTTTCGCTCCGCTCCACCCGCCCTACACGCCACGAGCCAGGTTTAGTCCAGTGTCAGCGGCGCGCCGTCGAGGTCCTCGGCGCGTTCGATCTCGATCAGTACGGCATAGCCGGCCTTGTTCGGGTCGCGGTCTTTCTCGGGCTGGACTAGGCGGTGCCATACTTCTTCGTAAACCGGCCCCGATTTGTAGATCTTCGCCCGGCCATAGAATCGCGCGATCCCGCCCTTCGGCAGAATGCCTTCCTCACGCAATTGCGGCTTGCGGAAGTACACGGTCAGCGGCGTTCCATCGTGAAGATTGGCGCTGGTCGACCCCTTGCCCCGCTCCCACAGCGCGATGTGCTCGTCGTCGAACACCATCGTGCCGCCGCGCGGCGTGACCTGCGCAAAGCCGTTGGGCAGCACCGAGCCGACCAGGCACACATTGGCGGGAAAGGCGCTGTTGATGTGCGCCTGCAGCACTTTCGGAATGTTCGCCATTGGATTCTCCCTGTTTCTTGGTCGATCGAAATTAACCCGCTCAGGCGATTTGATCGAGTGTCGAAGCAATGTCGCGTGTCGTAACCCGGCGCAAATCGCGCACGTCGCGCTCGTCGAAGGCGCGGCCGCGGTGCATCGTGCAGCGGTTGTCCCAGATCACCAGATCGCCCTCGCGCCATTCGTGACGATAGACAAACGTGGGTTGGGTGGCGTGCTCGATCAGGTCGCGCAACAACAGGCGGCCGTCGGGCACGGGCCAGCCGACGATTTCCGAGGCGTGCGCGGCGAGGTAGAGCGTCTTGCGCTTCGAACCGGGGTGGACCCGCACCAGCCGCTGTGGCACGGCTGGCAGCAGATTCTTCTCGCCGAACAGCAGCTCGGTGAAACCGAGCTGGGCGCGCGACCATGCGATGTCATGCAAGGCGACCAGATCCTCGATCTCGGCCTTGGTGGCGGCGGACAGCGCGTCATAGGCCGCACGCAGATCGGCGAATTCGGTCTCGCCCCCGCCGAGCGGACCCGGGCGCGGCACGCGATGCGCGTAGAGCATCGACAGCGCGGCGGGGATCCGGCGGAACGACCCGTCGGTGTGCCACAGCCGGTTGCCGAGCTGGTCGAAGCGGCGCGCATCGTCACGCCGCCGGAGCTGACCCTGCTCGTCCAGGTTGGAGATGTCGGACATTTCCGGCCGCAATCGGCGCTTCACATCGGCGCGCCCGCTGCGTGGGATTTCGAGTTCGCCGAACTGACGGGCCAAATCCATCTGCCGCCCGTCGTCGAGATCCTGGCCGCGGAACACGACTACCGCATAGCGGTCGATCGCCTGCCACAGCGATGCGACCGTCGCCGCGTCGAGCGGTCGTCCGGTGTCGACACCGCTGATTTCAGCGCCGAGCAGCGGAAGCAATGGGTGTATGGAAAGGCTCATCGGAACAGCAGTGGCTTGGGTCAGGCGCCGAGGCGCGAGCGGACGAACTCGCCGACCGCCTGCACGAGATGCGTCAGATCGGCGCGCAGCCGATCGAAACCAGGCAGCCGCTGCAAGCTGCGCTGATCCATGTAGAGCGAACGATCGACCTCGATCTGCAGACTGTGGCGGTTCTCGGTCGGGCGCCCCTGCCGGCGCACGATCTCGACGCCCTTGTAGCCTTCGTTGATCCTGACGTCGTAGCCAAGCCCCCGCAGAAAGCGGGCGACGAAATCGGTAAATTCCGGCGCGCAGGTCGTGCCGTCGCGGTCGCCGAGCACGAAATCGCCGTGCTCGCCCTTGAGCCCGTCGTGCCGATTGCCATTGGACGGCATCGAATGGCAGTTGATGTGCCAGACCGCGCCGAATTCGTCATGCAGCCGCTCGCAGGCGTCGTCCAGCACATTGTGGTACGGCGAGTGGTAGCGCTCGATGCGCGCGAGAATGTCGTCCGGGCTGAGCTTGCAGTCGTAGATCGGCACGCCGGGCTGCGCATGGCGGCGCACGAGGCCGACCCGGGTCACCGGCCGCGGCTTGAAAAACGTCGGCAACGGCCCGGTCAGGATCCCCGGATCGAGATCGTCCGGAGCCCGGTTCGGGTCGAGGTAGCTGCGCGGGAACAATGCACCGATCAGAGTCGCCCCGAATGCAGGCGCAGCCTCGTACAGCTCGTCGACATAGGCGTCCTCGGCGCGGCGCAGTACCGGCAGCGGACAGCGATAGGCGAAATCATCGGGATAGTGGGAACCGCTATGGGGCGAGTCCAAGACCAGCGGCAACCGGGGGCCCGGCGGATCGCGTCGCCACAAGACGCCCGGAATCTCGATACCCGTTACCTGGCTCCTCATCGCCTCCGGTCCGACCGCGAAGATGCGAGACCGCAACCGCCGGCGCACCCCCACGAGGGTGCACGCGACCGTTGCGATCTTTGGTCATCGCATAGCGAGGCTGCGGAGGGAAGGGAGAAGCGGCGGGCGGCCGGCGGAAAGCGCCGGCCGGTCATGTCGGGAATAAGACGCTGCTAGCGCTGCACCGCGGCGATGACACGCGCCAGGCCGAGGAACTTTTCGGGATCCTGCGGCTCGCCGTTAACCAGCACCTCGTAATGCACATGCGGTCCGGTAGCCCGGCCGGTGCTGCCGAGGAAGCCGATCTGGCTGTGCCCCGCGACCCGCTGGCCAACCGACACGGTCTGGCGATGGAGATGGGCATAGCGGCTGGAGATGCCGTTGCCGTGATCGATCTCGACGACCTTGCCGTAATCGTCGCGATAACCGGAATAGGTCACAACGCCGGCCGCTGTCGAGTAGACCGGGGTCATGTACGGCGCCCGGAGATCGATCCCGGTGTGATAGGCCGAGTGGCCGTTGATCGGATCGCCACGCACCCCGAACGGGCTGCCGAGCTCATAACTTTCAAGCGGTGCCGTAACCGGCAACGCCTTAACCAAGGTGCGCAGCGCGGCAAGCTTCTCGGGGCTGATCGTCGCGGCGTTTTGGCCTGTCGGAGAAGGAATGAACGGGCCGCCTTCGCCGCGGTTCACTCCGAGCTGCGCGAACATATGCTTGACGTCGACCCCGGCCGACGCCAGCACCCGCTCGATTTGCGCGAAGGCGCCGCGATCGACGGCGGCGACGGCCGGCGCGGCAGCCCGCGGTGCTTCCACGCGAGCCGCTTCCGCCGGCGAGGCGGGAATGACCACCGCTACCTGGCGCGGCGGCTCGGCGGCCGGGGCAGCGTTCGCAATCGCCGGCGTTGGAGCAGTCGCGACCACGGACGCCGGAGCAGGTGCGCTCGGCGCATTCAAGACAGGCGGCGCGGCCTCGGCGACCGGGCGCGGCGCCTGGCGGCTCGACAGCAGTGATAATTTCTGTTCGAGCTCGTTGACGCGAGCGCGGAATTGGTCGCGCTCGCCAACCGCCTTGTCGCGCTCGGCGCTGAGCTGCTGAAGCTTTTTCTGGGTCTGGTCGAGGCTGCTCTGGGCTTGTGAATGCTTGGCTTGCCCGTCGGCGACATCGGTCGCCTCCTTGCTGAGCCTGGCTGTCAAAGTGGCGCGCTGCGCGTCGGCCAGATGTAGGTCGCGCTGCGCCGTTTCGAGCGCCCGGGTCAGTTGCGCGACACGATCGGCCTTGCCCTGCTCCGACAATGCCGCCTGCCGCTTCGCGTCCTCGCCGAGCCTGTCGATCTGGGACTGCGCCGCCGCCAATTCGTTGCGCATCCGGTCCAGCGCGTCCTGCAGATCGGCGTTGGCACGCTCGGCGCGCTGGGCCGCAACCCGCTCGGTGCCGGAGACGTGCTTGTAATGAAGATAGCCGACGGCGCTATAGGTCGAAGCGCCCACTACGAGGACAGTCGCAGCGCAGAGAGCGCTCGGCCAGGGCCGAGCGACCGCGAACGCGCGGGTGTTCCTTGCCGCGGCGAGACCGCCGCCGATCACGGCGTCAAACGCGCTTCTCGAAAGGTTCAGAGAGCTTTTCGCGACACCGCGAAACGATCGATTTTCCGGGAAGAGTTCACTTCCCCAGCGCAACAGATCGGTCACCCTGTTCCCCCAAGCAATGTCCGAGCCGTGGATGTCCGGCGACGAGCGCCGAACCAGGCTTCGGAAACTAAGCCAACTCGGAAGCCGCCGCCGTATGCTCTGAAGGCCAGATCGTTCGGGATCGCTCCCTATTCGCCTTCCGGCTCCCCACCCCGCATGACCGGCGTGCGGCGTCCCCCAACACGCTTTGACCCTAACCCGCGATTCCAGGCTGCGCAACAGAAAATGTCGTCTTTCGCGAACCCTTCCCGCTGTAATTCCGCCAAAGGCGAGAAGTCAGAGTTATTTAGATGAGTTAACACAAAGTTAAGTGATCAACAGAAATACGACGTCGACGATCAGGAGATTGTCCGGTAGCAAGCGGTTGCTGGTACGAGGCGGGGATTGTATTGGCGGTGATGCAACACCGCCTTCCCGGCGATTGGCCAATTCAGATGGGGCCTCGCAAAGAGGGCGGCAAATCAGCAACAGCCAGCGTTGCAGATCCGCAACGCCCGATTCGGCCCTGATTCAGCGCAGGTTTGGCAGCAAATCAGGCGGGAATCGGCAGCTCCGCCCGGGACCGTTCCTGCGGGGCGAATTGGGTGTTGTAGTAATCGGCGAACACGCCGCCGCGCCGCAGCAGCTCCGCCATCGTGCCCTGCTCGGCGACGACGCCGTCGCGCAACACCAGGATTCGGTCGCAGCGGCGAACCGTCGACAAGCGATGTGCGATGATGAAGGTGGTGCGCCCCTCCATCAGGCGCTCGACCGCCTCCATGACCAGCGCTTCGGTCTCGACGTCCAATGCTGAAGTCGGCTCGTCGAGGATCAGGATCGGCGCATCGCGCAACAGCGCGCGGGCGATCGTGATCCGCTGTTTCTCGCCTTCCGACAGGGCCACGCCGGCTTCGCCGAGCTGCGTCTGATAGCGCTCCGGCAGCTGCAGGACCAAATCGTGGATGCGGGCCTGCCGCGCGGCATTTTCAATCGCCGCCTGATCGGCGCCGGGCCGGCCATAGGCAATGTTGTCGGCGACCGACAGCGGAAAGATCAATGGCGGCTGCAGCACCATGCCGATCTGCCGTCGCAGCGAGGCGAGCTGGTATTCGCGAACATCAAGCCCGTCCATCGTCACACTGCCGCCGGTCGGGTCGAAAAAACGCGGCAACAAGCCGAGCAACGTCGATTTGCCGGCGCCGGTCGGCCCGACGATCGCGACTTTCGTCCCGGCATCGATTGCCAGGTCGATCTCCTTCAGGACCGGCAGGTCGGGGCGATAGTGAAAGCGGACATTGCGCCAGGCGACGGCGCCGCGCGCGCCCGACGGCGGAAATTGCCGCGAGCCGCTCTTCAGGTCAGGCTCGGTTTCCAACACCTCGAAGACGCGCGTGGCGCCGACGCGCGCGCCCGCGATCAGGCCCCAGCTCTGGGTGATCTGGTTGATCGGCGTATAGAGCTGGGCAAGGTATGAGACAAAGATGATCAGCTGGCCGAGCGTCAGCGTCCCCGACATCACCGCCCGGGCGCCGGCATAAATGACGACCGCGGTGCCGCCCGCGATCACCACGCTGACCGCGCCGGAATAGAGCGTCTGCCAATTGTACATGCGCAACGTGGCGCGCAGGCTCTCGCGGCTGGCGCCCATAAAGCGGCGATGCTCTTCCTCCTCCTTGGTGAAGGCCTGCACGACCTTAATCGCCGACATGCCCCATTGCACCAGCGAATAGACCCGGGCATCGGCGTCGCGCACCTCGGTGGCGACCTCGACGATCTTGCGGTTGAAGGCGGAGATCAGGACGAACAGGATCGGCACGACGGTCAGCGCCAGCAAGGTCAGCACCGGATCCATCGGAAACAGCACGATCAGCATGCCGCCCAGCAGGATCACCGCGGAGAGGATCGGCAGCACGCCGTTCATGATCATCGTCTGAACGGCGAAGCTGTCGGCGGTGATGCGGTACATCAGATCGCCGACCCGCTGCCGGCCGTGATAGGCCAGCGACAGGCGCTGCAGATGCGCATAAAGATCGCTGCGCAGATCGTTGACCATGTTCTGGCCGACCCGGATCGTCGTGTAGTTGTGCAACAGGGTCAGCGCGCTGGCACCGAGATTAACCACGATGAGGCCGCCGCAAGCGGCCAGCAGCAAAACGGTTGGCGGCAGAGACAGGAACGAGCCGATCAGGCCGCCGACCGGGGCCGGCGTGCCGCCGAGAACGTAGTCGATGACAATCTGCAACGGCCAGGGCTTCAGGAGCTCAAAGCCGGTGATCAGGAAGACCTGGCCCAGCGCCCAGGCGACCTGCCAGCGGTGCGCCTTCAGATAGGGCAGGAACTTGGCGACCATCGCGCGTCCTCCGCAGACCGGACCGGGGACTGACCCGGCGCCGCTTCAGACCGTGCGCGGCGCACCGATCGGTCGCACCGCGCGGCCGATCGGGTCGGCAGGCGTCAGCTGAGCCTGCTGAGCCACCGCCTCGATGATGCGGTGCATCAGCCGGCCGAAGGTGACGAGCTGCCATCCCACAACGCTGAGGTTAACAATGCCGAGGGCCAAAAAGATCAATGCGACAAGCGGCGAGCCCAAGATCAGGCCCGCCGCCGTGACCGCCGCGCAGACCCGCAGCAGCACCCGGGCGAGGCTCGACATGCGCATCGCACAGCGCACCCGCAACAGCCGTTTCGGGCCGCCATGGTTCTCGGCGCAGACAGTAACGAACGCCCGGCTCCACAGCCCACGCGAAATCTTCAGGTCCCATTTGCTCCAGCCGGTGTCGGGCACGACGAAGTATTTCTGCGGCAGCAGAAAATCCATCAGCCCGGCAAGCAGCGCCTCTTTCTCGCCGGCGAATTCATTCCAGTAGGACAGCGTGAAGGCGCGCGCCGGCCAGTCGATGCGGACCCGCTGCTCGACCGACGCGAGGCCGCCATGATCCTGCGTCTGCATCGTCTTGAAGCGCCATTTGAGGCGCTCCCAGCCACGCAGCAGCGGACCGAGATAGATCAGCAGGGCCACCAATGCCCGCGCCTTGATCCCGGTGAAGCGCTTGTCGATCGGCGCCCTCAGCGCCCCGTTGACGCACATCGCCCAGGTCGCGAGAAGCGGCACCGTCAGGAGCCAAAACCAGCCGCCCGCGATGATGCCGGCCGGCGCCAGCAGCAAGGCCGCAAGGCTCCACTCGAAGGTCAACGGCAGCAGGGAGGTCAGCGAGGAGGGCGGCTCGTACATGGTCTGGAACAGGCCGCGCCCGAATACCCCGGAATAGATCACCGGCTTGCGCGACAGCAGCAACGCGGCCGACAGATCGCCATAGATCCGGCCGAGCCACTTGGCTTGCCCGAACAGGTTGAAACGGAACGGATGCTTGGCATAAACGAGGGCTTCGGCTTTGCCGTAGCCGCGCTGCTGCCGGATATAGGCACCGACCGTGTTGCGGCGGAAATGCCAGACGATCGCCGCCGGGCTGAAGCCGATCGCGTGACCGGCATCCTGAAACCGCCAGCAGATGTCGACATCGTCGCCGGCCGCTCGGTAGACCGGATCGAAGCCGCCGAGCGCCATCAGAACATCGCGGCGGAACGCCATGTTGCAGCCCGCGATGTGCTCGGCGACCTCGTCGCTGATCAGCACATGCGTGGGTCCGCCGGGCGACACGGCGACGGCGGCCGGCACCAAGCTGTCCTCGGGAGGCGGGAAATTCGGCCCGCCACAGGCCGCGAGACCGCTGGCTTCCATTTTCGCGACGAGATAGGTCAGCCAGTCGGGATCGGCTACGCAATCGCTGTCGGTATAGGCGACGATCTCGCCGGTCGCCGCCTCGGCCCCGACATTGCGCGCGACGCTCAGGCCCTTGTTCGGCTGGCTGATGATGCGGCAGAACGGGAACCGCTCGGAGATCTCGAGAGTGCGGTCGGTCGAGCCGTCATTGACAACAATGACCTCGTAATCGGGATAGTCGAGGGCTTCGAGCGAGGCGAGACAGGCCTCCATCGTACGCTCGGAATTATAGGAGCAGACCACCACCGAAACCCGGGGGTAGCGCGACAAGGGGGGCGGCAAGGCTCCCTTGTAGCGCGCGGCGACCTCGTAGAAGGCCGGCTTCGGCTGGCGCTGGCGGTCGACCAGCCCAAACGCCCAATCCTCGATCAGATGGCCGCCGGTGAACCATTCGTCGGTCCAGGCGAAGACGAAGGTGCCGGCAACGCCGGAGGCAAACGCCGCCCGCACCTGCCAGCTCAGGATCTCGGCCTGCTCCTCGTCGCCATTGCGCATCGAATCGATGCCGAACTCGGTCAGCACCAGCGGCTTGTCGACGGCGAGATTGTGCAGGCGGGCGATATAGCGGCGGAACGCCGTCTCGTCATGCAGATAGATGTTGAAGCACAGGAAATCGGTGAAATCGATCGTCAGGTACTCGGTGGACGGAAAATTGGCGTAGCTGACCAACGCCCCGGGATGCTCCCGACGCACCAGGGAAACCAGCTCTTTCAAGAACCGCCGCACCTCCCCCGCACCGTGCCAGCGGATCATGTCCGGCGGGATCTCGTTGCCGACGAGATAGGCAAACACCGCCACATGCCGATGGCAGGCGCGCACGCCACCGGCGACCGCCGCGCGGATTTCCGCCTGGATCGCGGCGCTGTCGAGAAACGCGACATGCTGCGACCAAGGCAGCCCGACGAGCACCTTGAGCCCGGCCTCTTCGGCGGCATCGAGCAGCCAGAGCGGCGGCACGGTGAAAACCCGAACGGTATTCACCCCAGCAGCGCGCATCAGCGCGAAATCCTTCTCGACAATCTCGGTTTCCGGGAACTGCGCGCCGTGGCTGCCGGGGCCGAATGGCCCGTACGTCACCCCTTTGACGAAATGCTTGGTTTCGCCGGCAAAAAAGAATTTCCCATGGACCCGGATATCGCCGACGCCGGCAGTCGTCTGCTCCGGCAGAACCTCGCCGGGCGGCCGCTCCAATGCCACACTGTCGCTGTCGATCGCGCTCATCTCGCCAGCTCCCGCATTGCATGGCGCGCCGGTTGGTTGAAAATCATCGACCGTTGCGTAATCCCCGAATTTATCTGTCATTTTTCGTCCAGAACCAAGCGATTAGCGGAAATTCTCTCGAGCATCGCCGAAAACGCATCAGGGTTGCGCGTGACCGGCGCGGCGCTCCCAGGCCAACGCCGTACCGATGATCGTGTCGAGATCCGAATACCGCGGCCGCCAATCGAGGCGCCTCCGGGCGAGAGCGGGATCCGCGACGAGCTCCGGCGGATCGCCCGCCCGCCGCGCGGTCTCGCGGAACGGCACCGGCCGGCCGGCGATCCGCTCGACCGCCGCGATGACCTGACGCACCGAGCAGCCCTGCCCTGTGCCCAGATTGAGCGCGCCGCTCTCACCGCTTCCGGCGAGATAGCCGAGCGCCCGCACATGCGCATCCGCCAGATCGGCGACGTGGATGTAATCGCGGATCGCGGTACCGTCCGGCGTCGCGTAGTCGGTGCCGTAGACCTCGACCGGCTCGCCGGTGCCGAGCGCGGCCCGCAACACGCGCGGGATCAGGTGGGTTTCAGGCTCGTGATTCTCGCCGATCTCGCCCTCGGGATCGGCGCCGGCCGCGTTGAAATAGCGCAGCGCGGCAAACCGCAGACCGTACGCCTGATTGTACCAATGGAGCACCCGCTCTATCGCCAGCTTGGTCTCGCCATAGGGGTTGAGCGGTGCTTTCGCGGTGGCCTCGACGATCGGCACCCGGTCCGGAACGCCGTAAACGGCGCAGGTCGAGGAGAAGACGATCCTGGTGATCTCAGCTTCGCGCATCGCTGCAAGCAAGGCGAGAGTGCCGCCGACGTTGTTGCGATAATACCTCTCCGGGTCCGCCATCGACTCGCCGACATAGGCGAGAGCCGCGAAATGCATGACTGCCGTGACCTTGTGGGCGCGCAGCGCGGCGGCGAGCCCAGGCAAATCATGTAGATCGCCTTCGATAAGCGGTCCCCAGCGCACCGCCTCACGGTGCCCGCGCGACAGATTGTCGTAGACGATGGGACGGTAACCGGCGCCGGCCAGCGCCTTGCAGGCGTGACTGCCGACATAGCCGGCCCCACCCGTGACCAGAACGGCTTCTGTCATATCGTGCTGACCGGCGACTGTTGCGAACCCGAGCGAGAACGCTGGATTCCCCATTCCTCTTCCATTCCGAAGGGGTGCGGCGGCTCGCCGCGGCCCGGCAGCATTGGAATAACCGCGATGGGCGTTCGTTTTAGGGCTGCATCCGCCGCTAACCATGACCCGGTGCCGGCAATCGGGTAAAAGGGCTGTCGTCGGTTCTACGCCTCATCCCGTTTAGGATAGCAGTCGCGACGGAAGGCCGGCTCAGTCAGGGGAGTTCACCCAATGCGTGTTGCGATGATCGGGACAGGGTATGTGGGCCTGGTCTCGGGAGCGTGCTTCTCGGAATTCGGGGTGAACGTCACCTGCGTCGACAAGGACACCGGCAAGATCGAGCGCCTACTACGCGGCGAGATGCCGATTTACGAGCCGGGTCTCGATCAGCTGGTCGCCAGCAACATGGCGGCGGGGCGGCTGCGCTTTGCCAGCGATCTCAAACCGGCGGTGGCGGGCGCCGACGCGGTATTCATCGCTGTCGGCACGCCGTCGCGCCGCGGCGACGGCCATGCCGATCTCAGCTATGTCTTCGCCGCGGCCGCTGAAATCGCAGAGGCGCTGCAACAGAACGGCAATGAACGGACGGTCGTCGTCACCAAATCGACCGTACCGGTCGGCACCGGCCGGCGGGTCGACCGAATTCTGAAAAAGGCGCTGCCGGCCGGGCGCTTCGATGTCGCCTCCAACCCGGAGTTCCTGCGCGAAGGCTCGGCGATCTCGGATTTCATGCGGCCCGACCGCGTCGTGATCGGCACCGACAGCGAGCACGCCCGTGCGGTGCTGAGCGCGCTTTATCGGCCGCTTTACCTGCTTGAGACGCCGATCGTGTTCACCGCGATCGAAACGGCCGAACTGATCAAATACGCGGCCAACGCCTTTCTCGCGACCAAGATCACCTTCATCAACGAGATGGCCGATCTCTGCGAAGCGGTCGGCGCCGATGTTCAGGACGTCGCCCGCGGCATCGGCCTCGACGGCCGCATCGGACGCAAATTCCTGCATGCCGGCCCGGGCTTCGGCGGCTCGTGCTTTCCGAAAGACTGCCAGGCGCTGGTGCGCACCGCCGAGCAGGCCGAGGCGCCGCTAGCGATTGTCGATACCGTGCTGCGCGTCAACGACGCACGCAAGCGCCGCATGGCCAATCGGATCACCGCCGCCTGCGGCGGCAGCGTTGACGGCCTGCGGCTGGCCACGCTGGGGCTGACCTTCAAGCCCAACACGGATGATATGCGCGACAGCCCGAGCCTGGCGTTTCTGCCGGCATTGCGCGAGGCCGGTGCGACGATCCGCGCCTTCGATCCCGAGGGCATGGACGAGGCGAAAAAGCTGATGCCCGATCTGGATTATTGCAAGGATCCGTACGAAGCCATGGAAGCGGCCGACGCGCTGATCCTAGTCACCGAATGGAACGAATTCCGCGCACTCGACCTTGATCGGGTAAAGCGCCTGATGCGCCGGCCGCTGGTGATCGATCTGCGCAATATCTACAACTTGGCGGAGATGACGGCTGCCGGGCTCACCTATCACAGCATCGGCCGCCCGAGCCGCGCGATCGGTGCGAAAAAGTCCGCTGGGCTGCGGGCGATCGGCTGAGCCGGGCGCATGCCCACGAAAACGAAGGACAATTCTATGCAGACGATTTCCAAGCGGATCCTCGTCACCGGCGGCGCCGGCTTTCTAGGCTCGCATCTATGCGAACGCCTATTGGCGCGCGGCCATGACGTGTTGTGCGTCGATAACTACTTCACCGGCCGCAAGGACAATGTCGCGCAGCTGCTGCACGAGCCGCGCTTCGAGGCGATGCGCCACGACGTGACCCATCCGCTGTTCGTCGAGGTCGACGAGATCTACAACCTCGCCTGCCCCGCCTCGCCGATCCATTACCAGTTCGACCCGGTGCAGACGACCAAGACCAGCGTCATCGGCGCGATCATCATGCTCGGCCTTGCCAAGCGGCTGAAGGCCAAGATCCTGCAGGCCTCGACCTCGGAGGTGTACGGCGATCCGACGCTGCATCCGCAGCCGGAAAGCTATCGCGGCAACGTCAACCCGATCGGGCCGCGCGCCTGCTACGACGAAGGCAAGCGCTGCGCCGAAACGCTGTTCTTCGATTATCACCGCCAGCACAATGTGCGGATCCGGGTGGTGCGGATCTTCAATACCTACGGGCCCCGGATGCACCCCAATGACGGGCGGGTCGTCTCCAACTTCATCGTGCAGGCGCTGAAGAACGAGCCGATCACGCTGTATGGCGACGGCACGCAGACGCGCGCCTTCTGCTATGTCGATGATCTGATCGAGGGCTTTCTGCGGATGATGGACGCGCCCGACACGGTCATCGGGCCGATGAACCTCGGCAATCCGGTCGAGACCTCGGTTGCCGAACTGGCGCATCTGGTGATCGACCTGACCGGCTCGCGCTCGGAGATCACTCACAAGCCGCTGCCGATTGACGATCCGATCCAGCGCTGCCCGGACATCTCGCAGGCGAAAAGCGTGCTCGAATGGGAGCCTCGCACCGCCTTGAAGCCGGGCCTCGAGCGCACGATCGCCTATTTCGACAAATTGCTCAGCGACAGCGGCGAGATCAGCAAGGGGGAATTGGTGGCGGCGTAGCGGCGGGTGATCTCGGTATGCGACGACATCTTAGTCGGATAACGGGCGGCCCGCCCTGCGAGAGCTGCCCGCTTCCCGGCACGCAGCTGACTCGTCGGAAAATCTTACAGCTCTGCGCCTTAGTCGACCTTCTGGACTGATCCAAGGCCTTGAAATGCAACCTTTGTGGTCTTTGGCACGCAACATGCAGTCCTTCTTGATTGAACTTAGAAGGCATTTACGATGCATCCCCCTAAAATAGTTTCGATAGCACTTTCGATCGGCTTCGGCATCGCAGCGCTCGGTCGGATACTCAAACGAGGGAACACTTCGATGAGCATTCGCAACTTGTCGCTGTGCCTCACGTTCTGCACGCTGGCTTTCCTGGGATACGCGAGCGCCGGTAACGCAACTCTTCTGGACCCCGCGACGCTCCAGATTGGTGGCACCGTGCCGCCTCCCGGCAATGACCCTAATCAGATCGGGAACTCCGGACTGGTAAACATCTACCAGAATCAAGGGGGGGCGGGTGCCCTCAACACGCCGTTCCTGCTCATCCTCGGCATCCCGAACGCTGGGACTAACTTCTTCGGTGGCGTCAATCCGATTACGTCCGTGACGGCCACTAACCCCGTTCCTGGCGGCACCGTCACCGCCGGCACCGGGGCGCTCGGAGGGCCCAATTTATACGGGGGAACTTGGAACACCACGACCGGTTTTGCCGGCAGCATGGGCCCGGGCGGCGAAGCGTATTCGACGATTGTGGGTCTTGATGGGCCTACCGATAATAGCAACAATTTCGGAAACTGGGCCGGCGTGGACCAGACGATCAACGGGGTCACCGCGACCAGTTTCGCGATCTACGTGTTGGAGATTACCGCCGCCCTCGACTCCAAAGGGGTTGCAGCCGTCCAGTTCGCCTCTGGCGACCTCCCGATGGGCACCTTCGCGATCGGCTTCGGCGAGACCGCCACCCACCTCTACGACACGCCGTTCACGCAAGCCGGTCTGACGACCGGCCGCTCTGGTGGCGGCGGTGGCCAAAACGAAGTACCAGAACCTGCCAGCTTGATTCTCCTCGGCACCGCGCTCATAGGACTTGGCATCCTCTCACGGCGCCGTCGCAGGGTTTGAAGCTCCAAGCGGCGACCTCGGCGAGAGCATGCATACCGCTTGCCCGATCGCTCGAGCACCCGTCTCAGGTATTTAAGACCCGTTGTTCGCAGAGATGGTCCAGGAGGACGCGAATCTATTCGCGGAGTGTGACACTCCGCGGAAGCCTATATTTCCTAGTAAATGAGTTGATCGCTCGCTCAATAGCGTCAATTTGGGCCTGCTCGGCCTGCAACTTCTGCAGCTCTTCCGCATGTCGCGCTAATGCTTCGGCGCGCCGAGCAGAGAGAGCTCGCTTGACTCGGTCGACGTCCTCCGAGGTGAGGCGCTTCCATCCCGTTTCGGTTCCGCAGGAGCTACCAGCGCATTCACTGCCTCTAACCGCAATCGCAATTTCCCGCGACGACGGTCGGCCGACAACCCTGGTGTCGGACCGGACTATTGTTGGGGAGATGCGCCCACGACGGTCGATGATCAGCATCATGCCGCGCGTGTAGATTGCGATGGCAGCAACGTAGCCAAGAGCTAGGACGGTGATCAGCAGCCATGCGAATGGGAGCTCGTTTAGCCACTCACTCATCTTGCCTGCGATCGGCTCACCCTATCCACATCACCATTTTAAGCTAGGACGGTCAGATGAGGCCAGAGACGCAGGTATCTCGTTAGGTGTGAGGCTTGGCTCTCAGATTTCTCTGGCGTCCGGATCCCAACACTACGACGGCAGTTGCTGCAGACTGAAGGCCCAATTGAGAACTCGGCGCCTTAGGTCATGAACTCATAAAATTCTTGGAAATTTCCTAGCGTCGAAATTCCTTACAATGACAATGCTCTCGAACCCGCAAGCCTTTGAAAAATTACCCCGGCGCGGGACTTGCATGCCTGTCTTCTTAAAGAACGTGCCGTTCGGGAGGGGGACGACACATGCGCGGACGCCTATTCAGCTTGGCTCTTGCTGCGGTTGCCGGGTTGCTCGCCTCTCCGCTGCCGGCTTCCGCCGGCCCCATCACCTGCCCCGCTACCGGGGCGATATGCATTGATGAGAGCGTTGAGGGTCAGAATCCAACCGTCATTGCACCGTCTGAGCCGGTCGGTGAGGGGGGGAACGTTAGCCTCGCTATTCCCGCATCTCCGGTCGGGCGTATCACTCTTACTCTCTTTGGCCTGACAGAACCGGGCTCCCCGTTGCCCGCTGACGCAATTTCAGAAATATCGATCAATGGAGTAGTCGGAGCCAACGATCTTGGGCACATCGCGCTACCCAAAGATTGTTGCATCACCGCCACCGAGGACGGCACGTTTCAATTGACAGGCAATTTTTTCGAGGTCAATAGGACAACGTTGGATCTTTACCTCAAGCGCGACCCAGAGCCAACTCAGGCGGCTATTGGTCAGGTGTTGATATTCACCGTCGCCGCCGTTTCTCTGGTCCTATTCGGCGCCGCTCTCGTCGGTTCCCGTGTGATCCGGCGTAAAAGGAGGCTTGCGAGCCGGCGTCGAAGGAGCTTGCGGCGGCGTAGTTATGAGTTCATGACCTAGGCCGTTTCCATGAACAATGCAATCACGCGATCGACAAATCGGAGCGCTCTTGGCCTTTGAGCTGCGCAACTACATCCAGTACGGAGTGATCGAGTAGCCCGCGCTACTCGCCTCGTTATTCAGAGTATCGATACTCACGAGCTGCCGCGTGTCCCTGCCAGCTGACGCCGAGGGCCTTAGCCCGCTTGGCTCCGCACCGGCCGTTCCAGGGAAAGAACTTCCGCGCCACCGATGTTGAATTTCCGGGCAATCCCATCGATCGCCTGCTCGATGATATCGACCTCGGCCTGGTCAGCGTCGATTGCCGCTAGCTCTTCGGCATGCCGGGCCAGCTCTCTGGACGGCCCGCATCGAGCTCGCGCTTGATGCGTTGGAGATCGGCGCGACTCAACCGGCTCCACACGGCATCAACTCGTTCTGGTTTCTCTGCTGCATCGGTGGGACGGCTTCGTGCTGAGCTCGCTTCGGGAGACGGTGCCTCGCGCGCCCGGATGGCCGGCGAGGTCATGAGCTGCCCGACGAGTTGCCAAACCAGCGATCTCGCAAGCTTTCCGCCGCGGCGATTTCCGCGTCGAGCGCCTTAGCCAAGCCGTGGTTCTGGGTCGAACGCGCCCGCGTCAGCCGGCTTTGCGCCTCGGCTAGTGCGCGCCCCAGCACCTCCAAATCGGTCCAATCGGCTCGCGCCATCGCGGATTCCTTAGCCCTCAACAACCGAGCGCTCCGATCAAAAGTGCCGCCGCGGCGCGACCCCTCCATCGTTCACTAGGGTTAACGCGATGCTTACCCGCTAGTAATTTCTCCCCCAAATGTTTCGTAAGTTGAGGAGATTTGCCGGACTAAGCCGGCAGAGCCCGGAGGGCAAGCCGGCGAAAAAGAATCCTCGGGACCAATGCGATGTGTACTCTTGGCCAACACTTGTAACAACTTTCTACAGCAGCTTGGCGCCTGGCCGGGCTACTCCCTCAGCACGATTGCTGTACGACTGTTTTGGATTAAATAACGAGTGTCTTTATTAACCGACGGTTAAATTAAACGCTGGATCATGACAAAGGTGACTCAACCTCTACTTCCGGCTCTGAACTGCTATGCAAAACCCCTCATTTAACCGATCTGAACTAATCCGTTGCAGCGAAGGCACTTTGTTCGGTGAAAGTAGCCCGAAACTCCCGAGTCCGCCGCTGCTCGCATTCGATCAAATCGTAGAGATAAGTACGAAAGGAGGAAAATTCGGTCGGGGTTACGCGATTGCTAGTAAAAACCTTTCTTCGATGATGTGGGTATTTGATAGCCATTTTCCTCAAGATCCAGTGATGCCCGGAACGATGCTCGTCGAAGGCTTACTTCAATTAGCGGGGTTCTTCGGAGCTTATGTTGGCGGACGTGGTAAGGGCAGAGCAGCACGTGTTGACGATGTAAAATTCGTTGCCGAAGTAACGCCAGAGGATGAGGAGATCCTATATCGAATCGACGTCCGAAAGCACAACATTGAGCATACATTATTGGTCGCGGAGGGCCGAGTCATTGCCCGTGGAACTGAACGCACGACGGTAGGCGGGCTATTTGTAATTGTCTTAAAGGATCCTAAGCAACACCACTAAGGCGCCGAGTTCTCAATTGGGCCTTCAGTTGCAGCAAATGCCGTCGTAGTGTTGGGGTTCGGACGCCAGAGAAATCTGAGAACCAAGCCTCACACCTAACGAGATTACCCGCGTGTCTGGCCTCATCTGACCGTCCTAGCTTAAAATGGTGGTGTGGATAGGTTGAGCCGATCGCAGCCGAGATGAGTGAGTGGCTAAACGAGCTTCCGTTCGCATGGCTGCTGATCACCGTCTTAGCTCTTGGCTACGTTGCTGCCATCGCAATCTACACGCGCGGCATGATGCTGATCATCGACCGTCGTGG
>Ga0210400_10001029_pt1 | contig 28618 bp, 23 predicted proteins | sample IncBWH26MmetaG_FD_155456 | JGI IMG/M metagenome (GOLD analysis project Ga0210400, IMG submission 155456) | Forest soil microbial communities from Barre Woods Harvard Forest LTER site, Petersham, Massachusetts, United States - Inc-BW-H-26-M | ecosystem: Environmental > Terrestrial > Soil >... | reverse complement strand
AGCGGCGCCGTCGATGTTTCGGCTGAGGTCAAACTGGAGAACGATGTTGGTGGAACCCAGCTGACTGGTCGAGGTCATCTGGTTTATGCCGGCGATGCGTCCGAACTGGCGCTCCAGCGGAGTCGCCACCGCTGACGCCATCGTCTCCGGGCTTGCTCCCGGCAAACCCGCCGATACCGAAATGACGGGGAACTCCACTTGCGGGAGCGGAGCCACCGGCAGGAAATTGAAGGCCAACGCTCCCGAGAGCAGCAGCGCCGCCGCCAGCAACGAGGTCCCGACCGGCCGCTTGATAAAGGGAGCGGAAATATTCATGCCTTAGTCCCCTGTGGCCTCGGGAGTTGGTTCCTCCATCGGATTGCCGATCTTGTAACCCGCGAATCTTTGCGCCAGCCGGTCAAACCACAAATAGACGACTGGGGTTGTGTAGAGCGTGAGCAACTGGCTGAGGAGCAATCCGCCGACAATCGTGATGCCGAGCGGGTGGCGCAGTTCCGAGCCGGTGCCGCCGCCGAGCGCCAGCGGCAATCCGCCGAGCAACGCGGCCATGGTGGTCATCATGATTGGGCGGAAACGAAGCAAGCAGGCCTGGTAGATGGCTTCTTCCGGCGGTTTGTGCTCCACGCGTTCGGCTTCGAGCGCGAAGTCGATCATCATGATGGCGTTCTTCTTCACGATCCCGATCAGCAGGATGATGCCGATCAGGGCTACGACGCCGAGATCATTGCGGGTAATCAGCAGCGCGAGAATGGCGCCGACACCGGCCGAGGGCAGCGTGGAGAGAATCGTGAGCGGATGAATGTAGCTCTCGTAAAGCACTCCCAGCACAATGTAAACGGTGATGATGGCGGCCAGAATGAGCCAAGGCTCGCTCGAAAGCGAATTGTGAAAGGCAGCCGCGGTTCCCTGGAAACTGGTGTTGATGCTGCGCGGCAAGTTGATTTGCTGTTCTGCTTGCTCGATCGCCGTGGTGGCTTCGCCCAGGGAAACACCGGGAGCTAGGTTGAACGACAGGTTGACCACCGGAAACTGGCCCAGGTGGTTGATCGCGAGCGGTGCATTGCGCATCTCGACGCGAGTAAAGGCGGAAAGCGGAACCTGCGTGGTGTTGGCGGATGCGGCGGCCGATGCGCCCGTGGACGACCCGCCCGAGGCCGACGTGTTGCTGGCCGACGCGCTGGTGCTTGAGGTGCTCGTCGCCGTCGTACCGGCGCTGGTTGCGCCGCTCGTTGACTTGACGTAGATGTCCTTCAAGTCGTCCGGGGTCGTCTTGAATTGCGGCCCCACTTCCAGCACGACGTGATACTGGTTCAACTGCGTGAACATAGTGGAGACCTGCCGCTGCCCAAACGCGTCGTAGAGCGCGTCGTCGATGGCCTGCGGCAGGATACCCAATCGCGAAGCCGTGTCGCGATCAATGATCAGGTTCGCTTGCAATCCATTGTTCTGCTGGTCGCTGGCCACGTCGCGCAACTGCGGCACGGCTTGCAGCTTTTGCAGAAGTTGCTGCGACCAGGTGGCCAATTCGGCTGCGTCGGCGTCTTCCATTGAATACTGGTACTGGGTGCTGCTGACGCGGCTTTCCACGGTGAGGTCCTGCACCGGCTGCATGTAGAGCGTGATGCCTTCCACCCTGGCCAGTTCCGGCTGCAGATCCCGAATGATCTCGGAAGCAGTCTCTTTACGCTGATTGCGCGGCTTCAGATTGATCTGGATGCGGCCGCTGTTCGGCGTGATGTTCGTGCCATCGATGCCGATGAACGAAGCCAGGTTGTCGACGTTCGGATTCTTCAGAATCACCTTTGCCAGCGCCTGCTGCTTCTCCGACATGGCCGCAAACGACGTATTCTCGGCGGCTTCGGAGACTCCCATAATCACGCCCGTATCCTGCACCGGGAAAAAGCCCTTGGGCACATAGACATACAGAAGCAGCGTGGCGACCAGGGTTGATACTGTGACCAGGAGAGTGATGGTCTGATATTTCAGAACCCACTTCAGGGTCCGTCCGTAGAAGGCGATCACGCGGTTGAAGTAATCTTCGGTGACGCGGTAAAAACGTGATTCCTTCCCCGGCTGTCTCTGTTTCAGAAGCTTCGCGCACATCATCGGCGTCAGGGTCAGCGACACCACGGCGGAAACCAGAATCGTAACCGCCAGGGTGACGGCAAACTCGCGGAAGAGCCGGCCGACGATGTCTCCCATGAACAGCAACGGGATCAACACTGCGATCAGCGAAACGGTCAGCGATACGATGGTGAATCCAATCTGTCCCGCTCCCTTGAGCGCGGCTTCCAGCGGTGTCTCACCTTCTTCCAGGTAGCGATCGATGTTCTCGATCATCACGATCGCATCGTCTACCACGAAACCGGTTGAAATGGTGAGCGCCATCAGGGTCAGGTTGTTCAGGCTGTAGCCGAGCAGGTACATCACTCCGAAGGTGCCCACGAGAGAGAGTGGCACAGCAATGCTTGGGATGACGGTTGCAGCAAGATTGCGCAGAAAGAGGAAGATGACCATCACCACGAGGGCCACCGTCAGCATCAACTCGAACTGCACATCGCTTACCGATGCGCGAATCGTCTGCGTGCGGTCGATGAGGATTTGAGCTTTGACGGCCGCAGGCATGGAAGCCTGCAACTGCGGCAGGACCTTCTTGATGCGGTCGGCCACAAGGATGATGTTGGCGCCGGGCTGGCGCTGAATATTGAGCAGAACCGCGGGCGTGGTATTAACCCATGCCGCCTGCTTCACGTTTTCCGCGCTGTCGATGGCAGTGGCTACGTCCGACAAGCGTACCGGTGCTCCGTTCCTGTAGGCGATAACAACACTGTTATATTGCTGGCTCGATAGCAGTTGGTCGTTGTCGCCAATCGTGAACGATTGCCGCGGACCGTCGATCACTCCCTTGGCCTGGTCGACGTTGGCCGCGGCCAGGGCCGCGCGCACATCTTCGAGGCCCAACTGGTAGGAAGCCAGAGCCGTGGGATTGGCCTGGATACGAACCGCTGGCTTCTGCCCTCCGCTGATCGAAACCAGGCCGACCCCTGGGAGCTGCGAGATTTTTTGCGCGAGCGCCGTCTCGGCCATGTCTTCTATGCGCGATAGAGGCAGCGAATCTGAAGTCAGCGCCAGCGTGAGGATCGGCGCATCGGCTGGATTCACCTTGTTGTAAATCGGAGGATTGGGAAGATTTTGTGGCAGGTACGTGGTTGCGGCGTTGATCGCGGCCTGCACCTGCTGCTCCTCGACGTCGATGTTCTGATCGAGAGCGAACTGCAAAGTGATCAGCGAACTCCCGAACGAACTCGTCGAGGTCATCTGATTCAGTCCGGGGACCTGGCCGAACTGCCGCTCTAATGGAGCGGTGACCGAAGACGCCATCACGTCGGGAGCGGCGCCCGGGTAGAAAGTCATGACCTGGATGGTCGGGTAGTCCACCTCGGGCAAGGCGGAGACCGGCAATTGCCGGTAGGCGACGAATCCGACGAGCATCACGGCCGCCATTAGTAAAGAAGTGGCGACCGGCCGCAGAATAAAAAGGCGTGAGGGGTTCATGACGTCGGAGCTGTTTTCGCTGGCTGTGTGTTCGATTGCGAAGCGCTGGAGCTTCCGGTACCGCTGCGAGTTTCAACTTTCGCGCCGTTCTGCAACTTATCCTGCCCGTCGATGACCACGACCTCCCCGACCTGGAGGCCGCTGCCGATCGCGCTTTGATTCGATTGCGTGAGCGCGACGATTACGGGGCGCGCCTCGACCGTCTTGTCGGCTTTCACGACATAAACAAAATTTCCCTGCGGTCCTTTCTGCACGGCCACGCTGGGGACGATCGTGCTGTTCTTGCGCACATCGAGAAGCAGCCGGATGTTGACGAACTGATTTGGGAAGAGCACGCCATCCTTGTTGTCGAAGATGGCCTTCAGGCGGTCCGTGCCCGTCGTCTGATCAATTTGGTTGTCGATGGTCAGCAATGTGCCGGTAGCCAACTTGGTCTGGTCGTCGCGACTGAAGGCGTCAACCTTCAGAGTTCCCTGTTTCATGCGTTGCACGACCACAGGCAGACTGTCTTCCGGCAAAGTGAAGATGACCGAGATCGGCTGCAATTGTGTAATGACCAGCATGGGATTGGCATCGGTGGCATGGACGATGTTGCCGACATCGACTAGCCGCAATCCGATACGGCCGTTCACTGGTGCCGTGATGTGGCAATACGCGATCTGAAGTTTCGCGTTTTCGATCGATGCCTGGTCGGCCCGAACCGCGCCTTCGAATTGATCCGCCGTCGACTTTTGCGTGTCCACCTGCTGCTGCGACATCGCGCCGGATTGCTGCAGCAGATCCTTGAAGCGCTGATAGTTGAGTTGCGCGTCGCGGAGTGAGGCCTGATCTTTAAATAACTGCGCTTGCGCCTGCGCGAGTTGTACCTCGAAAGGGCGGGGATCGATGAGCACGAGCAGGTCGCCCTTGTTGACCTGCTGCCCTTCGCGGAAATTTACCTGGATAAGCTGGCCATCCACCCGGCTCTTTACGCTCACCGTGTTGTAGGCGGTTACCGAGCCTAATCCGGTCAGGTATACCGGCATGTCCTGGGAGACAGCGGACGCAACCGCAACCGGTGTGGCGCGGGTCGTGGCTGCCAGGGCTTGTTGGCTCTTCGCGGAATTGGCGCTCTGGCAACCGCCAAAGGCGAGCAGCAGGAGTAGGACGGCGCCGAGCTGCATCCACTGCCAATTCAGATTTTTAGTCATGGTTCTGACCGTTGTTCTGACCGTTGAAGAGCTGCGCAAAGAAGGTCCGTGCGCAGAAGGGCCGCACTAGCGCTAAGTAAGTTCGTTGCCGAATCAACTCGATCATTTGCCGTCCATATTGAATTGCACTCGGGAATTGTCTGGCCGCCACGCGCAGAAACCCGTAGCTGACCATCCTCTTCTAAGAAGATGGTTGGGGAAAGGAAAAGATGGTAAAGGTTTGTAAATCATAGATTCCGCGCAAGAAACAGAGATCTGCGAGGGGTTACTGCTGCACGGCCTGAACCAGCGCCGGCCGCACCCGTTCGCGCTGAATTTCGGAGGCGTCCCATGCGCCGCCCAGAGCCTTCACCAGGAAAACGGAAGTGGTCATTTGCTGACCGAGCAATTGGGTTGCCAGGCGTTCGTTACTCAGAAGTGTGGATTGAGCTGTAATGACGTCGAGGTAGGTAGTGACGCCGCCGACATAGCGATTGTTAGCGATGTCGAGCGCGCGGCGCGAATCGGCGACCGCTGTTTGCTGACTTTTCGAAGCCTGGTCAAGTAGTGCCAGACCGGAAAGCCCGTCCTCGACCTGCTGAAATGCAACCAGCACAGATTCGCGATAGTTGGCTACCGACTCGTCATAGGCAGAGCGGGTGGCCGCCAGGTGGGCGCGATTGCGGCCGCCATTAAAAATCGGCTGCAAGAGATCGCCTCCAAGCGACCAGAAAGCGCTTGGAGCGCTTACCAGTGTCGCGATGTCGCGGCTTTCCCATCCGCCGCTTCCAGTCAGCGTAATATGCGGATAAAACGCAGCCGTGGCTAAACCGACTTGCGCGTTTTCGAACGCCATCTGACGCTCGCTGGTAGCAACGTCAGGCCGGCGCTCCAAAATCTCCGATGGAACTCCGGCGGGAATCGCTGGAGGGGCGGCGTCGAGCGGCACCTCAGCCATGCTGAAGGCTGAGGCGGACTTTCCCGTCAGCACGGCAATGGCGTGCTCGAATTGCGCCCGCTGCTGCAGGACCAGCGAAAGCTGCGTCGCAGTCGAATCCAGCAACGCGGCCTGCTGCGCCACTTCCAGTCCGTTCGCGACTCCGCCTTCGTGACGATGGTTGACCAGGTCCAATCCCTTTTGCTGGATTTCGACCGACTGCCGCACCACTCCGGCTTCGCGGTCAAGCTCGCGCAGATTGAAATAGTCGGCCGCGAGTTCGGCGCTTAACACGAGGCGCACATTTTCCAGGTCGGCGGCGCTCCCCTGCAGTGAAGCATTAGCCGCTTCAAGATTGCGCCGCACGCGTCCGAATAAATCAAGCTCGTAGCTGACGGAGAAGGGGACGGTAAAAACGTTCTGAGTAACGGGCGCAGTCGCGGTCGTGCTGCCCAAAACCGGACGATTGCCGGAAATACGCTGGCGCTGGGCGTTTGGATCACCGCTGAGAGTGGGAAAGTACGCCGCCGACGCGATCCGCGCCAAGGCCCGAGCCTGCAAGAGACGGTCCTCGGCCGCCGCCAGCGACTGGTTTGCCTGAAGCAGTTCCTGCTCCAGCCGGTCAAGTTCCGCGTCATGAAACATCTGCCACCATGCGCCCTTAGGAATTGCGTCCTTAGGAGCAGCCGTTTGCCAAGGCCCCGCGCCCTTCCACGCGTCGGGAACCTGAGCCATGGGGCGCTTATATCGCGGCCCCACAGTGCAACCGAGCGTGCAGACTAACGCACACAGCGCAAGCACCGAATTCCCGTAGAGACGCGGCTTGCGTCTCGCCGCGTCCACGAAGACGGGGCAAGCCAGGTCTCTCCAGCCTGCAGTCAGTCGCTTCACGAGTGACCAGCTCCGGGGTTCGGCGCGGGGTTCGGCGCCGCGATGTGTATTTTTTGCCCTTCTGCGAGTGAATCGGACGGGTTGATGATGATCTGATCGCTGACCTCAAGACCGCCAAGAATCTCAAGCGTGGCTCCGAAGTCGCGTCCAATGTTGATCGGGTGCAAATGCACCGTGTTGTCTTTGTCGACGACCGCGACCCTCGGCCCTTCGGCGCGAAACAGCATGGCATTCACGGGGATCGTAATCCTCGGAACGGAAGTCCCAGTCGCAAAATGCACCTGGCCGAAGGAACCCGGCAGCAGCTTGCCATCTTTATTGGGAACATCCACTTCCGTATTCAGCGTGCGGGTTGCGGGATCGATGGCATCGGCGGTGCGAGCTACCGTTCCCATAAATTTCTGGCCCGGAAATTCCTGCAGCGTAACGGTCGCCTTCATCCCGGTTTTCATGTTCGGGGCATACGCCTGCGGAACGCTGACATAAACCCGAAGCGGATCGACGCGCGCGATATCAAACAGCTCTTTGCCAGTGAGCCCGGCTCCGGAATTAATGAGCACGCCCGGATCGACATTGCGCCGGGTAAGCACGCCGGAAAAGGGAGCGTACACGTTCTTGAAGGACTCAAGTTGTTCGAGACGGCGAACATTTGCGTCCGCTGCGGCAAGGTTGGCTTGCGCCTGTTGATAGCCGCTGGCTTGCTGGTCAGCTTCCTGCTGCGAAACCGAGTCGGTCTTGCGAAGATTTGCCCACCGGTCGGCCGAGATCTTCGCCAACCCCAACGCCGCCTTGATCTGCTCGCGGTTGGCTCGGGCCTGGGAGAGCTCCTGATCAATTTCGGGAGTGTCGATCGCCGCCAGGAGTTCACCTTTCCGAATCTTGCTTCCAATGTCCTTGTACCAGCGCAGGAGGTAGCCGTTGGTGCGGGCAAAAATGGGGGACTCCTCAAAGGCCTGCAAATTTCCGGGCAGCACAAGCTCGTCGTTTCCGGGCTCGGTTTGAGGGTGCACCACCGCGACGGTCGGAATCGAGACGGCTTCGGTTTCTTTCGCAAGCGCGTCTGACTCGCTCTTTCGGTTCAGAAAAGTAACTACGCCCGCGGTGATCAGGACGAGCAGTACGGCGCCAATCAGACTCTTGGCCCGGCCTGCGGGAGCCGGATCGGAAGGCCGATTATTACCTGGACCTACGGACTGCCCGACGTGGTGCGTCTCGTTCTGGTGCGACGTAACGGGCGGCGGTTGTACTGGCATGATTGCAATCTCCGACAAATTCCTTGCTTTCTACTCTTGCTCGGTCAGCAGCCGCGCCTGGCGGCGGCCATGAATAATCGTAAATACACTCGGCACAAAAAATAAGGTAGCCACGGTTGCAAAGAGCAGGCCGCCGATCACGGCACGGCCCAGCGGCGCGTTCTGCTCACCGCCCTCTCCGAAACCCAGGGCCATGGGCAGCATGCCGATAATCATAGCGAGGGCCGTCATCAGTACGGGCCGGATGCGTGTATAGCCCGCTTCGAGGGCGGCTTGCAGCGCGGGCACTCCAGTATCCATACGGTCGCGAGCAAACGAAACCATCAGAATCGAATTCGCGGTCGCAACTCCCATGCACATGACCGCACCCGTCAGCGATGGAACGTTCAACGTGGTGCGCGTGATCAGAAGGAACCAGCAGATTCCCGCCAGCGCTCCGGGCAGGGCAGTAATGATGATAAAGGGATCGAGCCACGACTGAAAGTTGACCACGATCAGCAAATAGACGAGCACAATCGCTCCCAGAAGGCCAAGGCCCAGGCCCAAGAATGAGGATTGCATGGTCTGGACCTGCCCGCGAACCACGATGCGGGTTCCGCGCGGCAGATGGTCCTGGAATGGTTTGAGCGTCTTCATGACGTCCGACGCAACCCCACCCAGATCGCGCCCCTGCGTGCTGGCATACACATCGATCACCGGCTGCACGTTGTAATGGTTGACCACTGCGGGACGCACCACCGGCGTGAGTTGAGCCAGATTGCCGAGCACTTGCGGAGCCTGCGCACTCGGGTTCGTCACCGGCGTGTTCATCAAGTCCTGCACCGACGTCATACGATACTGCGGGCTCTGAACCGCGATGGAATAAGTAACGCCGTTCTTTGTATTGAGCCAAAAATTGGGAGCTGTCTGGAAGCTTCCACTCAAGCTGATCAGCACGCTTTGCGCGACATCGTGGGCATTCAGTCCAACCTGATTAATGCGGGTGCGGTCCATGTCCAGGTGGAGAGTGGGCAGATTCATCATCTGTTGCACGTGCACGTCGGCGGTGCCGGGAATCTGGCGCACCTGATTTGCGATCTTCTGCGCGATGTCGTAACTCGTGCTCATATCGGCACCCATGATCTGGATGTCGACCGGTGCGGGCAATCCGAAATTAAGAATTTGCGACACGATATCGGCGGGCTGGAAAAAGAATTCCACTCCCGGGAAGCGGGCAGGAAGTTCGCGGCGCAACCGGCGGACATACCGTGCCGTAGGATGATGGTGTTCCGGATTCAGCGAAATTAGAATCTCGGCGTCACTCGACCCAATCACACCCGAACTGCTGTAGGAAAGGTTCAAGCCCGAGTACGGGACGCCGATATTGTCCAGCATGGTCTGCAACTCTTCCTTCGGAATCTCACTGCGCAGCACTTGTTCCACTTCATCGCAGAGACGCGCGGTCTCTTCCACCCGCAAGCCGGAGTGGGCACGGAGGTGCAAACGAATCAGGCCCGCATCCACTTGCGGGAAGAAATCCTGTCCTAGAAAGAACACCAGCCCCAGCGACAGAACGCAGAAAACCACAAAGCCGATGCCGAATAATCCCCGGTGTTCGAGGGTGGTTTCCAGCAGGTGCTGGTAGCCGCCGCGGAATCTTTCAAAACCGCGTTCGAATCTTCGCTGGAATTTCGCGAGGACGTTTGTCGGCTCAGCGGCGCGGTGCTCGTGCCCGCGCATGATAAACATCACCATGGTCGGGATCAGGGTCCGCGAAAGCAGATACGACGCCAGCATGGCAAAGGACACCGCTTCCGCGAGCGGAACGAAAAGAAACTTCGCGACCCCGGTCAGAAAGAACATGGGCACAAACACAATGCAGATACACAGCGTCGATACCAGCGCGGGCACGGCAATCTGTTGCGCGCCATCGAGGATGGCCTGCTTCATCTCTTTGCCCATGGCTAGATTGCGCTCAATGTTTTCGATCTCCACCGTCGCGTCATCCACCAAGATTCCGACAGCGAGCGCCAATCCTCCGAGAGTCATGATGTTGATGGTCTCGCCGAGCGCGCTCAGCAGAATCACGGAGACGAAGATGGATAGAGGGATCGAGATCGAGATGATTATCGTGGGACGCCAATCGCCGAGGAAAAGCAGGATCATGGTGGCGGTAAGACAGGCGGCGATCAGGCCTTCCCGCACGACTCCCGCAATCGATGCGCGCACGAAAAGCGACTGATCAAACAGAGCCTTGATGCTAAGCTCGGGCGGCAGAGACTGGGCCGCCAGCGGCACAATCGCCTTCACCGCATTGACGACCGTCAGCGTGGAAGATCCGCCCAGTTTGAAGATCGACATCAGCACGCCGCGGACGCCGTCCTGCCGCACTATATTGGTTTGTGGCGCAAATCCATCGCGCACGTGCGCAATGTCACGCAGATAAAGCGTGGATGAGTTCGAAGTTTTCACCGGCAGATCGTTCAGTTCCGCGACGGTCTGCGGCGTGCCGTTCATCTCCACGTTGTACTCGGTTGGCCCGATCTTCGTGGTACCTGCGGGCAGAATCAAGTTCTGCGCGGCCACCGCATTGACGATGTCCGCGGGCGCCAAACCGTACTGCTGCAACTTGGCGGAATCGAGGTCAACCTGCACCTGGCGCGGCTTTCCGCCGTAAGGATAGGGAAGGGCCGCACCCTGAACCGTGGCCAACGAGGTACGCAGAAAATTGTTCCCGAGATCGAATAATTGCTGCTCCGGAAGCGTCTTGCTGCTCAAGCCCAGTTGCACGATCGGCGTCGAGGAGGCCGTGTAAGTGATGACCAGCGGTGGAGTCGTGCCCGGGGGCAATCCCCGTAGCACGGTCTGACAGATCGCCGTGACTTGCGTCAGCGCCACGGAAATGTTGGCGGAAGGCCGGAAGAATATCTTGATCACGGCGATTCCGTTCAGCGACTGGGATTCCTGGTGTTCGATGTCACTGACGGTGATGGTGAATCCGCGCTCGGAATTGGCCACAATGCGGTCCGCCATTTCGCTCGGTGCGAGGCCGGTGTAGTTCCATATCACGCTGACGACGGGAATGTTGATTTCGGGGAAAATGTCGACTGGGGTGCGGATGACGGTCACAGAAAAGAGAATAATGATGAGCAGGGCCATCACCACGAACGTATAAGGGCGACGAAGCGCTAATGCGACGATCCACATAGGAATGGCGAAAACTCGCCTGACGAAAAATGGTAACGCTGAAGCCGAAGACTACGTTAAACCGATGCGGCTGGAACCGCGGCTCCATGCCGACCTACGAACTTGCAAATCAGATTCAAAACAGTACGTTTCGGATTTAAATTATATTAGACTTCAGCCATGGCTCAAAATCACAAGCGGCGCGCTGACGCCCGGAACCGAAATAATGGGAACGGAATCAACGGGACCAGCGGCAAGCGACCGCCCGGGCGGCCACGCAGCGAGGAGTCGCGCCAGTCCATCCTGCGCAGCACCCTGAAACTGCTCAAACAGGATGGCGGATTCCCTGAGCTCAGCATTGAGGCCATCGCGGCTGACGCCAATGTTGGCAAGACAACTGTCTACCGTTGGTGGCCGACCAAGGCCGCCTTGGTCGCGGACGCTTTCTCCGCCAGCGCCGACGAGGAACTCCGCTTCCCGAACACCGGCTCGGTGGAGAGCGACATGAGCCTGCAGATGCGGCGGTTGATTCGCATCTTCCGATCCAGGCGCGGCAAGGTCGTGGCGGCGTTGCTCGCCGGAGGACAATCGGATCCCGAACTGATTGACGCCTTCCGTGACCGATTCCTATGGCCGAGACGCAAACAGGCCTATAAAACTTTGCAGCGCGGAATCGACCGCGGCGAATTACCCGCCGACAGCGACCTCGACCTCATCCTCGACTCCCTCTATGGGCCAATCTACATGCGCTTCCTGATTCGGCACGACAAGCTCGATGAAAGCTTTGCCGACGAGATTTGCGGGTTGGTGCTGAATGGTTTGAAACGCCGAAGCCACCGCCACCCCTAAGCCATTTACCTGCTGAAACTTACCGTTCGGCCACCAAATCGGGCCGATGCCTGATCGGCCTTGCGTGAAGTAGCCATTGAGGCTAAAATCAAAATACGACCGAAACAGTCGGCATTTTATCCGACCATATAGGTCGGAATTCGCCAGCATGCTGAAACTGACGAAAAAAGCGGACTACGGGCTCATGGCCATGAAGCATCTGGCCGAGCATGTTGACCAGGGAGCCTGCAGCGCCAAGGACGTGGCCGAGGCCTACGGGATCCCGCAGGAAGCGCTGGCGAAGATCCTGCAACGGCTGGCGAAGGTCGGTTTGGTGCGGTCCCAACATGGCACGCATGGCGGTTACACGCTGACGCGGGATCCGAAAATGATTTCCGCGTTCGAAGTGATCAAGGCCATTGACGGGCCGCTGTTCATTACGTCGTGCGTCACCGTTCGAGGCGAATGCGATCAGACCGATCGATGCACGATTCGCGAGCCGCTGCGAAAAGTGAATGAAAGCATCGAGCAGGTGCTGAAGAACATCAAAATTTCGCAGATGAAGGAAGAACCGGAAGTTGTCCGGGCAGATAAGCCGGAGACCAGGAAGCCGGCGGAGTTGGTAACGATTTCGTAGCACTTTTAAGGAGACAGGTAATCATGAGTACGGATGTGAAGACGGCGACCCCAACCAGTCAGGACATCGGACAGCGCACCGCGCCCAACGGCGTCAAGCTGCCTATTTACATGGATAATCACGCGACCTCGCCGATGGATCCGCGGGTTCTCGAAGAAATGCTGCCCTACTTTATGGAAAAATTCGGCAACTCCGCCAGCCGTAATCATCCGTTTGGATGGGCAGCGGAAGAGGCAGTTGAGTTGTCGCGCGAGCGTATCGCCAAACTGATCGGCGCGACCGCGAAAGAGATCATCTTTACCTCGGGCGCCACTGAAAGCGACAACCTCGCCATTAAGGGCGTGGCAGAGATGTACCGCGAGAAGGGGAATCACATCATCACCGCCGTCACGGAGCACAAGGCGGTGCTCGACACCTGCAAGCATCTGGAGAAGTTCGGTTTTCGCGTGACCTATCTGCCGGTGCAGAAGGATGGGCTGGTTGATCTCGACGACCTGAAGCGCGCCATCGACGACAAGACGATTCTGGTCACGATTATGGCGGCAAACAATGAGATCGGCGTGCTGCAACCGGTCGCGGAAATCGGCAAACTGTGCCGCGAACGCGGCGTGATCTTCCACACCGACGCGGTGCAGGCGATCGGCAAAGTGCCGGTGGACGTGAACAAGATGAACATTGATGTCGCGTCCATCACCGGACACAAGCTGTATGGGCCGAAGGGCGCGGGCGCGCTGTATGTGCGCCGCAAGAATCCGCGGGTGCAGTTGGTGCCGCTGATTGACGGCGGCGGGCACGAGCGCGGAATGCGCTCCGGAACGCTCAATGTTCCCGGCATCGCCGGCCTGGGCAAGGCTTGCGCCATCGCGCAGGAAGAGATGCCGCAGGAATCCTGCAAAATGGCGGGCCTGCGAAACCGGCTGAAAGACAGCATCATGAGCCGGTTGGACGAGGTGTATATCAACGGCTCGATGGAACATCGGCTGCCGGGCAATCTGAATATCAGCTTTGCCTATGTGGAAGGGGAGTCGCTTTTGATGGGCATCAACGATATTGCGGTTTCCAGCGGATCGGCATGCACCTCGGCGACACTTGAACCATCTTATGTATTGAAGGCACTTGGCACCGGCGACGATCTGGCGCACAGCTCGATTCGCTTCGGCATCGGGCGCTTCAACACCGAGGCTGAGATCGATTACGTGGGCGACCGCGTGGTCGAGACGGTATTGCGTCTGCGCGAACTATCGCCACTCTATGAGATGGCGAAAGAGGGCGTGGACTTGAAGAGTGTGAAGTGGGCGGCGGAAGCGCACTAGAAAAGTTTCAAAGTTTCAAGGTTTCGATCTTCGATCTTTAGCAAGGGGTGAGGAAAAATGTCATACAGCGATAAAGTGATCGACCACTACAACCATCCACGCAACGTCGGCTCCATGGACAAAAAGGACTCCGATGTGGGCACCGGCCTGGTCGGCGCGCCCGAGTGCGGCGACGTGATGAAACTGCAGATCAAGGTGAATCCGCAGACCAACATCATCGAAGACGCCAAGTTCAAGACTTTCGGCTGCGGCTCGGCGATCGCGTCGTCTTCGCTGGCGACCGAGTGGGTCAAGGGCAAGACGATTGACGAGGCCCTTGCGATCAAGAACACCGAGATCGTGAAGGAACTGGCCTTGCCGCCGGTGAAAATTCACTGCTCGGTGCTGGCCGAAGATGCGATCCGGGCCGCGATTGGCGACTGGAAAAAGAAGCAGGAAACGGCGAAGCCTGTGGCGGTGTAGGCGGCGCAGTAAATAGATCACCTGTAGAGACGGGGCTTGCCCCGTCTCCCGCCGCGAAAGAAGACGCGGTAAGCCGCGTCCCTACGGAAAATCAGAATCGACCATGGATCAAGCCGTCAAAGATCAAGCCGTCAAAGACGAAGCCGTCAAAGACGAAGTCGTCAAACCCGCCGTGCCCACGGCTCCGGCCAAGGGCATCCAGGTGACCGACAACGCGCTCAAGAGAATTCGCTCGGCGATGGTGAAAGAAAACGTTTCGCCGGAGCAGGGTGGGCTTCGCCTGGGCGTGCAGGGCGGCGGCTGTTCGGGCCTGAGTTACAACATACGGTTCGATACGCAACCGCGCGAGCGCGACCGTGTGTTTCAGTTCGGAGATGTCCGGGTTTTCGTGGACCCGAAGTCCTTCATCTACCTGCACGGGATGACTCTCGATTACCACGAGACGCTGATACAGCAGGGATTCGTGTTCGTGAACCCGAACTCGACCAAGTCCTGCGGCTGCGGCAGTTCTTTCTCGTAGCGGAGATCGTGTGGTGACGGGGCTCCGCCCCGTCCAGACGGGCCAGAGGCCCGTCACCACACAACCAGTGGTAAGTGGGTTAGAGGGCGGGCCGTGCGCCCGCCTTGAATTTTATATGGCGAATTTGGAATCAAAATCGGCGCCGGTCATGGCAGGGCAATCCTCCGGAGACGCAACGCCGAGGTGCTGGTCATGCGGTGCGATGGGCGCGGTGCACTTTTGCAGTGCGTGCGGCAAAGTGCAGCCGCCGGTCCCGGTCGACTATTTCACTTTTCTTGGATTTCCGCGCAAGCTCAACCTGGACACGGCCACACTGGAAAAAGAATTCTACGCGCTGAGCCGCCGGCTCCATCCTGACGTATTCGGACAGGCTGGTGATCGGGAGCGTGCCTGGAGCCTCGAACAAAGTTCCATGCTCAACGACGCGTATCGCGCGCTGAAAGATCCGATCAAGCGCACCGAGTACCTGCTGCGTCTCGAAGGCATCGAACTCGAAGAGCAATCGAAGCAGGCGACTGAGAATGCTCGCGCTACCGGAGAATTGAAGAAGCAGGTTGTGCCTCCTGATCTTTTGGAGGAAGTCTTCGAACTCAACATGCACCTGGAAGAACTGCGAGTGCAGAAAAAGTTGGGCGAAGACGACCCTGCTTTGCTTGAGGAAATCGGCAAGGCGAAGCTTTCGCTGGAAGAAAAACACGACGCGCTTCTGAATGAACTGAAGGCCGAATGGAACAAGTGGGACAGGTTAGTGGACGAAAAATCCGAAGACGGCGGAGCCGGAGCCGACCGACGGAAGGTCCTCGATCAAATGGTCGATGTGTTGAACCGCAGGAACTATATCCGGAACCTGTTGCGGGATGTGAACGAGGCAATGGAAAACTAGGTCAGAGGTGAATGCCAGGTCAGAGGTGAGAGGTCAGATTGCAGAGGTAAATCAAGGTTCTCACCTCTGCAACCTGACCTCTGACCTCTGCGATCTTCTACAAAATGGCTACTGACTACATCGTCGGCATCGATCTCGGCACCACGAACTCTCTCGTGGCCTATATGCAGGGGGATTCCCCTGTCGTCATCCCGGGGGAAGACGGGCTGAACCTTGTGCCCTCGGTGGTCGCGCTCACGCTCGCTGAGAACGAGAAGAACCAGATCGTGGTGGGCAACGGCGCGCGCAAATATCTGATCGAAACGCCGGAACGGGCTGTTTACTCGGTGAAGCGTTTGATGGGACGCGGTGCTGAAGATATTCAGGATGAACTGAAACTGTTTCCCTTCAAGTTGGCGGACGATCTTCATGACGGCGAGGTTCTGCGCATCAAGATCGGCGAGCGAACCTACACTCCACCTGAGATTTCGGCGCTGGTGCTGCGCCAGCTGAAGCGCAATGCCGAGCGGTTTTTCGGAGCGCCCGTAACCCAGGCGGTCATCACCGTCCCCGCGTACTTCAATGACGCGCAGCGGCAGGCGACGAAGGATGCCGGACGCATCGCCGGGCTGAATGTTTTGCGGCTGGTAAACGAACCGACGGCGGCATCGCTCGCGTACGGCTTGGACAAGAAGAAGAACGGTATCGTTGCGGTTTACGATCTGGGCGGCGGTACATTTGACATTTCGATTCTGAAGCTGCACGACGGCATTTTCGAGGTGGTTGCCACCAACGGCGATACGCATCTCGGCGGAGACGACATCGACAATCTGCTGATTGCGATCGCGCTCGACGACATTCGCGGCGACCTCGGACTCGATTTGGGCCGCGACGGAGAAGCGGTAGCGCGCATCCGCCAGGCCGTGATCGAAGCTAAGATCGCGCTTTCGTCGCAGCCCTCGGTGAAACTCGATGTCGATTTGCCCGGCGGAAAAAAATATCAGCGCGAGATTTCGCTTGATGGCTTCGAGCAGATGATACAACCGATCATCGACCGCACGGTCGGTCCCTGCAAGCAGGCACTCAAGGACGCAGGCCTTAAGCCTGAAGAGATCGATGAAGTCGTGCTGGTTGGAGGCTCGACGCGCATTCCGAAGGTGCGACGGCTGGTGCAGGATCTGTTTGGACGCGCGCCACACACGGATTTGAATCCGGACGAAGTGGTTGCGCTCGGCGCGGCCGTGCAGGCAAATATTCTGGGCGGCGGGTCGGAAATCACGCAAGACATGCTGTTGCTCGATGTGACTCCACTTTCTCTGGGAATTGAAGTGGCGGGCGGCGTGACCGATAAAATCATCCTGCGCAACTCCACCGTGCCGGCTTCGGCGACGCAGTACTACACAACCCAGGTGGACGGCCAGACGAACGTCGCGATCCACGTGCTGCAAGGCGAACGCGAACTGGCGCGGGATTGCCGGTCGCTGGCCCGATTCGATCTGAAGGGCGTTCCACCCATGACCGCCGGCATGCCGCGCATTGAAGTGAAGTTTCTGATAGACGCCAACGGCATCTTGCGTGTCTCGGCGCGCGAGCAACGCAGCGGAAAAGAGGCTGAAATCGACGTTCAGCCCACTTACGGCCTCACCGACGAGCAGGTCGAGAACATGCTGCTCGAATCGTTCGACTACGCCGAAGAAGATTTCCGGCAGCGGCAGGTCATCGAAGCGCGCCGCGAAGCCGACACGATCCTGACGGCGCTAGCGAAAGCGAAGAAAAATCATGCCTGGCAGGAGCTCGCGAACGACGAACGCCGCAACGTCGAGACGCTGGAGAAAGATCTGGTTGCAGTAAAAGATGGAGTTGACTATCACGCGATCCGCGCCGGCATTGACGCGCTGAACGAGGCCACGATGCGTCTGGCGGAATTGATGATGGATACAGCCGTATCGACCGCGCTCAAGGGGAAGGCCATGGACGACTCCGATCTCGAGGAAGGGCCGCAGTCTGGCCATCCGGTGGCGAAGGCAGATTTCAAATAAGAGGCGAAAAAGTAATAAATAAGTTTGCAACCCAGGGGTCTTATGTCTGAAGAAAAAACGCAGGGAACCGGAACCACCACGGTGGATGCCCCCGGTGAAAATACGGTTGAGGTCACATTTCTTCCCGAAGGCAAGACGGTGACCTTCGAACACGGCAAGCTGCCGTATAAAGACCATGGCAAAGAGGAGTCGCTGCTCGATGTAGCGTTGAACTTCGGCATCCATCTCGATCATGCTTGCGGAGGAAACTGCGCCTGCACGACCTGCCACATCTGGGTGAAAGAAGGCGCCGACCTGATCTCGGAGATGGAAGATGACGAAGCGGACAAGCTCGACATGGCCGCCGATCTTCAGTTAAACTCGCGCCTCGGATGCCAGACCGTGATCAAGAAGCCGGGGAAAGTGGTCGTGGAGATCCCGGCGTGGAACCGGAATTACGTTTCGGAAGAACACTAGAAGCAGCTTTCAGCCGTCAGCTTTCAGCTAAAGCGTGATCTTGGTTTGGTTGAGATGGCGGCTTTGAGTGCGAACGACTACTAGGAGCACTGTTTCATGGCAAAAGAACTTACCTGGAGCGACGCTGACGATATTGGGATTCTGCTCTCTGAAACCCACCCGAAAATCGACCCGCTCGCCGTGCGTTTTACCGACCTGCACAAATATGTGATCGCGCTCCCGGACTTCAAGGACGACCCGACGAAGTCGAACGAGTCCAAGCTCGAGGCGATCCAAATGGCATGGCATGCCGAGGTTCTCGACCGAACCCAGGGCTAGGTTAGCGGACAGCTACCGCACTGGGAGCCGCGTCTTCCACGCTCGCCTCGCGCAGAAACTTGGCAGCCTCTTCGGGCGGCGTGGGATTGATGTAGAAACCCGTCCCCCATTCAAATCCCGCCGTTTTGGTCAGTTTGGGCATGAATTCAATGTGCCAGTGGTAATACTCGTTGGCCGGATCCTGCGCCGGCGACGTGTGCACTACCAGGTTGTACGGTGGATTGTCGAGCACGCGATCCGCTTTCATCAGCAGCAGCTTGAGCGCTTTCGCGAGATTTTCGAACATGTGCGACGACGAGTTCTCGAAGGCAGACTCATGGCGCTTGGGGAGGATCCAGGTCTCAAACGGAAACCTAGGAGCATACGGGGCGAGAGTCAGAAAATCTTCGTTCTCAGCCACAACTCTGGTGCCGGTGTCGGTTTCCTGGCGGATGGCGTCGCAGAAAACGCAGCGTTCTTTGTAGATGTAATACTGCTTGGCTCCCTGCAATTCCTCGACCACGTAAATCGGCAGAATCGGCAATGCGATCAGCTGCGAGTGCGAGTGCTCGAGCGAGGCGCCGGCTGCTTCTCCGTGATTCTTGAAGAGCAGAATGTACTTGAAGCGCCGGTCTTTTTTGAGGTCTAGAATACGATCGCGGAAGGCCCACAGAACATCTTCAATTCTTTTCGCGGAAAGCGAGGCCAGGGTGGCGTTGTGGTCGGGCGTTTCGATGACGACTTCGTGGGCGCCGATGCCGTTCATCTTGTCAAACATGCCCTCGGCCTGCTTGTTCAAATTGCCCTCAATGCCGAGGGCCGGGAACTTGTTGGGAACGACGCGAATGGTCCAACCCGGACTGTCTTTCAGGGGAGTATTGCCGTTGACGCTCGGCCGATATGCCAGGATCTCCGGCGGAGTCTTGCTCTCATTGCCATAACAAAAGGGACAGAATCCGCCCTTGATCTTCACAGCTTCCCGCACGAAGTCGGTGGGCCGCTTGGCGCGATCCGTGGAAATGATCACCCACCGGCCCACGATGGGGTCTTTTCTTAATTCAGGCACGTACTAAATCCTTTCAGTAGCGGTCTGCGAACCTGGAGTCTGAGAATTTACGATTGTACGACACGGAAAACGCATTCTGAAATAACTCGAAAGAGGGTCGGCTGGGGCCGCTGTCATAGTATACGGCGAGCACGTCGAACCGCCACTGGCAAGGTGAGGGCATCTGGCGCAGGAAGTCGCGTGCGACCATCGATAGCTCTCTTTGTTTGTCGCGATCTACAGCGGCTTCGGCGGGCTTGACGTCACGCTTCGTGCGGGTTTTCACTTCAATAAAACAGAGGACGTCCCGATCCCAGCCGACAAGATCGAGTTCGCCACGATGATTGGGAGAGCGGAAGTTACGGGCGATGATGGTATAGCCCCGCCGCCGCAGGTAGAAATATGCGTCTTCCTCGCCTTGCCGGCCGGTACGCTGGTGCGCTGGCATGTCCTCGGGCGCAAGCGTTCTTGCTGACAGCCAATCTAGTGCGTGTAGTGTGGCTTGGGTCAGGCGTCCGGCGAACATGGCAAACTCCATCTTCACCTTAGCTTGAACCAACCGCGCGTGATGTGATCGCGATCACAGCTCGTCGGGTACAATTCGCGGCGCGAGACGAACGTAAGAACTCAGGCTTTGACGGCCGTAAAGCGCAGGCGAGTGTAGTCCGCGGTCCAGCGCCCTTGAGCATCGCACAAAACAGGTCTGAGTATGGCCGTGACTTCGTCAAGAAAACCGCTGCGCTCACTCTGCGGTAGTGCGGCGCAGAACGGATTAGCGAAAGTCTCCAGCCAACCGCGCATTCCGGTTGGCAGCGGCGTGGGACGCGGAATCAGTTGTACACTATGCGGCACAAACCCAGCGCGGCGCAGCCGTAATTCGTAGTCGTCGACGGTCGGGAAGTACCATGGAATCCACGAAGCCGCGTCTCTGACGCCGCGGCGCTCAAGCGTGGCTAGCAGGGCGACGGTAATTGCGCCGACGCAGGCATGGCCGCCCATCTCACCCACAAACCTCCCTCCTGTCTTGAGGGCGCGGAATGCGCTTGCGACTGGCGCGTCTGGATCATCCGTAATCCAGTGCAGGACGGCATTCGAAAAGACGGCATCGAATTCGCTCTCAAAGGTCAGCGCTCTCGCGTCCATGATTCTTGCGTCAAGTCCGCGGTTACGCGCGGCCGCGATCATGTCCGAGGAATTGTCGACGGCCACCACCGCTGCGCCGATCGCAATCAGCTTTTCGGTTAGCGCTCCATCGCCACAACCCAGATCGAGGATGCGCTCACCGGCTTGCGGCTCGAGCAGGTCCAGCACTGGTTGCCCGAGTGCGGGCACAAAATGTGCGTTTGTGGCGTAGTCAGCGGCACTCCAATCTTGAGAGTGCAATCGGGGGGAAGAGGTCACAGTAAAAAACTCCTTCTATCAAAATATCCTATTTCCAACTCGCCAGTTCAGAAGCAAGCAAAGCATCTGGTTCGACCGGCTTCCCTTTATCCGGTTTCCCTTTTCCAACCGTGTTCACCAGCACTACGCCGCCGAGCGCGATCGCGCCGCCGACCAGGGAGATCAGCTTCGGCACCTCGCCCAGCCAGATCCATGCAATGCCAATGGCGACGATCGGAATCACGTAAAGCAACGTCGAAGTGCGTCCGGCGGCCCCGTGCGAAAGCACGTAAGCCCACGCCACATACGCTAGCGCTCCCGGAAAGATACCGAGATAAACGACCGCAAGCGTCGCCGAGGTCGGCGCCGCGCGCAGCGTGTGCATCAGACCGTTACCGAAGGGCAGCATCAGCGCCGTCCCGAACCAGATCGAGTAAGCCGTAAATTCGAGCGCGCTATATCTGCCCAGATAGTGCTTCTGCATAATCATGTAGAGCGCGGACGTAACCGCGGCGGCAAGAATGATCAGCGCTTGCAGTGAGAGGCGGATGCCTTCTCCCTCTCCGCTGGCAATCAGCGCGATTCCAGCGAAGCTCAAGAGTACGCCACACCATCCGATAGCAGTCAGTTTCTCGTGCAGCCAGAATCGAGCGGCCAGCGCGGTCCAGATGGGTGTTGATGCAATCAGCAGACTGGCTGCGCCCGCGGTCACGCGCGTCTCTCCGTAATTGAGGGCCAGGTTGTAAAAGGTGATTCCGATGGCGCCGGTCAGGACCAGCCCTGGAATATCACGTAACTCCGGACGGCGAAAGTGTGCGATCCCGGCGTAAATCGCGAGCACCAGAGAGGCGACCAGAAAACGCACGATGGCGAGATTCGCAGGCGAATAACCGCGCAGCCCGGCACGAATGCCGGCAAAGGCCGAGGCCCAAACCACGAGCGTGAACGCCAGAGCAACGAGAGTGCGGGATGTAAAGCGAGGCATCGAGAGGCCTCCTTTCAATGAGGATTTCGGTTAATGAATTCTGCTTGTGCAGAGTGGCCGGTCCGGGATCGCGGCGGTACCGCCGTCGTTTAGCGGGTGAGGCTCACCATGTATCGCCGCCACGTTCAGGAGGCCACGCTCCAAACTGGCGGCGGAGCAAGGCAATCTGGCCGGCGTGATAACTGTTATGCGCCGCAATTTGCCAAAGCATGGCATGCACGGTGGACTCGCGCGGGGACTTTGGCGAGCCGACGTTTTGAATTTTTCGCTCCAGCTCCGGCGAAGCGGATTCCGCGAGATGGGCAAGCTGCGCGAGCAAATCGCTGAAACGGCGAGTTGTGGTCTGCCACACTTTATCGGCCGCCGAACCCGCGGCGGCCGGGTTCGGATGCGTCGGCCAGCCTTCGATTGCTTTGTCTGGGTAAGGTCGATTCTCATTCGCAATTTTGCTGAGGTCGTGGTCCATCCAATAGTTCATGTGCTCGACGATCTGCCAGATGGAGTGTGGATATCCCGCGACGGTTCGGGCTGCCAGTTCCGCCGGAATATCTTCGACGCAGGCGGCGGGATCCACGTGGGCGCCTTTGCCGTAGATGAGTTCGCGCAATGTGGAGTCGCCCATACGTTCCATCCTTTCCGCAGAATATTCGTAGAGACGGGGCTTGCCCCGTCTCGGTCTGTCGATGTCGAGCCCCTAAAGGGCATCTGATTCCAAGTGTCTACGGTATCGCTAAAGCGATGCCCTGATACGAACCGCGATACCCTGACATGAAACTGGGCGGTGCCAGCGGAGACGCGGCGAGGCGCGTCTCTACGGGAGTGTGATCTTGTCGCCGACGCTTATCTTGCCTTGCGTCAGAATCTGCGCCCGCAATCCTCCGCGGTGCAGCAGGCCTTTGAGTAACGGCTTTCCTGTTAATTTCTGCAAGTGATCGCAGGGCTCGCACAGGCGGAGGCCTCGAATGCGCACATCGCCGATGGCAAACTCTCTGCCCACCAGATGGTTCAGCGGGACGTTGCGCGTCACGATGTTGCGGCGAGCTTCGCCGGCGGCAAGCTCGACGCGATAGTCCCGCCGCAGCGCCTCAATCGCTTCCGCCTCAATCAGCGTAAGCTCGTGATCCGGCTCGGGCTTGTAGAACGTGCCCAGCTTTAGCGCGTAACGGTCACCCTCAAGCCCCGCGCCCGGAACCGCCGTCGCCTGACCAACAGATTGTGGCGGCCCTTCGGCGGTGGAAGCAATATGAATCGATTCCACGGTCCCGTTCCACATCGCACGCCTCCAAGGACTTAACGAACACTTAACGAACACCTAACGAACTGTGACCAACGAGCTAACGAGCAAGGACTATGGGTTCTTTTCGACGGCGGTGATCGACTCTTCCAGGGCATCCATGGCAACGTCAGCTTCGTCCTTGGTAACGATGAGCGGCGGCGCGATGCGCACCGTGCTTGGACCGCAGCCCAGAAACAAGACGCCGCGTTCGAACGCCAGCTCCACGATGCGATCACGCTCGCTGGCCCCGTAGTCGCGGGTCTTCTGGTCTTTCACGATCTCGACGCCGATCATCAGGCCGCGTCCGCGGACGTCGCCGACAATCTTGTATTTCTTCGGCCAGTCGGCCATCCGTTTCATCATGTGGTCGCCGACGGCCTGCGAGTTTTTCAGCAGCCCTTCTTTTTCGATCACATCGAGCGTGGCCAGAGCGGCGGCAATGCAGACCGGATTTCCGCCGAAAGTCGACGCATGCGATCCAGGGATCCAGTCCATGATGTCGGCCTTGCTCATGGTGATGCCGAGCGGCATCCCGGAGGCAATGCCCTTCGCGATGCAAACCATGTCGGGATGCACGCCAGTGTGTTCGACCGCGAACCATTTGCCGGTGCGGCCGATGCCGCTCTGGACTTCGTCCAGCACCAAGAGGATGCCGTGCTTGTCGCAGATGCGGCGCAGTTCCCGCATGAAGATCGTCGGCGCGACGACGTATCCTCCTTCGCCCTGAATTGGCTCAACAAAAATTGCCGCGACTTCTTCCGGCGCGAGGATGGTCTTAAACAGTTTGTCTTCGATATAGCGGGCGCAGCCGAGCGCGAATTTCTCGGCATCCTGCGGATCGCCACTGCCGGCCCGATACACATCGGGATAGCCCACATGCGTAACCCCCGGCACGAGCGGTGAGAAGCCGCGCTTCTGCTGCGGCTTCGAGGCGGTCAGCGAGAGCGCCCCCATAGTGCGTCCATGGAATGCGCCGAAGAAGGCGATCACCTGCTGGCGCTTGGTGTGATAGCGCGCCAGCTTCAAAGCGCACTCGATGGCTTCGGCTCCGGAGTTTCCGTAATAAACCCGGTGCGGCCCGGGCATAGGTGCGATTTTTGATAAGCGCTCGGCCAGCGTCACCATGCTTTCGTAATAGAAATCGGTGCCCGACATGTGGATCAGTTCGCCGGCCTGCTTCTGAATGGCGGCGACCACTTCCGGATGGCAATGGCCGGTCGAGGTCACGGCGATGCCGGCGGAGAAATCGAAGAATTCGTTGCCATCCACGTCTTCGATCACAATGCCGCGGCCGCGCTTCGCAACCAACGGATACGAGCGCGTGTAGGACGGGGAAATGTACTTCTCATCGCCCGCGAGAATGCGCCTGGCATTGGGGCCCGGAAGCGCCGTTTTGAGCTTGGGGCCGATGGTCAAAGTTTTAGTGGTCATGGAATCCTCCTGAATCAGTTCTCAGTTCCCGGTTCTCAGTTCTCAGTGGTTTTGGGGCCGCATATTGCGCAGCCTTCATGGAAGGAGGCTGCTTGGGCTTGGAGCTAAGAGCCAAAAGCTAAAGGCGATTAGCAGAGCAACGAGAGGAAGGAAAATTAGTCGCTGCCGAAGAGATTGGCGCGCACGTGCGAAGGCAGCACGGAAAGATACCGGCGAGGACAAGCGCGTCCCTCGATCCAGCACGTCCGGAGAAGCGAGATGCAGCTTTTCGTGCGCATAGCAGCCACAGCCATTATATCCCGGGTTTGGGCGCGGCGTAACCCCCTAAAACTGTGTCGATTCCGCTGACCGCGTTGAGTTCATCCAGCGGAGAGGTCTGCCGAGCTTCGCTCGGCCTGGGCGGGCGAGGCCGCCCGTCCCTACACGAACTGTTTATCCAATTCGTTCTTCCCGATACAGACGGACCGTATTCTTCAGAGTGACGACGATCAGCATTAGCGCCATTCCGGCTAATCCAATCGCGCCGCCAACATCAAACAGGCGATAGCGCCCGTGAATCACCCACGGCCAGCGGAACAGCGCCAGGTTGCCCGCGACCAGCAGAATGCGCAACTCGGTGGGGCCGAAGTTCCACAACGAAAGGTGAAACTCACCTATCGTATATGTCGCGAGATACGACTGAATGGAAAGCAGCAGAAAGGCAATCAATAGCCCGATCGCAATCACGGGATGCATGTATCCGGAAAGCGCCAGTCCGCCCATCATCGCCAGGGCCCCGATGGAATCGACCATGTGGTCCACGTAGAAACCATAACGAGGTCTCTGCTGCCGGCGCACGCGCGCCAAGGTTCCGTCGAGGCTGTCGCCGAACCAGTTCAGCCCGAGACACAAAATGGCGACGAGCAGCATGCGGCGATCACGGGCGGCTAGGGCATAGCAGACGCCAGTCGCGATTTGAGCGGCAAAACCGAGGAGCGTGAGGTGGTCGGAATTCACCCACGCGGGCATGCGCTCGGCCATCCAGATAAGGATCCGCTTCTCGGCCGCCGCGAGGAAGCTTCCGTGGACGCGCGTCGCGTGCCGGAAGTCGGCGGGGCGTTGTTCACTCAAGACAGGGTCGGTCACAGGCGGATTATAGCCCGGCAGGGTGTCGCGGACTGTTCAGCGGAGATTGTGTACAACCAGAATCATGCCCGGACGCAGCGCAGCGACATTGCGGTTGTCATGCTTGAGGGCGGACACCGTGGTGTTGTACGAGTTGGCGATCGAAAAGAGGGTTTCACCACGCTTGACGCGATGATGGAGAACTGCGCTTGTCGAGGCGGTCTGGGTTCCGGTGCGGTGACGCGATCCGCTGGAATGCTTCGTTGCAACCTGTGTTTCGCTTGCGTTCCTAGTGACGGGAAGGTGGAGATACAGGATCCTTCTTCCGGCGAGGCTGCTGCCTTTCAGGTGGTTCCAGACGCGAAGCATCCGGGCCGAGACGCCGAAATTCTCGGCTACGGACTCGACCGTATCGCCTTTGCGAATCTTGTAGTGCGTGGTGGCATGCGCGTAGGTGCTGGTATCGATCTGCTTGCCGGGGGCGATGGGGATGATGAGACGGGTTTCGGGTGAGAGCGCGTCGTAACTCGGACCACCGTCAAGATTGTTGGCTTCGGCGATGGACTTTGGAGTCGTGTGATAGGTGCGGGCGATCGAGGCTAGCGTTTCTCCGCCTTGCATCTTGTGATAACGCCACCAGACACGCTTGTCGGCTGGAATCGACGCGACCGCGGTTTGAAATTTGCCGGCGCTTCCGGCTGGTAAGTGGAGATCGAATTCATGATCTTTCGGAGTGGTCAGGCGCAGCAGGCTGGGGTTGAGATCCAGTAAGTCCTCGGCGGTGGCATCCACGCACTCGGCGGCCAGCCTCAGATCGATGGGATAGCTGATCTTGATGGTGTCGTAGGGAACCGGCTTTTCCTTCACCACCGAATCCAGTCCGTATTGCGCGGGATTCTTGGCCATGATGGTGACGGCCACGATGATAGGGACGTAGTTGCGGGTTTCCTTGGGTAGCACGTTGCGGCGGTAGAGTTCCCAGAAATCGGCGTAGCCGGTGCGCTTGACCGCGTTCTGGACCCTGCCGGGGCCCGAGTTATAGGCGGCCATGGCCAGGTACCAGTCTCCGAACTGGTTGTAGAGGTCTTTCAGATGGTGAGCGGCGGCACGGGTGGCTTTTTCGGGATCCTGGCGGTCATCGACCCACCAGCTGCGTTCGAGTCCGTAACCTTTGGCTCGGCTGCCCATGAATTGCCACATGCCGCGGGCGCCGGCGCGGGAAACGGCCAGAGGATGGAATCCGGACTCAGCCTGGGCCAGATAGATCAGTTCCTGGGGAACGCCTTCTTCCTGCAGGGTGCGGCGGATCATGTCTTCGTAGCGGCCGGAGCGGGCTAATGCGCGTTCGAGAGTGCCGCGTCCGCGGTTGGAATAGTAATTGATGTAGCCGGCGACCTGATCGGTCATCACCAGCGGCAGGCCGGAACGCGTGGATTTTATCTCGGCTTCGGCTTTTGCTTTGACGTTCTGGTCGACGGCGGGCGTGAGTTCGTTGGCTTCGTCGATGGGCGCCGGTTCCGACTTTTGCTCGGCAAAGCCGTCGCCTTGCTGCAGGGCGGCGAGTTCGAGGCCGTTGATGCCTTCCAGAATGCGGTCGAGTTCAGGCTCCAGGCGGTCGTCCGAGTGGAGATCGAATCCGCTGCCGAGCAGTTGGTTGAAGGCGGAGTCGAAATTCTGCTTGGCGGCTTCGAGGTGACCGGCGCGATAGTTATCCTGCCCTGACTGGTATTCCTTTTCGACCCGTGCGATCAGGTCGGCTATGGGATCGACTTCCAGAGCCTGTGGCACCTGCGGCTTCGATTGGGGCGCAGCGGCCGACCCAGCGGGCTTTTGCTGGTGGGGATCAGGCGGGCTGTTAGCCGCGATCAGGGCTGGGGCCTGGGCCTGAGCGGTAGGCATGAAAGACGTCTTCTGGGCGCTCTGGCAACCGAGAGTCGCCGCCAATAGTGCGGAGAGGATGAAGGCCAGATAGCGGTGAGAAGAAAATCTCATATTTTCAGAAACTTACTTGCAACCGCTCCCGGGCGGACCAGATCTACGTCCGTCAGTACTTGAGATGGTACTATCGCAAAATTCGTTGGGTCAATTCCACAGAAGACCCGTAAGCCCTATTACTTTGGGCACCGGCTGGGGATGTTACCCCAGTGTTGCGGGGGATGGCAACGAGTCTTTAAAGTCTTTAGGGCAGGCGGATTCATTCAAAAACGACTATGAAAGCTATCCAGATCAAGCAAACGGGTGGGCCGGAAGTCATGGAGCTGGTGGACTTGCCGGTTCCGCAGCCGAAATCGAACGAAGCCGTGGTGAAGATCAAAGCGGCGGGCGTGAACTTTATTGACATCTACAACCGCGAAGGACGATATAAAGCGCCACTGCCGCTGGTTCTGGGACAAGAAGCGGCGGGCGTGGTTTCGGCGGTCGGGTCTGAGGTGCACGAGGTGGGGGTCGGCGATCGTGTGGCCTACACTGCGGTGCTGGGAGGCTATGCCGAGTATGCCGCCGTGCCAGCCGACCGTCTGGTGAAGATTCCGTCTGGAGTGGGCGAGCGCGAGGCTGCGGGAGCCATGCTGCAGGGGATAACCGCGCAGTACCTGATTCACGATACCTATCCGCTGAAGAAAGGCGAGACGGCGCTGGTTCACGCGGCTGCCGGCGGGGTGGGGTTGCTGCTGGTGCAGATGGCGCACAACATTGGGGCGCGGGTGATTGCCACGGTTTCGACCGAGGAAAAGGCAAAGCTGGCGCGAGCGGCGGGAGCGGACGAAGTCATCCTTTATACGCAGGCCGATTTTGAGGTGGAGACGAAACGATTGACCGGCGGCAAAGGCGTGGATGTGGTGTATGACTCGGTGGGCAAGACGACGTTTGACAAGGGGCTGAATGTGCTGCGTCCGCGGGGGATGATGGCGCTGTTCGGGGCCTCGAGCGGGGCGGTCGCACCGATTGATCCGCTGGTGCTTCTGCAGAAGGGATCGCTCTTTTTGACGCGGCCTTCGCAGGGGCACTACATTGC
>Ga0210400_10001028_pt1 | contig 28628 bp, 27 predicted proteins | sample IncBWH26MmetaG_FD_155456 | JGI IMG/M metagenome (GOLD analysis project Ga0210400, IMG submission 155456) | Forest soil microbial communities from Barre Woods Harvard Forest LTER site, Petersham, Massachusetts, United States - Inc-BW-H-26-M | ecosystem: Environmental > Terrestrial > Soil >... | reverse complement strand
ATGATCCTGCCATGCTCTGTCCCTTGCTTTCCGGTAAGCATATGGGATCGAAGCGCCGGGCGCGATAGCTGCGTCAAGCGGGATCAAGGTTTGTTACATTCAAACTGAGACACTACCGCTTATCCGGCTGCACCAATCCCTATGATCCCGGCCAGCGCGCGATCGGCGGCGGCTTGATCGGCGCCGGTACCGGCGCGCTGATCGGCGGCATCGCCGCCGGCGGGCCGGGCGCCGCGATGGGTGCCGCGGTCGGTGGCGGCGTCGGCGCGGTGGTCGGAGCCGCGACAACGCCATCCCCGCCGCCCCGTTATGTCGCCTACCGCGGCTGCGGCCCCGGTGGCCACTGGGTGCGGGCGCATTACAACGCCTACGGCCAGCGGGTCCGCGGCCATTGCGCGCCGAATTACTAGGCGTCGAGCCGGCGCTTTGACATCATAGGACCGCGGGCGTCCCGCCCGCCATCGGTGCGGCCGAGACGGCCGCGGTCCGGAGACCGCAGCTGCTGCGCGGTTACGCGTTGATGTCGACGAGCTCGTCGAGGCGCAGCCCGTTGCGCACCTGCTTGACCAGCTCTTCCGGGTCGAAATCGATGCCGACCGGGTTCTTGTCGGTCTCCTTGCGGCCGCGCATGTAGTTCTGGCCTTCGATCGCGGTCGCAAAATTGTCGATCAAGAGCTCGACCTGGTTGTGGTCGGGGTCGTAGTAGTACATCGACATCGTCATGCCGTGATTGACGCAGCGGTGCGGCTGGATCCCCTGCTCCTTGAGCTCCAGGTAATGCTCGGTCAGCTCGTCGAGGCCAGCGAAGGTGAACGCCACGTGGTGCAGCCCGACCTCGCCGCCGGCGCGCGCCGTCTTCCCCTCGGCCGGCTTCTTGTCGGCGAGCGGCCCGGGATCGATGAAGGCGACCCGGTGGTGCTCGTCATCATAGCTGATGAAAGCGATGTGCTTGTTCTGGAACAGCACCTCCGCCCCGAGGACGGTGCAGTACCAGTCGACCATCTGCTCCCGCCGGTTGGTCTGCAACACGAGATGCGACAGCTTTTTCGGTGACGCCATTGGTGTCCTCCCTGGCGCGGATGCCGGATGCCGGATTGTCGCATAAACCGCCGCGATTGCCCATCATCGCCGACACACCAGGCCCGCGCCGGCCGGCCGGCGATTTCGGCTTAATGAGCGGTGTAAAGCGCGATGACGCTGACCGCGGCCAAGATGATCAGCACTGCGGACACCAGGAACCACAAATCGCGCGCCACGGCCCGAGTCCCCCGAAGGATCTGCGCTCCGCAGACCCCGGTCGGCGGAGCATCGGCCGGGCCGGAACCCCAGGAGAGCCCGACCCGACCGGCCACCTCGCGGGTGATGTCAGCCGGCGGGCTGCCCCGAGGTAGCGGCTCCTTATCGTCCGATCCTGACCTAAAGGTCAATCCAACTTACACTTTAGGACAGGATATTTTTCGGAGCTTGGCCGCCAGCGGCTACAGCTCGCCTTCCGCCTTCAGCATGCGCACGCTGTTGCGCATCGCCGCGACGGTGTCTTCGAGCTCAGCCTCACCATGCGTCGCCGAGACGACGCCGCCGGGATGGCTGGAGAGGTCGACCCCGTGCACCATCATCGCGAGGCGCATCTTGTGCACGACGCCGGCGTTGCGGTCACCCTTGAGACTGGCGAAAGAGTATTGCAGCGGGTCGAAACGGGTCGGCGTAACCGGTTCGCGTTCGGGGTTGGTGAACAGCTCGAGCATCGAGAAGGTGCCGTAGGCGGCCCACGGCACGCGCTCCTCCTCGAACACCTCGTTGAGCCGCCGGCGCAGATCCTCGCAGTATTTGTTGGCGCGGGCGCAGGCATCGGTCTCGGCGACGATCTTCAGGCAGGCGATGCCGGCCGAGGCGGAGAGCGGGTTGGCGTTGAAGGTGCCGGGGTGGCCGATCTTTTCCTTGCCCGCCGCCTTGGTGACCTGGAAATCCAGCAGGTCGAGGATGTCCTTGCGCCCGGTGACCGCACCGCCCGGCAAACCGCCGGCGAGGATCTTGGCCAGGGTCGTCAGGTCGGGCCGGATGCCATAGGCCTGTTGCGCCCCGCCGGGCGCGACGCGGAACCCGGTCACCACCTCGTCGAAGATCAGCAGGACGCCGTGCTCGGCGGTCAGGCGGCGCAGCGCGTGCAGGAAATTCGGGTCGATCGGCAATTTGCCGCCGTTGGCGCCGGTCGGCTCGATGATCGCGGCCGCGACCTCGCCTTTGTGCTGCTCCAGCACCTTGGCCAGCCCCGCCTCGTCATTCTGATCGCACAGCAGGACATTACCGGCCACCGCGTCGAGCACGCCGGTCGTCGCGGTGCCGTCGAAATGGTTCTGGTGGCCCGAGGTCATATGGTCGTGCCAACCGTGGAAATTGTAGTTGAAGCGTATCAGCTTCGGCCGGCCGGTGAAGGCGCGGGCGAGCCGCACCGCCATCAGCGTCGCTTCGGTGCCGGACGAGGTGAAACGCACCCGCTCGGCCGAGGGGATCAGCCGCATCACCGCCTCGGCCCATTGGATCTCCAGCTCGTGGCTGGCGCCGTAATGGGTGCCGCGATCGAGCTGGGCATGCACTGCCGCCATGACCTCCGGACGGCAATGGCCGAGCAGCATCGCGCCGTGCCCGCCGAAATAATCGACGTAGCAGCGCCCGTCGACATCCCATTTGCGCGGCCCCTGCGCCCGGGTGATGTAGAGCCCGTACGGCTCGATGTAGCGCGAATCATGGGTGATGCCGCTCGGGAACAGCTGCGCCGCCTGGGCGGCGCGCGTCGCCGAGCCCGGCGTTGCGGCGCGGTAGGCGGCGATGATCGGTGAATTGGTGGTCAGGCTATCGGGCATGGGAGGCTCCGGGTGGGCTCTGCGACATTTGTAGGCCGGCCGCTCGCCGCGGCCAAGCGGCTTACCCTAAAATGAGCCGCGAAGGAGAGCGACATGGCAGAAATCTACCGCGACGATTTGCGCGCCCGCTTCGGTCAGGATCTCGATCTCGGTCTTGACCCCGGGGGCGAGCTTCCCGACGATCCCTGGCTGCGTCAGGTGCTGCTGCGCCGCACGCAGCGCCGTTACGCCGACCGGCCGGTGCCCGAATCGCTGGTGCGGCTCTTGCTCGCCGCCGCGTTCTCGGCTTCCTCCAAATCCGATTTTCAGCAGGCCTCGGTGGTCTGGCTGAAGGACCGCGCCCGGCGCGACCAGCTGTCGGCTCTGTTTCCCGACATGCCGTGGATCGGCACCGCGCCGGTGTTTCTGGTATTTCTCGGCGACGCGCGGCGGCTCGAAAAACTCGGCGACTTGCGCGGCCATAAGCAGCCGAACGGGACGCTCGAAGGGTTCTTCAACGCAACGGTCGATGCCGCGCTGGCGTTGCAGACCTGCATCCTGGCGGCGGAGACCGTCGGGCTCGGCTGCTGCCCGATCAGCGTCTTGCGCAATCATATTGCGACAGTGGGTGAGCTCCTCGAACTGCCCGACAAGGTCTTCCCGGTGGCCGGGCTGTGCCTTGGCTATCCGGCGCAGAGCGGCTTCATCAGCATGCGGTTGCCGTTGGACGCGACGGTTCATATCGACCGCTATGACGAGACCGGCCTCTCGGCAGCGGTCGATGGCTATGACCGGCGGCGCGACGCGCGCCATTCGCTCCATGACCGCCAGCGCGCCGCGGAGCGGTTCGGCAAGGCCGAATTCTATGGCTGGTCGGAGGACAAGGCGCGGCAGGCGATGACCCCGGAAGGGATCGGCTTCGCCGCCTGGCTACGGGCGCACGGCTTCACCTTCGACGATCCCGAGACGCCGGCCGGCAACTGACTCGGGAACTCGCCAGCCTGCCTGTGGGTTACGACTAGACCGCGGGCTTTGTCGCTGCTCGCCCGCGGCTTCACCGGGCAGGCGCGAGTATCGCAGACATGCCGGATGCCGTTACGCCGCCATCGGACGCGGATCTTGCGTCAGCCGAAGTGACCGGGGCCGCGCCGAGCCAGCGCGAAAAGTTGGAAAGGCTCCGCACGATCTTTCTGGGCGGCCTGCTGGCATTGGCGGTCCTCGCCGCCTCCTATGCCGCCGCCGCGATCGTCTTGCCGATCCTGCTCGCCTTTGTGCTGAACCTGGTGTTTCGGCCGGTGCTGCGGGTCTTGTTGCGGGCGCGCCTGCCGCAGCCCCTGGCCGCGCTGATCATCGTGTTGTCGCTGGTAGCGCTGTTTGTCGTCGTCGCCGAGCTGCTGTCCGGGCCGATCAGCAACTGGATCGGCCGGCTTCCCGAGACATTGCCGCGAATAGAGCAGCGGCTGAGCTTTCTGAGCAGGCCGATCAAATCGGTGCAAGGCGCTATCGATCATATCGAAAACCTGGCGGCCGGGGGCAGCGCCGCCCCTGGCCAACACGCAGCAGCGCCACAGCCACCAGGGCAAGGCACCGCACTGGTCCAGAAAGTTCTCACCCAGGTTTGGATCGTCGCCGACGCGGCGTTCACCACCGTGGTGGCGCTATTCTTCATCCTGATTTCCGGAGAAACCTTCCTCCGGCGCCTCGTCGAACTCGCGCCGCGCTTCCAGGACAAGCGGCAGCTGGTCGACATCTCGCAAGAAATCGAGTCGGACCTTTCGGTCTATCTCGGCACGATCACGATGATGAACGCCGCGGTCGGGGTCGCGACCGGCGCCGTTGCGGCCTTCTGCGGCCTGGGCGATCCGCTGTTGTGGGGGATCCTGGCGTTTCTGCTGAACTACGTCCCGATCATCGGGCCGACTACCGGGGTGATCACATTCTTTGCCGCCGGCATCGTGACGCTCGACCCGTTATGGCTGGCCTTCGTGCCGGCCGGGCTTTACCTGCTGATCCATGTCGCCGAGGGCGAGACGATTACGCCGATGCTGCTGGCCCACCGGTTTACCGTGAACCCGGTGCTGATCATGATCGGCGTGTTCTTCTGGTATTGGATGTGGGGCGCCGTCGGGGCGATCCTCGCCACCCCGCTGCTGGCGATCACCAAGATCATCTGCGACCGCATCGAGCCGTTGCAGCCGGTTGGCCATTTCATCGGCCGCTGAAAATGGAAAGGCCGTCCCCGGCTGGTTGCCAGGGACGGCCCCTCATCGAAAACCAGCGGCCTTAGGGCCGCGCCGGTGCCTTGCTAGGCAAGGAACTCCGCGATTGCAGGGATCCTGGTCACGGCAGCGGTGGACCGCGGTTGATGGTTAGACACAGGATCACCTCCTTTCAGTTGTTGCGCCGAAGGCCCGTAATGTACGGGCACGCCCGCGGCGAGACAAGCGCCCTCGATCGAAACCGGCATCGCCCCGCGCGCCAAGCCGTTCCGCGCCCTGCGCCGGCGCCCGGGAAGCGGCGCGGCGATGCGCCGCACGGCGCGAATCGCCTCCCTCCCGAGCCGGCGGCGCATATCGCCCCGCTCCCGGTTCATGGCATGATGAAAGCCCGAACCAGACGAGATGCGCGATGTCGACCAATGGGATGCCCCTCGGCGGGATGACCGTCAACGGGATCGAGCTGGAGGTGCTGCGCCGCGGCAGCGGAACCCCGGTCCTGTTGCTGCACGGCATGGACACGCTGCATCCCAAGGCGCGCTTTCTCGACCTGCTCGGGCGGGACGCGGAGATCATCGCGCCGTCCTCGCCGGGGTTCGGCAACACGCAGCGGCCGGCCGATTTCGACACGATGTACGATTTGGTTCACCTGTATCTCGCGGCGCTCGACGCGCTGCCCTACGACAAGGTCGCGCTGATGGGCCTGTCGTTCGGCGGCTGGCTGGCGGCGGAGGTCGCCGCCGCCTCGTGTCATCGCCTGAGCAGGCTGATCCTGATCGACCCGGTCGGCATCAAGCTCGGCGGCCCGACCGACCGCGATATCCTCGACGTCTTCAACGTCAACCCGGCCGAGGTGCGCCGGTGCGGCTGGCACGACCCGGCGAAGGCGCCCGATTACGATGCGATGAGCGACGAGGAGCTGGTCATCCACGCCCGCAATTGGGAGGCGCTCTGCCTGTATGCCTGGCACCCCTACATGTACAACCCGCAGCTGAAGCGATGGCTCGGACAGATCCGGGTGCCGACCCTGATGTTGTGGGGCGCCAGCGACCGGGTCGTGACGCCGGATTACGGCCGCGCCTACAGCCGACTGATCCCCGGCGCGCGGTTCGAGATCATCGAGGAGGCCGGGCACCACCCCGAGATCGAGCAGCCCGAACGCTTCGCCGGGCGGGTCGCCGCGTTCCTGCGGGAGTAGCGATGCAGGCCTGGTATCTCTGCGAGAACCCGTACCCGTTCATCCCGCAGGAGGTGCTCGACTCGGTCGATTCGGTTCGCGGCAATCTGCCGAACCGCTATTGCGACCCGCAGATCGCGGCGCAGCTCTTCGAGGAATGCCTCGACGAGTATCGTCTGTGCGACGAGGTCGGCCTCAACATCATCTCGAACGAGCACCATTCCGGCATCAACTGCCTCTACGGCGCGAGCCCGTTGATCCTTGGCGTCCTGGCCCGCGAAACGCGTAACGTCCGCATCCTCTCGCTGGGAACGCTGGTCACCGCCCGCCCCGACCCGGTGCGCATCGCCGAGGAATACGCCACCGCCGACGTCATCTCGCGCGGCCGGCTCGATATCGGCTTCGTCAAATCCGGCGGCTCGGAGATGGCCGCCACCAACACCAACCCGGTCGGCAATATCGAGCGCTTCTGGGAAGCGATCGACCTGATCGCCGCCGCGCTAACCCGGCATGACGGGCCGTTCAGCTGGGAAGGCAAGCACTTCACGCACCGCCACATCAACATCTGGCCGCGGCCTTACCAGCAGCCGCACCCGCCGCTATGGGCCGCCACCGGCGACCCGGAAACCTCGGCCGAACTCGGGCGCCGCGGCATCATCAACGCCACCTTCGTGCGCGGACCCGATGGGACAAAGCGCGCCTGGGACGCCTATCGCCGGGCGCGCATCGAGGCCGGACTGCCGCAGGCCGCCCCCGACCGCTTCGCCTATATGGGCTTCACCTATGTCGGCGAGACCGACGAGAAAGGCATGCGCATCGGCGACAAGGCGCTGTGGTTCCTGCGGGTTGGCGGCCGCTCGGCGGCGCAATTCTCGCGCTTCCTGCCCGGCCAGTCCGCGCCGCGAGCCGCGCCGAATGTGTGGCGCAGCACGCCCCGCCCGCCACCTGGCGGCGGGGTGGCGCATGTCGGCCGCCCGGCGGCGGCGTTCCGCAACGTCACCGCCGAGCAGGCGATCAAGCGCGGTGTCATGTTCGCCGGCAATCCGGACACCGTGTTCCGCCAGATCATGGAGTTCTACGACAAGGTCGGCGGCTTCGAGCATCTGATCCTGATGGGCCGCTCCGGCTTCATGACCCACGCCGAAGCGGAAAGCGGAATCAAGTTGTTCGCGCGCGAGGTGTTGCCGCGGCTCAAGGAAGTGGTACACCATCGCAAGGAGTTATAGGGCGGCGTCGTCAGCCGCCCGATCTTTTGGGGAGTGAGCGCTTAGATGGCAGAGCTCGGCACGACTGCGCCCGGCGTCCAACACGGCTGGGTGCGCAGCATCACGCGGTATCAATGGCTGGTGTTTTTCGTGGTGTGGGCGGGCTGGTCGCTCGATGCCGCGGATTTCGGCCTCTACTCGCTGGTGCTGGCCCCGGCCCTGAAGGAATTGCTCGGCGGTTCGCCGAGCCCGGCCGATATCGGCCGCGTCGGCGGCATCATCAGCACCGTCGGATTGCTCGGCTGGGCGGTCGGCGGGTTCACCTTCGGCATCATCGCCGATTATATCGGCCGCGTCCGCACCCTGGCGCTGAGCATCCTGATCTTCAGCGTGTTCACGGCCTTGCAGGGCGTCGCGCAGGATCCGCTGCAATTCGGGATTTTCCGGTTCCTCGCCGGGGTTGGCACCGGCGCCGAGATCATCGTCGGCATCCCGTTCGTCGCCGAAGCCTTCGCCGAGACCAACCGGGCGCGCATCCTCGGCATCATGATGACCGGCGGCGCGGTCGGCACGCTGATCGCGGCACAGATCTACGGATTGATCGGCGTCTATGGCTGGCGCTGGGTGTTCTATGTCGGGATCATCCCGGCCCTATTGCTGGTGTTCATCCGGCGCGGCATGGTCGAGCCCGAGCGGTTCTCCGCCGTTGCCGAGCGCCGCCAGGCCATCGCCGCCAAACGCGAGCACACCGAAGAAGACCGCGAATTCATGCGCTTCGTGCCGGTGCAATTGTTCAACCGGCAGAACCGCTACAGCACGATGGTCGGGTTGCTGTTCTGCGTTGGCACCCTGCTGGCGATCTGGACCAGCAACATCTGGCTGCCGACGATCCAGCGCGGCATCCTCGCCAAGCAGGGCATCCTCGACAACGCCGCCATCCCCTACATCAGCTACGGCATGACGATGTGGTCGATCGGCGGCATTTTCGGCTACGCGGCCTTTGGCTTCATCGCCGACGCGATCGGGCGTCGGCCGGCGATCCTGATCTACAACATCGGCACCCTCGTCGTCGGGTTGACCCTGTACCTGGCTGTCGACACATTCGGCCCGTACCCGTTCGTGCTGTTCGTGTTCGGCTTCTTCGTGTTCGGCGTATTTTCCGGGCACGCGGTGTACTTGCCTGAGCTGTTCCCGACCCATGTGCGGGCGACCGCCGTGTCGTTCTGCAACGGCTCGGGCCGGATCATCACCAGCTTCGGGCCGTTGCTGGCCGGGCTCATGGTGTCCCGCGTCGATCTCAGATACGCCACCGCGGCGATGACGTGCTGCGCCTTGCTCAGCGTGCTCGGGATCCTGCTCGGCCGCGAGACGCGGTACGACGAACTGCCGCGTTAGCGTACGCTCCGTTTCGCCGGCCTGGCTCGGGTGCCGGCCGGCGGGCGGCGGGTACACAGGCGCAAGAACAAACGATAAGGCGGCGACCAACGCCATCTCGACTTCAGGGGAGGAATGTTGATGACCGATATAGGAAGACCAGCGCCAGCGACCCGCGGCTGGGTACGCGAAATCACCGGCTATCAGTGGGCGGTTTTGTTCGTCGCCTGGGCCGGCTGGTCGCTCGACATCACCGACTTCACGCTCTACGGGCTGGTGTTGCGCCAATCGCTGACCGAATTGCTCGGCGGCAATCCGGCATTGCCTCATCTGCTGCAGGTCGGTGGCCTGATCACCACAATCGGCTTGTTGGGCTGGGCGGTCGGCGGCTTCGTTTTCGGCATCATCGCCGATTATATCGGCCGGGTGCGCACCTTGGCGCTGAGCATCCTGATCTACAGCGTCTTCACCGCCCTGCAAGGTTTCGCGCAGGAGGCCTGGCAGCTTGGGCTGTTCCGCTTCATCGCCGGGCTTGGCACCGGCGCCGAGCTGATGATCGCCATCCCGCTCGTCGCCGAGGCCTTCGCTGAAACCCACCGGGCGAAGATCCTCGGCTTCATGATGACCGGCGGCGGCTTCGGCAATCTGTTCGCCGCCTACATCTATGATTGGGTCGGCCCCTACGGTTGGCGCTACGTGTTCTTCTTCGGGATCGCGCCGGCGATACTGCTGGCCTTCATCCGCCGCGGCATGGTCGAGCCCGAACGCTTTACCGCAGTCAAGGCGCGACGGCAGGCACTCGCCGCCAGCCGTGACCACACCGAGGACGACCGCGAATTCCTCCGCCTCGTGCCGGCGCAATTGTTCAGCCGCAAGATCCGCTTCCAGACGCTTGTTGGCGTGTTGTTCGCGCTCGGCACCTTGCTGGCGGTGTGGACGGCGCAGGCCTGGCTGCCGACAATTCAGAACCTATTGCTCGAAAAGCAGGGGATCACCGGCGCCGCGGCCATTCCCTATGTCAGCTTCGGCATGAAGCTGTGGGGGATTGGCGGCATCATCGGCTACATCGCGTTTGGCTACATCGCCGACGTCGTCGGCCGGCGCCCGACAATCTTGTTCTATAGCGTCGGAACGCTGGTCGTCGGGCTGTACTTGTTCCTCGGGGTGAGCAGCTACGATCCGTACCCGATCTTGCTGCTGATCTACGGTTTCTTCGTGGTCGGCATCTTCTCGGGCCATGCGATTTATATGTCCGAATTGTTTCCGACCCATGTCCGTTCGACAGCGGTGGCGTTCTGCAACGGCTCGGGGCGGATCTTCACCAGCTTCGGGCCGCTGGCGGCGGGCCTGCTGGTGGTCCAGCTCGGGGGGCTCAGCAATGCGACAGCGATCATGACCTGCTTCGCCGTGCTCAGCGTCGTGGCCGTGATCCTTGGCCGCGAGACGCGCGACGAGCAGCTGCCGCCTTGAGCGGAGGAGGATGAATCATGCGGTGGAGCGAGGACAGGATCCTGACGACCCATACCGGCAGCCTGCCGCGGCCGCCCGAATTGACCCGGCTCTATGTCCAGCGGGCACGCGGCGGCGCGGTCGATCCGGCCGAGATCGACCGGCTCGGCAAGGCGGCATTGCGGCAGATCGTCGACAAGCAGGTCGAGGCCGGCATCGACATCGGCAACAATGGCGAGCAGCAGCGCGAGGCCTTTTTCCTGTACGTCCGTCACCGCATGAGCGGCTTCGGCGGCAGCTGGAAGCGCTGGCCGCGCGGCGATGTCGAGCGTTACCCGCTGTTGAAGAAGCAGATGGCCGAGATGCTGTCGGCGCGCGAGGCGGTCGGCAATTACGAGCCGCCCAAGGCGGTCGGCGAGGTGCGCTATGTCGATGACAGCGAACTGAAAGCGGAGATCGCCGATTTCCGCGCCGCGCTGAACGCAAAGCCGAACGCGTTTGTCGAGCCGTTCCTGACCGCGCCTTCGCCCGGCATCATTGCCGCCGCGATGAAGAACGAGCATTACGACACTGACGATGCTTATCTCGCGGCGGTCGGCAAGGCGCTGCGGATCGAATACGAGGCGATCGTCAACAGCGGCTTTCTGCTGCAGCTCGACTGTCCCGATCTTGCGCTCGAGCGGCATCTCACCTATCAGGACCGGCCGCTCGGCGAATTCCTCGGCTTTGTCGAGCGCGTCGTCGAGACGATCAACCAGGCGATCCAGAACGTGCCGCGCGACCGGGTGCGCCTGCATGTCTGCTGGGGCAATTACGAGGGGCCGCACGATAAGGACGTGCCGCTCGAAGACATCCTGCCGATCCTGCAGCAGGCCAAGGTCGGCGGTTTCGTGCTGCCCTTCGCCAACCCCCGCCACCAGCACGAATACCGGGTGCTGCAGAAATTTCCACTGGCGGACGACCAGATCATCGTCGCCGGGGTGATCGACGATCTGACCGGCTTTGTTGAGCACCCCGAAGTCGTCGCCGACCGGCTGGAGAATGTCGCGCGCGTGGTCGGCGACCCGCGGCGCGTCATGGCCGGCACGGATTGCGGCTTCGACACCTCGGCCGGCATGGGCCGCGTCACGGAGGACGTCGTCTGGGCCAAGATGAAAGCGATGGCCGACGGCGCCAAGATCGCCAGCCAGCGGCTGGGGCTGCACTAAAGAGCCCCTCTCCCGCATTGCGGGAGAGGGAGAGACCCACGCCGAAGGCATGGGAGGGTGAGGGTCTTTTAAGCTGCACCACACCCTCACCCGGCTCGCCCTCCGGGCTCGCCACCCTCTCCCGCGATGCGGGAGAGAGGGAGTTTAGGTCAGCCGTTGACACCGGAACCGGTCCGGCGTTTGCATTTCGCTTTCCGGGTTCTGCCCGGGCGGCATGGAGGCGAGCGATGAAATCGGCTTACGGACGGCAGACACCGCCCCCTGATTACGAGCTGACCTGCGTCGAGCCGGGCAGCCCGATGGGCGAATTGCTGCGGCGCTATTGGCAGCCGGTGTGCCTCTCGGCAGAACTCGGCGATCTGCCGCGGAAGGAGAAGCTGCTCGGCGAGGAGATCGTCGTCTTCCGCGACAAGCAGGGCCGGGTCGGCGCGCTCGATCCGCATTGCGCGCATCGCGGCACCTCGCTGGAATGGGGACAGATCGAGGAGCGCGGCATCCGCTGCTGCTATCACGGCTGGCTCTACGACACGCAGGGCCAATGCCTCGACATGCCGTGCGAGACCGCCGAGTTCCGCCAGCGCATGGATGTCTGGCAGCCGGCCTATCCGACGCATGAATATGGCGGGCTGGTCTTCGCCTATATGGGCCCGCCGGGGACCGAGCCGCTGTTCCCGCTGTATGACATCATCGACCCCGACCACGACGATGTCGAACTGCGCGGCATGCGGCTGTGGGGCGAGTACGCGGTTGGCATGGTCAAGGATTGCAACTGGCTGCAGCACTGGGAGAACATCGTCGATCCGTGGCATCTCGTGATGCTGCACCAGACGATCAGCGGCGACCAGTTCGAGGGCGCGCTGATGCAGGGCGCGCCGCGGATCGGCTGGAACAAGACGCCGCTCGGGGTGCGCTACAATCTGATCAAGGATTTGCCGAACGGCAACCGCATGCTGCGGCATGCCGAGTGCATCGTGCCGAACGCCTTCATCATCCCGAGCATCCGCGAGCCCGGGACTGTGCCGAAGCGCCGGGAACGCGGCACCGAACTGTCCTGGGCGGTGCCAATCGACAACGAGCATGTGCGCGGCATCAGCATCGTCGCCTGGCCGCTGGAAAACGGCCGGCGGAAGGAGGGCTGGAAGCCCGGCACCGACACGATCGCCGATATCCGGCCGGGCTCGGAGCTGGTGCGCAGCTACGAGGAGCGACAGCGCAAACCGGACGATCTCGAAGCGCAGGAGGGCCAGCGCACGACCGCAGTGCACGCGCTGGAAAACCTCGGCACCACCGACACCGGGATTGCGATGCTGCGGCACATGCTGCGGGAGCAGATCCAGCGCGTCGAGCGCGGGCTGGACCCGATCAATGTGGTGCGCGACGCGGCCGCCAACCGGCGCATCCCGACCGGCGCCTGGAACACGATCCTGACGCCGGCCGAAGCCGCCCGCCACGATGCCGATGAGCTGTAAGCCCTAAGCTGCGATTCGCGCGCGGTAAAGCCGAGCGAGCCGCTGCCTGGTTGCATCGCCGAGGCAGAGCTGTCCGCGCAATTTGGCGAGACCGGTCTGGGTCGGCTGCCCCCCTGGCGAAGCGGCTATAACGCTCGCTCGTACGGGGTGCTCTTCCGCCAGCATCCAGACGGAGCGCGCCTCGGCCACTTCCATCCACCGCATCATGTTCGTCTGTTTCATGACCCCGCTTCCTTCCCCAGATGCGGCTTACGAATGAGCTTCCAGCGAAAATAGCGCGCCGACCGCCGGCCAGCGTGTGAACGAGTTCACACCAGGAAAGAAAAAATTTAGGAATCGCGCCGGGCGGGTGAGCCGGCATTTCCGCCGCATTTGGCGTTTGCCCGCGTGCCCGGCCGGTGCCGGGCACCCGCGTCTCTAAACAGGCCGAGACTAAAGAGGTATGCCCTCACGAGATCGCCCCATTGCGTCTCGCGGGGCTGATCAGGCAGTAGCGGTTTGGGCCGTGGAACTGGACCGGGGATCGATCCCCGGTCCATTCCTCGGTCCCCGTTAAGCGGCTTTGAGGATACCAAGCTGGGTCAGCGCAGCGACGCCGTCGTCGAGTCCGACTTCCTCTGAGATCTTGCCGTTCTCGACGCGAAGTACGGTCGTCCCCGTAAAGTGCATCTTCCGACCGGATGCCGGCGGGAGCGAGCCAGCGATAAAATCGCTGAACGCCGGGCCTGTATGGGTGCCGCCGCCTTCCCATCGACCGACGACATAGTCACCCTCAGCGATCAGATCGGCAGCGCCCCAGAATTTGAGGTCCGGGAAGGCGGCGCGGAAATCGAGCATGAAATTCCGGACGTCCTGGCGACCTCGACGCGGCACATGCAGTGAGTACTGGAGCAGCATGTCTGGAGCGGCGAGTTCGTCGATGATCTGTGGGTTCCACGGATTACCCCAGAACCCCTCGAACCAGCGGCCTACGAGAGCCTTGTTTTCCTGTTCACGTGACATCTGTGTCTCTCCTGATGGTGCGGAGAGCGTTCGCGTCACATTCCAACAGGTTGACAGTTCGGGACGCAACCCGTCGCCTCGGCGCGCCGCAATGGCATGGAGAGGTGCAAGAAGGGTCAGCATTGATCGAACTCCTGGCGGGTGAGGCGCTGTCGCTCTCGACGTGCACCTCTAGCCCGGAGCCGGGAACCCTTATACCCGTTTCTTGCGGTCCGATTCCGTCGATGGACGATCTGCCATTGACCACGGGGATATGGGATCAGGCTGTACGACCGGGGGCGTCGGCTTCAGACCACCCCGTCATCCTTCAGCCCGCCGACATCGCGCTCACTCATGCCGAGCCAGCTGCCGAACACCTCGGTGGTGTGCTCGCCGAGCAAGGGCGCCCGCGTGATCTTCGGTGGCTTCCCGTCGAACCGCACCGGGAAGGTCGGCATGCGCAGCTCGCCGTTCGGGTGCTCCTGCGTCTGGATGATGCCGCGGCTTTGAAAAGTTGGCTCGGCTAACAGATCGGCGGTGTCCATGACCGCGCCGGCCGGCACCCCGGCCTCGCCGATAATGCGCATGACCTCGTGCTTGGTGTGCTGGCGGGTCCACGCCTCGATCATCGCGTTGACCTCGTCGGCGCGCGCCAGGCGCTTGTCGCGATCGATATATTCCGGGTCATCGGCCAGTTCCGGCCGGCCGATGATCTTGGCGAGCCGGCGCCAGTGCTCCGGGTTGTTGTGGCTGTTGAAGACATAGGCCCAGTCGTTCGGGCCGCCCGGCTTGCACGGGTAGATGTCGTTCGGTGGCACCGGCGGGCCGAACCCGGCGCGCCCGCGCTCCTGCGGCTGGCCGGTACGCGCGTGGTTGACGAAGGCGCCGCGGATGTAATTGAGCTGCGCGTCCTGCATCGCGACCTGCAGCCGCCGGCCCTGGCCGGTCGCGTTGCGCTGGTACAGCGCCGCCAGGATCGAGATCGCCATCAGCATGCCGGTGCCGGTGTCGCCCAGGGTCGGGCCCGGCCGGACCGGACGGCGGCCCGCCTCGCCGGTGATCGCCATGTTGCCACCGGCCGCCTGCGCGATCATGTCGAAGGCGAGGTTGTGCTCGTAAGGGCTCCCTTCGCCGAAGCCTTTGACCTGGGCATAGATCAGCCGCGGGTTTAGCGCGTGCAGCTCGTCCCAGCCGAGTCCGAGCTTTTCGATCGTGCCGGGCGCCATGTTCTCGATGAAGACGTCGGCCTTGGCCGCCATCTCCTTGACGAGCGCAAGGCCGCGCGGCGATTTGAGGTTGACTGTCGCCGACTTCTTGTTGGCGTTGTAGATCATGAAGTAATAGGCGTCGGCGCCCGGCTTCGGGCCGGTGCCGAGGATGCGGCCGGGCTCGCCGCCCTTCGGGTTCTCGACTTTCACGACCTCGGCGCCGAGCTGGGCCAGCACCTCGGTGCAGGTCGGCCCTGCCTCGAATTGTGACAAATCGAGCACCCGCACCCCGGCGAGGCAATTCGGCGCGGCGGCGGCATCGTTCATCATTGGCTCCCTAGCTGATCAGACCCGAGAAAATAACGCTTTGCCGCGCCAAAGTCGGGCTAAAATTGCGACGACCAAGCCATGCAAGGAACCCCTGATGGCCGAGCCCATTCGCCTCAAGCTGTTCGAGAATTACCGTTTTGTGCTGTACGCGCCATTCTATGCGGCGCACGCGACCGGCGCCTACGCCGATGAGGGACTCGATGTCGAGTTGCTGCCCTCGCCCGGGCCGGGCCGCGCCGAAGCGGCGCTGGCGGCGGGCGAGGTGGACGCGCTGTGGATGGGTCCGATCCGGGTCATGAAACATCACGACGACAACCCGGCTTCGCCGCTCGTCGCCTTTGCCGAAGTGGTGTGCCGCGACCCGTTCTCGCTGGTCGGGGGCGACCCCAATCCACAGTTTCGCCTGGTCGAGCTCGGCCATATGCGGTTCGCCAGTGTCAGCGAGGTGCCGACCCCGTGGCTGTGCCTCGAACAGGATCTGCGCGACATGGGTGTCGATCCCGGCTGGATCCCGCGGATCACCGGCCGCACGATGGCCGAGAATGTCGCCGCGCTTGCGGATGGCAGCATCGACGTCGCGCAATTGTTCGAGCCCTTTGTCGAGCAGGCGGTCGCCGCCGGCGGGCATGTCTGGCATCGGGCGAGCGAGCGCGACCGCACCAGCTACACGGTGTTCGTCACGCACCGCGACCGGCTCGCCTCCGATCCCGAGCCGTTCCGCCGCATGACGCGGGCGATCTACCGGACCCAGCGCTGGGCCCATGCCGAGCCGCCGGCGAAACTCGCCGCAGCGATCGCCGACTACTTCCCGGCGCTCGACCGCAGCGTGCTGACGCGGGCTTTGGCGCGCTATAAGGAACAGGGCGTCTGGGGGGTGGACCCGGTGCTGCCCGAAGACGGCTTCGAACGGCTGCGTCGCGCGCTTCTCGGCAACGGTTTTCTGTCGCGCGAAGTGCCGTTCGCCGACTGTGTCGACAACCGCCTCGCCGAGGAGGCCGTCGCCGAGCGTTGAGACGACCCGTGACGCAGCTGCTGGGGATCGTACTGCTCGTGTTGGCAGCGACGCTGCCGGCCGCGGCCGAGCCTGCTGCCGAGCCGTCTGCCGGCCAGTTGCTGGTCGCGTCGGCGGCGATGCAGGATCCGCGCTTCTCGCACAGCGTCATCCTGCTGCTGCGTCATGATGCGAGTGGCGCGTTCGGCGTCGTGATCAACCGCCCGCTCGGTGAGCGCCCGATCGCCGGGCTGCTGGCCGATTCCGGCAGCGGCAGCGACAGCGGCATCGAGGGCACGATCCGGGTCTTTCTCGGCGGCCCGGTCGAGCCGCAATACGGTTTCGTAATCCACAGCGGCGATTATCGCCGGCCCGAAACGCTGGCCCTGGAAAATGGGATTGCGATGACCGCGACGAAGGAGGTGCTGGGCGACATCGGGCACCACCGGGGGCCCGAGAAATTCCTGTTCGCGCTGGGCTATTCCGGCTGGGCCACCGGCCAGCTCGAAAGCGAGATGGCCCGCCATGACTGGTTCACCGCCCCGGCCGATCCCAACCTGGTTTTCGACGAGGAGCGCGGTGCGGTATGGGAGCGCGCCCTCGCCCGCCGCACCCGCGACCTCTAGCGAGCAGAGACTGCTGGCGATGCGCGAGATCGAAGGTCAGACGGTCGAAACGTAAGCGCGTTGCGAAACAGTCCCTCTCCCGCATCGCGGGAGAGGGTCAGTCAATGCTGCGCGGCTACCTACAGCCCCTTCAGCATCGCGTCGGCGCTGGACACCTCGAACTGGCCCGCCTTCTCGACGTTGAGCTGCTTCACGACACCATTGTCGACCAGCATCGAATAGCGCTGCGAGCGCTTGCCGAGGCCGCCCTTGGTCAGGTCGAGCTCAAGGCCGACCGCGCGGGTGAAGTCGCCGCTGCCATCGGCCAGCATCAGCACCTTGTCGCCGACATTCTGCGCCTTGCCCCAGGCGCCCATTACGAACGCATCGTTGACCGAGACGCAGACGATCTGGTCGACCCCCTTGCCCTTCAGGTCGGATGCCTTGTCGACATAGCCCGGCAGATGGCGCTGCGAGCAGGTCGGGGTGAATGCGCCCGGCACTGCAAACAACGCGACCTTCTTGCCGCTGAACAGCTCGTCGGTGCTGATTTCTTTGGGGCCTTCCGGACCCAGATATTTGAGCGTCGCCGCTGGTACCTTGTCGCCAACCTGGATCGTCATGGGGGATCCCTCCGAATGGTGTTCGCCATGGATTCGCGCCGCTCGGCGCCGCCGCGTCCGATCGCGGCAATGGGGGCGCACCGATAGCATAGCGGGGCCTCGCCGGCAAACGGCGGTCCCGGCCCCGCGAGGCCGGCGGCTTTTTTCATCGGCGATCCCGGCAAAGGGTATTTCAAGCGGAATTGATGGCATGATCCGCCGTTCGCATCGACGATCAACGCGACCGGCGGGCCTACCACCGGCGCAGGAGGCCGCGATGAATTCGCTTACCGGCCAGCTGCTCGTGGCAATGCCGCAGATGATGGACCCGCGCTTCGCACGCTCGGTCGTCTATATCTGTGCCCACAGCGAGGAAGCAGGGGCGATGGGGCTGGTGGTCAACAAGCTGGTCGCCTCGCTGACGATGGACGAGCTGTTCACGCATCTGAAGCTCGAGCCGGCACGGCGGAGCCGGTCGCGGCCGGTGCATTTCGGCGGGCCGGTCGAGCCCGGGCGAGGTTTCGTGCTGCACACCGCTGAGTACAGCGAAGAGGCTACATTACCCGTCAGCGATGAGTTCGCGGTGACCGCGACGCTCGACATCCTGCGGGCGATCGGCCGCGGCGACGGTCCGCAGCGCAGCCTGCTGGCATTGGGATATGCGGGTTGGGCGCCGGGTCAGCTCGATGCCGAGATGCAGGCCAATGGCTGGCTGTCGGTCGACGCCGACGCCGATCTGGTGTTCGACCATGACAACGACGGCAAATGGCAGCGCGCGCTCGCCAAGCTCGGCATCGATTTGACGATGCTGTCGACCGACGCCGGCCACGCGTGACGGGGCGATCCGACGGTAGGGCGGGTGAAACCCGCCGCGGTTACGCCGTTCGCGGCGGGTTACGCTTCGCTGCACCCGCCCTACAATCGGGCGGGAACTAGCCGCGCCAATCCTCGCGCAGGATCGCGAACAGCAGGTGGTCCTGCCATTTGCCGTCAATCAGCAGATAGTTGCGGGCGTAACCCTCCTGCTGAAAGCCGGTGCGCAACAGCAGCGCGCGGCTCGGCGCGTTGCTCGGCAGGCAGGCGGCCTCGACCCGGTGCAGCCGCAGCCGATCGAAGGCGAAATCGAGCACCAACGGCAATGCCGCGGTCATGAAGCCCTGGCGCGCGAAGGGCGCGCCCGTCCAGTAGCCGAGGCTCGCGGTCTCGGCGACGCCGCGGCGCAAATTGGACAGACCGAGGCCGCCGACCAGCGTCTCGTCGCTGCCGAAGATGAAAAAATTATAGCCCTGATCGGTGCGCCAATCCTCGGCATAGCGGGCGATGCGGGCGCGAAAGCTGGTCCGGCTCAGCGCGTCGGGCGGCCAGCTCGGCTCCCATGGCGTCAGGAAGTTGCGCGAGCGCGCCCTGAGGCTTGCCCATTCCTCGTAATCGCCACGCTCCGGCGGGCGCAAATAAACCCGGTCGCCGGCCAGCCGGAACGGCTCCGAGCGGGCCAGAAACAGGCGGGGAAAGGTTTTGCGTTGCGGAGCCATGGTTTCTCGGCGGTGCCTCGGGTCAGCCAGCGGATCAGCCAGCGAGGCGCGCCTTCAGGCGCTCGAAATCCTCGAGCCGGCCGACCGGCCCCAGCGCGGCGACCGTTGGCGGTCCGCTGCGCCACCGCGCGACAATGCGGGCGATCGCGGCGTCGTCGACCGCCTCGATGCGGCGCACCATGTCCGCCGGGTCGAACGGCGTGCCGTGGATCAGCATGTGCTGGGCCATCTGCTCGCAACGCGCCGCGGTGCTCTCCAGCGACATCAGCAGCCCGGCCTTCATCTGCGCCTTGGCCCTGGCCAGCTCGACCGGGGCGAAACCGTCGGTCAGCCGCAACGTCTCCTCGCACAGCACCGGCACCAGCTCGCTCACCTCCTCTTCGCCGGTTCCGGCGTAGATGCCGAACACCCCGCCGTCGCGATAGCCATGCGCGAAGGAGTGGATCGAATAGACGAGGCCGCGTTTCTCGCGCACCTCCTGGAACAATCGGGACGACATGCCGCCGCCGAACGCGGTCGACAGCACCGAGGCGGCGTAATAATCCGGGTCGCCGAGCGGCAGGCCGGGAAATCCGAGCACCAGATGCAGCTGCTCTAGATCGCGCACCTCGCGCCGCTCGCCACCGACATAGCGGGCCGGCTCGGTGCTGATCGCCCGCTCCGCCGGCATCGCGGAAAGCAGCTGGTCGGCGAGGTCGAGGATGCGACCGTGATTCAAATTGCCGGCCGCGGACAGGACCATGCGCGCCGCACCGTAATGGTCGCGCAAATAGCCCATCACCGCATCGCGCGAGACGCGGCGGATGATCTCGGGGCGGCCGAGCACCGGACGCCCCATCGCCTGGTCCGGAAAGGCCTGCTCCTGAAAATGATCGAAGATGATGTCGTCGGGCGTGTCGTTGGCCTGGCCGATCTCCTGCAGAATGACGGTGCGCTCGCGTTCGAGCTCGGCCGGATCGAAGCTCGAATGCAGCAGGATGTCCGACAGAATGTCGAGCGCCAGCGGCACATCCTCTTTCAGCACCTTGGCGTAATAGGCGGTGCTCTCGCGCGAGGTGTAGGCGTTCAGATGACCGCCGACCGCCTCGATTTCCTCGGCGATGGCGCGGGCGCTGCGCCGCTCGGTGCCCTTGAACGCCATGTGCTCAAGGAAATGCGCGACGCCGTTGATCTCGGGGGCCTCGTGCCGGGTCCCGACATCGACCCACAGGCCGAGCGAGACCGTGTCGACCGTGTCGATCCGGTCGGTGACGATCCGCAATCCGTTCGCGAGGGTGGCGAGCTCTACCGTCATGCAGCCCCCAAATTTGGCCGAGCGCGCCGGGCATGGCTCCGCAGAAAGCCGGCGACCCCGGCGACGTCGTTGGGCAGGACCGTGATCCGTTCGCGCCGCTGCATGATGTCGGCGAGCGCCGCCGGCACGGGCGGGCGGATCCCGGTGGCGCGCTCTACCGCCTCGGGAAATTTCGCCGGATGCGCGGTGGCCAGGGCAATCATCGGGGTCGCGGTCTCCTCGTTAGATTCGGCGCGCGCCGCGGCGACGGCGACTGCGGTATGCGGGTCGATCAGCAGACCGGTCTGCTGGTAAGTATCGGCGATCGTGTCGAGCGTCAGCGTGTCGTCGACCCGGTGCGCCGCGAACAGCTGGCGCGCCCGCCGCCACCCCTGATCGTCGGCCGGCAGGGCGCCGCCTTCGCGGAACGCCCGCAGATCGCCAGTTACCGCGGCGCCGCTGCGGCCCTTCAGCTCGAACAGCAGCCGCTCGAAATTGCTCGCCACCTGGATGTCCATGCTCGGGCTGAGGCTCGCCATGACCGGTCCGATCGTCATCTCGCCCATTGTCACATAACGCGTCAGGATGTCGTTGCTGTTTGTGCCGATGACCAAGCGCTCGATCGGCAACCCCAGCGCGCGGGCGAGATGCCCGGCATAGACATTGCCGAAATTGCCGGTCGGCACGCTGAACGACACGGCTCGTCCGGACGAACCCGATGCCGCGCCGAGCGCGAGACCGGCGGCAATGTAATAAACGATCTGCGCCGCCACGCGGGCGAAATTGATCGAATTGACCGCCGAAAGGTTCAGCTCCTGCCGCAATGCGCGATCCGCGAACAGGGCTTTGACGAGGTCCTGGCAGTCGTCGAAGGTGCCCTCGATCGCGATCGCGTGGGCATTCGCGGCACCGATGGTCGTCATCTGCCGGCGCTGCACCTCGGAAATCCGGCCGTGCGGGTACAGCATGAAGATGTCGAGGGCGGCGCGGTCGCGGCAGGCGGCGAGCGCGGCGGAGCCGGTGTCGCCGGAAGTGGCGCCGATGATCGTCACATGCTCCTGCCGCCGCGCCAGCACGGCATCGAACAGCCGCCCGATCAGCTGCAGCGCCAGATCCTTGAAGGCCAGGGTCGGTCCGTGGAACAGCTCCAACAGCCACAGCCGCTCGTCCAATTGAACGAGCGGCACCACCGCGGCGTGGCCGAAGGCGCCGTAGGCGGCCGCGGTCAGTTGGCGCAATTCGACCGCACTGAACGCTCCGCCGGCGAACAGGGCCATGATCCGCGCCGCGAGCTCGGGGTAGGGCAGCCCGGCAAGGCCGCGCAGCGCCGCCAGATCCAGCTTCGGCAGGGATTCGGGCACGAACAGCCCGCCATCCTCCGCGAGGCCGGCGAGCAGCACCTCCTCCAAGGAATAGGTCGCCGGCACCGGGCGGGCATCGCGGGTACTGAGATAGTTCATATTGTCAAAGGTATAGTCGGGATGGGTCCGTCGCAACCGGCGCGGCCAGGTGAGCACGATCAGGACGTTCGGATGCGCTTCCCGCTGCACGGTCCAGCCGGGGAACGCCGGGTCAGGGCCTCGACAGCGGGTCCGCTGGCGCGGGCTTGGCACCAATTGTCCCAGGGCGGCTCTTGCCCAAAGCGCGCGACGAGAAAGTCCACGAACGCGCGCACCTTGGCCGATAGGTGGCGGTTGTGCGGGTAGAGGGCGCGCAGCGTCAGCGGTGGCGCCATGTAATCGTCGAGCACCGTCACCAGCCGCCCCGACTCCAGCGCCTCGCCGACGAAATAAGTCGGCAAACACGCCAAGCCGTGTCCGGCGAGCGCCGCGACCTTGAGCACCGCCCCGCTGTTGCTGCGGAGGTTGCCAATCGGCGAGATGTTCAGCGCGGTGCCGTCCGCCGCCGTCAGATGCCACGCGTGGTAGTAGGGCAGCACATCCCCGGCCGGCATGAGGCAATTGTGGGCCGAGAGATCGGAGAGCGTCCGCGGCACCCCGTGCCGCTCGAAATAGCTCGGTGCGCCGCAGACGACCATGCGGCAGGGAGCGAGCTGGCGCGCGATCAGGCTCGAGTCCGGCATCTCCTCGACCCGCACAGCGACATCGAAACCTTCCGCGATCAGGTCGACCGGACGCTCGCTCAGCATCAGTTCGACAGAGATCCCCGGAAAGCGCGCGGTGAAATCGGCGATGGCGGGCGCCAGATGCAGTATGCCGAAGCTCGGGACGGCATTGAGGCGCAACGCCCCGCGCGGCGCCGCATGCATGTCGCTCACGGCTTGCTCGGTTTCCTCGAGATCGGCCAGCAGGCGCTTGCAACGCTCGAAATAGGCGCGGCCAGTTTCGGTGAGGCTGACCTTGCGGGTCGTGCGGTTCAGCAGGCGCGCCGCCAGCCGTTCCTCGAGTTCCTTCACATGCTGGCTGACCATGCTGGTGGAAATGCCGAGCCGCGCCGCCGCACCGGTGAAGCTGCCACTTTCCACTACCTTGGCGAAGACCCGCATGTTGTCGAAACGGTCCATAGGGGCCTCGATCTTTAAGCTATACCAAATAGTCTATGTAATATTCTGCGTATTATCAAGAACGGCACTGCATATCACCTACTACTGATGTTGCATCATCCAGCCTCACGGCTACTGGCATTGCAGCGTGATTCCGAGCGTCAGCATGGCCGACCCTGAACATCCCCTAAACAGTGATTTGATCCGCCGGGCGGTGGTTGCCTGGGTCGTTGCCATATGGGCCGTCGCCATCGCGGCATTTTTGCTCGTGTTTCATGCGCCGCTTACGGAAGGGTACATGGCGCCACAGTGGCATCAGCCGCCCGTTGCTGGCGCGGAAGCGTGGGGCGACCGCATAAGCGTCCGGCGCGACACGGAGGAGGTGCTGCCACAATCGGGGAGCAGCACCGCTCCCGAAACGCTGCCCGGTCAGCGGTAGCCGCAATCCACGCACAGCACGCACGGACGGAGAGTTCATGCCCGACGATACGGAACTTTTGCTGCGCCCAGACCCGGCCGAGTCGCCGGCTGCGAGACGCAAGGCCCCGCGAAGGCAACCGGAAATGGCGTCCCGGGCGCCATCCGCGCTCGCGGAGCGGCCGCGGCCTTCGCGCCGGCCATGGCTGCGCTGGGCGTTGTTTCTGCTGCTGCCGCTGGTGCTGCTCGCCGGCGGGTTTTGGTATGTCACCGGCGGCCAGGTGATGTCGACGGACGATGCTTATGTCGAAGCCGACAAGGTCGGCGTCTCGACCGATGTGTCCGGAATCGTCAAGGAAGTCGATGTCGCGGAGAACCAGCATGTCGAGGCCGGCCGGGTCTTATACCGCCTCGACGATCTGCGGTTTCGGCTCGCGCTGGAGCGCGCCAAGGCGCAGGTCGGCATGGTGGCGGACGCGCTCAACGCGCTCAAAGCGAACTACCGCGACATGCAGACGCAGATCCAGCAGGCGCAGCACGACGTCGACTATTACGACCGCGAATTCCGCCGCCAGCAGAGCCTCCTGAGCACGGGCGCCGCGGCGCAGGTAGCCTTCGACACGGCGCGCCGAAACCTGCTGAACGCGCAACAGAAGCTGGCCTCTCTCAATCAGCAACTCGCCGCGATCGCTGCCAACCTCAATGGCGATCCCGACGGCCCGATCGAGAAGCACCCGCGGTATCTCGATGCCGTGGCGCAACGCGACGAGGCGCAGCGCCAGTTCGATCACACCGTGGTCAAGGCGCCGTTCACCGGCATTGTCACCAATGTGTACGCGATCGCGCCCGGCAAATATCTCGCGGCCTCGACGACCGCGTTCTATCTCGTCGCGTCGGATCACGTCTGGGTCGACGCGAATCCGAAAGAGACCGAGTTGACCTATGTACGGCCCGGGCAGCCCGTGACGGTGACGGTCGACACCTATCCGGGCACCGAATGGCGCGGCACCGTCGAGAGCATCAGCCCGGCGGCGGCGCAGGAGTTTTCGCTGTTGCCGGCGCAGAACACCAGCGGCAACTGGGTCAAGGTCGTGCAGCGCATTCCGATGCGGGTGCGCGTCGACACCGGCGAACAGGGGTTGCCGCCATTGCGCGCCGGGATGAGCGTCGAAGTTGGTGTCGACACCGGGCACGCGCGGGGCTTGCCGAACTTCCTGGCCGCGCTGTTCGGCGGCGGCCCGCGAGGGGCGTAATGGCCGCCGATGGCAAAGGCGAGGGCGTCAATCGCGCCGCGATCACGGTCTGCGTGATCCTCGCCACGCTGATGCAGGCGCTCGACACGACCATCGCCAATGTCGCGCTGCCCTATATGCAGGGCAGCGTCTCCGCGAGCCAGGACCAGATCGCCTGGGTGCTGACCTCGTATATCGTCGCGGCCGCGATCATGACGCCGCCGACCGGCTACCTCGCCGGACGGTTCGGGCTGAAACGCCTGTTCCTCGTCTCCGTCGCCGGCTTCACGATCGCCTCGATGCTGTGCGGCATGGCGCAGTCGCTGGTCGAGATCGTGCTGTTCAGGATTCTGCAAGGCCTGTTCGGCGCCGCCCTCGTGCCGCTGTCGCAAACCGTGCTGATGAACATCAATACGAAGGAGCGGCAGGGATCCGCGATGGCGCTTTGGGGCGTCGCGGTGATGGCCGGTCCGGTTCTTGGGCCGGTGCTCGGCGGCTGGCTGACCGAGGCCTATAGCTGGCGTTATGTCTTCTACATCAACCTGCCGATCGGCATCCTGGCCTTTCTCGGCATCAGCACTTTTCTGCCCGGGCCCGCACGCAACGCGGGCGAGAAGATGGACTGGTTCGGCTTCGGCACCCTGAGCCTGGCGATCGGCGCCATGCAGGTCGCGCTCGACCGCGGCGAGCAGCTCGACTGGTTCGGCTCCAGCGAGATCGTCACCGAGGTCATCGTCGCCACCGCGGCGCTCTATCTGTTCCTGGTCCATACCTTCACCACGGACGAGCCCTTCGTGCGGCCGGCGCTGTTCCGAGATCGGAACTTCACCGCGGGGATTGTCTTCATCGCGATCGTCGGCCTCACCTATTACGCCTCGCTGGCGCTGCAGCCCCCCTATCTGCAGAATCTGATGAACTACCCGATCGTCACCGCCGGCCTCGTCTTGGGGCCTCGGGGCGTCGGCACGATGGGCGCCATGCTGGTGGTCGGCAAGCTGACCGGCCGGGTCGATACCCGCTTTCTGCTCGCCATCGGCCTCGGGCTTACGGCCTGGTCGTTCTATGCGATGACCGGCTGGACGCCGGACGTGTCGCAGATGACGATCGTCATCGTCGGGGTGATCCAGGGCATCGGTCTCGGCTTCATCTTCGTGCCGCTCAGCGTGGTGACTCTGTCAACGCTGTCACCCGAGCTGCGGGCGGAAGGCGCCGGTATCTACAGCCTGTCGCGCAACATCGGCTCGAGCGCCGGCATCTCGGTGGTGAACAGTTTGCTGACGACGAACACGCAGATAAATCACGCCGAAATCGTGCAGCACGTCACTTCCGTCAACCGGATGTTCGAGGACCCGATGATCGCACAATTGTGGAACCCGGCGACCGCCGCCGGCCGCGCCGCGCTTGATGCTGTCGTCACCCGGCAGGCGCAGATCATTGCTTATATCGACGATTACAAGCTGCTGATGATTGCGACATTGCTTGTGATCCCGCTGCTTATGGTGTTCGGCCGGCCGCCCAGCGGGGATGCTACGGATCACACGGCGGTGATCGAATAATGACCACTCGCAGCGCGCGACGGGTCGCAATTCCGGCCGGGGTCGCGCTCCATCGGGCGCAGCGCGCTCCCGTTCGGTGCTATTTGTCGAGCCAGAGATCTTCCCGGCGATTGGCGTTGTAGAGGCTGTTGACCATCAGGGTCTGCCCCTTGACGTAAGGCTGCCAGCAGGTACCGCCGCGGGTGTAGAAAATGATCGGGCGGGCAAATTCTTCGGCGAGCTTGCGCTCGATTGTCCACAGCAGCTGCTTGCGTCGGCCCGCGTCGGCTTCGAGGGATTGCTGCTCGATCATCTTGTCGATCTCGGGATTGCAGAAGCCGTCCCAGTTCAGGCTCGACCCGCAGCCGTAGAACAGGTCGAGGATCGGATCGGGGTCGGGCCCGCTGGTCTGAAGATTGAGCGCAACGGTGAAATCCTTGCGCCGCAGTTTGGGAAAATAGGCGGTCGTGTCGACGGCATCAAGCTCGCCGTCGATATAGACCTCCTTCAACTGGTCGATCAGGATGACGGCGGGATCGCGATAGAAGGGCAGATCCCGGGTTGAAACCTTGATCTTCAGCCGGTTGCCGGGACCGTAGCCAAGCTTCTCCATGATCTGGCGGGCCTGCAGTCGGCTTTTGCCGATCTCGGGACCGTAGCCCGGCATTTCCTTCAGCATGTCCGGGGGCATTCCCCACAGCCCGCCCGGCGGCGGCTGAAGCACCCCGCCGATATCGCCCTGTCCCTCGCTGAGGATGTCGATGAAGGCCTTGCGGTCGAGCGCCAGCGCCATCGCGCGGCGGAGCTCGCGGTCGTTGAACGGCGGCACATCGCGGTTGATCAGGAGGTGGCGGTTGACGCCGCCCTCCGGTGTCTGCTCGCAAATCGCTTGCGGCACCTCGTTCTTCACATCCTTGAGCAACGGCACCGTCAGCTGATTGGGGAACGTCATGTCGAACTTGCCGGAAATAAACGAGAGGACCGCGGTCGCCGGGTTGCGGATCACCGTGTATTCGATGCCGTCGAGATACGGCCGGTCCGGCTTCCAGTAATCCGGGTTGCGCGTCACCTTGATGTATTCGTTGGGCTTGAACTCGACGAACTTGAACGGGCCGGTGCCGATCGGATGCTGCCGCATCTGCGCCGCCGGGACGTGACAGGGGTAGATCGGCGCGAAGCCGTTGGCGATCAGCATCAGGAACGCCGGTTGCGCCCGCTTCAGGTGGAAGGTCACCTCGTAATCGCCGTTGGCGGTCACCCGCTCCAGATTCTTGAAGTTGGTCTTGCGGGGATTGACGCGGAACTTGTCGGCCCCGGTTTCCAGCAGCAGATCCCAGGTGCACAGCACGTCCTTGGCGGTGAACGGCTTGCCGTCATGCCATTTCACCCCTTGGCGCAGCGGCAAGGTCAGCGCGGTGCCATCCTCGTTCCACGACCAGCCGGTTGCCAGATCGGGCACGATCGTCTCGAGCCGGCTCTGCTTCTGGTGCTGGTCGAACACCAGGAGGTTGTTGAACACCCCCATCATCGGACCCTGCGAAAAGACCGTCGCCTCTTCGTGGATCGACATGCTCGCCGGGCTGTCGGGCGTGTACATCCTGAGGATGCCGCCGCGCTTTTGCGCCCAGCCGGTTTGCGCCATGGCCAAGGCTGCCAGCATCGCCGCCGTCGCCATGATGGCGCGAAACGCGCGACTCATCCGGTGACCCTCCCTGTCTTCTCGCCCTATTGCCCGGATCTTCTTTGGCGGATTGCTATTTGTCGAGCCACGCCTCTTCGAAGCGCCAGCCGTTATAGATGCTGTTGACCATCGTCGTCAGGCCCTTCACCTGCGGCTGCCAGCAGGTGCCGTTGATCGTGTGAAAAATGATCGGCCGGGCCCCATCTTCTTGCAGTTTCCTGTCGATCTCCCACACCAGCTTCTTGCGCTTGTCCTGGTCGGAGAGCATCGACTGCTCGTCGAACTTCTTGTCCAGCTCCGCATTACAATAGCCACTGTAGTTGCGGTCGGAGCCGCAGGCGTAATTCTCGTAGAACTGCTGGTCCGGATCGTCGACACCGCTGCCGGTGTTGTTAAGTCCCACCATATAATCCTTGCGGGTCACCTTCGAGTGCCAGTTGGCGGTTTCGACGGTGTCGAGCACGCCGTTGATATGAATGTCCTTCAGCTGATCGATCAGGATCACCGCCGGATCGCGGTAGGTGGGGACGTTGCGGGTGGAGACCTTGATCTCGAGCTTCTTGTCGGGGCCGTAGCCGAGCTTCTCCATGATGGTGCGAGCCTCGGCGCGGTTCTTCGCCACATCGGGACCATAGCCCGGAAGCGTCTGCAGCATGTCCGCCGGCATTCCCCACTGCCCTTCCGGCGGCGGCAGCATCGCCCCGCCGATTTTGCCCTCGCCGCCGCTGATGATGTCGATAAACGCCTTGCGGTCGAGCGCCAGCGCCATCGCCCGGCGGATGTCGGGATTGTCGAACGGG
>Ga0210400_10001027_pt1 | contig 28642 bp, 22 predicted proteins | sample IncBWH26MmetaG_FD_155456 | JGI IMG/M metagenome (GOLD analysis project Ga0210400, IMG submission 155456) | Forest soil microbial communities from Barre Woods Harvard Forest LTER site, Petersham, Massachusetts, United States - Inc-BW-H-26-M | ecosystem: Environmental > Terrestrial > Soil >... | reverse complement strand
TGTTTATGGTTACCGGGCATGTTTACCCCCAAGTGGAACGAACATTGCCACAATATCCCAATAAAACACCACGGGCGGTTTTTAGGAACCTGGGCAAGGGTGTGTTCGAGGAACTCATCCAGGAGGCTGGTCCGGGTGTAGCTGCGGCACACTGTAGTCGTGGATGCGCGTTTGGAGACTTCGACAACGATGGAGATATCGACATACTGATCATCAATCTCAACGAGCCTCCCTCGTTGTTGCGCAATGACCTGGGCGGGAAGGCCAAGTGGATCAAAGTGAAATTGGAAGGCGTAAAGTCCAATCGAAGCGCCATTGGAGCCAGGGTGCTTGTCCACTATGGAGGCAAGACCCAGGCGCAAGCGGTCCTGAGTCAATCCAGCTTTTTCTCGTGCAGCGATTCCCGCTTGCATTTCGGTTTGGGGAGCTCCACTTCGGCGGACATCGACGTTTATTGGCCAAGTGGTCTGCACGAAACTTTTAAGCAGATCCCTGCCAATCGGCTCATTACCATCAAGGAAGGGGTGGGTCCGGTACCCAACCGCGGGTGGGCGAGAGCGTAGAAGGTATTGAATAATCCCTTTTCGTCCCAGTGAAATCAATAACTTAGCCTGATTACGCAATTTCGCTCTAACCAGCGATTCACAGAATCTTCAAATGCGCGTTCTGAATTGCGGGCATGGCCGAAATTCACCAATTCCTGCAGCCGTTCTCGCCGACGCAAACTCGGTAAAGTGTATGAGTGCGGAGGCGTACACAAAGCGAAACTTCCGATATCTCAGGCAAATTCTTCCTAAATTCGTTTTTTTTGTGCATTTCATTAGAATAACGAAATTGTCCTTGACTTTCGTATTGAAGGGGTCTAAGAAAGGACGCAAATGGGGTGGCCGTTGTCCTTTCTTGCTTACAATTTTTGTTTACAACGTTCCGTGTCGCGGCCGCTTGGTGCATCGGCGAGGCGAGTATTACCGACTTTAGATAACCTTTGCGGGAGGAAGAAAATGCTGCGTCTCAGAAAGCTTTGGCTTGCCTTTTTGGTGGCTATGATCGTTTTGGCGCTCGCGCCAGCGCCTGGATGGAGCCAGAACGTCTACGGCACCATCGCCGGAACCGTTACGGATACAAGTGGAGCTGCAGTTGCGAACGCGACAGTTACATTGACGAATCTGGATACCGCTCAAAAGCGCAGCATAGAAAGCGATGCGTCCGGCAACTACACATTCGTGAATATTTTGCCCGGCCGCTACAAGTTGGAGGGTGAAAAGACCGGCTTTAAGAAGTTCGTGCGTGAGCCCATCGCGGTGCAGATTGAAAGCGGGTTGAGAGTGGACATCTCTCTGCCAGTCGGAGCGCAAACCGAAACTGTCGAGGTGACTTCCGAGGTGCCTTTGCTCCAGCCGGAAACGAGCTCGCTGGGGCAAGTGGTGGAACAGCGATCCGTGACGGAGTTGCCCCTGAACGGCCGCAACCCGCTCGCGCTAGTCGGTCTGGTGCCCGGTATTGTGCCACAGGGCACGCCGTCGGCGGGGAATGCCTCGGGGGGCAATCCCGTCGGCGCTAATCCTTTCGCTCTCGGAGATTTTCAAGTTGGCGGAGGCCAAGCCGGGCAAAGCCAGATCCTGATCGACGGCGTGCCTACCAATGGAGCGTACCTGAACGTTGTCACCGTGATACCAACGCAAGATGCCATTGAGGAATTCAAAGTCCAGACGAACAATCTGGGTCCCGAGTACGGGCGATTTGCCGGCGGGGTCATCAACCTCTCAACGAAGTCCGGCACGAACGCTTTCCATGGTTCGGCCTATGAGTTCCTGCGGAATAAAGTGCTGAATGCGAACGGCTTCTTCGACAACAGCAGCGGCCTCGCCCGTCCTCCGTTTACCCAAAACCAGTTTGGCGCCAACGTGGGAGGCCCCGTTTTTCGGGATAAGTTGTTCTTCTTCTCCAGTTATGAGGGCTTTCGGCAGCGTGAGGGAAATGTCTTTTTGGGATGGGTTCCCACCCAAGCTGAGCGCGGCGGAGACTTTTCAGGGATAGGCTCAACCCATACGGCCTCAGTGCTTCCCATTTACGACCCGCTCACCAGTGGCAAGGCGGGGGGAAACGCTAATGACTGCACCGCAACCGTGGCGACTTGCAGAACGCAATTCTCGTTTGGCGGAGTACCGAACGTCATCGATCCGGCCCGAATCGACATAACTGCCAAGGCGCTTTTGTCCTACATGCCGATGCCGAATCAGGTAGGCAACCCTAACGGTAACTTTGCCGAGAACTATAGCTCGGGTGGCGACGTCAACCAGTACAACGAGCGCATTGACTATAACCTGAGTGCGAAGCAGAGAATTTTCGGACGGTACACGCATTCCTATATTCTGTCGCTCCCCAATAACCCTTACAATGGCATATGTAAGGACCGCTGTACCGAAACCACTTATGCTCACCAAGTCTCCTTGGGTGACACCATCTCGATTTCACCGAGGACCATCGTGGACTTGCACATTGGTTATACGCGCTATGTCTACCTCCGCACGCCACTGAGCCAAGGCATCGACTTATCAAAGTTTGGTCCAAACTGGGCGGCGTTAACCTCCCAGATGACCTACACTCACATACCGGACGTGTGCGTCTCGGAGGCGAACGGGGATAATCATTGGGGCGACAAGAGTTGGTGCACTCAAGGAGCGGGAAGCGGCATCGGGGCTTGGGACGACACGTACAGCTTCAGCCCCATGCTCTCCCACATTATGGGAAAGCACACCCTCAAAGTCGGCGCAGAATTCCGGATACTGCGCAACAACTACTATCAGAGCAACAATCCCGCCGGATTGTTCTATTTCGACGCCCGCATGACGGGGGCAAACCCTCAAGACGGTGGCAACGGCCGCACGCCTGGGGTTGACGCGCTTGCGGGGGGAAATGGCTTTGCTTCCTTCCTGCTCGGGTATGGGGATCACGGCAACGCGACCGAGCCCGCGAAAACGGCCGACCAGAATCTTTACAAGGCGATCTACGGGGGCGACACCTTCCAAGTCACCAGGAAGATCACCGTGAATCTTGGAGTTCGCGTTGACCTCCAGGGGGACTGGACGGAGCGGTTTAATCGCATCGTTGCTTTCAACCCCTCCGAAACCAGCCCCATTGGGGCTGCGGCCGGATTGCCGAATCTGAAGGGTGCATATGATCTCGTGAGCAGCTCGCAACACCCGAGCCGCAGCGCATTTAGCTCCTGGAACCATGTCAGCCCGCGCCTTGGGGTCTCGTACCAATTGGATAAGAATACGGTTATCCGAACCGGCTACGGGATTTTTTACTTGCCGGTGGATATCCGCTGGAATGATGCTCCCCACAACCTCTTCATCAACAGTTTCAGCACGCCATGGCAGGCAGTGGCGTCGGACGGAGTTACACCTAAGAATGTGTTGTCCAATCCTTTTGCTCCGAGCGGCGGAATCACTCCGCCCTTCGGGAGAGACCAGGCCTTGATCAACGTGCAGGGGAATGGCAACGAAGCGCCATTACCCAATGATCCCGCCCCTAATGTGCAACAATGGAATCTCGACATCCAACGTCAGTTTCCCGGCAATCTGCTGGTTGACGTAGCTTATGCGGGGTCCAAGGGCACGCATTTGCCCATGCATGATCAGACCCTCGACCAATTGGCGCCCCAGTTTCTGCCCACCGGTCCGGCGTGTGTGGCGTCGGTACCACCTGCACCACCTGACCCGTGCCCTAATAATCATCCCGCGTACGCCATAATTCAAAACCTGACGAAACAGGTTGCCAACCCATTCGCCGGGAATTGCCCGCCCCCCAACACTGCGGCTTGCACTGGGCCCGTGCAATCGGGCGGAATGGGCACCAATTTCCAGGTAAAGCAAGGTCAGTTGATGCTGCCCTTTCCGCAGTTTGACAATGTGGCCATGGCCGAGCCCGATAACCGCAATTCCATTTATCATTCCATGCAGATGAAGGTGGAGAAGCGCTTCGCTGCGGGCGCCAACGTGCTTGCCTCGTACACCGTCTCCAAACTCATCGACAACACCAACTCGGAAATCAACTGGCTGGAAGCCTCTCCGGTAGGCTGGAACGACGCCAATGTTTACAACCTGAAAGGCGAGAGAAGCCTGGATGCCTTCGACGTTTCCCAGCGCTTGGTACTGGGTTCCGTTCTTGACATGCCTTTTGGCAAGGGCAAGAAGTTTGCAAATAACCTGAACGGGGTTGCCAATAAGCTCGTCGGCGGATGGGGCATCAATACCATCATCACCTTCCAGCGCGGCTTCCCGATTATCATCGGTGGCTGCCCTGGTCCGCTCAGCAACTCCGGGATTCCCAATGTGGGCTGTGCCCGAGCGACCAGGACGGCTCTATCGCACCAGACGTCCGGCTCTCTGGACGCAAGGCTGGCCAAATGGTTTGATACTTCCGTATTCACGAACGGCACCGATTACAGTTACGGGAGCGACTCGCGTACCGAGCCGAACATACGCTCTGACGGGATGAAGAACTTTGACTTTGCCTTCTTCAAGAACACCAAGTTTGGTCCAGACGAAAGGCTTGGTGTCGAGTTCCGCGGAGAGTTCTTCAACGGGTTCAACCACCCGCAGTTCAGTCCGCCGAATAGCGGCTGCTGCGGCGGCAGCGATTTTGGGCGAGTAACCAGCCAGTACAATGTTTCGCGCCAAATCCAGTTCGCGTTGCGGTTCACCTTCTAACCTTCTAACGTCGGCGTCCGGGCGGGCCTTCCCGCCCGGCGCACGACTCTCTTCTCTGGTATATTCGACCTGGAATCCACTTTCCAATGCACCCCAGGGGGACCATTTCAGAGATCTTGCCTCGCCAGACTCCGCAAAGTGTATATTTCTGTCCGAATCTTGCTGACTTGATGCACCCGTGGCGAAGAAACGCTGGGGCGAAAGCGACCATCTTCCTTTTTCTTGCCCTATCGTCGCTGGTTCCCTCATTCGCAACCTGCCAGACATCCGAAGAACAGGTCGAAGCGTTCTTCCGCGCCGGCCAGGGGGCCCTAAAGCAAGGGCAGTTCGCTCGTGCCGCAGAAGATTTCAAGAAGGTGCTGGCGCTTGATCCAAGCTTAGTCGAAGCTGAGGTCAACCTGGGCCTCGCTTACCAGAGCCTGTTCGAGTACGACGTAGCGGTACGCCATCTGACGAAGGCTTTACGCGAAAGACCGAACCTGATCGGCCCCACCGTAATCGTCGGAATGGATTATCTCAAACTAGGCTCTCCAGAAAAGGCCATTCCCTTCCTCCAGCGTGCACTGAAGCTTGATCCTTCGAACCGCGAGGCCCATCAGGCCTTGGCTTCGTCTTACCTGGGCCAGGAAAATTTCCGAAGCGCGGCTGAGGAGTTCCGCCAGATCGCCGCCCTTGATTCCGACAAATCCGAGGCTTGGTTCAAACTCGGACACGAATACCTGGACCTGTCTGCCAGTTTGGCCTATCGGGGAGCGCATTTGTATCGTGAATCGGCTTGGGGGCATCGTTTTCTGGGTGATCTCTTATTTCAGCGCAGCCGTTGGGAAGATGCCGTAAAGGAGTACCAAAAGGCGCTCGCCGCCGAGCAGCGGCAGTCTGGCTTGCACGCATCCCTGGGCCAAGCCTATCTGCATGCGGGGAAATTAGAAGAAGCCGAAGCAGAGTTTCACCTCGAGTTGCAGCTCGATTCAAGAAATGAGCCCGCGTGGCTCGGTTTGGCGAATATGCAGGTGGCCAAGGGTCAAGCTGCAGCGGCGTTGGAATCCCTGGGAAAAGTGTGGGAAATCTCTCCTGAATTTTTGGTCGGGCAACGGGAATTCCCGTCCATCGACCTCGCTCAGCAGGCAAAGGCTTCCCTATCGCGCGTGCAAGACGAACCAGAAGGAGCGGCCAAGCATTTCTTGTCGGCGGCTCTATACGCCACCACGAATGAAAGCGCTCTTTCAGACCGCCAATGGAAATTGTTCCAGGCCGACTTCTCGGCATGGCAACAAGCACCGAACGCTGCTGAGGGAGCTCGCGCGGATCAGGACCCTTGCAAAAGCCATAGCTACTCTCGCTGCGCAGATTCGCTGCAAACGCGAGAGCATCTGACCGATTCAGAGCGGCTGCTGCTGGGGAAAACGCACTTCGTCCTGCAACAATACGAACCCGCGGCTGATGCGTTAGCGCAAGTGCCGGGCGTCACCAACGAAAACGCCGAGGCCAGCTACTGGTTGGCGCGCACATACCAAGCGCTCGGGGCTGAGGCGTACGCGCGATTGCAGGAATCTTTTCCCGACTCCTGGCGTACTCACCAACTGCGTGCCGAAGGCTACGCCCTTCGCCAGGATCTCGACGGCGCAGTCAAAGAGTTTCATGCGGCTGTGCAGTTGCGGCCCAATGAGCCGGAACTTCACGAAGCGCTCGGGGAATTTTACCTCGTCAATCATTCTGATGACGATGCGCAGAGTGAGCTGGAGAGAGCATTGGCACTGGATCCCTCGCGCACCCACGCGCTCTATCTACTGGGACGCTTCTACGTGCAAAGACGGGAGAACGAAAAGGCGGTGTCGTATTTACAGCGTGCGTTGCGGCTTCAACCGGATTTGGCTGAAGCCAGCGGCTTGTTGGGGACCGCGTACGTGCATCTGGGACAGTTTGCCAATGCCATCCCGAAACTCAAGAAGGCGGCTCCTACAGACCATTACGGCAACGTACATTATCAGTTGTATTTGGCCTATCGGAAGCTGGGCCAAGCAGAACTCGCGCAGAAAGCGCTGGCGCGCTCGCAGGATCTTCGTCGAAGCTCTCTTGAACGTGACCAGGCCCTGATTATTGGATCTCCACAGCTGGAACCCGAGCCGCAATGAGCATAAACAAACCCTCTTTTCCGCCAGCGTATGGACCTGACGTCGCTTTTGTCAAAGCCGGATGAAAATTCCTCATTTCGCCGGTCGAAAATTCCCCACCCTTGAACCCTATAAAGCTGCCTCCTTGGCCTCGGACGCAGTGGAGCCCAGCGCCGTTTTTTGGCGCGTTTTGGGCGCAAGGGAGTCCGAGGCCAAGGAGTTGGACGCCGCTCGCTCCTGTTCTCGGGCGGGCACCAGTCCGGCTTTGCGACGCTCTTTCAACCGATAGCTCTCGCCGCGGATGTTCATCGTCGTCGAGTGATGCAGCAGCCGGTCCAGGATCGCTGTGGCTATGATCGGGTCTCCAAAGATCGAACCCCAGTCCCCGTAGCTCTTGTTCGAAGTCAGAATGATGCTGCCTCGTTCGTACCGCGCGCTGATCAACTGGAAAAAGATCGTGGTTCCCAGATCGTCCAGTGGTAAGTAGCCTACTTCATCGATCACCAGAACTTTCGGCGCCAGATACACGCGCATCCGGCGATCCAGCCGACCTTCACGATAGGCTTGTCCAAGGTCGGTCGCCAGATCGTGCGCGGTGATGAAGTAAGCTCCCAGGCCTGAGCGGATCGCTGCTTCCGCCAGCGCTACACTCAAATGGGTTTTTCCTACGCCCGGTGGACCCAGAAAAATCACGTTGCTGGCTTCGTGGATGAACCGCAGCGATCGCAACTCCCGAATCTGCCGTTCATCAATCGATGGCTGAAAACTGAAATCAAACTGCTCGAAGGTCTTCACGAACGGCAGATGCGCCAGCTGCAGCTTTGCTCTCATGTAGCGGGTTCGCCGAGCCTCCACTTCACAGTTCAACAACTCATCCAGAAAATCGGCATAGCTCGGCTCTTTCTTCGACGCTTGCTCCAATAAGTTCTCTAGCCTCGCTTCCACCGCTTTCAGTCCTAACGTCTCCAGTGCCGTATGCAGCCGCTCGATCGGAGTGTTCATCGCCCACCTCCGTTCGCAGCGTTCTCATACGCCAACAGCGAACGCTTCTCCACAACCGGCGCACTCTGCCGTATGTGAACCAGGATCTTGCCGTCTGCCCTTCCTGCTCCCAGCGGGATGCCTTGGTGGTGCGCAGAAAAAGTTACCACCTCATGTTTACGCCGTGCTCTGGCGTGTGCTGCGATCTTCGCACGGCCGTCCAGTACATCTACTTCACCGGCGATCTCGCGCACCCACACTTCCTTGCCGGCATACTGCCAAGGTACCGAGTAACGGCTTCCTTGCCAGTCGACGTACGCATCGCGTGCTACTTTCCGCAGTTCGCCATCCACATACGGATAGCTAAGCCGGCCGCTGAGAGACTGAAGGCCAAACTGTTCAACGTCCCACCGCACCGCGACCTGATCGCGTGTCGTTCCATGCACGCGTTGGTTCGCCACGCACGCCACCCACTCGCGCAGCTGCGCATTCATATCCGGGAGGCTGCTCGGTTCGCGTCCTTGCAGTCCGCAAAGAAAGTTCCGCCGCAAATACTTCACTCCTGACTCGACCTTGCCCTTGGTCTGCGCTCGATACGGCCGGCACAACCGTGGTGTGAATCCCCAGTACCGCGCAAAATCCATAAACACCGGATGCCAGACGATCTCGCCTCGTTCATCGCTGCCTAGCCACACCGTCTTCATGCGGTCATAGAGAATCTCTTCCGGAACTCCGCCCATCTGCCGAAAGGCTTCTTCGTGCATCCGCAACAGCGTGCCAATCTTCTGGTCCAGCGCTACTTCCGCCATCATCCTGCGGCTATAACCCAACGTGAAGGTGAACGCCCAGAGCTTGCCCTCCTGACCTTCCCACTCCAGGCTTCCCAGATGTCCCCAGTCCACTTGTGCCTGCTTACCAGGTGGGGTCTCGAATCGTCGGACCGCCACGGTTCGCGTGGCCTTTCGCTGCGGTTGTAGCCAGTCTTTCAGAATCGTGTACCCACCGCTGTAGTTCCGTTGGCGCAGCTCACGCATCAGGACGCACGCGTTCCACACTCCGGCACGCATCCGTTCTTCCAGATACGGCTTGAACGGATCGAGTTTACTGGCTTGCGCTTGCCGCGGTCCGTACTCAGGCAGCGCACTTGGTTGTTGTAGGTATTTTCGAATGGTCTTGCGGTCCCAGCCGGTCAGCTTGCTGATCGCTTGGATGCTCATCCCTTGTCGTTGCAGTTCTTTTAGCTCTTGCACTTCTCGCCCCCTTAGCAAGTCTCGGAACCTCCTCCGTGCGGAGTGGGTTCCGGTTTACCACGTCAGGGGTGGGGATTTTTCAACCGGCACTATGGGGATTTTTGCACCGGCGCTGACACTTTTGGGCACTGAGACGTATCCCTCAAAACGGTTCCTGCTTTGGGCGTGCTGCTGATTTTCACTCAGACTCCAGCCTAATTCGCAAAGTGCCGCTGTGGAGAGGCTCGAAAAAATTGTGGGCTTCTTGGTGGACCCAGATGGACTCAAATCCGAGCGGGTCCCTCCAAGGGCGTTCGCTAATTCAGTGAAAGGTGGTGCGCCCAAGGGGACGATTTCAGAACTTTTCTCTGCGATTTTGTGTCAAGCCTGACACCTCGAGTTCACAGCGACTGCGAGCTGCTAGTTGATTCAGTCATTGGGAGAATTTGAGAAGAATGTGATTTCCACCTGGGTTATCGCGTACACCGGTGTTCCATCAGGCTTGGCGGCTGGTTTGAATTGCCATTCCTGTACGTTTCTTATGCATTGTTCGTCAAGCCCAAAACCAAGCTGAGTAAGCAGATGAGAATCTACTATGCGTCCTTTAGGCGAAATTAGGACTTCGATGACTGATTTACCCCGTACTTTCTCCCGGATGGCATAGTCGGTGAAGGACGGATTGGGGCAATACCTGCAAACAGGCGACGAAACGCCATTTACACCGGCACTATAGACAGGAAACTGGGTCTCCGGGGGGAATGGGGCGGTTAGACTGACAAGAAACTTTGTTTTCTGGAAGGAAATGCTGTGAGTATCAAGGGTCGCGCCACACGGAACATGCAACGCTTTCATTTGCATTGTGTAGGCATCCGCACTCTCTTCGATAGATCCGAGCACAAGAATATCGATGCTCAAATCCAGAGGGAGTTTTTTCAGGGCCTCTGACGAGCAGAGATCTGCGGGAGTAAGTTTGTTTTTGTCCAGAGTTTCCATAAATGCGGCCGGATCTCTAACCAAGATGTTCTTTTTGCCGTGGAACTGAATCGCAGAGGAGAGAAATGACGCGAGATACATGCCTTGGACCGAGGGCATGCCATCCCTCGTAGCGAAGGCCGTAACGGCAAGAAGGTGTGGGACGGACGATTGGAGTTTTTTGGCGACCTGCTCGGCAGCGCCGTCAAGTTCGGCATACTGCCCGCGGGCTGAGATCGAAGCCAAGAAAAGCAGCAATGCGAGGCCCAGAACTCGTGCTAGATAAGGCAGCATAGGGGCAGACTACCACGACGTGGAATTCGGCGCACCGGCTTGCGTGCTAATCTGAACTTTTCTCAGCGATTTTGTATCAAACTGTGAGAGCGTCGTCCCGACTGTCGCCGGAGTTCTAAACGGTGGCAAGGGTAAGATCCCAAGTCCCTGAATGCAAAGCCCTATTTATGCTGGCGCACCCGGGGGGACTCGAACTCCTGACCTTCTGGTTCGTAGTTAAATTCAGATTTGCTATCTCGTTGATTTGTCTTGGCTCTGCGTATCTGCTGAATCATCATTTTGTAATGGTATGCGGGAGCTATTGGACCCAAGTTTTGGGGTGAACCCCTAAGATGGCACAAATTATTGGGGCACAGCTGCCCACTGCCCAGGACGCCGTTTCGGGCTAACTGCCGGTTTGCCGGCTTAAAGATTGTGGCAAACGGCGGTTTCTACAAGCATTTCGGCTCGAAGGATCAACTGGTTAGGAAATCCGTAGCGCGCGCGTTTGATCAGATCTTGGGCGAACTTCAATGCAGTATCAAGGGGAAGCGCCCGATGACGCGTTGGCGACCCTCGTAACCGAATATCTTTCCGCCCACTTGCGGGACGAGGTTGAGAAATCCTGTCCTCTCTCGGCCATTGGAACAGAACTTCGAAGAACCGCCTCAGGAACGGCTGCGATTGTTCGAAGTGGTATGGAAAGATTGATCTCGCTGGTAGCGCAGCAAATTACCGGCGTCTCCGATCGGCAGGCGAAAGCCAGAGCGCACGGAATGGTCGCGGCCATGGTGGGCGGAATCGTTCTCTCGCGATTAGCGCATGATAGGCACTTGGCCGACAGCATATTGGACGACACTCGTAAATTCATTCTTCGATGGCCGCGCGGTCTTTGGTAACCGCTTCCGACTCAGCTGTTTTGTACGAACACCACGAGCCATACACTGGGGCGATCATTCGTAACGTAGCGCAACGAGGGGATCGATGCTGGCGGCGCGGCAAGCCGGAAGCAGAGACGCGATCAAGCCAACCGCGAGAAAAAGGGCCACAACGGCAAAGAACGTCAACGGATCCGTGGCGGAAACGCCCTGGATTTGGCCTGCCAGGAAACGCGTGAGGCCGAGGCTGGTTAACACTCCGATGAGCATACCTACAGAAATCAGCCGCAGGCCCTTCCAAAGCACCATTGTGAGAACGTTGCTGTGCTGAGCCCCAAGTGCCATGCGAACTCCGATCTCATGCGTTTGCAACGCGACGGTGTAAGCCATCACGCCGAATATGCCGATAAGCACAAGCACGAGGCCGAGTCCGGCAAATATGCCAATAGTGATCAGACCAAACTGCGGGCGCGTGTAGACTTCCTCGGCTAAAAGGCTCTGGATTGATCCGTTGCTAGTGATGGCTGCGTTCGGATCCACCGCCCAGATCTCGCGCTGAACGCTCGGCAGCAACGATTTCGGGGCCACGGAGGTTCTTGCGACGATAAAGCGCTCGCCTATGCCCGTGATAGAGTAAGGGAGAAACGCCTCAGGCGTTGGAGATTCTTGCGGGCCGCGGTTCTTAAAGTCCGCAACCATACCAATTACCTCGAAATAAGTGTTGTGCGGGGCGCCGGACACTTGATCAAAGGCGTCAAATCTAATTTTTTGCCCGAGAGGATTATCGTTTCCAAAATAAGCGCGAGCAAAAACCTGGTTAACGACAGCGACGCGCCGCTGTGAACCAATATCCGTTTCGGAAATCAATCTGCCGTGCAACAGCCGAATGCCGAGCGTCTGAAAATAGGATTCGCCGCACAGTTCGACCATGGAGTCCGCGTGCTGGGGCAGCGATTTTCCAAATACGGTTATGTAGCTACCTGCTCCACCTAGCGGAGGGAGACCCAGGGATTCCGTGACGGTGACCACGCCGGGCAATGCTTTCACTCGCTGGAGAACCTGTTCGAAAAAGAGCTGGTTCTGCGCAGCCATTTCGAAATGGTCGGGCCCGGCCGGAATCACTCGCGCGTACAGCATGTGCTGCGGGTCGAAACCCAAATCAACATGAGTAAGCGCAATAAAACTGCGCATCATCAGACCGGCGCCCGTCAAGAGCACGATCGAGAGCGCAACTTCCGCGATCACCAGACCGGCACGAAGTTTCCCGTGGCAGAAGCTACCGCCCGCGCCTTTGCCGCTGCCAGCTGCGCGTACTTGAAGGTTGCCGCGGACGGCATGGAGGGCGGGCGTAAGACCGCAGATCAGGGTCGTGAGGACAGCAATCGCCAGCGCGAAAAGCAAGACGGCAGGATTCAGACCGATCACGGTTTCCTCTGGAACAGGACCTCGCGGAATGATCGCGACCAGCCCTTTTAGGCCAAAATAGGCAAAGAAACAACCTGTAAGACAGGCCGCAACGGCGAGCACGAAACTCTCCACCAGAAGCTGGCGAATCAATCGGGTACGGCCGGCTCCCAGGGATGCTCGCACTGCGATCTCACGCTCGCGAACGGTGGCTCTGGCGAGCAGCAGGTTCCCCACGTTGATGCAGGCGATCAACAAGAGCATGGAAACAGCGGCAAGCAAGGCGTAGAGGGTTTTCTTGAAATCGCCAACCACGAAATCCAGCAGCGTGCGCGTACGAATCTTAAACTGCGCGGGATAAAGATCGCCGGGATTTGCTTGTGCGAGGCGGCGCAAAATCGCATCGAGATCAGCGGCGGCCGCTTGCAGGCTGACACCCTTTTTAAGACGCGCCATCGCCCAGATCACATCGGGGTCCTTGACCGGAAAGACGGTGCCATCGGCGCCGGGAGTCAATCCCAGGGGGAGCCATACGCCCGCATTGTATCCGTTGAAGCGTTGCGGCATGATGCCGACCAGCGTGCGTGGCTTTCCGTTCAGAAAGAACGTAGTGCCGACAAGCTTCGGATCGCCATGGAACTCGGTTTGCCACAGCCGGTAGTTCATCATGAACACGAACGGCGCTTCCGGCTTGACGTCATCTTCTCTGAAAATACGTCCAAGGAAGGGTGGAACGCCGAGAAAGTCAAAACCATTGGGGGTAACGTACCCGCCACGGAAAAGGCGCCCGCCCTTTCCATCCGTGTAAAGGACATCCAGTGTGTAGTTTCCGATCATGTCTTCGAAAACGTGATTCTGCTCGCGGATCGCCAGAAATTCAGGGATCGTGTAATGAAAACGAGCTTCCGTCTCGCGGGGGCCTGTCAAATCCCACATCTCCAAAATCACGGCGCGCTGGAAGTCGCGGTAGGGAAACGGATCGACGACCACATTATAAAGAACGCTGAACATCACGGTGGTCGCGCCGATACCAAGAGCGAGCGCGAAAACGGCGATTAGCGCGAAGCGGCGGTCCTTCGCTAGGCTGCGAAAGGCGTAATGAAAATCGCGAAGAAAATCCTGAATGTGATTCTCAATGCGAGCGTCGCGGCAATCTTGCTTGACCTGTTCCAGTCCGCCGAAGGCAAGATGCGCGCGCCGCCGCGCCTCTTCCCGGGTCATGCCGGAAGCCACGAAGTCGCGGACCCGCTGCTCCAGATGAAAACGCAACTCCGCGTCCAGCCGCTTTTCCGCCAGCCGTTTGCGAAATAAACGACCGAGCCAACCGTTCACGGGAGACTCCTACTCAGCCGCTCTGAGGATAAGCGCGACCGCTTCCGACAGGCGCTCCCAATTGCCCATCTCCGCGCCAAGCTGCTTTCGCCCCGCGCGTGTGAGCGCATAGAACTTTGCGTCTCGCCCCGAGTCGGTTTCTTCCCACTTGGCTTGCAGCCATCCGCGGTCTTCCAGCCGGTGCAACGCGGGGTACAGCGAACCTTCCGGCACCTGGAAGAAATCCCTGGATATCTGCTGGATTCTCTGAGAAATGGCGTACCCATGGATGGGGCCGAAGGCCACGACCTTCAGGATCAGCATGTCCAGCGTGCCTTTGAGAAGTTCGGCTTTTTCTTGTCCCATAGAATCCCTAGATATTCTATGCTTATATCCCTAGAACCTCTACGTGTCAAGCGAAAAAACAATTTGTTACGATGAAACGCAGCCGGTCTTGAAACTTTCGTGGCGTTCGAACGTCTCTCTAGGGAAATCGACGCCCGAGACGAAGGAGAAGCAGAAAAATTCGGAAACAGGCGCACGCGGCGAACAAAACCGGGCCGCGACGCGTTTCAGGTTTGGAGTACGTGGAATCGGGAGGGGTTAAACGGATCGCCTCGCTTCTGGTTTGGCCGCCGGAGCGATGCGATCCCCAGGAGAAGCGCTACCCTCGCGGGCCGGCACTTTTCATTTAACCCCCTCTCATCTTAGTTGGCTCCGATTTTCAAATGCAACCGCGAACGCACCTGGCCCCTGCGCCGCGGCTGGAGGATCCTATGAGAGCGATCGTGTGGCCTTTCCTGTTAGTGCTGACTCCGAGTCTTTGCGCGCAGACGGAACCGCCGCCTCGTCCTTTCGTTCCGACGGTTGCCGTTGACCCATCCTACCCTCCGAAACCAGGAGAGACCGTCTCGAGGCGCGAATTGCTCATTCCGCCCAAAGCGATGAAGGAACTTCAGCGGTCGCAAAGCGCGTTCCTTTCCGGTGACGTCCGCTCTTCTGCAAAGCACCTCGAAAAAGCTCTTCAGATTTATCCTCATTATTTGGAGGCGCACAACGCGCTCGGAACCCGCTATACCGAACTCCATGAGTATGAAAAGGCTGCCGCAGAGTTTCAGAAAGCGATAAACCTTGATCCGCGCATCACCCAGCCCTTCAATAATCTGAGCGTCGCTCTCTTTCTCCTCCAGCGTTATCCCGACGCGGAAATCGCAGCGCGCCGCGCACTCGATCTCGATCCACACAATTCCACGGCCCAATATATGCTCGGCTGTGCTTTGGCTACAGAGAAACGCAAACCTTCAGAAGCCATAGAGCTGTTGCGTCAGACCGAAGTCGAGTTCCCGGATGCCAGACTGCTCGTCGCTCAGATTCTGATTAGGCAAGGGGCTATGAATGAGGCTAAGAGCGAGTTACGCGAATACTTGAAAGCGCCAGGTATCGAGAAGAAGCAAAGAGTAGAATGCTGGCTTGCCCGGCTTGAGCGGATTTCGGCGACAACCGGCGGTGCGCAAGCCAACACACGTTGACGTGCAGACGCTCGCGTTCGAGGTCGCCGAAATCAATTCGGGCGCGGCTGCGATCTCGAAACTTCTCTCAGATCACGGACGGATGACGCCACCCATTTCTCCGCTGGGAGCTGACATCCCATAGAATTCGTCCTGTGAGGCGCGCCGAACGATCGGAGGCACCAGGCTGCGGTGTATCTGTGCGGCAAGCTCAATCTCCGTCTGGACCCGAAAATAGCGTAGACCTTGCTTTCTGACGAATCGAACGAAGAAAACATAGCCGAGTAAGATGGCAAAGAGGCACCCGATTACATCAATCCCCGCTGCTGTGCTAGCGACCTGGGCCTAGTCCACGGCGAGCGAGCCCAGATGAGGAGTTCGTACGAGAGCTAGGACGACATGCACAGCTACCAGGACCAATAGAAGCTTGGGCGCCCGCATGAAGCAGAAGCCGTAGACAACACCGATCGCGCCACCCATTAAAACCAAAAAATGATGTGTGCGATCCGGCCGGGCCTCGGATTGGCCAAGTCGAGTAAGAATCCTACGCCGGAAGCGTGAAAAAGACGGCTTGCAAGAATTGCAACCGTGCTTCCCACGGCATACTGTCCCAGATTCTTCCGGAGCTTGCAAAATAAGTGAGGCGCATGCTCAGCACAGGATAGAAGAAGGGGCTCGACAAAAGACCGGATGACTCTTGTGCCCAGAGAGCCGGATTGGTGGAGTCAGAAGTGCGTAGAATCGTCCCGCTCACCCAGCGCCGCGCCCGGCCAGGGGAGGCCCTCAGAACTTCGGGGTGACCGACCGGGCCTTTCGGCCAGCAGCGCGCTCCCCAGCAGGGTCAGTCCGGCCCATACGGCAATTTGTGTCCAGAAGTGCTTTCGTTCAATCTGCGCGAGATGAATCGCTTCGCTCATCTCTTCATTTGCGGACTCTGATTTCAAAACCAACCGGTTGTAATTTCGTTGCCTCTCCACTGCCTCTTCCCGCTGTTCTAGAGTATCCTCTGGATCTTGCCACGAATCGGTTACCGAGTTATTGTTGGCTTCCTTCTGGGCGTCCAGCGCGCGCTGAACCTTGACTTCCGCTGTCGCGCCTGCGGTGAACCAGTGCAGCGCTGTCGCAACGACAACCGCGGTCACGGCCACCCAACAGGCCAACACGGTATGTGTGAGGAACCTAAGCACGCTCATTCTTCGCGTCCTTGTCTCTGGGACGTTGCTGCGCCCTGCATCTTTGATGGTGGAATCAAGGCCGATGATTCTAGGTCTGTTTCTTAACCCTTTGATGTTCGGGCCAGCGCAACGAAATATCCGTACTGTTGCGTTTCTCGAGATTGGGCCACAGAAAACAAAGGGCTTGCCATCCATCTGTAAGCCCCTGCCGTAGCACATAATGTTGCACAAAAATAACCGGTCCAAATCTATTTGGACTTCATTTCCGCGTAAGTCATAGTAATCAAACAGTTTGATCGGTGGGAGCCCGTTTGAGTATCCATCTTGGTTGGGAGAAGACGATCCGGTGGAATTTGGGGCGTATCGTGACTATCCGTCAATTTGATGAGCAGCAGGGTCTTCGTGAGGATTCTGAATACAACCGGTGCAGGGCTGGGTCTTTGGTAGAGTTGCTCGTGCGGGCAACCGGAACCAAGTAGCATCTCTTTTGGCTTGCTGCGTGAACGAGGCTCGGTGCAGGACTTAGTTGCAGTGCAGTAATGTTAGCTCGAATCAGTTCCATGAATTCGCGAGCAGATTTCAAGGGCCTGTCCGGCGGGAGACAAATGCTGAGTCCACAGATAAATCTCACGCCGGGCGAGCATGCCGCAGCGACGGAGCGTCTACAGCTAATTCTGTTTGACACGCCTTCAGGATATCTGGTTAGCTGGCACGTCATCACGATCGGAAACGGAACCTTGCCGTGCATTCTCGTCGAAAATTTCTGGCGCAGGCCGGAGTCCTGGCTGCAGGCACCATAAGCACGCCTGCTCTCCCGGCAAGCAAAAAAACAACGGACTTGTCCGTGCCCGAGACCGTGAGTCTGTGCGACCAATGGTGGTTTCGGACTGATTCTGGAAATATTGGTGAGGAGCAGCATTGGCACGGAACCGATGAGTCCATCAGTGGCTGGCACAAGGTGAGCGTGCCTCACACTTGGCAAGTTGATTCCGCTTTTGTTGATTATCGTGGTGTCGCCTGGTATCGGCGAATCTTCGACGCCTCGAGTGAATGGCAAAACTCTGCGGTACGGATCGAATTTGAGGCTATATTCCATACGGCCACAATCTGGGTAAATGGGGAACTGGCAGGAGAGCATGTGCGCAAGGGTTACACCGCGTTCATGCTTGATATCACTCATCTACTTCGCTGGGGAACTTCCAACGCCATCGCCGTGCGCGTTGATAACGCATTCAATAAACACATGGTGCCCAGAGGACACTCCAGTGATTGGGCGCATGACGGAGGCATCTACCGGCCGGTGCAACTGGTTGTTACAGCAAAGACTTTTGTGGAGCGCGTTGGCATCGAGGCTGTTCCCAATCTCCTAAGCGGAGACGGAGAGATTGCTATCACCGCTTTCTTGCGAAATACAAGTTCGAAATCATGGATAGGACGAGCCTCTTTTCGAATTGTCGACGAGGAGACCGGACTGACCGTGCTGACCAGTTCAGATACTCCGGGCTTTACCATCGAGAGCGGCGGAACACATACACGAAAATTTGAAACCACGCTGCCCAAGGCAAAGTTGTGGCATTTCGATCATCCGAATCTATACCGGCTCATTTTTTCAATCGCAGGGGGACAACAGACTCATCAACTCACAGTCACATTCGGGGTCCGGAGACTAGAGGCTAAGGGCACCGGATTTTATTTGAACGGCGAGCGCGTTCGGCTGATGGGAGTGGAACGCATGGCCGGGAGCAACCCGCAATTTGGAATGGCAGAGCCGAGCCAGTGGATTGCGCACGATCACGACGACTTGAAACATCTAAATTGCGTGTTTACGCGCGTTCATTGGCCTCAGGATAAGAGAGTTCTCGACTACTGCGACAGGCACGGCATTCTTATGCAAAGCGAAATTCCGGCCTGGGGCTACGGCACATTTGCCGGCATGGGAGCCGAGCCTGACGCCGACATCCTGCAAAACGCCCTGGAGCAATTAAGAGAGATGATCGCGCGCGACCGAAACCACCCCTCCATTGTGGTTTGGGGCCTTTGCAATGAGATAGGGGGGCAAAATCCTCCTGCGTATCAATTCGCGAAACATATGTTGGAGGAGGCGAAGGGGCTGGACCCCAACCGGCTTTGTTCTTATGCTTCAAACTCCTTGGATAAAACTCCGGAACGTGACGCCGCTGGATTGATGGACTTTATTGAAACAAATGAGTATTTCGGAAGCTGGGCTCCGGGATCTCCAGAGACAGTGGCCAAGCATTTGGACAGCCTTCACACCGCATTTCCCGGCAAGTCCGTGGTCATTTCTGAGTACGGATACTGTGCCTGTACTGAAGACCGCCCAGAAGGTGACGAACACAGAATGGAAATTCTTCGATCCCACGACGCGGCTATTCGAACCAAGGATTTCGTGGCAGGCGCGATTTTCTTCTGTTATAACGACTACCGAACGCATGTTGGCTATAGCGGCGTGGGCGCGCTGAAGCAAAATGTTCACGGCGTTGTGGATCTCTGTGGGGCGCAAAAAGCTTCTTACGATGTGCTGCGCCGGGAATTGAGCCCGGTCGAATCGTTAACCGTGGAGAACCACTTGAATTTCTTCCAACTGAGGCTAAAGACGAGGCATGACGTTCCGACTTACATCCTCCGGGGCTATAAACTCAGGGGAACTTTTTGCGGCGAAGGCGGCATCCCGATTGAGCAACATGAGGTAGAACTTCCCGAAATCGCTGCTGGTAACGAGACCACAGTCGATCTCATTTTCAGCCAAGCCGCCGTACCACTCCATGTCAAATTTGATATCTTACGACCCACTGGTTTTTCGGCTTATTTCCGCAACTGGAAACCTTAAATCACGTTTCCGCGATGCTACAGGTCAGCATTTCATCGTTTCTCGCTCGCGCGGCAACGGATTTCTGACAGGAAGCATGTTTTCGACGGATCGCACAAACAACGCAACCACAACCTCTGATGGAATCCGCTCGACAAGTGGCAGAACGCACCGACGCACTGGCCCGAACGGTTAAGCCTGGATTCACCGATTACATACGCGATGTGAGTCAGTTTCGAAAGTTCGGGCGCAAGCTGCTTGTGCTGGCGGCGGAGGCGCAGAGGGAATGATCAAGAAAGCCAGCAGTCTTACTGGGACTCCTTGGCCGGGCAAATGCAATAATCTCGGGTCAAGTGAACAAGAGGCTCTGGGTTCATATCCGCGGAGCAGTTCCCCATCAATCTACAAGCTCAGCAGACGCTTTCTTGTGACGAATGGTGGCATTGTTGATCACTGGTCGTGCCCAGAAGCCAACGCTGAGGACAAATCCAAATGTGATGTAGAGAAAAGCCAAGCCGCTACGCAATCCAGCGTAGTCTCCGATGCGCCCAATGATCACCGGCACTACGGCTCCGCCTATGACTCCCGTACCCAAAATGCCTGAGAAAGAACCGTGGAACTCCTCGACAGAATTGAGAGCGAGCGACACTACGATAGGCCACATCACTGAGGCAAACAGACCGACTCCCGGAAAGGCAATTACGGAAACCTTTGCCGGACCAAACAAGGCTGCAGACAAAGAGAACAGAGCCCCTAGGGATGCACCCACGAGCACCTTCCGGCTATCGAAGATCTTCAACAATAACATCCCCACTAAACACCCCGCCGTGAGTAAGCCCCAGAACCAGGAAACCGCTGCGGCACCCGTGGTATGAGGATCAAAACCGTGATACCGGTTTAGAAAGCTCGACATCCAATCGGCTGTGCCTTGTTCACAACCCACGTAAGAAAACATCGCCGCAAAGTACAGCCACACAACCTGTTGGCGCGCGAGGGACCGGTACATGTTCAAAGACCCGGCACGCTCTTCGGCGGTGTGTAGGACTTTTGGGAACCTGGCAAAGAACAAAACGACCACCATCGTCATGGCGGAAGCAGCGAAAATCCAGTAGATCGAAGCCCATGGCAATTCTGCGGGGGTCAGCCACCGCACGATGCGCAAAATGATATTTTGATCGGGCAAAGGATTCTTGAGATTTAGCACTAGATAAGAGTAAATTCGCGGACTAACAAATGATGCGCTTCCGAAAACCAATTGGGCCAAAGTCGAATTGAAGGCGTAATGTTCTTCCCCGCCCGCGACCCGCAACAATGGATTGATGGCCACTTGGAGAACAGCCATCCCTGCGCCGATGGTGAAGTAGGAAATGATGGCTACGCGATATCCGGGGAACAGTGCGAAACTCAGGGATCCCAGCGTCCCTGCCAAGAAGGCCAGCACCATCACAGGTTTTTCGGTGAATCGTTCCACCAAAAAACCGGCAGGTATGGACATCACTCCATAAGCGATGAAAAAGGCGAAGGCCAGAAATCCCGCGGCAGTCAGACTCACGTGAAAACTGCTGATAATGTCCGGCACAATGGGACCAAGGATGTTGGTCAGCAAGGAAATCACGAAAAAAGTGAGGAACACCAAGCTGACTGTATAGCGGCTTCTGGCCATGAGTTGCTATTCGCTCTCTCCGAACCAATTGCTGCGAATCCTGCGACGCCGGGGATTGGCTGGACTGGTCTAGCAAATGGCCTCCGCTCGCGGAGGGACGTCACGAAGGCCAACCGACTCCCTGTTTGAAACGATGGTGCCACACCCGCGCTGCGCCTATGAGATTGGCGTTCTCTCCCAGCGAAGCCAGGGCCAGTTCCGTCTTTTCAAACGGAACAAACCGGCAACCTTGATTAATTACTTTGCGAATACCGTCAAGAAAGAGAGCCGCGCTCTTCATGACGCTCCCGCCTAAGACGATCACATCCGGAACAAAAAGATTGATCAAATTGGCTAGGCCGAGACCCAGGTAGTAGGCTTCGTGCTCAACCGCCTTGCGAGCCAAGGCATCTCCCTGTCGCGCGAGCTCACAGACTTGTTCGGCGGTGATATCTGCGGGATAGCGGTAGTTTGGTGCTTCATGCGTTCTGAGCCATGCGATCATAGCCGGACCAGTCGCCAGCGATTCCCAACATCCCCGGAAACCGCAGGTGCAAGGGGGTCCGGATGGGTCGATAACGTGGTGACCAACTTCTGGATGGGCCATGTCCGCGCCGCGATAAAGCTGGCCATCGAAGATAATTCCGCCGCCGATGCCGGTTCCCACCGTCACGTAAACCAATCGGGCCTTACCTTTTCCCGCGCCCCAACAAGCCTCCCCGAGTGCCGAAGCATCCGCGTCGTTTTCCAGAGCCACGGTCACGTTGAGCGCCCGCGCCAGATCTTCCACCGGATTGTTCCCCCGCCATCCCGGGAGAAAGTCGACATCGCCAAAGGCGCCGCTGGATGGATACACCATTCCGGTTGATCCAATTCCGATGCCAGAGATCTGGACGCCGGCATGCTCCGCCGCTTCTCGCAGCATGCCGATAATTCGCTCGAGTCCATTTAAGTACCCACGATGGGCGTCGGTCGGATACTCCAACTTGGACAACACCCTACCTGCGTCATCCACCATGCCGACCGCTATCTTTGTTCCGCCGATATCAACCGCGCCAATCATGATTTCCCGTTCGCGTCATCTCGCTTCCTTCCCAGTTCCCCAAGGCGTGGGGCTATTTCTCATCCTTGGGGGCTCCAGCTTCTTCACGCAACAAGCCGTAGTCGTCTTCGACAATGAAAGAACTATAACGAAAGGAATCGCAATCAACTCCTGAGAGTTGCGCCAGCCGTTCGGCTGCAAGTTGCGCAGGGATGATATCGATAAGATATTGCCAGTCGGGTGGCGCGGCCGGGAGTTGGAATACAAGGTTCCCAGCATCCTGTGGCAGGTCTCGGCCGGTCAGCATGACGGATGCCCCTAGTTGTCTCAGATCCCTGGCCACGGCTAGGTCTTGCCGACGCATGCGCTCCCCATCAATCCAAATTCCGAAGCGCACATCCTTGTTAACCATTTCCTGTGGGCCGTGTCTAAAGCTGCCAGTGCCCATCGCGGTCGCAGGCGATTTGAGGCCTTCCTCCCAAAGGAGCCTGGCCTCTTGGCAACTCCCCAGACTGGAACCACGACCCAGAAAGTAAAAAACGGCCCCAGATGCAAGCCAAGGCGTGTCCGCGATCTGCGCTTGCCAGACCGGAATGGCCGACGCCGTCCTTTCGACAACGCGGGAGAGCGAGGTTGCGAGAGTGGCGCTCCAGGAGCCGACAACGGCGCTCGCCAGAATCCCGACTGTCGCCGCCAAGGTGGAATAGGTATTGACGGAAATCGCGTGGTCCATCTCGATTGGAACCACAATGGAAATTTGCGCCTCTTTTGCGAGTGGCCCGTCATTCGAATTGGTGATGCCGATAACGGTCACGCCGCTGTTGCGAACTTTAACGAGCAAATTGACAATTTCCACGCTGCGGCCGCTGCGCGAAATTGCGATCATTGTTGAGTCCGGCGGAATGGTGGCGAACTGCAGCAACTCCGCTGCGTCCTGCATATAGACCGGGTGGGCGCCAAGGTGAAACAACGGCCCGGCAGTCAGTGCCGCGTGCCAACTGCTTCCGATTCCAGTCAAGTAGACGTGGCGAGCGCCGCGGATTGCAGTCGTCGCCGCGTCTAGGCTGGGCCGGCCCGCTCCCAATAAAAAATCGATTGTTCGTTGTAACTCATTGGGCTGGCGAAGAATGTCGCGTAAGAAGTGAGTCATCGGGTGTACCGGGGCGTGCTGATCCTTTCTAGTCCTCCGCTGGCGTGATGACAATACTGCGATAGGCGACGTGCCCTTTTTCGCCTCCCTGAAGATAGATAGGTCCAGGCAGTTCTTCGTGGCTGTCCAGGGCGCCGCCCGTGATGCCTGGGATTTCTTTGTTATCGATGATGGTCTGGCCATTTTGAACGACGGTGATCCAACGCCCGACCAGAGTGATATCGAAGCTCTGCCATTCTCCCGGCTTGCGGGGCAGTTCCGGTGAAGCCGCCAAAAAACCGTATACGCCGCCCATGTGGTGACTCGTAGGTTCCTCGATGGAGTCGGTTTCGATTTGAACTTCATACCGGCCACGCAAATAGACGCCACTATTGGAGTTTGCCCCGCAATTGAATTCGACATGCAACTTGAAATCTTCAAACTTGGAATCGTTGATCAGCTCAGGACCGTTCCCGGGGCTTACCAAGTTTCCGTCCTCGACCTTCCACACTGTCGTGCCTGATCCTTCCATCCTCCATCCCGTCAAATCTTTCCCGTTGAACAACTGACGTGGTTTGCCCCACTTCGGTGAGCTTTTTGCCTTCAGTACTGGCGCTCGCACTCCGGTCCACTGCCACGTCTTACCGTCCGGCCCATTCACGGTTCCCGACAAGTTCTTGCCGGCCAACCTCCCCTCGAAAATCAAGTCGGTTTGCGCGCCCTCTTCCTCCTTCGTTGAAACAAACGTAAGCAGACCCTTCGCTATTTCCGCCTTACGAAGCGGACGCGCATTTCCCCATCGTCCAACCATTCGCGCCTTCAACTGGCCATTTTCCTCGCTTAGCTCGAGCCAGGAAGGGTATTCGCGATCCGGCGCTTTCAACGTCAAATCCCAGCGTCCGAGAAACACCTTTACCGATTGCGTGTCATCAGAAGACACGACCGTTTCGTAGCCGCTGCCGCTCGTACGTGCCCATGCGCCCAGCGCCAGAATGGACGCCGTACAACCGAATGCGATCCGTTGCAGCTTCATCGAAGTGGCACTCCTTTTTCTTTGCAGGCAGCAAGCCGCAGCTAGGACTTAATGGTCTTCGAGCTGTCGTCCCAATACACCGGGCCTTTGCGGAAATAGGACTCATTCGCCATGTGGCAGGCCAGCGCCGCATTGTGCCCGAATACCACATCCTGAACCACCGGCTGGCGCGACCGCACCGCCTGGAAAAACTTCCATAGATGCGGGCGCAGATCGTCGTAATCGTTGCCTTTGAAGCTGACACTCTCCGGCGCCGGCTCTTGCCCTGGCTTCGGATCATGCTCTTCATGCCATTTCTTGAAGTACGGATTCCGTAACCGGCTCGGCAGCCCGTAGCAGTAGTAGCTAGGAGCAAGATCGATGCCAGCTTGGGGCGTGTGGCTGAGACCAAATTCCGTCAACTCTAGAACCCCTTTCGAACCCATGAAGCGCGTCACTTCCGGCATTTCCGTGCCGAGCGTCAGCCGCATGTACATCGGAATGTTGCCGTACTCGAACAGAACCGGATGCACGTCCGGCATATTGCGCCCGTCCTTCCAGCGATAAATTCCGCCCATCGCGTGCGCGCGTTTAGGGGCCTCGTTGATCCCCAAAACAAATTGCATGCCACTGATCAAGTGCACCATCAGGTCGCCAGCAACGCCCGTTCCATATTCTTTCCAGCAGCGCCAACGTGCGAACGTGTAAGGGTCAAATGGTTTCTTCGGAGCCGTTCCCAGCCACGTGTCCCAGTCCAGATTCTCGGGAGACAGATCGGCCGGAGGCGGATACTCCCACGCTCCCGTGGGATCATTGCGCCCGTAGGTCATTTCAACCAGGCTCAGCTCTCCGATGGCGCCGCTGGCAAAAAGCTCCTTTGCTTTTGCGCACAGGACCGAGCTCGTCCTTTGTGCGCCGATCTGCACGATGCGATCCGTCTTCTTCGCCGCCTCCAGCATCGCCACACCGTGCGCCGCACTGTGCGACATGGGCTTCTCGCAGTACACATCCTTTCCTGAGCCCACGGCATCAACGACGACCTGTTTGTGCCAGTGGTCGGGGACCGCAACGATGATGGCGTCTATCTCCTTGTCGTCGAGCAACTCTTTATACCGTCGCGTGGTCTTTATGGGTTTTCCGACGATTTCACGCGCCAGTTCGTGACGGCCATCGTAGAGATCGCAAGCGGCTACGCACTCGATTCCGGGAAGCTGAATGGCAGTGGTCAGCAGTCCCGTGCCTTCCATGCCGACTCCCACAATTCCAAAGCGAACCTGGTCACTGGGGGCACTCAATCTCGGCAAAGCGATCAAAGGTTCGGGCTCCAGCAGAATGGATCCGCCGATAAGGGAAACACCCGCCATTCCAGCACTTCTCTGCAAAAATTCACGGCGCGAGTAATCAGTCTTGCTCATACTGCATTCTCCTTTGGCCCCTCTTACAGTCTCCCCGTGGTGCTGCTCACGCTTGTTCCGATCTCCCCAGAACACGAATTGAAATGTGCAATCGGGTTCTGAAACCGGTTGCTTTCGCGCTTGACTCGCTTTGCGAAAGCTGTGAGGTCTGAAACCGCCCTCTGAAACCGGTTACACACTGTCCTTTTAGCTCTCCCTCCCATCCTCGTCAAGGTCTTTTTCTCTTTTGCTCTGGGAACCTGCGGCGGGCAGACCGACCTTGACTCCTCAGGCGTCTGGTCTAATTTTCAGGATTTTTTCCTTTGTGGCAGACCACTTTGTTGACCGATCTTGCGGCTCTACTTAGCAATCGTGGTCGACCTGCGAATGACGAGTTCGGTTTCCAAATAGTAGTCGGCACCTTTTCGCCGTTTCAGCTTTAGCATCTTATCCAATGCCTCGAAGGCGGTCGTCCCCACCCGCTCGCGAGGGACACGGATAGTGGTCAGCGGCGGGCGTGCCAGGAAAGCAAAGGAGATGTCGTCGATGCCGATAACGGAGATGTCTTCCGGAATCCCCGCGCCCGCCTCTTCGAGAGCGCTCATGGCGCCCAAGGCTATGAGGTCGCTTCCGCAGAAAACTGCCGTGGGCTTCTCCGCAGCTGAAAGAATGGCACGTACCGCTGAGGCTCCAGCATCTATCCGGTAATTGCTGCTGATCACTGGTAGCGGGTTGACGTCTCTCCTTTTCAGTCCGGCAACCAGGGCGTCCTTGATTGTAATGGCCGTCCGGTTGTCGTCCGGTCCAGCAATGACCGCGGCGCGTCGGTGACCGAGTCCTACGATATGCTCGATGGCCTGCTCGATACCCCGCTGATAGTCGATCGAAATAGTGCTCACCAGCTTCTCGGCTGGGCTCACGTTGCAGAACACCACGCCAATTCCCGCGTCGATGAGTTCCGAAGCCATGCTCGTGTCAATCGAAGAGGTCATCAGCGCGACTCCGCGGACGTCACTTTCGATCAACTTCCGCAGGATGGATTTCGTCCGGGCTTGGTCGTATTGGGTGTTGCAAAGAAGGACGTCGAACCCGCGATCCCAAGCGGCAGCCTGGAATCCACGAATGATTTCGGGGAAATACGGGTTGGCGATCTCCGAAATCACCAGCCCGAACAAATCGCTCCGGCCAGTGGCCAATCGCCGGGCATGAACATTCTTGAAGTATTTCATCTGCCCGACGACTTCTAAAACGCGCCTCTCGGTCTCCACGGAGATGTAGCGGGTCTTGTTGAGGACGCGCGAAACCGTAGCGGGCGACACTCCCGCGCGTTTGGCCACTTCCCTCATCGTGTGGCCCATCCGTTTCCTCCGTGAAAGGCGAATCTGCTATCGACCTGACGCGGCCGCGACGTTCCAACCCAGGCGTGGACCGTACACTGGGAAACCGCTTTCCGCCAGCGATTCTCAATGCTCACACAACCTATCACGATTTCGCCCCCCCAGACTATGGCCATCGAAAAACCAGATTCACTGTAGAAAAATGACTTGACAAGCCTTCGCCAGCACTGATAAACGAGTACCAAGTAACCGGTTTCTGAAACCGCTTGCATAGACACCTCATCGGTATTTTGCCGTTGATGTGACCAGCGGCAGGAATTTCAACGCTTCGCTTGGGCGGCGAAGTAGAGGCTGACAGCAGTATCCTTGCTGCCGCCAAACGCATCGAAGCTGTGGTTTCGGATGGTGCGTCGTCGAGGTCGGCCACATCGGGCCGAACATTTAACATAGTTCTCCAACACCCCGGGGTGCCGTTACTGGTGTGATTCGACTGTGCGGGAGGCAAGAGAATGTGTTACGTATCTGGTCTTCAAAGGTTTATCGCTGCAGCTTTTCTGTTGTTCTTTTCCGCAGGCACGATTCTAGCTCAATCCGACCGTGGCTCCATCGCCGGCACCGTTCTCGATAGCTCCGGCGCCGCCGTCTCCGACGCCACTGTGACCGTTACCAGCACGGAAACCGGTTCGAATTATGGCGCCATCACTGGCCCTACCGGGGGCTTTCGTGTTCAGGACGTGCGCATCGGCACGTATGACGTGAGCGTCTCCGCTCCCGGCTTTAAGATCGAGAAAAAGACGGGAGTGGTTGTCCAGGTCAACTCGACAGCTTCTCTCGAATTCTCATTGCAGCCGGGCGATGTGAAGGAAACCTTGACCGTGCTCGGTGATGCTCCAGCCGTACAGACGGAAAGTTCAGAAATCGGCACTGTGGTTAGCTCGAAGCAAATCGAGGACCTTCCCCTTGCCCTGGCGGCAAGCGGTCAAAGCCATCTGCGGTCCGCCGAGGCCTTTGTCTTCCTAACGCCCAACACTGTGGGCCCTGGAACGGCCAGCGACAATTCTTCCTCGGGAGTCTTTGAATCCAAGTTGGCCGGCGGCCAGAACCTGGGGACCGAGGTCCTGCTTGATGGTGCCAGCATCTCCCACGCTGAACTCGGACCCACGTTCGATGAAAATGCGCCGTCTATCGAAGCGATCAGCGAGTTCAAGGTTACCACCTCGACTCTCTCCTCCGAATTTGGTCGCACCTCGGGAGGTATCGAGAGCTTCACAACCAAGTCCGGCACCAATCCTTATCATGGGAGTGCATTTGACATATTGCATAACGACAAACTAAATGCCATACCTTGGAGTGCGAAACTTCCCGGCCGCGGGAACGTTAAGCCAACAGACCATCAAAACGATTTCGGCGGCAGCCTTGGTGGCCCCGCGTGGGTCCCTAAACTTTACAACGGTCACGACAAGACTTTCTTCTTCTTCTCTTGGGAACAGTACCGGAACAATCAGGGCACGAACCCCAACCCCGCGACTCTGCCAACGGATGCGGAGCGTTTGGGCGATTTCGCAGCACTGCTGACGCCCGGAGTCGGAGGCACACCCACCGGTCAAACAAATCCCTGTGACAACAACAACCCCGTCCTAAAAGGTCAAATCTTCGACCCTTCGACCACGGCAGTTGTCAACGGCGTGACATGCCGAAAGCC
>Ga0210400_10001026_pt1 | contig 28657 bp, 24 predicted proteins | sample IncBWH26MmetaG_FD_155456 | JGI IMG/M metagenome (GOLD analysis project Ga0210400, IMG submission 155456) | Forest soil microbial communities from Barre Woods Harvard Forest LTER site, Petersham, Massachusetts, United States - Inc-BW-H-26-M | ecosystem: Environmental > Terrestrial > Soil >... | reverse complement strand
AAGCCCGTTCCACTCCCAGCGTCCAGGTTTGCAGGTAGCCATTGCCGAAGCGCCGGTCGATCCCGGACAGACTCAACAGTGAGAGCTGATGACTCGGCGCCAGCGCTGCCAAATCTTGCTGGTATCGATTTACATCCATCACCGTGTTCGCCGGCACCGTTTTCGGATCGCCGCTGGCCAACACGTTCACGCCGGCGGTGTTATAAACCTGCGGCAATTCGTTCGGTGTGATCTGGAATCCGTAGGAAATCTCCCCGTTTTGCGCAGCATTGACACGTGGATAAACAACGTAGGGTGTAGACCCTGTCAGAAGATTGTCCTGCCAGATATTCGGCGGAATCACTGCGATCGCCGCGCCCATGTGCACATGCACCGCCTGCGGCGCATTCCAGTCCACTTGCACTCGCGGCCCCCATCCGTTCCAATTGGTTTGATAAGTAGGCTGCGGATTGATCAAATATTCCTGCTCAACGCCAGCGGGTGGGAACGAATTCAGAAAACTTGACGTCCGCTGCGCCCTCTCCGAAATCGGCGTGTAGAGCTCGTATCGCAGCCCATAATCGAGCGTCCAGTGCGAATTGATTTTCCATGTGTCCTCGACGTACGCGTTCACATCATTCCGGTTGATTGCCGCCGGCCCAATGTGCGCGCCATTGGATGCATAGGTCGGTGCCACCGCGACCGTATATGCGTACGGAAATCCCAGCAACAGACTGCTCAAAGTGTCCGGCAGAGCCTGGCCAGGCTGCACATTATGCTGCCCGCTCGCGGAAGGAACGAAAACCGGCGAATAAACCGTTCCGCCGCCAAAATCGTATTCCCCGTTCGGGCTGATGCCAAAGTATGTTGTATCCCGGTTAAGGCGTATTTCCGCGCCCCACTTCACCGCGTGTCGCGCAGTCGTCCAGGCAAAATTCAATTGTCCCTGGAACAAATTCCCGAACGCTGACATCACCGAACCCGCCGCACCGTTGAACGCCTCGAACAGACCATCGTTGAACTTGAGGGCCGGGTCGGTGTGGTTCGGGGTCACAAAGGACGGCGTCGTCCGCGTAAAACTCAACGATGTCGTCCAGAGAAAGCGCGGTGACGCGGTGCGCGTGTAGGTGATAACGCCGTTCCGCTGTCGATCCACGTACTGCACACCAAAGCTCGGGTCAAGCAGTGTTTGATCCGGATTTGTTGTCGGTCCCGTCAGATTGTCGTAATTGAATCGACCAAACAATTGTCCTTTTGCGCCAAGTTTCTGATCGATGCGGATGGAAAACTGATCCGTGTCCGTGTTCACGTTTGAAGGCGCAGCATAGGTTCGCGCACCATACGCGCCCGTTGGATTATTAGGGAGTGGATAGCGGGCCAGCACCGCGGCAATTGCCGGATTCACCGGTACCTGCAGCGTGTCCGTGCTGCCATCCGGGTACTTCACGACGTCCTGACCCGCTCGCTCGGCTGCGGTTGGTACAGCCAGAACCTGGGTCGTTCCCAACGCCTGTCTGAATCCCTGATACTGCACAAAATAGAACGTGCGGCCTCGGCCGTCATACAGATGCGGCAACACGACCGGCCCGCCATTCGTAAATCCGAACTCATTTCTGCGGAAAGGAGGAATTCTGCCCGGCTCCGCAATCGATGGGTGATCGAAATAATTCCGCGCATCGAGAGCGGAGTTCCTTAAGAACTCGAAGAATGATCCGTGAAAACCGTTCTTCCCGGATCGTGTCACGATATTGGTAAAGCCCGCCGCGCCGCGCCCGATCTCCGCCGGCATCCAGCCTGAGCTTGACTGCAACTCCTGAATCGCATCCACGTTAAAATTCGTGAACGTGCTCCCGCCCATCTCTGGATCGCTGACATCCGCACCGTCCATCGCGAACACTGCCTCAACGCCGCGCTGCCCGTTAATGGCAAACTGCTGGGTGAAATTGGTCTGCCCGTTCACGTCGGTCATAGTCCCCGCTGCTAACAACAACAGCGTGCTGAAGTCGCGTCCATTCAACGGCAACTCATTTACCTTTTGGCTGGAGAGCTTCTCCCCGCTTGTTTCGCTGGCCGCGTTGGAGGTTGTGCTCGGGTTCCCATTTGACACTCCTGCTGCAGAACTCTGCGGGCTTGCTGCAATTGACAGCACGTTGTGATCGGATACCGTCAGCACAACTGTTACGCCAGTAATATTCACTGATACTGGCGCTGTCGGACCTCGCCCGGGAAGTTGGACGCTCACGCTGCGTGGGCCCAGTCGAATGTCCGCAATCGCGAACCTTCCATCGGTTCCTGTAACTGCGGTTAGGTTCTCTTTAGCGGGGGGTGTAAATAGAGTTATCTTCGCGCCGGCCACTGGTTCCCCGGCAGCCGTGCGTACGACACCAGCCCAGGCCGGCTCGGACTGCGAACTCCGCTGTGCTTGGAGCGCGATCGCGACCGTCACTCCCAACAGCAAATACTTCCCTATCAGTCGGAAGGCTGTATGAAAGGTTCGAGCTGTTACGCGAGCGGCCACGCGTGATTATATCTAAAACAATCCAGGCGGCCGTTCACGCTACTACCTGATGATTGCTTTATCATCTCTCGATTACAGTACTCCCGGTTCCCAGATCCGCAGTGACGAATCTCCTGGTGTTAAATCGTCTCGCTCAAAAACCTCAATGAGCGCTGTCGCCTGTTGAGCATCAACCATCTATTCTCCTATGACGTAGCAAAGCGCTGACGACGGGAGTCCTGCGCAGGATATGATTCAGCGAGCTTAAAGACGGTCCTGAAAGGAGGACGTCCAATAATGAGGAAGTTAATCGCAACGCGCGGAAAAAGGCTGTCGGTGCTGGTACTGCTGGGTCTCTGTGGTTGGGTTGCGGCCGCTCAGGAGGCAGCAAAGCCCGAGACGCTATCGAGAGATGAGGTGGTAAGCACCATCGCAAACGCGCGGAAAGCTGTCACATCGCAGGGAATCGAGGACAGCCGTGCAATCGCGGTGAATGGAACCCAGCAATGGATTTCGGTGCGGGGCAGGGACCGCAGAAATCCGGTCCTGTTAATGTTGCATGGTGGTCCGGGGTCGCCGGAAATGCCTGATGACTGGACCTTCCAAACACCATGGGAAGACTTCTTCACCGTCGCAGAATGGGACCAACGCGGCGCCGGCAAGACCTACGCTCTCAACGACCCCAAGATCGTTGCAGACACCATGACCTTGTCGCAGATGGTGAGCGACACAGAGCAGGTCATCGCATACCTGCGACGAACCTATGGAAAGCAAAAGATCATCCTCGTTGGACACTCCTGGGGAAGCGTGCTCGGTGTGACGATCGCCCAGCGGCATCCGGAGTGGCTGTACGCTTACGTCGGCGTAGGCCAGTTGATCAACTCGGAGCGGAACGAGCACGAAGGATACGACTTCGCTCTTTCCGAGGCGAAGGTTCACAGTAATGCCGAAGCGGTAAAAGAGCTTGAGGCCATTGCGCCCTACCCCGGAGACGCCGCCACACTCTCAGTCGAAAAAATCGGCGCGCAACGCAAATGGCTTATGTACTATGGAGGCCTTGCCTGGGGCCGCAAAGACTTCAAGTGGGACAGCAACGCATGGGAGCTATCTCCGGACTACACAGAGAAGGAACTCGATGCCGTTGATGCAGGAAGCGCCTTTTCCATAGCGCACCTGATTACAACGCTCATGGACGTCAATCTCGAACCGACGACGACTTTCCATTGTCCCATCTTCCTTTTCGTCGGACGCCACGATTACGCAACGTCACACACTCTCGCTGAGGTATGGTTCCGCAAAGTCAATGCTCCTCAAAAGGAGCTTGTATGGTTCGACGACGCCTCGCACATGATCATGCAGGAGAAACCAGGTCGATTCCTGCAGCATCTGGTGGGAGATGTACGGCCACTCGCCGTTAAGGCTGGGGACGCTGCACCGGACGAACAGGTGGAGAGGTAATTCGAACATAGGTCCTCGCTGGGCCAAAACGCGAACTCAATCTTACGGAACGGGTCGACGACGGCCATGTGAGGAAATTGGATTTCGAGCACTTGTGGCGGCTGCAAGAGACAGACCGTTCCCGCAATGGTGGCAGCTGCTCAACGTGCCACGTTGTGTCTATGAGTAGACTATTCTGCAAGGAACGCCCCGCTCCCGATCCGGAATTCTGTCAAGGGTTTGAGATTCTTCTTGTAACCACTGGTAACTGCGTATTCCTTCCCGCCTTTAACACGGAGACCGCACTTTCCCGTCGAATACGGCTTGATCTCGACTACAAACGAGGTATTCACGAGCGCAGATCGATGGATCCGAATGAATCCGTACGGCTTCAGCTTTTCTGCCACAATCGAGATTGACTCGCGCAGCAGATACGAATCCGATTCCCGCTGCAGTGACACATAATTGCCCTCAGCTTGAACTGCGACCACATCGTCAGGATCGATGAATAGAATCCTTCCTTTAGCTTTGATTGCGATCATCGGGTGCTCCGGACGAGATAGCCTCTGCAACTGCGGCAAAGCTTCAATCAATTTTGCCGCTCGCTCGCCCTTTGCCCTGCGAGACGCCCGGTCCAAGGCTTCGTGGATACTTTCGTTCGAGAAAGGTTTAAGCACGTAGTCTACGGTGTGCCTCTCAAAGGCTGCGACCGCTTGTTCAACGTGTGCAGTTACAAACACAATAGACGGCAACGGAAGGCTTCGTTCCCTAACCCGGTTTACAAGCTCAGTGCCCGGCAGGTCCAGCACATTGATGTCGAGAAGCAAAACATCGTAGGAGTTCGTGGCCAATTTCTCGAGAGCTTCCATCGCATCGTTGGCCAAATCTAAGTGCTCCACATCGCTCCTTGCCGACAGGGCTTTCGCCAAAGCCGTTTGGGCCAGGGGCTCATCATCCACGAGCAACACGACCATGGTTCCTCATCCATCTCTGTTCCGTTCGGCGTACACGGTTTGCTTGACCGCACGGGACCGGAGCCTTAAGATCTCACCGATCTTCTTCGCGTGGTCATGACTTTGAATTCTCGTTAAGATTCGGACTTCAGTGAGCGTGATCGCCTGAGTCCGCCGGCTTTCCGTCCGATCACTCGGACACCCGAACGATGAACTCGGTCACTGGCTCCGGAGCACCATTAAAGTTACGATACCCACTTCTTTCGAGCTTCAAGGGCCGCGTCGCGAAATGCTGCATGCAGCGGATCAAACGCCGGGCGCGACATCTTTTCCACAGCAGGTGTGGCTTTCTCCGGCGTGCCCGGCCCGTATGGCGGCTGCGGGTCATATTCCAGAGCCAGCGTAAGAAACCGGGCATAGTCCTCTCCCCGCAACTGCGCGGCGACACGAAGGCCAAAATCAATTCCTGCCGTGATGCCACCGGCGGTGATGCGGTTACGGTCTTGCACCACGCGGTTGACGACAAGCTCCGCTCCAAGCTGCGGCAGGATGTCGCGCACCGACCAGTGCGACGTCGCTTTGTAACCACGCAGAAGGCCTGCCGCACCAAGGACCATGGATCCCGTGCACACGCTCGTTACGAGCTTGGCGGTCTTTCCACGCCGCACCAGAAAATCGAGGGTTTCGCTGTCCGTCATGAGCGCCACGGTGCCATCGCTGCCGCCCCCTAAAAACAGAATGTCCACAGGATCGGCACAATCCGCGAAGGTTTTGGATGGCTGGATGGTAATGCCGGTGTCGCTTTTCACCGGGTCCTTCGTCTTTGCAACAAGCTCCACGTTAACGCCCGGGAGATAGCCAAATACCTGCTGCGGACCGATCAGATCGAGCGCGGTCATACCCGGATAAATCAGCATGGCGATTTCTTCCGGCTTCTCCGCCATGGAATGTTGCTTGCCGTTCGTGTCGTGGGTTTGCTGCTGTGCAACGGCCATCTTGGCAAAGGCTGCGCTCAAAGCCGCGCCGCATAACTGTTGGCTGAATTCTCGTCGGTTCATATCGATGCCTCCTTTGATCGCATACTCCTTCAATGGCTGCCGCCACTAAGCGGCGATGGCGTTCCGTCCGACCAATTGCTCACCGGAACGTCAATTGTGGTATAGCGGCCTATCTTTTCTTCGTGCGCGTCCAACGGGACGTCATCCCCCAAGTCGGATCCCAAGGCTTTAGGGTCGATTTCGGGGACAAAGAACATCACGTGGGGAAGCCAGGGTCCTTTGATGCCGGCATTCAAATACCCTTGCTTTGACAGCATGTAGGACATCGAACCGGGTTCGGGTGTAGGCAACTCACCTTTCGCGATGCCGTCTATTATGGCGTCCTCTATCTGAGTGTTCGAACGCCCGGCAATTGCCAGTTCGGTCTTCTTGAGGTAGATCGGAAGAAAAGACCGCGCACCCGGAGCGCTCAGGCAGATCGGACCATGTATCTTTGGGTCCCAAAAAGCCCGATTGTTTTTCGGTAAATCCCATGATCGTCCCACCGCGCATACGAAACCGTTCTTTCCCTCCACGGCTGTTTCATAGCCATGCCTTCCGAGCACCATAACCGTGGCGTCCTTGGCAACGGATGGCGGAGCCGCGCTGCGGGCCATCGCAATCTCGGCATCGCGGTCCATCAGATATGGATCGATTGAAGCCATGGTGGAGGGGGCTGAGTTGTCTTGCGCCTGCACCCGCCGCGACGTCGAAAAGCCAACCATCATCGCAAAGCTGAAAGAAGCAAATACAACGAAAGTTCGGTTGCGCATCATTGTTCTCCTTTGGAGGTTGCCTTCTTTATTTCTGTCCCGTTACTTCATTCACTTGCGCCGGCGTTCGGGTATTAATCGGGCGCTGCTTCTCTAAAATTCTTCGCTTGCTTCCGCACAACACCCTGCAATCGCCGTTCATAACGAGGCATACCGTTCGATGAGCTCAGCCACGGCTTCCGGTTGCTCATCCGCCACGTAATGCACGCCGTTCTTGATGACTTCAATCTTGACGTTTGCACACCCATGATCCCGTAACGCTTCGGCAAAGCCCGGCATGAGTTTCTCGAAAGGCGAGTGTTCGCCCGGAGCTAGCACCAAGGACACGCTGATCGCGTTTTTTTGTGCCGCGTTGAATTTCTCATTCGCCGGAAAAGCCCGATAGATCTCCAACGCGGCGCGCAGATGTTCCGGAGCGGCATAAGCCCTGGCATAGCGGGCCACATCCGCGTCACTAAAGGTGTCGCTGTCGAGAAAATGGCGGAAGTAAATAGCTTCCCGCCCGGCAATTAGTTGCTCGGGCAGATCCGGCGTCTGCTGAAAATTGATATGCCAGGTAATGGGACTGGCTTTGACTGAGTCCCACTGACCGAGCCCCGGCACGGGGGCATCAAGCAACATCACCCCGCGGCTGGTTTCCGGATAAAGGCGCGCGAAGGCATAGGCAACCATGCCACCGATGTCGTGACCGACAACATAAACGTGCTCCAAATGCAGGTGTTCCGCCAGTTGGTGAACGTCTTCTGCCATATTGGCAGCGTCATAACCGCCTGCCGTTGCTGGCGAACCGCCTATGCCTCGCAGATCAACCGCCACGACCGTAAACTGCTTCGCCAAAAGCGGCATGACGCGGTGATAGGCGTACCAGTCTTCGGGGAACCCGTGCAGCAGCATGATGGCCGTCCCAGTCCCACCGCGAACATAGTGGAGGGTAGTTCCGTTCACCTGCGCAGTGCCGGAGACAAACCCGCCTCCCAGCGTCGCCAGCCCTGGATCAGTGCGCTGCTCTGCCGGTGACTGGCCTTGGATGACGGCGCATGCCGCCAGCACAAAAGCCGTCAAAAGTTTCAAAAGCCAACGATCATTCATCCGCATGCTTTGCCGTTTCGCCGGGAGGACGCCTCCACAAGTCGGGTTCATGAAACTCTTGAGTCGCCGGACGGCTTGACCGGGCGTCGGTAAAGTCGTATTCATGCATCTCGTAAGATTCATGTTCGTTTTCCTTCCCGACGAGAAATGGCGAGCAATTCCATCGCTCTTGATGAACGACCTGTATGGTCTCGGGTTTACGCGCGTGCGCGTCAATCCCGAACCCAAGGTCAGCGGTTAAGTAACTTCTGATCTTTTTCCGCGCCTTCCCACGCCTCATGAGTTAGAACGCACCTCCACCCCCCGTCCTTCCACAGCCATACGTCGGTTTGGATCTCCATCGCATCGTAGGGTTTGTGCTCAGAACCAACCAGGGACGAGCCTGCGTTGTGGAGCCTCGTCGTCACCAGGGCGACACTTCCGTAGAGGCGCACTCTGGGTTCCGATGACTCATATGCCGTATGCTTCAAGCGACCGGACTTTATCGCATTGGGAAAAATTGACTTCCCTTCGCCTACTTCGCCCCTCGCAGAAATCACGACCCAGTCATCTGACAGCCAGCGTGCAATTCCATCCGGATCGTCATCTCGCAACGCTTTTGTGAGTGCGTCGTCCGCTGCCAGCGCACTTTCCGTGGTCGGTCCAGCTGCAGGCTTTGCTGCCGCAGCAGCCTTAGGTGACGCTATGGGTGCGATGAGCAAACCCACAATGATCAATGTAAGAATGCCATTCAGAATGCGCATACTCTCTCGTTTCGTGGGCTCCTGTACCTCGACTTGACTTGCCATACTGCTTGAGTGAGCGCCGGCAAGCGATCTCCTCATCCATCTCCTCAGCTTCATGGTCGTTCCTTTCCGCAAGTTGGTGAAACGCCTTCTGCCATATTCACAGCATCGTAACCATCGGGAGTCGCGGAGGAAAATCGCACATGCCGCGCAGATCAACTGTCACCACTCCCTGCTGATTCGACTGAAACCGTTGTCGCCTTCTCTCTCATTGAGACACTCCTACATAAGCGGGGCAACTGTTCCATCCGACCATTTGCCAACAGCGATCACGAACTCGGTGATCGGCTCCGGACCGTCCCGAAACTGCGGATTCAGCGTAACCGGCGAGTCGCGCAGATCCGCACCCCAGGAGGATTTGTCCGTGAGTGGAAAGTAGAACATCAGATGAGGTACGTAGTGCCCGAGGGCGTCATTAAGATAGCTTGCCCGCGACATCATGTAACACATCGCGCCCGGCTCTGGTGTCGGTAACTCCTTATTGTTGAACCCGGCCTTGATCCTGTCGATCATCTGAGCTTTCGACAACCCAGCCAATACCATCTCCGTCCGCATGATCGAGAGAGGCAGAATGGATCGCGCGGCTCCCGGATTGAAGCATTGCGGCACTCGCACCTTGGGATTCCAGAACTCCGCCGAATTGAATGGGGACATCCATGATCGTTCCACCATACAAACAAAACCGTTCTTTCCTTCGATGGCGGTCTCATAGCCCCGCCACTCGAGGACCAGGATCTTTGCGTCGCTGGATATAGCTGCCGGGGCAGCGCTTCGCGCCAAGGCGATCTCGGCATTGCGATCCGGCATCAGGTATTTCTCGATCGAAACCATGCTCGGATACACTATCGAGATCGAGCGATCCTCATTCCGATTGCGGCTGGTAAGCGTTAACTTCAGTCCCACGACCACGCAGACGATAGCCAAGGCCCCGGCCCAGACCCAGCGGCTCGTTATCACTCTGTTTCTCAATTTCGACGAGCTGACCTTCGCCGCTTCGCACTTCTGGAGGCACTCCCCAAGCACCGCGTTGAGCTCCGAGGAGATGCTTACTTCTGGCGACTCAACTTCCCAAGCCAGTAATTCTTGGGAAACACCCCGGAAATCAGCAGCAAGGGCCTGGCACTCCGGGCACACTTCCAGGTGCGACAAGGCCTCGGTGGCTTGGTCCGGGGACAGTTCACCGTCGAGATAAGCCATGAGTTCTTCCTGTTCGATCGGATGTCTGTTCGTGCTCATTGCATGCCTCGTCCTCGTGGGTGCGGCTGCCAGGCGCTCGCTCTCAGGCCAGGATTGGTTCTTGCCTCCGACTCTAGGTAGCTCTTCAATGCGAGACGCGATCGAAAAAGCCTGGACCGGACCGTATTTACGGGAATTCGCAACAGCTCCGCAATGTCGGAGTAACTCAGTTGTTCGTATTCGCGCAGCATCAGGATTTCGCGGTCCGGCGAATCGAGTCTTTCCATGGCTTGCCGGACCCAGAGCACGTACTCTGGAGTTCCGTCAGTCTTAGGCTCCGTAACGGACTGTCCTAATGTGCTACTCGTCGAGAACTTCCGCCGTTCCGCAGCCAGCAGATTCAACGCAATGCCATACAGATACGTTCGAACCAAGGCTCGTGGCTCATAACGGGAGGCTGCGCGGATCACCGCAAGGAAAGTTTCCTGGACGAGATCCTCCGCCCGCTCGCGGTTATTCAGCCGGCGCCCGAAGAAGCCGTACAGTGGCTTGCGATAGCGGGCAAACAGTTCCTCGAAAGCTGCGCGTGATCCGCCCTGAAATTCCAGCATCAAGGCTTCGTCGCTAGTCATAGTCGGTGCGCGAGCTGAGTCCGCGCAAACATTCCGCGGTGCTTTTCCCAGCGTTCATGCTTCTTTAATGTCACAAGAAAGCCAAAGGTTCCCGCTGCGTTCTATTTTTTCTGTAATTTTTGGATCGCATCGATAGGATCTTGCGGCGGTGGCCTGACCTCCGGCATAAAAATGACCCAGATTGGCCAGGTCTTGCGCCATCAGGAATGCTCTCCCGGAACCGGCAACCTTCGTATCGCCATTCTTAGCGATCCCTCACCCGCGTTATCAGAGTGGCATCATTGTCGATCCAACACCGTTCATCCGACAATGCTCATCCAATACAATTACATAGATTCACAGTGGACCTTCTCCAGAAAATCCGCACCATTCCCGCCGAACCCGGCGTGTACCTCTACAAGAATGCCGAGGGCGAGGTCATCTATGTCGGCAAGGCAAAGAACCTTCGTAGCCGCGTGGCCAGCTACTTCCACGAAGGCCGCTGGGAGGACTCCAAAACCGGCACGCTGGTTCGCGAAGCCGTCGACGTCGACTACATCGTGGTCGCTAACAACAAAGAAGCGCTGGCCCTCGAAAACAATTTCATCAAGCAACGCAAGCCACGCTTCAACATTTTGCTGCGCGACGATAAAACCTATCCTTATGTGAAACTCACGCTGGGTGAGCGTTGGCCCCGCGTCTACGTCACGCGCCGGCTCCGCAAAGACGGCAGCGCCTACTATGGTCCGTACTTCCCTACGAATCTGGCATATCGTATCGTCGATCTCATCCACCGCAACTTTTTGATCCCGTCCTGCAAAGTTGATTTGACTCGTTTTCATCCGCGTCCTTGCCTTCAGTACTACATCAAACGTTGTCTGGGACCATGCGTACAAGACTTGACCACACCTGAGACTTACCAGGAAGCCGTCCGCGACGTAAAACTCTTCCTGGAAGGCCGTCCCACCGACCTAAGCCGCTCATTGCAGACCCGAATGGAGCAGGCCGCCGCAGACCAGGAGTACGAGCGCGCCGCCCGCTATCGCGACCTGATCTCCACCGTCGAGCAGTTGCAAGAGCGCCAGCGCATCGCCGCTGCCGAAGGCGATGACGCCGACGTCTTCGGCTATCACTATGAAAACGGCATGCTCGCAGCAAATCTGTTTCACATGCGCGGCGGCCGCGTAGTCGACCGCCGCGAATTCTTCTGGGAAGATCTGCCGGAGGTCGTCACCGTGACTGCGGACACGGAGACAGAAAAGATGGCAACCGCGCTAGACCATGCGGGGACCGGCACAGGCCATGTGGGGACGGGCACTCTTGCCCGTCCAGGCGAGCGAAGATCGCAGGCTTCTACTGCCGCTGAAGACTTCAACCCCGGCGAGTTCTTTTCCGCTCTGCTCAAGCAGCTCTACATCGCGCAGCCCTATGTTCCTCGGAATCTCTACGTTCCCGTCGATTTCGAAGATCGGGAAGCGCTTGAAGATTTGCTCTCCGAGCAAGTCGCTGGGGGAAATGTTCGCGCCGCACAGGTTCATATCCTCGTTCCGCAACGTGGAGACAAACGCGCGCTCCTCGACCTCGCCGGCACGAATGCGAAGCAATCGTACGATCAGCGCTTCCGCGTGCTCAAACCCAACGCCAGAAAAATCCAGGAAGAGCTACAAGAAGTCATTGGCATGCTCGAGCCGCCCAAGCGCATCGAGTGCTTCGATATTTCCCATATTCAAGGCGCGGAAACCGTCGCCTCCATGGTGGTTTGGGAAGGCGGCAAGATGAAAAAATCAGATTACCGAAAATTCATCATCCGCACCGTCGAAGGCGTCGACGATTTCGCCTCCATGAGTGAAGTTGTGACGCGCCGCTACAAACGTCTGCAACAGGAAGAAAAGCCCATGCCGAGCCTCGTGCTCGTCGACGGCGGACTCGGCCAGCTGCATGCAGCCGCCGAAGCCCTCGAATCGCTCGAAATCATTAACCAGCCACTAGCCTCCATCGCCAAGCGGGAAGAGATTCTTTACGTCTACGGACAGGAAAAAGATCCCATCGCGCTCGATCACCATTCGCCGGTTCTTCACTTGATTCAACTCATTCGCGACGAAGCGCACCGCTTCGCCGTAACCTTCCACCGCAAACGCCGTCAGATGCGCGACCGCTCCACAGAATTATTGGAAGTCCCCGGCGTAGGTGAGAGTACAACTCGCCGTCTCCTTGAACATTTCGGCAGCCTGCAAGCCGTCAAGCAGGCCGACCCGGCGGCGCTCTCGGCAGTCGTCACCCGCGTGCAGGCGGAAGCGATCAGCAATCACTTTCGGAAGTAGTGCGAGCGGATTGGATCGGAAGGACCTCTGAGGAACTTGCCTTAGGGGACGGTAACAGCCCGCCAGATATCAGCGGCCACTTTGCGATGCTCTTCCGTGGACGGATGGAAGTGGATTTCGGTTTGACCTTCCGGCCATTGACCAGCGCAGCGTGCCAAGAACACTACCTCGGCCTCCACAGTCTCTATATCTCGCTCGGGATTTTCGGTGGGCGGATCCTCGTGACACCAAATATCTAAAATAGCCTCTTTGAACTTGTGACGCCACGCATATCCGTGATATCCGCTCTCCCCAGTGGCGTTGAATCCAAGACGAAACCGGCTCCGCATCGATTGCCGCGTCACCCCAACGTAGATCGGCTTGGCTTCGTAAGATACGGTGTAGAGTTTGGGAAGTTTGTTAGTCGCAAGCCCGGAGAATTTTGGGGTTCCTTTACTGCATGTTACGACGAACGTTTTCGGGTCGAAGGAAAGCCTATACCTCTCCGGGCCAGAGATTTTCATTTCGGATTTGTTACCTCGCAACCCCGTCGGACTGCATCACGGAGCAGGAAACGGCGTTGAGTCGACCAAATGACTCGGCTAACCTCAGTCCGGAACGTCCGGCTCGTCTCCCCAAAGAGCCGAGGCAGCACGGTTCGCACGTGCTGACCCGGAATGGTTTGCAGCGGCGAAGGGAGAACTAATCTGCGCACTGTCTGTCGACCGGCGTATCAGTCTGTCTCCGACGATAGTTCCAGTAGTGCCCGTCCGTGCAAAAAATTCTGTCCTTCCGAATCCGCCCTATGACCGTCCCGGAAGGACTATAGACCTTGCCGCCAGAAACTTGGAGCGGTCGCCCGTTCTTCGTGTACATATCCATGGTTTCTTACCATTATATAAGCGGCGAGCCGGCCCACTTACACGCGCGGGAGCTGCGGCAGCACGTCAAAATGCGCATCGCGTGCGCACAGGACAAGCGAATGCTGCAGGACAAGGGCCGCGATCCACATATCGTTGGTCGGGATGGGAGTGCCTTGCTTCCGCAGTTGCCGGTAAACCGCGCCGTAATGATGCGTGGTCTGTTCATCGGCATAGAGCACACCGACGCCGGACTTCAGCAGAAAACGGCGTAGGACTGCCTCGTTGCGCGGTCCCTGACTGCCGACGGCAAATCCGGCGCGCAATTCTCCCAGCACGATGAACGGCAGCCAGACTTCATCGGCAAGTTCGACCGTTTCGACAACCGACACGTTATCCCCGCACAGGTCGGTATAGCGGTTCGTGTCGAGCGCCAGCCTCACCGCCACATCTCTTCATCGATGGTGTCTTGCGCGTCCAGAGCGCTGTCGAAGGCGGCATCTTTGCGCCAGGTTCCTGCTATGTCGGCGAGATTGCGTTGCCGGTCGCCTTCCCCTGTGATGCCAGCTCCGCGGGCTAGGGCCTCAATGGCAACTTCGTTCAGGCTCTTGCCCCGCTCGCGCGCCACCCTACGAAGAGCTTCGTCCAAGGTACCGGGCACATTACGGATGGTGTATTGCATGCATCCATTGTAGGCATTGCAGGCACAAAATGCAAACCCACCTTCTTGGCAGGAAACAAACCCATTGGCTTAATGCAAGCCCGAAGCCCCGCTCAACCTTTGTTACACTAGCGGGCATCCCATGAAGTCAATCGTTGCAGCCCTTTTGGCCCTGGTGGCCCTTGCGTCGCTTGCTTCTGCGCAAGCGGCGAATCCTCCCGACCTGGCCACGCCACAAGAGAAACATCTTCGCAACGTCCACCAACTGACCTTCGGCGGACAAAACGCCGAAGCCTACTTCTCCGCCGACGGAACCGAGCTGATCTTCCAGTCCTCCCACGGGGACGTCAAATGCGACCAGATTTTCGTCATGAATATCGACGGCGGCGACCAGCACATGGTTTCGACCGGCAAGGGACGCACCACCTGCAGCTATTTCTATCCCGACAGTAAGAAAGTCTTGTATTCCTCGACCCACCTCGCCAGCGCCGAGTGCCCACCGCGCCCCGATTTCTCCAAAGGATACGTCTGGGCCGTGTATCCCGGATACGACATCTTCACTGCGAATCCGGATGGCTCTGACCTGAAGCAACTCACCAACGCTCTCGGCTACGATGCAGAGGCTACGATTTCGATTGACGGAAAAAAGATCGTATTCACTTCCCTGCGGAACGGCGACCTCGACATTTATTCGATGGACGCCAACGGCAAACACGTAAAGCAACTCACGCACGAGCTCGGCTACGACGGCGGTCCCTTTTACTCGCCCGACCGCAAGTGGATTGTCTATCGCGCCTATCATCCTCAGACCGAAAAGGAAATCGGCGATTACAAAGAATTGTTGCAGCAAAATCTCATCCGTCCGACCTCGCTCGAACTGTGGATCATGAAAGCCGACGGTACCGGCAAGCGCCAAATTACGAACCTCGGCGCAGCCAGCTTCGGCCCGTCGTTCCTTTCCGACGGCCAGCGACTTATATTTTCCTCAAATTACGATCCGGTAACCCACGTCACGGGCGGCATGGGCAACTTCGAACTCTGGCTGATCAACTCCGACGGCAGCGGCCTGGAACGCGTCACCTACAGCGACGGCTTTGACGGTTTCCCCATGTTTAGTCCCAATGGAAAAAAATTAGTATGGGCCTCAAACCGTAACGCCAAAGCGCCGCACGAAACCAACATTTTTATTGCCGATTGGATGCCATGACAAAAACATCCGACTCAGTAGCTCTTAATCGCTTAATTGCTAGTTGCTAATTGCCGATTTTCAATATGAAAGCTCGCCACTGGATTACCGGAATCGTCCTTCTTCTGCTGATAGCCGTAGCCGTCGTCGGCTTTCTCCGCACCCGTGAACAGCCACAGTCGGCGGAGATCGAAGAGCCTGGGAAAACTCCAACCAAGAAATTCCTGGCTCACGGAGTTCAACCGCGGCCTCTAGTGGATCAGCGCCCTCTGCAGACTGCGCGGCGTATGGCCGCCATGGCGTCAACCTCCGAAGAGCAGGCTCTCGCTCACGAAGCCACCAAAGTCGGCGACCACGAAGTAGACCTTGCTTTCTTCGACTCCTTACGCACGGCCGAGGAAAATCCTCCCCCACTCACCCCTGAAACGAAGCAACTGGCAGACCGGAAAAAGAAGGCTCAGGACGCTCTCAAAGAAGATCAGGATAGCGTGGCGCAGTTGACGCGCAAACTTAGCAGCGCCCCTGATTCGCAAAAAGATAACCTGCAGGATCAGATCGACGTCGCGAAAGCGCAAATGGATCTCGATCAGGATGAGTTGGACGACGCGGCGGACGATCTCGAGCGCGCAGGGGCAGATCCGCAATCGAAGATCAAGCGGCTGAAAGCGGAGCATGACGCCAGCGACCGCGACAATGCGCAAACGGTCTCCACCGTGAGTCCTTTCGAGCAGGAGTATCAAGCTCACACCATGTTGCCACTTATTCGCGCATGGAGAGTGTTGCGTCAGAAAAACGCGAAGTTGGAGGAAGCCCGCCAGGAGGCCTCAAGCAAAGCCCAGCGCCTCGACCAGCGTCACTTCACTCTTGCCGCGCAGCTCGAAAGAGAGAAGGAGGCCCGCGAATCCGCTAAGCAACAGGCCAGGGGTTTTGCCAAGGGTAGCACTGCATCAAACCGCGAAAATTCGAAATCGGCGGCCCAGACCGCTCTCGATTCTCTCAAACAGTACAGCCGCGACCAAAAGAATCTTGCCGACCTGGGCCGGCGTATTCAGGACCAGCAGGAACTGACTGAAATCTATGCCAGCTGGATCGGACTGGTCGGAACCCGCATACGTGCCGCGCTCCACAACCTGATCGAATGTCTCATTTGGATTCTAATTGTCCTGCTGGTCGTATATCTCTCTCATCGCCTGATCGACAGGCTGTTCGGCGGCGTCAATGCCGAGAACAAGCGGATCGAGACTCTGCGCTCCGTCGCGAAGTTTGCAGCGCAGGCCCTGGGCGCAATCGTGATTCTCCTCATCATCTTTGGGATGCCCAATCAAACCACCGAAATCATCGGCCTCGCCGGCGCCGGCCTCACAGTCGCCAGCAAGGATGTCATCATGGCGTTCTTCGGATGGTTCCTGTTGATGGGCCGCAACGGCATTCGTGTCGGCGATTGGGTCGAGATCAACGGCGTCGGCGGCGAAGTAGTCGAGATCGGCCTGCTCAAGACTGTCTTGCTCGAAACCGGCAACTGGACCGATGCCGGGCATCCCACCGGCCGCCGCGTCTCCTTCGTCAACAGCTTCGCTATCGAAGGTCACTACTTCAACTTCTCGACCTCAGGTCAATGGATGTGGGATGAACTGCAACTCTCGATCCCCGCCGATCAGGATCCTTACGCCGTGATCGACGGCTTGCAGAAGCTCGTCGTCAAAGACACGGAAGAAAACGCAAAAAAGGCGGAGCAGGAATGGCAGCACACGACCACGCGGTATCACGTCCAGGCTTTTTCGGCAGAGCCCGCGATTAACGTTCGCCCCACCGGGGGCGGCGTCGAAGTGCGCGTCCGCTACATCACGCGCGCCTACGAGCGTCACGAAACCCGAAAGCGCCTCTACGAGGCGGTGGTCGCTATGATGCGTGGCAGGCCCGCGGAAGTAAAAGCATAAATCACAGTTTGCTTTTGCTCGATTAAGACAAGAGTCGATTGCGCCCTTCAACCGCGCCGGCTACTCTATGCCGAACGCACGCCAACACGGAACGCTCATCGTCACAGGCGCAAGCCGCGGCATTGGCGCAGCCATAGCAATGCTCGCAGCCTCCCGCGGATTTTCCGTGGCCGTCAATTTCGCAACCGGAGAAGCTGACGCCAAAACAGTAGTCCAGCAGATTGTTTCTGCAGGAGGGCAAGCCTCTGCAATTCAAGCAGACGTTGCCCGCGAAGAAGATATCGTTCGTCTTTTCGCGGGGGCTGCGCGAAGGTTGGGGCCAATCAAAGCTCTGGTGAACAATGCCGCGATCACCGGCGGATTCTCGCGAGTCGAGTCCCTGACCGCGAGCACCCTGGCGCGAGTCATGGCTGTAAATGTCACCGGAGCGATATTATGCGCGCGTGAGGCCGTTCGCCGAATGTCGACTCGTCGCGGGGGAACCGGCGGAGCCATCGTGAATATTTCTTCTCGCGCCGCTGAGATAGGATCGGCCGGCGAATGGGTACACTACGCGGCATCGAAAGGCGCAATCGACAGTTTCACTATCGGATTGGCGCGCGAGGTCGCGACGGAAGGAATTCGCGTCAACGCGGTTGCTCCAGGGCTCATCGAAACCGGCCTTCACGCCGCCAACGGCGCACCCGACCGTCTCCATAGATTGATGGCGACTATTCCCATGCAGAGACCCGGCACGCCAAACGAAGTGGCGGAAACCGTGTTGTGGCTGCTTTCCCCAGGCGCTTCTTATATGACCGGCGCCATCTTGCCGGTCGGCGGCGGTCGCTGAATTAACCGGCTTTGCCTCGACGGGCTATTCTTAGCGCCCCTAATACGGGCTCAACCATCTCCGAACTCACAGTTATGCGCGGATCCGATTTGCGAATCTCCTTGCAGAAAACATCCCGTGTTCTTCTCGAATACCGGAACACGCCTCCAGCCATCGCCAACAGGATGGCAAACGAAGAGCTATCGTTTTCCGGGAACAGCCGACGCACCACGATTTCCGAAAGTCGAGCAAGTTCCATGCCCGCCCGCATCAGAACACTTTTCGCTACTTCATCTCCGCCACCATCAGCCGCAACAATTGCAGGCAGTAGCGCCGCGAAATCCGGACTCAGGTTGGCACTTCGTACAATTCCCCCGAGCGAGTCGACGCCCCATGCCTCCTTCAATCCCCGCAGAAACATCGACGCCTCGGTAACACGTTCTTCGTCGAGCCCGCGCAACAAGTTGCTGACAGCGGTGCGGCCAATCCAGTGCGCGGACCCTTCATCGGAAATAGCGAACCCCCAACCTCCGGCGCGTGCAATTCTTCCCTGCTCGTCGCGGCCATAGGCAATCGAGCCAGTCCCTGCGATCACGATAACGCCTGGGCCCTCGCCAAACGCCGCTTCCAGGGCAATCGGCATATCGCCGGCAATATTGATCTCACCGACAATCAGTTCTGCAACAATTTTCCTCACGACGCCGGCGACTTCCTCGCGGGCAGCTCCTGCAATCCCAATGCATGCCCGTTGCACCTGTTCCGGAGTAATCTTGGCAGCTGCGCACGCGTCGCCAATGGCTTTATGCAACGATTCGCGCGCGCGACTCTCTCCCACTCGCGTGATGTTGCTCGGCCCGGCACTCGCAGTCGCCAACTGTGAACCATCATCGCCGATGGCACACGTCGTCTTGCTTCCGCCGCCATCAATTCCCAGATAGTAGGGCACGCGATAGTTCTATCACAGGGTTGCATGTCTTCTTTGCAATGCTTGCCTGGCAGGTCCCTAAAGACTCACTCGCGCACGACCAGGACTGCCTCCATAATTGAAGGACAACATGAAGATTCAAATCTCAGAGCTTTCAAGCCACGGCGACGCCCGCGGCTTCAGCTTTTCCCCGCCCGCTCAGGCTCTTGATTTCGTAGGGCGCATTGCCGATATTCATCTCGCTTCGACTGTCCCACGAGCCATTCGCGGCAATCACTACCACTTGCACAAACAAGAGGTCATCATCGTTTTTCCCGGTTCCGCCTGGTCGCTGCACTGGGATGAAGGCGAAGCTACCGCCGTGAAACATCGCAGCTTCAATGGCAGCACTGCAGTGCTCGTACTTGTTTCGCCCGGCTGTTCCCACGCAGTGCGCAATGACGGGCCATCATTGCTGTGGCTGGTTACCTGCTCCTCCGAACCCTACGATCCTGCAACTGTGGTGGCGCGAAAAGTGGTTTGAGGAAATCTCCCGGCACTCAACATGGGTCTGGATAAGCTCGATCTCGCGATCATCGCGCTCTATCTCGCCGGTATCACTCTGTTCGGACTGCGCTTCCGAAATCGCCACCGCACGCTGCGCGACTATTTCCTCGCCGGGCGCGATATCCCCTGGTGGGCTATCTCGCTCTCCATCGTCGCCGCCGAAACCAGCACGCTCACCATCATCAGCATCCCCGGACTTGCCTACGATACGAACCTCACTTTCCTCCAGGTAGTCATGGGATACGTGGTGGGCCGAATCGTAATCAGCTTTGTCCTGCTGCCGCATTATTTTCGCGGCGATCTTTATACCGCATATGAATTGATCGAACGCCGCTTCGGCCCCAGCCTGCGGTCGCTCACGGCCGGTCTGTTTCTGCTGACGCGTGCCGCCGCCGAAGGCGTGCGCGTCTATGCCGTATCGATTGTCGTTTCAATCGCCCTGGGAACAGGTGAGGTTGCCTCCATTGCCATCATCACCATATTGACGCTTGTCTATACATTCGAAGGCGGGCTCGCCGCAGTCATCTGGACCGATGTCGTGCAAACCGCAATCTACGTCGGCGGAACAATCATTGGACTGGTTACGATTCTGCACCTGGTCCCCGGAGGCTGGACAGCGATTCATGCCGCAGCCGCAAGCGCGGGAAAGTTCCAAATGTTCGACTTCACCCCGAACTTTTCTATTCCTTACACCTTCTGGGCGGGCGTGATCGGCGGGACTTTCCTGACGACTGCAAGTCACGGTACCGACCAGCTTATTGTGCAGCGCCTGCTGGCGGCCCGCAGCCAGAAACAGTCGGTGACCGCATTGCTCTCAAGCGGCCTTGCAATCCTGTTTCAGTTTGCCCTCTTCTTGATGGTGGGAGTGATGCTGTGGGCATACTATCGCGTGCCCTCGGCCACATTCGGACGGCCAGATCGAATCTATCCCACATTCATCGTGAGCAGAATGCCGCACGGAATTTCCGGCCTTCTGATCGCTGCGATCTTAGCCGCGGCAATGTCAAATCTAAGCGCGGCGTTAAACGCTTTGTCCTCAACCTCGATCATGGATTTTTACGTCCGCTTCCGTCCGCAGACGGGCGAGGGGACGAGAATGCAAATCTCCCGCATTTCAACATTTGTGTGGGCACTTCTACTCTTCGCGCTAGCTGTGCTCTCTTTGCACAAAGTGGGTCGAGTCATCGAGGTCGGCCTTCAGATCGCGTCCATTGCCTACGGAGCTCTGCTCGGAGTTTTTCTGCTCGGCGTCCTCACCCGAAAGGCCAACCAGCGCGGCGCAATGATTGGGATGCTCTTTGGCTTCGCCTCCGAACTCTATGTATGGCGATGGACGCACGTTCCGTGGACATGGTGGGTCGTTTTGGGAACAACTGTGACATTTATCGTTGGATATGTAGTAAGCCTTGCCGCGCCACAGTCAGTGAACCGGTGAAAACCTTGCTCGCGTATACTTGCACCCTTCCATGCCTGAGTTAATCCAGCCAACAGCCCGCCCCGAGTTAGCCCGCGACCTCGGCGTGAGTCACGCCTCAGCCGTGGTAGTCGGCACAATCATCGGTAGCGGCATCTTTCTCGTCCCGGCTGAAATGATGCAAGCCGTCGGCTCCGCCAAGCTGGTATATCTGGCATGGCTTGTAGGTGGGTTGCTCTCATTCTTCGGCGCGCTCACCTATGCCGAACTTGGAGCGATGAAACCCCAGGCCGGGGGCGAATATGTTTACGTTCGCGACGCCTACGGCCCACTCGGCGGGTTTCTCTATGCCTGGACCTGGTTCGTCATCGCCAAACCCGCATCGGTAGCCACCGTCGCGACCGGACTGGTGCGCATCCTCGGAACCTTCTCGATTTTTTCCTTCTTCCCAACCAATGCTGTTTCCTTCCCGTTCGCTATCACCTGGGGCCAGTTCGTAGCCATCGCCGCCGCCATTCTCATCTCAGGGCTCAACTACCTCGGAGTCAAGAAAGCCGGTGAATTCCAACTTGTATTTACGATTTTGAAAGTCGCGATCATCCTCGGAATCGTCATCGTCTGCTTCAGCGGAGCCGGCGCCGCCACCGGACGCGGCTGGTCAAACTTTGCCGGCACCTTTACCGGCGCCAAAGGCGGAATCGCCGGCTTCATGGCAGCGCTCGTCGCGGCGCTCTGGGCCTACGATGGATGGAACGACCTCAACATGGTCGCCGGTGAAGTCAAGCGTCCGGAACGAAATATTCCGATCGCTCTCATCGCGGGCGTGGCGACCGTCGGCTTGCTTTATGTGCTGGTAAACGCGGGCGTGCAATATGTTTTGCCCGCGAGTGCAATCGCCGCCTCACCCCGTCCAGCTTCCGATGCCGTCGCCCTGGTGATGGGACGAATGGGCGCGAGCATCGTCTCGGCAGGCATGGCCGTCTCCATGCTGGTCACGCTGAACGGCACCATCATGAGCGGCGCTCGCGTCCCCTTCGCCGTTGCCCGCGACGGATATTTCTTCTCCGCTCTGGCCGAAGTCCATCCGCGCTACCGCACGCCGTCCGTCGCGATTGTGTTGCAAGCGCTGATGTCTATCTCGCTACTGTTGCTGGGAGGGAGCTTTCGCCAGCTGTTTTCCCTGGCCATTTTCGCCGAATGGCTTTTTTACATGATCGCCGGTAGCACGATCTTCGTCTTCCGCCGGCGTGATCCAGACGCTCCCCGCCCCTACCGCATGTTTGGCTATCCGTTCATTCCCGCCGTTTTCATCTCGGCCGCCGGACTTCTTCTCTACTACACGTTCCGCGGAGACTGGCCAAACTCTTTGTACGGACTACTCGTCATCCTGGCTGGAGTACCGGTGTTCGCGTGGTTCCGGCGGCGGCGTACTCGGTAAGCATTCCGCCGCGATGATCTATTGGTTCTCGCTCAAAGATAAAGTTAGGCGCGATCCTTGGAGGATGGTCCCCGCTGGTTCCCCATTTGATTCCGGGGCACCCCCTCCCCCCTCTTCTCCATAATCCTTGGAATCATCAAGTTAGCGCGAAACTCGCGCCAGGTCCCATGGTCTAAAAGACTTAGAGGCATGCTCCAGACCGCAACGGAGTTAGTGAATGATTTTATGATTTGGGTCTCCGTTTTCCTGCCCGAATTTTCCGGAATGCAAGGGCTTGCTGTGAAGGTCTTCTATGTGGAATATACTGTGGAATTGGATCCACATATGGAAATCGTTCAAATCGTGCTGGATAAAAAACTGTTATACGCCGCCGACCAAGCCGCGAAGCGCACGAAGCGAAACCGGTCCGCTTTGGTGCGTGATGCCCTGCGGGAACATCTCCGCCGGCTGGAACTAAGAGCCAGTGAAGAGCGCGACCGCCAGGGCTACTCGCGACATTCGCAAGCTGACGCAGAGGCGCGGAGTTGGGAATCGGAGGCCGCGTGGCCCCAAGAATAGCCCGGGGTGACGTTCGACTCTACAAGTTCGCCGCTCCCGACAAGAAACGGCCAGCGCTCGTGCTCACCCGCAACAGCGCCATCGCGTATTTATCCACCGTCACGGTTGCGCCGGTCACTTCCACGATTCGGGGCGTGCCATCTGAGGTCGTGCTGAATGAGGAGGACGGCATGAAGTCCCCGTGCGCGGTAAACCTGCACAATGCAGTTACGGTGTCGCAACAGCGCCTGGGCAAACGTGTGGCCCAGCTTAGTTCCGCACGAATGAATGAGGTGTGTGCTGCTCTGCGGTTTTCTCTGGGGTGCGATTCGAACTAGTTAGTGGGAATGTTCCTTCGGTCCCCGAATTTCTCTGTCCAACTCTCAGCGGGTCATCCGTCCTTTCCTATTCTCCCGAATTGGTACAACTCCCCAAGTATTTATGAGCGCAAAGTTCGTTTCGCGAGTAGGCGCCGATAAAATGTTGGACGGTGGACGACTCGTTTAGGAGGGTATTGCCAGTGGGTACTGGACGACGTTCGCCAAATGTCGAGTGGTTTTGCAGCCACTAGGGTTCGACTCCCTTGCCCTCCGCGGGTCACTCGACGCCAAAGCTTCTTGACAATTCAACTGCGCGATTTATCATAGTAAGTGTTTGGCGAACGTCGTCTAGTATCTCAAAGCCCCGAGCGATCCTCGGGGCTTTGACTTTTTGGAAGCTTTACCGTCGCTATATTCCACATATTCCACGGATTGCGGTATACGGGGAAGTCGTTCTGAATGTGGAGGACGGCATGAAGTCTCCGTACGCGGTGAACCTGCACAATGCAGTCACGGTTTCCCAGCAGCGCCTGGGGACGCCCGTTCGTCGTCTTCTCTATCCCGGATTTTCGCGGCGAAGAGAATGGTATAGATAGACAATCGGGGCACAGCTGACCACCTTATTTTGTTCTTGTCCAATAATTGAACAATGTATTTTGCCGGTACTACATTCGCTAATCCGGAATTGTACTCAAGAGTTTTGCCATTGGCGGTTGTCACGAGATTTTTGTCTGTATCGGGTAACGAGCGCAGGATCAAAGGAATCACAGAGCCCAATCACGGCACCAGTTTTGATCGAATAGACAGGTCCTCCGCTGTCCCCGTGGTTGACTTGCATGTCTGTAACGTAGGAATCAATGAGATCGCCAGCTTTTTGCCCTTTGATCCGTGGACCACGAGGATGCAACCATCCCCGAGTTGGTCTTCATTGCCAGTCCATCGAGCGGGTACCCCGATACGGCGATGGATTCTCCCTCCGCTGGTCGCTTTGTATCAAAGGTTGCAACACCTGGAGTCGGCCGGTGGCCCACTCAAGCCCGGTTTTGGCTTGAGTGGGGATGTTCAGATTCACAGACTTAGTCCGCCGAACAGACTAGATTGTCCTCATGCTATGGGGACTGATGCGTTTACAGCGGGCGGAATCATTTCGTCACTTTCTCCTGTTACTACGGTGGGAATGGCAAAATGGAAAGTGGGTGGCCGCGCCAGTCATGAAAGCTCGCGGTGGATGGAGTACCTCAGCGGCTGAAGCCGTGTTCTTATGGGGGTGCTTTACGCGGCGCTGAAGCGCCGCTCTTCCACGGTCGTGCAATGGTCCGTGCGAGCACACAGGAAGATCAAGGTCAAAAGCAGCGGACAGGCGTGTCCGTCCCACATAATCAAAAGCAATGTCAACTGCATCCCATGGCCCGTTTTGGCCTGGTCCCGTAACCGCCCTTTTCCGGTTACTTTCGGTCAAGAGCCGTGGACACGTTTACCCCCTGTCCATTCTCCCGTAAGGTGAAAACTCCAATCCCGGTCCGCTCCCTCGGCCTGGATCCCCTTGGAGTGAATGCATGGCTACGTCTCAACAGGCTTTTCAGCTCGGACTGTTGCCCGAGCGCAAGATCGACCGGCGCGCGCTCGCCACCAGCTACACGTTCATCGTGTTGGTCACCCTGTTGTTGATCAATGTGGGCCTCATATTCCCCGACAGAATTCAGCTCAAGCAATACCGCGTCACGTCCATTATTCCGCTACCGGCCATGAAGCCGGAACCCGCGCCCGTCAAAACCAGGCCGGTGATCAAGGCAAAGCTCTTGCCTCCTGCGCCGGTGTTCGAGCGGCCCAGATTGATCGTGCCGCATGAAGTACATCACGTCCCCACGCCCGAGCCGGTGGAAGCGCCCAAGGTTGTGGTGAACCAGTTCGCGGCCCCGCAAATTAAGATGGCGTCCGCCACCGCGACCCCAAAACTCCTGCATACCGGAGATTTCTCCGGGAGCTCGGCCACTCCTACGGTAACCGCCGCTGTGCAGAAAGTTCAGACCGGAGGCTTCGGAGATCCCAACGGCCTCAAGGGCACTGGCAAAGAAGGCGCCAAGCTCTACGCCGCGCAAGCGGGCGGCTTTGACATGCCAGTAGGCCCCGGACAAGGAAATGGATCGGGCGGAGCGAAAGGCATCAAGGGCACAGTCGCCAGCGCAGACTTCGGCAACGGAATCGCCACCAGCAATGGCCGCACTGGCGGCGGAATCGCCACCGGCGGATTCGGATCCGAGCAAGTGGTTCACGGCGGACCGAAACTCGCGCAAGCCGATTCCGGGCCCGCGACCACTCCGGTGGAAATCACATTCAAGCCAAATCCGGTTTACACCGATGAAGCGCGAAGCCTGAAGCTCGAAGGCGAAGTTCTCCTCGAAGTGATGTTCAACGCGAACGGGACGCTGCACGTGAATCGCGTGGTCCGCGGACTCGGTCACGGCCTCGACGAAGCCGCGATCGCCGCCGCCAACAAAATGCGCTTCAAGCCTGCTCTTCGTATGGGGCAGCCAACAGATTCGACAGCCGTCGTTCACGTGATGTTTCAGATGGCTTACTAAGCGGTTCGAGATCGAAAAAGGTTAACGCAACGGAATCGGTTCGAGACATTGGGTCTAACAAACGATCTTAAAGAAACGGTTTGAGAAAGATGGAGACAAGAGTCATGCGCACTACGAAATGGATGTTCACAGTCGCACTGCTGGTTTCGATCAGCGCTACGGCGCAGCAGGCCGCGGAGTCACAATCCGGATCGCACAACGCAGTGCAGTCCAATCCTGCCGTCCCCACATCGGCGCCGCCGGCGCCGGGATATCCCGATATCTCGCCCTCGAGGCCGGAGCAGCAGCAATCGGGAGCGACGGCACCTTCGTCGCAACAGGCCATGTCACAACAACCCACGTCGCAGCAACCGACTTCGTCTCAGACTCAGCAGCAAGCCGCGTCGCAGGCCACCATGCCCGCGCCAGCGCCTTCAACTTTGCCGCAACCCACGACGATGGATCAGGTGGTTGATCGCTTCATCGAACGCGAACACGGCCTCATGAAGGCTCTTGCCACGCGCACGCCGGTGGTCGAAACCTATCTTCAGAACCTGACGGCTGATCCGCAGCTCGGCCCGGTGCCCAGCGCGGACCATTACTTCCTGGGCCGCATGGATATGGGCGAAACCGTCGATCGCAAGGATTACCTGAAGGAACAAGAAAAAGGCATGGAGACGCGCCTGATGGGCGGCTTCAACAAGCTATTCAAGGTGCAATACCAGCCCCTCGGTTTCTCGTGGATGGTCTATGCCGACCGCACCGACTTTGACCGTTCCCACTATGACTTCCACTACATTCGCCGCGAATTTCTGGGCGATGTCCGCTGCCTGGTATTCGACGTCACCCCGAAGAAGAACTCCGGCAAAGGCCGCTTCCTTGGCCGGGTTTGGGTCGAAGATCAGGACTACAACATTGTCCGCCTCAACGGCACCTACGTTCCGGCGCCGCGCAACTCCTACTTCTTTCACATGGACAGCTGGCGTCTGAATCTGATTCCTGGCTACTGGGTTCCGGCATACATCTACAGCGAAGAAGGCGACTTCAGCGCCGGCGTGAAAAACAAGATGGCCTTTAAGGCACAAACCCGTATCTGGGGCTACGACTTGAAGAAAGATGGCAAGGATGACGAACTCACGCAGATCCGTGTTGACAGCGTGAAAGATGAAAGCGCAGCCGTCCAGGATGCCTCGCCGCTGCAAGCTGAGCGTCAATGGCAACAACAGGCGGAAGATAACGTCATCGAACGCCTCACCCAGGCCGGACTGCTCGCGCCTGAAGGCGACGTAGACCACATTCTCCAAACGGTCGTCAACAATCTGGAAGTCACCAACAATATCGACCTCCCGCGTCCGGTGCGCACGCGCGTTCTGCTCACGGCGCCGCTCGAAACCTTCAGCGTCGGCAACACCATCGTCATCAGCCGCGGATTGATCGACGTGCTTCCCGATGAGGCCAGCCTCGCCGCAGTTCTCTCGCACGAACTCGCGCACATCGTTCTTGGTCACAACCTGGGCAGCAAGTATGCCTTCAACGATCGCATGCTCTTCTCCGACGACTCCACCTACGCCAACCTCGGATTCAAACACATTCCGGAAGAAGAAACCGCGGCCGACAAGAAGGCCATCGATCTTCTCAACAATTCGCCATACGCTCAGAAGCTCGACAACGTCGGACTTTTCTTCAAAGCGCTCCAGGCCCGCGCTCCCCAGCTCAATGCCCTGCTGACCACGCACCTGGGCAATCCGCTGGCTGAGGCCGGAACGGTCAACCGATTGACGGCTCTAGCTACCAAAGGGCCCGCGCTCGACAACGCGAAGCTGGATCAAGTCGCCGCGCTCCCGTTGGGCGGACGCGTCAAAATCAATCCCTGGGACGACAAGGCAGAAATGGTGAAGACGGCTCCGGTCGCCATCACCTCGGCCCGCGACAAAATGCCGTTCGAAGTTACGCCCTTCTTTCCGCGCTTAGCACGCTGGGGGGCTTCGACGGCAGCCGCAACGCCAACCACCGCCTCCAACGCCCCATCCAGCAACTAGAACGCTGCACCACGAGTTGAACGAAAACGAGGCCGGGATCCGGAATCACCTTCCGGGATACCCGGCCTTCGTTTTGTTATTTGCGGCAGTCGCGACGTTCAGGTTCCGGCATTTGACGACTGATCACTGAATTTGCAGACTTAGCAGATCCGGCCAGAGGCGAATCAGGGCGAACCGGAGAGCAATTCCGGCGCAGAGTGCGACGAGGACACTGGAAAGCGACCCGATCAGAAAGTACTCCGCGAAGTCTCTGTTCCTGTCGAATTCGTCAGACCGCACGACTCCCTTTGCAGCAACGAGAAAAGCAAGAGCCGCATAGCTTCCCGCAGCGACCACGATCGTGAGGACGATACGTTCCAAGTTTCCTATGAGACGGCCACGGTTGTACTCTTTGGCGTCGACGCCTGTGTGCACGGGCTCGTCGGTCGAGGCGGCAATCGAGGTAATTAAACTCGGGGTTTCGGGTGTTTCCGGAAGCAACGAGGAGGCTGTCGAGGGTTCGAGAGAGTCGCTGGGCCGCCTCCCGGAAGGCAAGGTGTCGGACTTCCTGAGGATCCCACGCACAATATATGTGCCCCCGCGCACCACCACAAACAGAGTGCTTGCAAAAATGCAGAGTGCGGACAGTTGAGCTGGAGATATGGGACCTGGGATCCATCGCGGAACTAAGTGGAAGTACCGGATCACCGCCAAACCGCCCACCATAAATGCTGCGATCCATAAACTTTCGAACTCCGCGATCATCCGCATCGACATCCGATAACGAAGAAGCGGTTGAATGAGAATGG
>Ga0210400_10001025_pt1 | contig 28665 bp, 29 predicted proteins | sample IncBWH26MmetaG_FD_155456 | JGI IMG/M metagenome (GOLD analysis project Ga0210400, IMG submission 155456) | Forest soil microbial communities from Barre Woods Harvard Forest LTER site, Petersham, Massachusetts, United States - Inc-BW-H-26-M | ecosystem: Environmental > Terrestrial > Soil >... | reverse complement strand
GCGTTAAGATCGCACGGCGGTTTCTCCGGTCAATACGCATTGATTCCGATCTCGGTGAAGCGTCAGCGCTTGAGGGGTTCATCTGTCCCCAATCGTCCGCCGACGTGCTGACGACTTTGGCGCGCCACGTATCCGAGACGGGCCAGGGGGCTTTCACATGGACGGGTCCTTACGGTAGCGGCAAGTCGAGCCTGGTGGTCGCTTTGAGCGCGCTGCTCAACGGCAACCCGGGATTGCAGAGGGAGGCAGCCCGGATATTCGGCAAACCGCTCACCAAGACAATGTGGGATGCCCTGCCGACAGGAACAAAGGGATGGCGGATTGTGCCGGTGGTGGGACGACGGCAAACCCCGGTCACCGTGATCGGCGATGCGATTAAGGATGCTGGAATCGTCTCTCGTTCACCGCGCGGTGGGTGGAACGATCGAAACCTGATTGCCACCCTAGCTGAGGCGGCAGCTTTTCGGCCCAAAGTGCATGGCGGACTGATTCTCTTCATCGACGAGATGGGCAAGCTGCTTGAAGCCGCGGCACAGGATGGCTCCGACATTTATGTGCTTCAGGAACTCGCCGAAGCAGCATCACGTAGTGCGGGACGTCTACTTGTGGTCGGCGTGCTGCATCAGGCGTTCGAAGAGTACGCCCACCGTCTCTCCCATCAGATGCGGGATGAGTGGGCGAAAATTCAGGGACGCTTTATCGATCTGGTCGTCGATACGGCAGGTGAAGAGCAGATCGACCTGATCGCGCGAGCGATTGAAAGCGATCATCAAGTCCGTGAACCGGGGAAGCTCTCGGCCTTGGTTGCAAAGCATGCTCGCCGCGAGCGCGGCGCCGTGGATGCGGCGCGATTCGCGTCCGCCATCGAAGAATGCTGGCCGTTGCATCCGGTTGTCGCTTGTCTGCTCGGACCTATTTCGCGGCGGCGCTTCGGACAGAACCAACGCAGTATCTTCGGTTTTCTCAATTCTGCCGAGCCTAGCGGCTTCCAGGATTTCCTAAACCATGCCGGTGATACAGAACTCTACGGACCGGACCGCCTTTGGGATTACCTACGCACGAATCTTGAACCCTCGATTCTTGCGTCGCCCGATGGCCACCGCTGGGCTTTGGCAGCCGAAGCACTTGAACGATGCGAAGCGATTGGCGGTGGCGCGCTGCATATCAAACTATTGAAGGCCATCGGCGTCATCGATCTGTTCAAAGAGCGCTCGGGCCTCGTTGCGAACTTCGAGTTGCTGTGCGCCTGCTTTTCCGACACACCCCCAAAGTACCTCAAGGAAGCGCTGGCGAAACTCGATGAATGGTCGTTTACAATCTTCAAGAAATTCCAGGACGCACATGCCATTTTTGCAGGCAGCGATTTCGACATCGAGAAGGCCGTCCGTGGGGCCCTTGATGAGATAGATGCCGTCGATTTTAGGCAGCTCAAGGACCTAGCCGGGCTGCAGCCGATGCTCGCCAAGCGCCATTACCATGATACGGGGGCGATGCGTTGGTTCGATGTCAACATCGTTCCCATCAGTGATGTTGTGAATTCCGCCGCCCACTTCACGCCAGATAATGGCGCCATTGGGCAGTTCTTGCTTGCAATCCCGACCGAAAACGAAAGCGAGGAATGCGCTGAGGATCTATGCCGGAGGGCGGCGCGTCACAGCAACGCATGGGATATCGTGGTCGGCATATCCAAGCGGTCCTGGGCAATCGTTCCTCTGGCGCGCGAGCTGTTCGCGCTTGAAATTGTGAGCAATCACCCTGAGCTCGCTGGCGACTCTGTCGCGCGTCGTGAGGTGCATGCGCGTCTTGCCGCCCTGCAGTCTCTTGTGGAAACGGAACTGCACAAGGCGTTCGATGCGGCGCTTTGGTTCCAAAAGAACTATCAACCCAAGCGGCACCGGCATGCCGACCTCAACGCGATTGCATCCGATCTCGCGGACCATCGCTTCGCGGAATGTCCGCGCTTGCACAATGAGCTTCTGAATCGCCAGAAGCCTTCGAGCAACGCGATTGCTGCGCAGAATATTTTGCTGCGGAACATGGTGCTCAAGGAGGGCGAGTCGCGGCTTGGAATCGACGCGTTCCCTGCAGAGGGCGGACTTTTCGCATCTATTCTCGAGTCCACCGGCCTTTACCGGCGGAAGGGAGAGAGCTGGAGATTCGCGGCGCCGCGCTCCGGCGAGTCCGATGAATTCAGGCTGTTTCCGATCTGGAATGCGGCGTTTAACTTCGTGCGTGAGCACCGCGACAGGACTATAGCGATCTCCGAACTTTTCGGGCTCTGGCGTCAGCCGCCCTTCGGCGTGAAGGAAGGGCTTATGCCCATTCTCGCCGTGGCGTTCATTCTCTCGCAGCAAGACAGGCTCGCAGTTTACCGCGAGGGAATATTCAGGGCGAAGTTTGATGACGTTGATGTCGACTATCTCGCGAAGGACCCTGCTTTCATCCAAGTTCGCTGGATGGATTTGACCGAAGTTTCTCGTAGCTTACTCTCGGGCATGGCCGAAATCGTGCGTGATCTCGACCGTGCGAATAGACTTGCACATCTCGAGCCGATCGACGTAGCGCGCGGCCTAGTTGCGATCTATAACCAGTTGCCGGAATGGACCAAACGCACCATGCGCCTTTCGTCGAACGCTGTTCGTGTCCGCGACCTGTTCAAGCGGGCGAAAGACCCCAACAAATTCCTGTTCGACGACATTCCCGGCACGCTCGGTGAGGATGTGTCGCGTGCGACCGCAAAGAGCTTGGGGCGCGTCGTGGCGAGCGTGCGGGAGGGGCTTGAAGAGTTAGTGAACGCCTATCCGTCAATGCTTCGTCGTCTACGCGACATCATGCTAGCTGAATTGGAGGTCCCTAACGTGGGCCCGCAGTCCCTCGCGGAATTGCGACAGCGCGCTGAGAACATCCGGGAGCTGTCCGGCGACTTCAGACTTGAGGCCTTGGTGGGCCGTCTCTCGCAGTTCGACGGGCAGGATGAAACCTTTGAGGGGATCGCAAGTCTTGCGGCGAATAAACCGCCGCGGGACTGGGTTGATCCTGATCTCGACCAGTCCGCTATTGAAATCGCAGACCTGGCGCAGAAGTTTCTGCGGGCGGAGACTTATGCGCGCGTCAAAGGGCGCTCTGAGAAGAGACAAGCGGTTGCCGTCGTGATCGGGATGAATGGTCGTCCCGCTCCGTTGCTTGAAGAATTTGCCATTGCGGACTCCGACCGCGCCGAAATCAATGGTTTGATTGAGCGTGTGGTGCTCGCTCTTGAAGAGTCAGACACGAGACGCCGAAGCATCATTCTGGCCGCGCTCGCGGAACTGAGTGCACGATACATGCGCACGGCGCCAGCATTAGCTAAGAACGGAAAGGAACGAGCGGCCTCGTGACGACTGGGCAAGTGAAGCACGTCCTGGGTCTATCGGGCGGCCGCGACAGCGCCGCGCTTGCGGTCTACATGCGCCAGCACTATCCGGAGCTGGCCATAGAGTATTTTTTCACCGACACCGGGAAGGAGCTGCCAGAGGTATATGAGTATCTGGGCCGCCTCGAGGGATTTCTCGGTCGGCAGATATTGCGCCTGAATCCGGATCGCGACTTCGATTTCTGGCTTAAGCAGTTCAACGATTTCCTTCCCTCACCGCAAAGCCGCTGGTGCACGAGGCAGCTCAAGCTACGTCCATTCGAGCGCTGGCTGCGCCCGATGCTTGACGGCGGCGCTACGATCTCCAGCTACGTGGCGATCCGCAGCGATGAAGAATATCGCGACGGATATGCCTCCAAGCATGACCGGCTTGTCGTGAAACTTCCTTTCAAAGAGGCTGGCATCGACAAAGCCGGCGTTCTTGAAATCCTTGACGCCGCCGGCCTCGGATTGCCGAAGTACTATTCGTGGCGCACCCGTAGCGGCTGCACCTTTTGCTTCTTTCAGCAGAAGATCGAGTGGGTTCGCCTACGGGACGAGCACCCCAAAGCCTTCGAGGAAGCGAAAGCTTACGAGAAGAATGCGGTCGACCACGGTTCACCCTTCACATGGAGTCAGGGCGAATCACTTGAGGAGCTGGAATGTCCGGAACGAATTGCCCAGATCAAGCTGGAGCACGCAGAAAAGGTAATCCGGGTACGCGCGAAGGCATTGCGAAATCCGCTAAGGCCGGACGACGAACCGCTCGATATTGATGATCTCTACGGCAAGGCGAAGGTATGCCTGGCCTGCCACAAATGATCTGAAACAGGTGGCCATGCGTTGGCAGAACAAGAAGAATACCAACCTCCCATTCCGCAACTTGCCAACGCTTCAGCGTGAATGTGTGCTGTCTATTATTGCATTGCAACAGCGGTCCTTCGATCTATGAACCTCCAGGCTCTCGTCGACTTCGCGAAGGAGGCGCACGATGAGGTCGGCAAGTTTCGTCTCAACGGAATGATCCTTTCGCCGGACAAGATGCGATTCGACGCGTTTTGCGTCCCCGCACTCACATGGCAGTCGATCAGGTACGGTGAGGACGAAGTAGAACAAGTGCCAGACAACAGGCGGGGGGTGTATGCCTTTGCGCTGTGCCAACAAAGCTCCGTTCTCCCGCCGCATGGTTACATTCTCTACATTGGTATCGCCGGCAGGAAATCCAACCGTTCGCTAAGAGCTCGCTACAAAGACTACCTCAATGAAAAGAAGGTGAAGAAGCGCTCCCGAATTGCACACATGATCGGTACCTGGCATCAGGTTCTGCGTTTCTACTTTGTGCCAGTTGACAATGACTTTTCTCCTGTCGATCTCGAGAGACTAGAGCAACAACTCAACACGGCGCTCATGCCCCCGTTTTCTGAAGGGGACCTGGAAGCCGAGACTAAGAAGAAACGTAGGGCATTCAAATGAGCAAAGCCAAAAAAACCCAGATCATTCTGCCGGCTCTCCGTGGAATTATGGGAGATTGGGTTTACTACTCGTGTTTGATGAACCTTGACGAGATAAGTAATCGGGTGGATTTCGCGGATGAGGTTCACAAGAGCAAGAACCTTTCCGACATGATTCAGCGCCAGCTTAAAGGGGACCGCAGCGCACAAATCGCCGAGTACCTGAAGACCCAGAAGGAGCGGTTCTTCAATTCTCTGGTCATCGCTACCTACAAGGGCCAACCTAACTGGCACGCAATCTCAAGCGTACGGCAGAAGAGCAAGGGGCATGAACTGAACAGTCTCGACGAAGAAACGCTTGGGTCCGTTGGATTCCTCACGCTGCACGGCGACGAGAAGCTGTTTGCACTTGATGGTCAACACAGGTTGGCCGGTGTCAAGAAGGCGATGAAGGCCGGCCTTGAACAGAATCCGCTCGATGAGGTCTCAGTTATCTTCGTTGCGCACGAGGTGACGAAGAAGGGTTTGGAGAGAACGCGCCGTCTTTTCACGACGCTCAATAAGACGGCTAGACCAGTTTCAAAGGGGGACATTATTGCTCTGGATGAGGATGACGTCATGGCCATTTGCGTGCGCCGACTTATCGAGGACACCAATCTCTTCTCAGGCGACCGGATTGCGTTCGTGGCAAGCAACAACATGCCCGTCAAGAACACGACGAGCCTTACTACCATCGGCAATCTCTACGATGTTCTCATGATTCTCTTCACAAGTACGCAATGGGCATTAAGGGAACCGAAATCGGCGCTTTTGAGATCTCGGCCCAATGACACAGTGCTGAAGCAGTATTTTGACTATGCGCAAAGCTATTTCGTAATGCTACGGCAGAGTTTCGCGGAACTGGAGTCCTTCTTTTCCGCAACAAGTCCGGAAACAACTGTCGCGAAGCATCGAGGAAATCATGGCGGGAAGGCGCTTTTTCGCCCAATCGGGCTGGAGATCATCACACGGGTCATTGCGCGGCTAACCAAAGATATGTCTTTGGAAGAATCCATTAAACGAACCGCCAAACTGCCGCGTGATCTCACGGTGCCGCCGTACAAAGGTCTGATGTGGGACACGGGGAAGAAAACGATCACCAATGCGCACAAGGCAACCTTGCGGGAGGTTCTCCTGCATATGCTCGGCGACTATGCGAAGTGGAACGAAGACGCGTTGCTCACCCGCTATCGTCGGGAAACCGGAGACCATGCCGTTGCGCTACCCAAGCGTGTGGTCTAGAAGACGCTACGATGTCTTTCTCATCCGAGATCCCGGCCGTACCAGGCATGGCCTTTCAGACTCTGCTCAGGACGGCCAAACCATCTGCCTTGCGCGATTTGGTCGGACCAGCCGTCGTCGAGACGCTTGAGGCGCTAGACCCAACGTTGATCTCTGAGGGGCGACTCGGCGAACTCGCGGCGGCGCTCGTCGAGCCCTCTGAGGCTCTACGTGATCCGGCAGCAAGAACCATCATTCTGCGCATGCTTCCCCTGCCCAAGGCTCGCGAACTCGCAAACAAGCTTGGCGTCGCCATCGGACGGGACCTATACGACGATCTCTGCACTATCGCGACGGACCGGAAGCTATTACCAGCACTGTTTTCATTCTTTGGAGTTGTGCGCGACGTGCGCACGCCATCCGACTCGGCACCGGACATCAAGCAGGCTCAGGCCGGATATGCGTTATTCGATCATCAGCGAGCAGCGTCGCAGCGTGTGTATCGCGTGCTGTCCGAATCGCCGCGTAAAGTCGTCTTGCACATGCCTACGGGCGCTGGCAAAACCCGAACAGCAATGCACATCGTAGCCGCCCATCTTGAACGCAATGAACCGACAATCGTATGCTGGCTGGCGCAGAATGCTGAACTGCTTGACCAGGCTGCCGATGAGTTCGAGAACGCCTGGCGCTCGCTCGGCAATCGGTCCCTGGATGTCGTTCGATTTTGGGGACATCGTAACCCAGACATTTTGGGACCGCATGATGGAATCGTCGTCGCGGGCCTGGCCAAAATGGTCGCCCTCGATGCGCGCGACCCGGCAATTGTACTCCGGTTCGCCGACCGAGTATCACTCACGGTCATCGACGAGGCTCATCAGGCCATCGCACCGACCTATGCGGCTATCCTGACGGCGCTGCATACCAAACGTCCTCGAAATGCGCTTCTTGGCTTGACGGCGACGCCCGGACGAAGTTGGTCTGATATTGCCGAGGACCGAAAGCTATCCGAGTATTTCGACGGTGCAAAGGTAACTCTGGATGTAGAGGGATATGACGATCCCGTGAGTTTCTTAATAGATCAGAGGTATCTAGCGCGGCCGACCTTCCGAACGTTGAATTCTGAGGCTGGGCTAAAACTGTCAGAAAAGGATGTCACCGAGCTATCTGGGGCGATCGACGTGCCCGAACGCATACTCGGCCAGTTGGGCACGGACACACAGCGCAATCTCAAGATAATTGCTGCGATCGAGGATCTTGCTACAAGGCACCGCCGGATCCTTGTTTTTGCCCCCTCCGTCGAGAACGCTCGCATGCTCACGGCCATATTGACGCTGCGAGGGCAGGAAGCCTATGTCGTTACAGGAGAAACAGACACTTCGGAGCGTGAGCGGGTCATCCGGCGCTTCAGAAGCAACGCGAATCGGCCGATAGTCCTCATAAACTACGGGGTGCTTACGACCGGGTTCGATGCGCCTGCCACAAGCGCGGCAATTATCGCGCGTCCAACGCGGTCGCTCGTGCTGTATAGCCAGATGGTCGGAAGGGCGACCCGCGGAACGCGAGCCGGTGGCAACGCGGAAGCAGAAATCATCACTGTCGTCGATCCGCACTTGCCGGGGTTCGGTAGCATCGCCGACGCGTTCAGAAACTGGGAGGATGTGTGGCATGAACCAGACAAGTCCGGGTGAATCGAAGCGGCCGGACGGAGAGATTATTCCGCCGGAGCTCGCCGTCCGCGCTATGCGGGACAGCGGGTACCGCAATACGGCGTATGCCCTCGCTGAAATTATCGACAATGCGGTCCAGGCCCAAGCGAAAAACGTGGATGTGATCTGCGTCGAGGCATACGAGCGGATCAACGAGCGTGAACGGCGCAGGATTCAGGCTATCGGAATTCTCGATAACGGCATCGGGATGTCTCCGCAAACGCTCCGCCTTGCGCTGCAGTTCGGCAACGGCACACACCTGACAGATCGCGGCGGCATTGGACGGTTCGGTATGGGACTACCCAATTCGTCTATCTCGCAGTGCCGTCACGTCGAGGTTTGGACGTGGCAAAACGGTCCGGACAATGCGCTCTACACGTATCTTGACGTTGATGACATCGAGGCCCGACGGCTTTCAGCCGTCCCCGTGCCCATCGTAAAACCATTGCCGGTTGAATGGCGCAAGCGCTCTCAATCGGTCAATACGACTGGCACGCTCGTTCTGTGGACGAAATTCGATGATCATCGCCTGACCTGGCGCGGGGCACCGGCTACGCTCCGACACACGGAAACGCTCGTGGGCCGGATGTACAGGAAGTTCATTGACGATGGACGGCTGACGATCCGGCTGCTCGCTTTGCTAGACGAGCAGCCTTGTTTCGACGCCGCGGTCCGCGTCAACGACCCGCTTTACCTCATGTCCAACTCTTCGACGCCGGCTCCGTTCGACAAAGAGCCAATGTTTCAAAAATGGGGTGAGGGAGAAGAAGTGTTTCCGATTGAATATGCCGGTAAGACCCATAACATCGTCGTCCGCATGAGCTGGGCGCAAGACGAGACTGTCCCCAATGATCGTAGCGACCGTGGCTCAAAGCCATACGGCAAGCATGCGGCAAAGAATGTTGGCCTCTCGATTGTCCGCGAAGGTCGCGAACTCGATCTCGATCCTGCGTGGACGAACAGCTATGACCCGACAGAGCGGTGGTGGGGTGTCGAAGTCGAGTTTCCTTCGACGCTCGATGAGGTCTTCGGTGTCACTAACACCAAGCAAAGTGCGACGATCCTCTCCAACATGGCGCAGTTCGATTGGAAGGCGGAAGCAAATCCGGACGAATCGGAGTCAGAGTTCCGTGAGCGCATCCAAAAGGATGGCGATCCGCGGTCGCTTCTGTTGCCTATCGTCAATCACATTCGAGACCAGATTCAAGAAGCCCGAAAGCGGCTCAAGAAGCAGAACGTAGGGCGCAGAACCAAGGACGACCGACACGACAAGCCAGCAGTCGAGGACCTTGCGACGACGAAGTTCCGCGAACGGGCCGAGCAGGGACATCAGACGGAAGCGGATCGCGAGGAATTCACGGAGACAGACCGCAAGAAACTTGAAGAAGATCTGAAGGCGGACAAACACTACACGGATAATGTCGCAGAAGCGATTGCCAGCGCCACGCTTACGAGAAAGCGCAAAGTAATTTTTGTGACCAAGGAAATGGACGGCTACGCGTTTTTCAATGTTGAGCATATGCACGGTGGTTTGACAGCGATCGTCTTTAATACCAATCACCCGTTCTACGAGCAGCTAATGGAGTCCCTGCGACCCAATGTCGGCGAGGAGACCGATGCGGAGTTGCTGGACCGCGTTCATAAAGCCGCCGACACGCTCGAACTGCTATTCGCGGCGTGGGCGCGCTATGAGATGGAGGAAGTGCGCCAGCAAGCGCGGTTGTTCGAGACTCGGCAGGAGTGGGGCAAGATGGCGCGGTTCTTCCTGACCGAAGACGAAGAACAATAGTATGTCTGTCGTTCATCCGGGAGACGGCTTGCTCGAGCTTGTACGCGGATCCACGACACGCCTCGTCATAGCGGCGCCTTACATCAAGTCACAATCCCTTCGCCGCGTGATCGCTGCTCTTCCGGAAAGCCTCACGAACTTCATTTGTGTAACGCGATGGCTCCCAGAGGACATTGCATCAGGTGTTTGCGATCTGGAGATATTCGACGATCTCTCGGCTGTGAAGGGGGGCGCTCTGCTGGCCCATCCCCATCTTCATGCAAAATACTACGCAGATGGAGAACGGTGCCTCGTGGGCTCGGCGAACTTGACAGGGCGCGGACTGGGTTGGCATACACCGCCGAACGTAGAACTGCTTGTTGCTTTGCCGGCGGATTTCGTGGGTTTGCGAGAATGGGAAGCCAGGCTTTTGGAATCTGCGGTTGAGGTAACGGCGGAGCTGCGCGACCGGATCAGGATGGAAGCGGACCGCTTGATGGTAGACGCTTCGTTCCGCCGACCTCCCGAGGTGGACGAACCAGGCTCGGAAGAAGGTCCGACTTTATGGGTTCCGGCGTGTCCGGCTCCTGAGCGGCTGTTTCTCGTCTATCAGGGTCGCGGCGCCGATCGAATGGTTGCCAGCGCCTATGAGGCTGCGCAGCGGGACCTTGCCGCCCTGCGTCCGCCGGGCGGATTGACGCAGCAGCTATTCGAGGCATATGTCGCCGGTATTCTTCGGCAAATGCCGCTGATGTCAGAAGTTGACAGACTCGCGTCATTGGGCCTGCCGGATTCGCAGGCGCTCACGTTTCTAGCAGAACGTCTCCTGGAGCCGGTTGACGTTTCGCACGAACAGAGTTGGCGCGTGCTCAAGCTGTGGATTACCCATTTCTTTCCAAGAATCTACAGACTAGAAACCGGACAGGAAGTCCTGGTTAAGGGTACAGAGCTGCCGCGCCGCTGAAGAATTCCGGTGCCTCTATCGGTCGGATTGTTCGAACCGTTAGATCGCCAAGTCGGACATCAGGGAGTGCCCCGTGCGACACGTTTTACTTTGGAGGATTGTTGCCACCTCGTTCCTGTGCGTGCACTTGGCCTATGGCCAAACCGCTCCGCCGGTTCAGAATGTGGTGCCTTCGGCTGCGATATCGGCTGGCGTTGCTAATGCAGGCGGAGCCACAGCAAATGAGCTTGTGCCGTTACCCAGCCCGACCATGCTTGCTCAGCTCAGCGACATAACGGTGCGTCTTGAAAGGTTGGCCGAGAGGACGAACGCCACCGATTACACTCCGGCGTTACTGAGCCTGGGAGGAAGCTTAGTCGGCATGTTCTTGGGTGCGCTTGTCACGATCTGGACTCAACAGAAACTTCTCGCCCACCAACGTGTCCTTGCGGAGGACCAATCGAAATCCGCACGTGATATCGCCGAGGCAAAGGCAACCCAAGAGCGTGAGCTTGCATCCGGTAGAGCGAAGCTTGAGATTGGCAATTCACTCGTTCAGTGGCAGCTCAAGCAATTATCCGAGCTGTATGGGCCTCTCCACGCCTTATTTGGTGAATCACAGGCATTATATCGGCACATGAATACGGTGCTCTCGAAAGCCGAACCGGATCAATTTCGTCTTTGCGATGATGCTCGAACGGATCGAGTTGATGGGAAGATCTTCGAGATCAAGTTGCGCGGAGAGTGGGGTCGATTTCGCACGATACTTCACATTGCAGAAGTTTATGGGCGAGGATACGGTGTTGAAGACTACTTTGATGGCATAGTGGCAATTGGAGGTCGTATCGTGAAGGTGATCGAGGAGAAGGCGGGGTATGTCCGACCGGATCAACCTGAGCTGGCGTCCCTGTTCGGTCAGTACCTCGCACACTATTCAGTGCTTGAACGGCTCAACTCGCACTACAAAGAACTGCATTGTCGAGTACGTGGCCAACGTCAATCTTCCGAGCGTCCGACCGTTGAGGTGCCGCTGAGCGTGGATGATTCCGCAGTGTTTCCTGCGGAAATCCAGAGATTTGTCGAGTCGGGTTTTCACGCCATCACCGTTGAATTGAATGTCTGGCGGATGAAGGCAGGCGGCTGATGAAACCCGCGGAGCCGAAACAATCCCCGGATGAACAAGAGGTACCTCGTGGCGGTAGATTCTGCGATGCTATTCTTGCCACGCGCCGGTTTTATGAGGAGCGCGCTGACGAGTATTTTCGCCGTACAGTTTCCGCCGACTTATCCCACCTGTACAACCGATTCCTTCCTTATTTGCCCTCTGGTGGACACATCCTCGACCTAGGTTGTGGGTCTGGTCGAGACCTTCATGCATTCATACGCAGGGGGTTTCGGGCAATCGGAATCGATTCGTCGGAGGCGCTAGTCGAGAGGGCAAGAGCCTATTCCGCCGCGGAATGTGTTGTAGGACGAATAGAGGAACTTGCCTACGATCACCGATTCAATGGCGTCTGGGCGTGCGCTTCGCTGCTTCACCTTACGAGGGCGGCGATTGGGGATGCACTCAGTCGAATACACAGATCGTTAGTTCTCGGCGGCGTTTTGTTCGCTTCGGTGCAGGAAGGGGAGGGCGAGTACGTCGCGGCAGATGGCCGCTTCTACACCCTGTACACAGAGTCGGAGTTTCTTAGTTTCCTCAAAGCGGCGGGATTTGACGTCTTGGAGACGTGGAATAGTCAAGATGCGTTGGAGAGCAAGAGGCCTATTCACTGGCTCAATGTGCTTGCCCGAACAACGAAAGGTGACAAGGGCACCTCATCTTGAAGGGGAATTGCCTGATTTATAAGACCGCACGGAGTGATTGCCTCGCGGATTGGATCAAGCTCAAAGTGGTCTAGGACCAATGCTTCGGCAATATCACCGACCAAGCGCTGGGAAAGCATGAACATCAATCCGGCAGTTGCTAATAGGCAAACGCATGCAGTGAGCGTCAGAGATCGAATACCAGGGACGGCATCTGAAAATTCGGAAGATGCTGGTCCATAACGATTGTGAATTGCGGTTACTGAATCTGCTCGACCCTCCAACGTGTGAACAGGCTGTTGATGTGGACCTTGAAGACAGGAGCTTGGTCACGGTCAAGTTCGAGCTTAGTGGCGGCGTAGGTGACACTGGCATGATGGAAGTTGTCTGGACCGATGACCCACGTTTCGACAAAGTCGTTATCTGGTAGGTTCTGAGCTAGCACTGTCGGGTGCCAGCGCTCGCCAGTGCTGCTCTCGTTCAGGATGACCAAAGTCTTTCCCCGTGCGTACTGAGCGCCTCCCTTAGTCTGTTTCTTATTCGCGGCGTCAATGATTCGCTGGTCAGTACTGCGGGTGTCAGCGGGATGGCTTACCGGCAAGAGGATATGCTCCATGCGCCATCCGACTTCGGTAGCGGGGTCCCAGATGACACCATCCCCACCATCCGGATCGGTGGTGATACTTAGCTCGTGCTCTCGGCCCTCACTGCAGATCGCAGACAGAATCCAGTTGCCCCAGATCTCCCTGGGGAGCATCCAGGCGAACCTCTCGATCTTATTGCCGGTGTAGAGGATCCGCGGATCACGAAGGAACGGTTCGCACTGACCGAGACAGTCTTTCAGGCTCTTGAACGTGCGGACATTCGATTTCATTGGCGCGCCGCAATGCAAACTTTGAATCAGTCCTGGTGGCAGAATAGGCGATAGTGTAATTGCTGCGGAGACTCCTGGCGTATAGCGCCATCGCAAACAGAGGCCGGGGCCACTGCTTTGGACGGGCCCCGTGAGAATTAGTGAGGTGCGCGCTGCGCGAGATGCCTCGGCTTGCCACTAACGGTACGCCGCCGAGGCGGTCTATCAAGGAGGGGCTTTCTTGAAACGGATTGACCTGCATATTCATACGGTGCCCACTATTAGCGAGAGCACCTTCATGTTCAGCCTGGAGACCTTTAAGAGGTATGTCCAAGAGGCGCGCCTGGATGCCGTCGCAGTGACCAATCACGATATCTTCGATGTCGCCCAGTTCAGGCAGATCCAAAAGGAGCTCGGCGCATTGGTATTCCCAGGCATCGAGGTCAATGTAGAGAATGGGCATGTTTTGATCATAGCTGACCCTTCGGAGCTCTCGGATTTTGAGCCAAAGTCACAGTGCGTTGCGAAACGGATCACCAAGGTCGGCGACACCATGTCGGTCGACGAGCTTCATGCAATATTCGGGGATCTGCACCGGTACCTGGTGATACCTCATTCCGACAAGGCACCGCCAATGGCCGGGGACGCGTTCGAGAAACTGAGGCCCTATGCTGCCGCGGGTGAAGTGGATAGCGCCAAGAAGTTCGTGCGCGCGACCAAGGACGAGACCAAGCTCACGCCTGTATTGTTCAGCGACGCGAGGATGCGAGTGGATCTCGGTGCTTTGCCTTTGAGGCAAACTTTCGTCGACTGCGGCACCTTGACTCTGAGCGCACTCAAGGCCTGCCTTCGTGACAAGGCGAAGGTTGCGCTGTCCGAGGCCGACGGGAACAAGCTGTGGCAGGCCCTGGAAAACGGCCAGAAGATTTCCACGGGCCTCAACGTTCTGATCGGTGCACGATCGAGTGGGAAGACCCACACCCTCAGCGAGATACACAAAACCGTTGAACGCGCCAAGTACATCGAGCAATTTTCATTGGTGCAGCAGGATGACGACGCGTACGAGCGTGAGTTCAAAGGCAATGTGGAGCGCCGCCGCAGTGCGTTCGCAGACGACTATCTGTCGGGGTTGAAGCGAGTCGTTGACGAGATCGTGAATGTAGACTGCGTGGCGAACGATCGGGAAGTGGCGCGATACGTCGAATCTCTCGTGAAGTCTGCACAGGAGGCGGACAGACGCGACGCCTTCTCCAAGGCCGCTCTTTTCGACGAGGTCGAATTCCCCATCGGCAACACGACCACTCTCGAAGCTCTGATTAATTCGGTCCGGCAGGTGATCGAGAACGTCGAATTTCGCGCGGTCATTGAAAAGCATGTGGATCTGAGTTCACTCAAGGCGCTCGCGCGAGAGCTGATCTGGACACTTCGATCCAAGGCAGTCGAGCGAAAAGAGAAAGAATTCGTCAACAAGCTTGTCAAGGAAATAAAACAGGGATTGAAGGTACGTACCGCCGCCACGCAGATTGAGGACGTTGATCTCTATGGAATGATAATGGACTCGAAGCGAGTTCAGCGATTCAATGAGATCGTCGGGTTCCTCAAGAAGCAGGCGGTGATATTCGAGGAGGCGATCCAAGGGTTTCGGATTGAGGTGACAAGAGGGCCGTTCACTGGTGCAGGGGAAGTAAAAACAGCGAGTGGCGTGAAAACGTCATTCGCTAACGCATTTGGTAACTACGGCGCTCCCTACAGATACTTACAGGAATTGCTGGCTGACGAGAGTCTGACCCGCTCGGAGCTTTACAAACTATTCGTGAAAATTGACTACCGTATCTTGAACAAAGATGGCTTCGAGGTATCAGGCGGGGAGAGGTCTGAGTTCCGGCTTCTACAGGAGATTGCGGACGCGCAGAATTACGATGTCCTGCTGGTAGATGAGCCGGAGTCATCGTTCGATAATCTGTTTCTAAAAAGCGACGTTTGTAAGATTCTCAAGGGGATCTCTGAGACGATGCCGGTGGTGGTCGTAACGCACAACAGCACTGTGGGGGCGTCCGTAGGCGCCGACTATCTGCTTTACACGAGGAAGGAGTTCGAGAACGGCGAGGTGGCTTATCGGATCTACTCGGGACATCCCTCCGACAAGACCTTGTTTTCGGTCGATGGGAAGTCAATTAGATCCCACGAAATCATGATGGATTCGCTCGAAGCGGGGACTGTTGCCTACGAGGATAGAAGGCGTGGATATGAAGCTATTAAGGATTAGCGACAACGGAGGGCAGTATCGAACAGAGAAAGGCGGATACAGTCCGATCGACAAGATCAGCAAGGAGGATTTGCTGCGGCTCGTACATTGGACGCTGCACGAGGACGCAGTCACACTCGATGAATATGATGAGAAGGCGATAAAGAATCAGGCGCACCAGATCATTTACAAGAGTGTCGCCTTAAAACTGAGTGCCCTTCAGAAGCGCAGAGAAGAGTTCATTGACGAATCAGCGAGATTGTTTCTGGCCGAATACGAGAGGTATCGGCCGGACCCATCGGTGAAATGATGATTAGCGAGTGATCACGGTGAGGAACTACTCCCCTGACGTTGAGAGTTCGGCAGAACGACAAATCCTCTGTCCCAGGAATGTGTCGATCTCAGATTGGGTGCCCTGGAAATGTGCCTTGGCAGGCCAGGGAGAGGGTGGCAAGTGCTGCAAATCATTAATCGATAAAATCCTATTGCAACCGACAAAGGACTAAAAACCGCGTGTGAAAGTTCGCCATCTGCACCCAAGCGGGCCGTCTTTTGCGTCGACGCAGAAAGATGTGCTTGCGATAAGATCATAACACCGCTCTCTATCAATTTCGAGAATCCCATACGGACTTCATGACGCATCGTGATTGGCGGGAATTGGGTACGTCCCTCAATTCGAAATACGAGGTTGGCGACTTGCCAACGTTTATCGGCGGCGGTGGGATTTGACGATGAAGCACTCGCAGCCACCGTCTTGTATTCCCTTCAACTGCGCGGCTGAAACTCAATCCGACGGTAAACTTGGACCTCGCACTTCGGTCACTCCTGCGCATACTACGCGATGTACCGCGCGCAGCCTCATTCGGAAGATACGGGAGACTCCTCCTCCAGGCGAATGAATAGCAGCCCCTGGCGGCACCGCAGTAAGCCGGTGTACGTAAATAACAGCGGCCCACTCGCGCCGCCCCAGACGAAGTGGCCCCTAACGACTGCATCTGCACCGGCCGTCGCGAAATGCAAGTCGCGCCATTCGAAGCTCGAGGGCGGTGACCATCGCTTTGCATATTCCTCAGCAATCTCGGAATGCAACTCGAACTCGAGGCGGCCCGCAACCAACAAGAACGTGCCTGCCGGATCGTAGCGGCTGACAAGGCCCGAGCGGTCGCCATTGGCTATGTCGTGCGCATAGCCGGCCATATACGTCCGAGCCGCCGCCTCCGTACATCGAGGCTGCGCGTGCGCTGTCGCGGCAGCGCACGCGACGATGGCGCATCCGAGCCACTTCATTGGGAGGAGACTATTCCGCCTCAAGTGGGCACAGCATTGCGCCATAGTACCGCTGCCGAGTAACGACTTGGCAGGCTTAAGAGAACCGCCAAGAACACTACGCTTAGAGCGACAGCAGGTACACTAAGCGCGACGAGGATGTACCCGGGCTGCCTCCCGAAGGCAGGCACAACAGCGAGACCGATAAAGCTAGTTGTGGCGCCAACTACCATCGCGGCGGTTACCACGACTCTTTGCCGCTCCTGTTCGATATTTACACTCAGGCCGGCCAGCAGCGAAAGGAGCGAAAAGAGGATAAATCCGAATGCGATTTCCTGTGAGAACCACGATTGAATCACTCTTTGAAACTCCGTTGATCATTTTGTGGGACTCCATGCTCGAATCCTGCTCAGGACAGCGGCTGGACTCGCACGGCGTCTCTGTGACAGCTAGTCGGCGCTTCGCATCGGTGTTCGTTAGCGAAGACGGCACTTGATCTAATGCCACGACCGATCGCTGCCGAGGGCTCCTCCAGTAGCTTGCTGGACAGAAAGAATCGCCCTTTAGTTAGCACCGCATGCACCTTCCCGGCCTGTGAGATGTCCGCGACGGGATCGCCGTCGAGGAATACCACATCGGCCTGATAACCGGGGGCGATGCGTCCCGTCTGGTCGCCGATGGCTAGAATATCGGCGGCCTTGGAAGTGGCCATTCGGAGGACCGCCCATACGGGGATGCCAGCCTGCACATGAAGTTCCAATTCGCGGGCATAGAATGTTGAGCCACCGTGGCCGTCCGTCCCAATCATCATCGCAGCGCCCGCGTCGTAGAACATTCGCGCAAACTGTAGCACCTTGGGCATGACAGCCTTGGCTCGCACGTAGTCCTCTGGCGTCCAGCCCGTGGCACTCAACTTCAGGCCCGTCAGGTCTGATGCCAGCGTCGCGGGATCCTCATGGCGCCGAAACTCCTCTGGCAATACTCGTTCGAGATTGTCCGTGTTGTAGACGATCTCGTTGACCACCAGCGTCATGCAGACCGTGACTTTTTTCTCGACAATAAGATGCACCATTTGTTGTATTTTTGGGCCATTGTAGTCGGCGAGTTCGAACCACTGATACATGAATTTCGAGTCGGGGCCGAGCTCGGCCAGGTATTTCGCCCTTTGCGGTGGCTCCAGAACATCGGGACTGGTCGGCAGCGCATGTTCCACGCTGTCGATGCCCAATTCGGCCGCGCGCGTCCAACTGACCTTGTTCAGATGTCCGATTGCTTTCAGGCCATGCTGATGCGCCACGCGAATGCCTGTCGCAACCTCATCCTCGGTCAGGTCCTGATAGAGCTTGAAATACTTCATTCCGAGCGCGGCCTGATGCGCCGCTTCCGCCTGCCATTCTGATTCCGTACGCGGGTATGCAAAGTAGGGTGCGACAAATGGAGGAGGCTCGATGATGGCTCCGGCGGCAAGCTGTTCCGGACCCGGCCAGGCGCTGCTGGCGGTCATTTTGTTGTAGCGGGCATTTGCGGCCGTCTCTCCTCCTGGATTGCGCACCGTGGTGACGCCATACGCGAGCGCAACCTTGCCATAGCGTTCGGACACCGCATCGGAACTTTTGAAGCTTACGGCGGGTACGCCGTCGTGTACCTCCACTATTTCAGGCCCGAGCGTAATGTGTGCGTGAGCGTCGATAAAACCCGGCATCGCGTATTGGCCAGACATATCATGAATGCGATCGGCCGGGAGCGACATCCTGGGCTTGCCGACCCCCACCGCCGCAATGTGCCCATTGTCCACGAGGATGTAGGAGTTGGCGGTCCGAGTCTCCTTTTCCGGATTGATGAGCGTGAGGTGTGTATAAAGATCGGTGGCCGCTTTTGCGGCATGTGGCAGTGCCGCCAGCCCTGCTACCACCGAGGCTATTAGCACTACTCTCCTGCAGATCATCTTCGTCTCCTAGCGTGTACCGCATATTGACCATGCCTATAAGTCCCCGCTCCCTGGAGGCGACTTACATCTTTTTCCTGATGTAAGGATTTGATAGCTGGAGAGACTACTAGTCGGATGGACGTCCATAAAGCCATTACCCAGTTCGCCCCGGCCCTGTCGCGCGTCGTTGCCTCTTACGAGCGTGACCGCGCCCTGCGTGAAGATCTTCTACAAGAGGTCTTGCTTGCGGTCATAACGTCGCTACCCCGGCTCGCCCACCCGAGCAAGCTGAAGCCCTTCGTGTTCCGCATCGCGCACAATCGCTGTCTGAGCCATGTCGCCAAGCCAATGCGAGAGCGCCCGACTCTTCAAGAACCGGACCTCCGCGATGAGGCAACGAAGAAGGCGCAGGCCGAACAGATGCAGACGCTCCAGCACGAATCCGGCCGTACGTTTTCGATGTTCTGGAGCCCTCCGTGCGCCCCGGAGTGCAGGCGTTTATGAAGAAGGCTGGCGTGAAAGAGGAGTGCGTTGAAACGCTGCGTCCCTGGTGGGCGTACTACACCCTGAATTCAGCGTACTGGTCGCACATAAAGCTGCAGTACGAGCCAGTGACGTCGGCGAGGTGTTCAGAAAACTCGCCATCGAGCAGGGCAAGAGCATCCATTATGAGATGGCGAGCTTTCTCGAGTTCTCAAGTTTCATGGCGTCCATGTCGGATAGGGCGCAAAGCCAGTACATCGCATGGCTCCTCGACTACACCGACGAACGGGACGGCGGGGCATATCACAATGAGTTTGATTGGGTCACCGGGAAAGCCGCCACGCGGAGCCTTGATCGGATGCGAACTCGATATCCCCAACTCTACGAGGTGATGCAGGTACAGAGGAACGCGTGGTGGACTAAGAAGATTGACGAATTGCTGAGCATGGGCAACATTCTTCATCGGGATCGGGCAATTACATGTGCAAGGTCCTGACGGTATTCCCCCGCCAGCTCCTCCGAAGCTCCGTCGTATCGCGACACCAGCTGCAAGAAACTCCGGCGCTGTAGGCGTGCGCTGCGTGCAATATATCGCGAATCATCGACACAATGTTTGTCCGCGCGGACATCGTAACACCAAGACGCAGTCTAGCCTCTCGTGTCTATCCGCTAGTCCGCGTATCGGTGCCCGAAGGATGATCAGCGACAGTTCGCGCCTGGCACAGAACAATGCTCGGCATGACGAGCCATGAATTGTCCGCGGACATGCAGCGGACAGTCCGCGGACACCTGTGTAGGCCACTTGAGCCGTGTGAATATCGCGAAATCAAGGAGTTCGCAATGGTCCAGGCATGGCATATCTTTTGCTTCAGTTGTTTTGGCTAATGACCCGTTCCTGAAGTGCAGCACTTTCACGTACTCCGTTCGCGTGGATAGAGCACGGCAACCAATTTCGGAGAATGCCAAATGAAGACCGATGATCTAATCGCGTTGTTTTACCGAACGGATGGCGATCGCTTCCGGGAACAAAGGGACGCGCGAGAGATGGCGCGGATCACCAGGCGGACCTGTTTAGTCATGACGGGGGGATTGGCGCTTATTGCCGGGCCATCCTGGGCGACCGATAGCCCCATTGCCCCGCCGCTTTATGTCGCGAAGCGCACCAACGCGCCTGGTCGTGTCTACATCTTCGGCAGTGCAATCACGACCGACCACAGCTAGCTGAGTCCGAAGATTCAGGCGGCGATGAATGAGTCAACAGAGCTATGGCAGGAGGATCCGGCAACCCCTTGCGCCTTCAACCGCGCACTGAACATCGAACTGGGGACGCGTAAGAATGGGAAACTATTTGACGACCTGACACCAGCGCAGCAGGTTCGCGTGACACGCGCAGCCAAAACTCTGGGCATTTCCATGGATATACTGCAGAAGACACTACCGTGGGCGGCCGGCGCGATCGTCGCTGCTACCGACCAGCCCCGGCACATGTCCGTCTATAAGGTGGACGACAGCAAAGAGCTGGTCCTGAAATGTTTCCAGGCCCGCGGGGCAAAGGTGAATCCGGAATTGGCCGAGTGTGATGATTGGATCCATTTCTACGCCGACTTCCCCTAAAAAGCCGCAGTGCAATACCTCATGTACCAGATCGACCTGAGTGAGCTGCCACCTGACGACTTTTCGCGGTGGAGCGCCGAATGGCTGCATGGCGACGTTTCCGGTTGGGAGCGCTTCAATCGGCAGTGGCGCACGCATTATCCGGACCTCTATCGAGCGCTGGAATGGCGCCGCAATGAAGCGTGGGCTAAACGAATCGATACGATGCTCACGCAGGGCGGGGCCCACTTCCTCATCGTCGGGATTCAACACACGGTGGGCCCGGGCAGCATTCAGGCCCGTGTCGATGCACACGGCGTGACGGTGAACCGGGCGTAAATTGACGGATCTGCCCCGTTCGAAACAAACCTCGTTAGGGATCTCCAGTTTCATTCGCTTCCCAACTTCCTTGGTCAGTCCCTACGATTTCCACCAATCCGAGCTTGCCGCAGTGCGCATCATGTGTCGCGAAAAAGACTTTGTGGCGATTGCGCTACGGGGGGTAATGAGCACGTAGTATCGTGGGTGGAATGGGGAGAGCGCGTGGCTGGAGTAGGAGGTGGTGCCTGATTTAGCAGGAAGCGAAACCTTTCGGACGTGTGTCCCGCCGAGATCTTGGCCCAGTGCCAAGGCTAGGTTTCGGCAGTAGTGGGGGGCAGCCTGGAGAAGGTTAGGGCATGGCGGTGCTTGCGGCCTGAATCAGGGCCGCGACGAAGTGCTGGCCTGTGGAGGTATCAGCGTCGCGCATTCGCAGGATGCCAAGTTCGATCAGGGCGGCTCGGCCGCGCAGGCGCCGATAGCTCACTCCCTTTCGCTTCAGGTTGCGTACTGATGCAGGAACCAAGGCCACGCCCATGCCGCAGGACACCAGGCCGATGACCGTCTGCATCTGCCTGGCGTTCTGCACGATTCGGGGAGCAAATCCGGCAGCCCGGCAGCAGCTGATGGTGAGGTCGTACAGGCCGGGTGCGACATCGCGCGGCGGAACGATGAAACTTGCTCGCGCCAGGGTTCGCAGATCAACCGTATCGTCCCTTGCCGCCGGATAATCGGTAGGCGCTGCCAGCACCAGCGCTTCGCGCAGGATGCGCCTGTATTCCAGGTCCGGTTCCTGCACCGGCGCAAGCCCGAGGCCCAGATCCAAACGCGCGGCGCGCAACTCACGGATCTGCGCATCCGTGGTCAGTTCGTGCAGCTGAACCTCAACAAGCGGGAACTGCGCGCGGAAACTTTTGAGGGCCGGCGGCAGAATGCTGTAGTCGGCAATCGAAACAAAGCCCACGGATAGTACGCCGACATCCCCGCGATGCGCTTGAAGGGTCTTGCGGCGGGCGCCTTCCAGGCGTCCGAGTACGCCACGAACCTCCTCATAGAAGACTTGACCGGATGACGTCAGCGATACGCCGCGATTGGTGCGCACCAGCAGGTGTGTCCCGAGCTCCTCCTCAAGACTCCTGATCTGGGTCGACAGAGGCGGCTGCGACACATGCAGCCGCTGCGCTGCCCGCAAAAAGCTGCCTTCCTCAGCAATGGCCAGGAAGTACCTTAATTGTCTCAGCTCCACTATTCGTCACTCATATAGCCAATAGACCAATATCGTATTGGAACATATATAAGCGCCGCTGCAGAATCCACCACCGCAATCACCCCTTTGCGCCACCGAGACTGCCATGCCCGCCTACCGCTCCCGAACCAGCACTGCCGGCCGCAACATGGCCGGCGCCCGTGCCCTGTGGCGCGCCACCGGAATGAAGGACCAGGATTTCGACAAGCCCATTGTCGCGGTCGCCAACTCCTTCACCCAGTTCGTCCCCGGTCATGTGCACTTGAAGGATCTGGGCCAGCTGGTAATCCAGGAGATCGAGCGGGCGGGCGGAGTCGGGAAGGAATTCAGTACCATTGCCGTGGATGATGGCATCGCCATGGGCCATGACGGCATGCTCTACAGCCTGCCGTCGCGAGACATCATTGCCGACAGCGTCGAGTACATGTGCAATGCACACACCGCCGACGCACTGGTATGCATTTCCAACTGCGACAAGATCACGCCGGGCATGCTGATGGCGGCCTTGCGGCTGAATATTCCAGCGGTCTTCGTCTCAGGCGGACCCATGGAGGCAGGTAAGACCCGCCTTGCCGGCAAGGAGGTCGCGCTCGACCTCATCGATGCCATGGTCGCCGCGGCGGATGATAAGGTTTCCGATGAGGATGTCCAAAGGATCGAACGTTCGGCCTGTCCCACCTGTGGTTCCTGTTCGGGGATGTTCACGGCCAATTCCATGAACTGCCTGACCGAAGCGCTGGGCTTGGCGCTTCCGGGCAATGGCTCGTTGGTGGCAACCCATGCCGACCGCGCGCAGTTGTTTCGCAGGGCCGGTCGCACGGCAGTGGAATTGGCGCGTCGCTACTACGAGCATGAAGATGAGCGGGTGTTGCCGCGACACATCGCGAGCCGCGCTGCCTTCGAAAACGCCATGTCGATGGACATCGCCATGGGCGGGTCGACCAATACTGTGCTGCACCTGCTGGCCGCGGCGCAGGAGGGCGGGACCGATTTTCAGATGCGCGACATCGATCGGCTGTCGCGCAAGGTACCGAACCTGTGCAAAGTTGCCCCCGCCAGTCACTATCATCTCGAGGACGTGCATCGTGCGGGGGGAGTGATGGCGATTTTAGGCGAACTGGATCGCGCCGGGTTGCTGGATACCTCCGTTCCCACCGTGCACGCTAGTTCCCTGGCCGCCGCACTCGAACAGTGGGATGTGATGCGCACCCAGAATGAGGTGGTGCTGGATTTCTTCAGGGCAGGCCCCGCCGGGGTTCCCAGCCAGCAGGCATTCTCGCAGCGCTGCCGTTACGACCGGCTGGACACCGATCGGGCCGCCGGCTGTATCCGCAACGTTGAATCCGCCTACAGCAAGGACGGCGGCCTGGCGGTCCTCTACGGCAATCTTGCCCAGCGAGGCTGCATCGTGAAGACGGCGGGAGTCGATGCGGGCATCCTCAAGTTCAGCGGTCCAGCCGTGGTACTGGAGAGTCAGGATGATGCCGTAGAGGCAATTCTGCATGGCCGAGTCAATAGTGGAGATGTGGTCATCATTCGCTATGAGGGGCCGCGCGGGGGTCCCGGGATGCAGGAAATGCTGTATCCAACCAGCTACCTAAAGTCCAAGGGCTTGGGCAAGGTGTGCGCCCTGATCACCGACGGTCGCTTCTCCGGCGGCACCGCCGGACTATCGATCTGCCATGTCTCGCCCGAGGCCGCCGAGGGGGGTAACATCGCACTGATCGAATCCGGTGATCGTATCGAAATCGATATCCCCAACCGCAGCGTGTGCATTGCGGTGAGCGAAGTGGAACTGCTGCGCCGACGCAGCCTGCGGACGGCCGCAGGCTTCAAGCCGGCCGGCGCTCGGCGACGCCAGGTATCCACCGCGCTGAAGGCCTATGCCAAGCTTGTCACCAGCGCCGACCGGGGCGCGGTGCGGAGCGTGGATCTGCTGCAAGAGTGAAGGCGTGAAACGGCCCTACCGGTCACTGTCCGCATACTCCACTCCAGGCTGCGCGGACCACCAGGCGCACACCGATCAGACTGTGTCGTCCGTGTGAAATCCGTGTGATTACCCTATGCTTCCATGTGCTCTCTAGGGCTGACTCGGGGTTGCAACGGCCGCCCGCCCACTGTTGACGAAAGTCAGAAATTACATACAATCAATGACTTGGGGATAGCGGCTGGTCCCCGAAAGCCACCTCGGCGGCAAGGACCGGCACTCTGCCGGGGTCGAGGGTTCGAGTACCTCCCTTTCCACCAATCTTTTCATTTGTGGCCCTCCCGCAGACCTCACGATGGTGAGTGCGGGAGATTTGCAGGAGACCAGATCACTCGCCTTCTTCGCAAACGAGATCAGATTCTCTATATCAGCTGCGGAGTAGCGCGTGGTGACGTGGGCGGCCTTGTGGCCGAGCAGGCTCTGGCGATCATCGAACGGTACTCCTGCGGTCCGCAGTCGGTAGCCGAACGTATGCTTTAGATCGTGCACCCGGATTCGTCGGAATCCAGCCGGGAAAGGCGGCGTTCCCCCGCCTTCAGTAGCGCCCCGGTTCGGAGTTTCCCGGCAGCCGAGTTTCGCCCCTATTGAGAAGTCGGTTGCCGTTCGCCTCGGCGTCCATCGTAGTCCAAGGCTAGTACTCGACTGTCGTCACCGCGAATTATGTCGACGGGGGTCCAGTAGTGCCGATCCACGAACTTGTCGGGTCCAGTCGCCGACAGCGCCGCGACATCGCCGGACGGCCACCGGATCGACGCGCCTTCCGCGGTGACGAACATCTGCAGACGCGCGTTGGGCTGATAGAAATCTGCCTCGAAGAGAGCCCTTCCACGAGACCTTTTGCCACATCGTTCAGCACTAAAGACGCGCGATTCCTTGTTCTTGGTGAGCGACTCCGGTTGTGCCCTCCTCCCTGCTGTCATGGCCGTGTTACTCTGAATCCTGAAGTTTGCAAGGCTTGGTCGATGGAGGTTCACGATGATAGCGCTGCAGAGCTTCTCAACTTCTGATCTGCCCCCCTGCGAGCGACTGCCTGCCTGGAACCATATGACAGCATCGGTTCTCGCACCACAAATCGCATACCCGGCGGATCAACACACCTTCTGCGGGCGCATGACGTGCTTGACGCTGGGCGAGCTGCGTCTAGTGGAGCTGAACGCCAGCGCTTCTACTGTGACTCCCATCCGAGCGGCCGTCAGCCGCTTCGCCGAACCGGTATACCTACTGCGCATGGCGCTGCACGGCAATATTTCTATTCTGCAGGGCGAACAGGAGCTTCATCTGGCCCCCGGATCCTTTGCGCTATGCGATCCGAGACGGCCTTATAGGCTGTTCTTTCAAGATACAGCCGACATCCTAATCGTTCGAATTCCGCGAGCACGAATTCTGCCGTACGTCGCCCAGCCTGAATTCGTCAGTGGTGTCGTGATGTCCGCGGACAGCGGGCTGAGCGGATTTGCCTCACGTCACCTTCGCGAACTTTGGCGCGCGACTCCCGATTTTCTGTACCACGGAGCCTCCATGCGTATGCTGCAGATAACGCTCCAGCTCATCGGGGCGGCGTACTGCGCCCTCCCGTGTGCCCAGGCCGGCCACTCTTGCATGCCCGCGGCCCACCGGGCGCACATTCTCGAGTTTATCGAGCGCAATCTGCGCGATTCACTCCTGAAGCCGGCCATGATAGCCGGTCATCTCGGCCTCACAACGAGCTATCTACATCGCCTCTTCTCTGGGGAGACGGACACCATTTCACGCTACATTCTCCGGCGGCGCCTGGAGGAGTGCGCGATCGCCATCACCGATCGGCAACAGTCGCTCCGCAGTATCACAACGATCGCATTTGAGCACGGGTTCAGCAGTCTGTCTCACTTCTCCAGAGCGTTCCAAGGCCGATACGACGCTAGCCCGGCCCGGTTCCGGAAAGCACATCTCGCACGCCACTAGAGATCGACGAACCTCGTTCATTTGCGGAGCTCCGACCTAACGACTGGATGATCTGTTCGAGTCACTCTCAGGCAATGGCTGTTCACGCGCGGGCAAGCCACGCTACGCCCGATATGCGTAATCTCGGATTCGGGTCATATGTAGCGGACAGCTGAGGTCCAACGGCATAGTCGAAAGAGCCCATGCAACCTAGAACTCGCTTTCACTCATGGCTTTGCGAAATTGTCCTTATGACGGTCATGCCAGTCGCCATTCTGTGGTACGCGGATGTCGTCGCTGCACGCGAGTCGACGGGCGAGTCCGTTGATCAGTATGTGAAAACCGGGATGCTAGAGCGGCACATCCCGGGCATGGGTCTGGCGGTAATCCGAAATGGCCGCATCGACAAGATCGGCGCGCACGGCTACGCGGATCTCAGTTTCGACGTGAAGGTGCGACCCACGACCCTGTTCAGTGTGGCGTCCATCACCAAGAGCTTTACGGCTGTCGCCGTCATGATGTTGGTGGAGGCTGGCAAATTACGCCTCGACGATGGCATTGGACAGTACTTAGAGGGTCTGCCACCGCTCTGGCGCGATGTGCCGATACGCCGCTTGCTGAACCATACCTCCGGATTGCCGGACGACACCGTCGATCAATATACGGCGAACACGATTGCCGATACGTCGGAGGGTGTATTGCAACTCCTGCGAGATCGTCCTATGGACTTCGTTCCGGGCACCGCATCTCGTTACAATCAGACAAACTTCTTGCTGCTCGGCAGGCTCATCGAGAAGCTGAGCGGGCAATCCTTTACGCAATTCGGCGCCGAGCGGATGTTCAAGCCTTCCAACCTGCAGGGCGCTGCGTTCGGGGATTCGCGCATGGTCATCAGGAACCGGGCTACCGTGTACACCCCTTTCCGTTTCGGAACGGGAACACCAATGCTGCTGGATCACGCCGAGGTTCTCCACTACGAAAACGCCCCTTTTACGTACCCACACGACGGATTGAGCATTTCGATTGAGAATTTCGCAATTTGGCTCAATGCGCTGCTGAACAGCAAGCTCATTAGCCGGTCCAGTCTTGAGGAGATCTGGACATCCGCGAAGTTGAACGACGGGTCGATTCCGCAACGTCCTCCCGCCACCACGCTATGGCGCAGCTACGGGCTCGGGTGGGTCGTAGCGCCAGACAAGTCTCACCCGTCCGCCGGGGGCAAGGGCGGGATGCGTGCGGCGTACTTTGTATATCCAAACGACAACATCGCCGTCATCGTTCTAACGAATGCACAAGGCAGCGGCCCGGAACGGTTTGCAGACGGCATCGCGCGGCTGTACTTCCCATAAACTCTTTGGGGTCTCTTTGGAAGCCCTCGGTGGGAGATGAGCGTGCGGGCACCGAAACTAAGGCACCGTCCATGAATGTGATCGGAGTGATCGTACTATTGCTCATCCCGTTCTCGGCATGTGCGGCGGTGGCCGCATCCATCCCCGAAAGGAGGACCGACTCAATCTCGTCGATCTCAAAAAAGATCACTGGGTTTTTGCCCGCCCTCATCGTGCTACTGCCGATACTGCTTCTTCCGGCACAGAGGGTATGCGCATTAAGGGAGAAACGCGACATGAGACTCGCAGTACGCATCATCGCTTGTCTGCTCCTCAGCTGCGGCTCGCTTGCGGGGCATGCACAAGTTCCTTTTATCATTGGCACCTGGAAGCTCAACGTCGAGTTATCGAAGTTTCCTGGGCCTGCGCCTCAGGTGCAAGTACGTAGCTATCGGCTGACCGACAATGGCGTAATCATCGGGGTTGCTGTCACCATCGACACTCAAGGCCGGCCGAACTTCCTACAGTTTGCCGCAAGGGTTGATGGTAAGGACTACCCGGAATTCAATACAGAAAGCGCCGCGCGGTATCTCATCGACAGGAGCGTGCCACCGCGTACCTATGCGGAAATACCTACCAGCGAGCCCCGGAAGGTGCGATGGGTCGACAAAGTGGGTGGCAAGATTCTTTTTTCGGGGGCGAAGTGGGTGTCGGAGGACGGTAATACGATGTCGTTCACCCTCGATACGAAAAACGATCAAGGCGGAAACGTTGAATATCTGTACGTCTTCGACCGCACGGGATCCTGAGGCAATCCAGATCTGAACTGAGCACGAGATCGACCGAGGAGATGTGAACGTGGACGCAAGAGTCGAGATACGATCGAACATAGACCCTTACCGGAAATTGGCCCTAATTCTGGCGTTTCTCAGCGGCGCGTCAGTCGCGCATGCAGGCATTCATGAGGTCGCGGTGACAGGTGGTCTCATCGAAGGGGTAGAAGAACAAGGCATTACCGCATTCAAGGGCATCCCGTTTGCGGCTCCGCCGGTAGGCCGGTTGCGCTGGCGCCCGCCGCAACCCGTGGTGTCGTGGCACGGCACCAGGAAGACGGGCGCTTTTGCGCAGGAGTGCGCTCAGAACGGCGGCGGTCCTGCTGGGTCTGCGAGGACTG
>Ga0210400_10001024_pt1 | contig 28691 bp, 24 predicted proteins | sample IncBWH26MmetaG_FD_155456 | JGI IMG/M metagenome (GOLD analysis project Ga0210400, IMG submission 155456) | Forest soil microbial communities from Barre Woods Harvard Forest LTER site, Petersham, Massachusetts, United States - Inc-BW-H-26-M | ecosystem: Environmental > Terrestrial > Soil >... | reverse complement strand
GCCCACAAAAGAGCGCGCCAAGCTGGGAAAATTAGTCAAGGAAGAAATGGAAGGCGTCTACAAACTGGCCGTGCCCATCGTCGTGGAAATCGGCGCCGGGCCCAACTGGCGCGACTTGGATTGATTGGAAACGAGACAGCAGTCCGCGGCATCGAGGAGGAAACTGCCAGGCATCCTTTGCGGGTGTTGAGGCAGTGAAACTTTCAAAACGGGAATCGGAATCACCCACCCAGCCCAAATTGTTTGTGCTAGCTTAAAAATCCCGACCGGAAAATGAGGCACCCGATGCGTTGCGCGATCTTCCTCATACTCGACCTAACTGTTGCCGCGTTTCTAACTTCGTGCGGCGGCGGAGTAGGTGGCGGACAGCAAATCATGGTGACGATCATGCCTACATCCACGATTGTGACCGTGAATCAATCGTTGCCCTTCACGGACACCGTTACGGGAACGACGAATACGGCCGTCCAATGGCAAGTGAACGGCGTCGTGGGGGGCACGGCCACGACCGGCACAATCAACGCTTCGGGCCTGTACACGGCGCCAGCACAGGTGCCGAGCCCTGCGAAGGTCACAGTTACGGTTGTGTCGCTGGCGGACGCGACGAAGTCTGCACCTGCTGCGGTCACCATAGCGGCGCGCACTCCAAACGAAGCGGCGCAAAACTTTCCGATCATCCTGGGCACGACGGGAGGGAATGCCAACGATTCGAGCACGCAGCGGAACGTCATCTCGTGCTGCGGCGGGACTCTGGGATCCCTGGTTCAGCGGAACGGACTCTTCTATATTCTGAGCAACAACCACGTACTGGCACGGAGCGATTCGGCAACACTGGGAGACAACATCATCCAGCCAGGGCTGGTCGACAGCAGTTGCAATCCGAGCGGCACCTCGATCGTGGCGCATTTGTCCCAGTTTGCAAGACTCGAAACGCCGGGCGCAAATGTCGACGCAGCCATTGCACTGATCAACCCAGGGGCCGTGGATACGAATGGGACAATCTTCTTGCTGGGGAGCACGGTGACGGGGAACGTGCCCGATCCGGGTCCGCCGCATGCGGGAATGGGAGCGGCCGCAAGCGTGGGCCTGCGCGTGGCGAAGAGCGGGCGCACGACGGGCCTGACGTGTTCAACGGTGGGCGCCATCGCAATTTCGACAAGAGTGCAATACCAGACAGGATGCGGGACGGGAACCATGTTTACCGTCACCTATCAAAATCAGATTTCCGTTTCCGGAGGAACTTTCAGCGCGCAAGGAGATTCCGGATCGCTGATTGTGTCGCAAGGTTCAGCGGATCCCGTAGCCCTGCTTTACGGCGGATCGGATACCGACAGCGTGGGTAACCCTATCCAGGATGTTCTATCCGCGATGGCCGATTCGGTGGGGAGCAAACCGGTTTTTGTCGGAAGCGCTTCGGCACATCAGGTGATTGCATGCACGCTGCCAGGATTTTCTGCGGCGACAACGACAGCGCAATCCAGCTTGACCCTGCAAACGCAAGCGCTCGCCCCGGCGGCGGCAGCGCGGGACATCCACGCTAACCAGCTACTGGCCAATCCCTATGTGCGAGCGGTCGGAGTGGGCAGGAGCATCGATCGTGAAGGGGAACCCGCGGTGTTGTTGGTCGTTGATCCGAGCCAGCTGCCGACAAAGTTGCCGGCCATGCTGGAGGGAATTCGCACGCGGATCGTACCGGGCGGGACAGAAGCACCGCGAGGAGTGCTTGATGAAGCGCAGAGCGCGCGGCTGGCTCCGAGCGGAGAGATATTTTCAGTGAACAGTCTCACCGCGGAGCAAGTGACGCAGGCGAGAGCCGTTCATGCGGCGCAGGTGGACGAGTGGATGAAGAAACCCGAGGTGCAGGGTTTTGGGATTACGTCAAGCGCGGATGCGCCGGGCGAGGCGGCACTGATGATTTTCCTGGTTCGAGGCGTTGCGCACGACCCGATTCCGCCGGTAATCGATGGAGTGCGAACACGGGTTCGCGAATCCAGTCCCTTCCGAGCAGGTTTTGGCGATGCGCCGAAGCAACGCGCATGCTCGATGCCTTCGACAAGAAAAGCGCCGCCAGGGCCGCGACCATAGTTCGCTGGTAGGGCGGCGATTGGAACCACCCCTTCTTCATTCTTAACTCTTTTCTTCCTACGCACGCGGGCGTAGAATCCGCTCAAATCAAGCCGAACTCGCTCACTCGGCCGGCCCATCCCGTCAGGAGGAAACTATGGTCAGGACACTTCTCGTCCTGAGTGCGATTGTGCTTGCGAGCCTCGGAATTTCATACGCCAAACCGAATTCTCGACAGGAAAAACCGGGTTCGGCCGAACCGAAGATGACGCCCGAAGACGCGGCCAAGAAGAATCCTGTGCCGGCAACGACGGAGGGACTGGCGGAAGTACGCAAACTTTTTGGCTACAATTGCGCCATGTGCCACGGCAAGGCGGGGGATGGGAAGGGCGATCTGGCTGCGGACATGAAACTCGAACTCCGCGACTGGCGCGACGCTTCTTCCCTCGAGAAAATGACCGACGGCGAGCTCTTCTGGATTATCAGCAACGGTAAAGCCAAGATGCCTGGCGAAGGAGACCGAACGGCGGAAAAAATGCGGTGGAACTTCGTGAACCTGGTGCGCTCTTTTGCCAAGAAGAGCGCGGGAGAAAAGGCGAAGAGCGAAAGCCCGCAGAATTAATAAGCCTCGGGTTCCTTTGCGCCATCTTTAACCAAGAAGCGGGAAGCTTGAGCGATCGCAGGGTAAGTACGATGGAGGCCGTCCGGCCTGTGCTATTCTCATCTCGAATTTATTCCCGGAAGGAGTTTTTCGATGGCCCACGCGGCACAATTTCTGAAACTGGTGAACGAAGCAAAAAAGAAAATCAAAGAAACCAATGTCGCGGACGTAAAGCGCCGCACCGACGCCGGTGAAAAGCTTCTGCTCGTGGATGTTCGCGAAGACAACGAATGGGCGAAGGGACATCTTCCCGGCGCCGTGCACATGGGCAGGGGCATCATCGAGCGCGACATCGAGCAACAAGTCCCCGACACGAACGCAAAGCTCGTCCTGTATTGCGGCGGCGGATTCCGGTCCGCCCTGGTGGCGGAAAACCTGCAAAAGATGGGCTACCACAACGTCGAATCGATGGACGGCGGGTGGAAGGGCTGGCTGGAAGCGGGTTTGCCGATAGCGCGGGATTAACAGAGTCCGTCTGACCTCTTGCTCGAAGAGAATTGGCTGGGGCGGAGGGCTTCGAAAATTCACCGCTGCCCCTGCCAGGCGCCCCAAGAGTCCATTACCCACAAGACCAACACTCATCCATGCAGTCGGGTGGCAGCGCTTTGGAGGATCCGCCGCGCCGCCGGAATGGCAAGAATTCAGTTGACTTGTGCAGCGAAAGGGATTACAAAGCCCAACAAACTCGCCTCTGCTACCGACGAGTTAGTTCCCAACGGTAGCGCGTTTCTGCTGGCGAACGATTTGCCAGGTCCCTGCAGATTGTCCGCCCGCGCGTAACAACGCTGCCTCCGTCCAGTCAGGAGGACACATGATTCGGAATATACCCAGGTCTTACCTAGACACTTCTCTGCTACTTCGCCTGCGAAGTGCCGGCGTAACTCTTCGGAGCGCAATGCTGATGCTGATTGTGGCGCTGCTCGCTACTACTCCCCTGCCATTGTCGGCTGCCACGCCAGACCAGGTGCTGGAGTGGATCGGCGTCATGAACAGCGCGGTCATTGCGGAGAAAACCAGTCCGCTGGTGACCAGCCGGGTGGTCGCGCTCGTGTCTGCGTCGGTTTTCGATGCTGTTAACGGCATTGAGCCACGTTTTCAATCGCTGCATGTAAAGCCAGCCGCACCGCACGACGCGTCTCAGCGGGCGGCCGCTATTCAGGCGGCGTATGCCATCCTGTATAACTTGTACACTGATTCTGCGCAGAGGGGGATGCTGGCGGCTCAGCGGAGTGCTTCGCTCGCGGCGCTCGCGGCGGACGAAAAAGCTTCATCCATCGCCGCTGGGGTCGCCTGGGGACAAACTGTTGCGGACGCCATCTGGGCCTGGAGGCTGACCGACGGATTCACACCAGCCCCAGCGCCATTTCTTGGCGTGCAGAGCATCGTCGGAACGCCAGGCGCCGTGGGCTTTTGGCGCCCCACCCCGCAGGGGTTGCCCAACAACTTGCCCGGGGCGTCCGGAGCGGGACCACAGTTCGCCTCGATGACACCGTGGGTGCTGGCGCGACCATCGCAGTTCCGCTTGCCGCCGCCGCTGGCCCTTAGCAGTACGGAGTACGCTACCGATCTCGACGAACTATTTAAGATGGGCGTCTTCTCTGGATCGGGGCGCACGCCGGATCAATCGGAGCTCGCGTTGTTTTGGGCGGGGAACACTGCACTTTACTGGAACCGTATTGCCGCCCAGCTTTCCGCGGCACACGGGTTGACTCTGACGGAGAATGCGCACCTATTTGCGTTGCTGAATGTGACCATGGCCGACGCGGCCATCGCGTGCTGGGATGGCAAATACCGGTACGTTTTCTGGCGGCCGATAACCGCAATCCGGGACGGTTTCACGCCCGCAGACGCGGATCCAACTTGGGTGCCATGGCTGGACTTCTTTCCGACTGGCACTCCAGCGCATCCCGAGTATCCGTCGGGTCATTCCACAGTGAGTGGTTCGGCGGCGTTCATCCTCTCCGCCGCGTTTGGAGAGAACACAGCGTTTAGCGTCACCTCGGATGTGCGTCCGGGCACTCGTACGTTTTCTAGTTTCGCGGACGCGGTGGCGGAAGTCGCCAATGCGCGCGTCTTTGGCGGCATTCACTTCCGAACCTCGTGCGTGCGCGCAAATACGCTGGGTCGAGCTGTGGCGGATTACGTGTCGAAACACGCGATGCGCGCGCGAGGCGACGACCGAGACGATGAAAAAGATTAGACTCATAGGCTCGGCTATTCGTCGGGGATGCCTGTTCTTCTATTCGTGACGCATGGCCATCACTGGGTTGACCGTCGTGGCGCGGACGGTCGAAATCTAGTTGGCTGAATCGCCTGCAGATAAACGTAGAGCAACCGAATATATCGGTGGTGAGTTTCCGCCGCCGGCGAAGCCTGTCAAGAAACCGGGGGATTCTGAGACAAGGAGGCGCTATTCAACAACGTCCAAGCAGCCAGAGAGTCCATGTAGTCTCTCCAATGCACGATCTTTCTTTTCTCAACCGTTACGACCGAGATGAACCTGTTGTCATAGGACATGCCAGTCGAAAGAATCTTGCCGTGCACTTCGTATTCGAGGATCACGACGCGACTGTCCTGAGAGCGGTGCACAACAAGTGCGTCGCCGGAGTGAAGCTTGATCGTCTTGCCGTATCCGGAGAAGCTAGCGATCAGATTGGCTCGGCCTCGAATCGTCAGAGGCCAACCGGGGAAGTGATAGCGGAATTCAAAGAATGCGTCATCGGCAATCGTGTCGAAATAATGTTCGCCATCAACGAGTCCGCTTAGGCCTTTCTGGATAATTTCGAAAAAGGGATTCAGCGCTTCAAACACAGCATAGTCGGCTTTCGGCAAAACAGCCATTCTCCAATGTTTCCAACGCCGTAGACGACGCAGGCGCTACCGCCTTTAAGCCGTCTTAAGCCGTATTATGCCCCTAATACCGTTTGAGAAGGTATTACGGCTCCCGAAACTGAAGTGCCGCCAAGGCAGCATCTCGGGGTTATACTCACGTGACCTGTGGCAGCCCATCTGCGGAGTAATTGTGGAGGTCCAGTGAAGAAAGTATTACTCCCCATCTTTGTATTGTTTGTTCTAGCCTCGTCGCTGGTCGCCCAACAAAACTCTACTGGAAAACAGAAGCCGCTGGTCTTTACTCACGTTACGCTGATCGACGTGACGGGAGGGCCGGCACAGCCGAATCGCACGGTGGTGATCTTGGGTGGACACATTACAGAGATCGGCGACAGTGCGAAGATCCTTGTGCCGCAAGATTCGCAAGTTGTTGAAGCGAAAGGTAAGTTTTTGATTCCGGGTCTCTGGGACATGCACGTCCACTGGTTTGACAAAGATTATCTCCCGCTCTTCATCGCTAACGGCGTCACGGGCGTCCGGCAAATGTTCGGCACCCCGGAACTCTTTCAACTGCGAAATGCAGTCGAGAAGGGAAATCTCCTCGGGCCCCGAATGATCATCGCCAGCCCACTAGTGGATGGACCGAAGCCACTTTGGCCAGGATCGATCTCCGTTGCCACGGAAGCCGAAGGCCGCCTTGCCGTGACCCAGGTCAAACAGGATGGCGCTGATTTTGTAAAGGTTTATTCCTTTCTGCCTCGAGAGGCTTACTTTGCCATCGCTGACGAAGCAAAGAAGCAGGCGATCCCCTTCGCGGGCCATGTCCCGTTTGGAGTTTCCGTGGATGAGGCTTCAGATGCTGGACAAAAAAGCATCGAGCATCTCGCTGGCATGTCCGAATCTTGTTCGTCGCGCGCAGAAGAGTTGCACAAAATGGCCCAAGAAGATCTCGCGGACATGATTGCCATGGGCAAGCCCGACTTAACCGGGGGATCTCGGTACCATGCGGCGGGACATCTGCTGTTGGACAGTTACAGCGCGGAGAAATGTGCGACTGTATTTGCGCACTTGAAAAAAAATGGCACGTGGATATGTCCGACACTCGTGTTGTTTCGCACGATGGCGCTTGTTGACGACTCCAGTCTCCTCAAGGATCCGCGCGCCAAGTACATGCCACGCCAAGTCAGGGAATCGTGGGACCCGAAGACCAATTTCTTGTTGAAGATGAGCGCCGGCAATGTGGATTACGTAAAGGAACAGTATCGAAGGGACCTCGAAATGGTCGCGGGGCTGGATCATGCCGGTGTTGGCATCATCGCTGGAACGGACATGTTGATTCCTTACGGACTGCCCGGCTTTGGTCTCCACGACGAGCTAGCCCTCTACGTGCAAGCCGGATTGACACCCCTAGCAGCGCTGCAAACGGCGACTTGCAATGCCGCGCGGTTTTTGGGAAAAGAAAAGGAAATGGGGACAGTGGAAAAGGGGAAGATCGCGGATTTGGTCCTGCTTGACGCGAATCCCCTCGAGGACATCAAGAACACGACGAGAATTGCCGCAGTTGTATACGACGGAAAACTGTTTCCCAAAAGCTCGATAGTCGCGATGCTCGCCCACGCCGAAGCCCTGGCTAGCAGGAAGTCCGTCGCCGAAACGCTTTCGAAAACGATCAACGAGAAAGACATAGAATCAGCGATAAAGCAGTACCACGAATTGCGCGCCACCCAGCCTGACAAATATGATTTCGGCGAAGACGAACTAAATTCACTTGGTTACCAACTTCTTGGCTCGAAACAAATCAAGGCGGCGATCCGGGTTTTCCAATTGAATGTCGAGGTTTACCCTGAGTCTTTCAACACGTATGACAGTCTGGGGGAGGCTTACATGGCAGATGGAGATAAAGAATCGGCGAGCAAGAATTACAAGAAATCCCTGGAACTGAATCCCAAAAACGCCAATGCGGTTGAGATGTTGAAGAAGCTGGCTACTCAATAAGTGAAAAAAACAGCGGAAGCAGCATGGAGGAAGAGGAGTGCAATCGGTCTTAGAACGGCAATAGCATGCATCAATTGCAGGGGAAATTGGCTGGGGCGGAAGGATTCGAACCTTCACCGTCCTCATTAACAGTGAGGTGTCCTACCAGTTGGACCACGCCCCAGCAGGCTGTCTTCGCCCCCGATTTATCCAGGGACGCACAGCTATAAGTAGGCTCGGCCGCAAAAAAGAGCGCCGAAGTATCCTTCTAAGATACCACGACCCCGCCCTTGGCAAATGCCCCGGTCAAAAATGCGGTGAAAAAAGTTTGAACTTCTTCATTCGCCAATGCATCTCAATCGTGAAGATGGACGGGTGCGGATGGACTCGGAAGTGGCTGCGGATAGCCATCTCTTCGTCCTTAGCTCGGACATCGTTCCGATTCAAACGCGCAAGTGGAACAATTGTTTGAATGTTTTGAAGGGGCCACAAAGTTTGCAGAGGAAGTTGCAGGAAAGTAGTTGAAGACAGCTGGGCGCGAAGGTTGCATTCCAGAATGTTTTGATGGACACTATCGCGTCAAGCATGACCCAGGTTTGCACTTTCCGGTTAACTCGTGGGACGCCCTGACCGCAGCTCCCTTCCGGCGCGCTCCGCCGCAAAGTGCTGAAGAGACATGGCCCAGATTTTTCATCGAAGTACGAATTTCATCGCGCGATTCAGTGTGTTTTCGACGCTCTTTTTGGTCGGAGTGGCACTCGTCGCGGTCCTCGCGGTGGCGCGTTCGCCTTACATGACGCGGCAGAACGTGACACGGGAACAGCCGGTGCAATTCAGCCACAAGCATCACGTCGGCGATGATGGCATCGATTGCCGCTACTGTCATACCGGCGTGGAAACTTCCGCCGTTGCCGGCCTCCCGCCGACGAAGACCTGCATGAACTGCCATTCGGTGCTCTACAATACTGCGGCCTACCTCGAGCCGATCCGCGAGAGTTATCGCAGCGATAAATCCATCGAGTGGGTCAAAGTTCACCGCCTGGCCGATTTTGTCTATTTCAATCACAGCATTCATGTCAACAAGGGCGTGGGCTGCTCATCGTGCCACGGGCAGATCAACCAGATGCCGCTGGTGTTCCAGGCCCACACGTTGCTGATGCAATGGTGCGTGGAATGCCATCGCAACCCCGAGCAGGTTCTCCGCCCAAAAGATCAGGTTTTCAATATGGACTGGAAGGTTCCGGACAATCAGGCGGAAATCGGCGCCCAGCTGATGGAAGAGTACCACATTCGGAGCACGGCCGAGCTGACCAGCTGCTCGACCTGTCATCGCTAATGGACGGCATGCGCGAGCACGAACAACGCGAACACATCGACGACCTCGAGGACCGCCACGATCCGGCCGGAGACGGAAAGCGGCACGAAAACCCCATGGATTTGGCCGCCGTGCGAGCCAAGCTCCAATCGAAAACCGGCAAGCAGTATTGGCGCACGCTCGAGGAACTCGCCGGGGATCCGCAATTTGCAGAGTTGCTGCATCGCGAATTCCCGCGCCAGGCGCCTTCAGAATGGGACGACGCCGTCGACCGGCGCGATTTCCTAAAGCTGATGGCGGCATCGCTGGCGTTTGCGGGCCTCTCCGGCTGTGGCCGCACGCCCGAGCAGTACGTGGTGCCGTACGTCAAGCAGCCCGAAGGGATGGTCCTCGGCAAGCCCCAGTTTTATGCCACGGTAATGCCGTTTGGCGCGGATGCGATCGGCCTGCTGGTGGAGAGCCACGAAGGGCGGCCGACGAAAATCGAAGGCAACCCCGACCATCCATCCAGCCTCGGCGCGACGAACGTCTTCGCGCAGGCTTCGGTGCTGAACCTTTACGATCCGGATCGCGCGCAAACGGTGACGAAGTTCGGAGAAATCCAGACCTGGTCGTTGTTTGTAGACAGCGCGCAGGCCATCGCGGCGGAGATGAAAGCCGCCAGCGGCCCGGGTTTCCGCATCCTGACCGGAATTGTCACTTCGCCCACGCTTGCCGCTCAGATTCAATCGCTCCTGACGCTTTTTCCGCAGGCCAAGTGGCACCAGTGGGAGCCGGCCGTCGGTGACGGTACGCGCGAAGGCGCGAAGCTGGCCTTGGGCAGCTACCTCAACACGGTTTATCGCCCCGAAAAGGCGGACGTTATCCTTTCGCTCGATTCCGATTTCCTGGGCAGCGGCCCGGGGCACATCCGCTACGCGAGAGAATTCTCGCGGCGGCGCCTCTTGAGCGAGACGCCCCAGCCTAACCCACTGGCCGATCAAATATTTCCGGAAATGAAAATGAATCGGCTCTATGTCGTCGAGCCGACGCCGAGCGTGACCGGTGCGACTGCGGATCATCGTTTGCCGCTGCGGGCTTCTGAAGTGGAGCTCTTCGCGCGTGCGTTGGCAGCGAAGCTCGGGCTGGGCGGCTCCGCAACGATTCCCCCTGAAGCGGAAAAGTGGCTCGACGCCGTCGCCAAAGATCTCCAGAAGCACAAAGGCGCATCACTCGTCGTCGCGGGCGAACAGCAGCCTGCGGAAGTTCATGCACTGGCGCACGCCATCAACGCCACGCTTGGCAACGTGGGGACAACGCTTTACTACACGGAACCTGTGGAAGCGCATCCTGCGAATCATCTCGAATCGCTGCGCGAGCTGTGTGCCGATATCGACGCCGGCAAAGTGGAGACTCTTCTAATTTTGGGCGTCAACCCGGTTTACACCGCTCCGCACGATTTCCATTTCGCGTCCAAGATCAAATTCGACGAGAAGAAAAATCGGAAGCCTGTCAAGAACACCATCTACGTCGGCTCGCACTTTGACGAAACAGCAGAACTTTGCGACTGGCACGTTGCCGAATCGCACTACCTGGAAACCTGGGGAGATGCGCGGGCTTTCGACGGCACCCTGAGCGTGATTCAGCCGCTGATCGCGCCGCTCTATCACACGCATTCCGCGCGTGAAGCACTCTCAGCTTTCGGAGACAAACCGGGAGTCTCGGATTACGAGGTGCTGCGCGACCGCCTAAAAGCCGCGTATCCCTCCGGCGATTTCGAAAAGTTCTGGCGGAAAACTTTGAACGATGGCCTCGTGGCAGGCTCAGCATTCGCGCCCGCCAGCGCCGGTCTGAAATTCAGCGCTGCCAGCCTGGCCGCCGCAAAAACCACGCCCGCGGATGATATGGAATTTATCTTCCGGCCCGATCCTTGCGTCTACGACGGGCGCTTCGCCAATAACGGCTGGCTGCAGGAATTGCCGAAGCCGGTCACCAAGCTCACCTGGGACAATGCCGCGCTGATCAGCCCAAAGACGGCGGAGAAGCTGCAATTGGCGCACGACGTCGCCTGGCGTGGCGGCGAGCACGGCAAGATTTATTCGAACGTCATCGACATTGCGCTTTCGAACAGCAAAGTCACCGCCGCCGCGTGGAGGCTGCCTGGCCAGGCCGATGGCGTCGTTGTTCTTCCGCTGGGATACGGCCGCAAGAAGGCGGGCTACACCGGAACGAACAAGGGTTTCAACGCTTATGCCGTGCGCACCTCCGATGCCCTTTGGACGGCCTCTGCGCCCACCAGCGCCATCAAGAAAACCGGCGACGATTATCCGCTCGCTTGCACGCAGTATCACTTCAGCATGGAAGGCCGGCAGATTCTGGCGACCGGGACGCTCGAGGAGTACCGCAAGAATCCGAACTTTGCCAACGAGCACGCGGAACTGCCGCCGAAGGAACTCTCGCTTTACAAGGGCGAAGCAGAATATCCCTACGACCGCGACAAATGGGCGATGGCCATCGATTTGAACAAATGCAACGGCTGCAACGCTTGCGTGGTTGCCTGCCAGTCGGAAAACAACATCCCCGTGGTCGGCAAAGACCAGGTAATGCGCGGCCGCGAAATGCACTGGATCCGCATCGACCGCTATTACGAGAAGGCCAAGTCCGCCACCAACGATCCGTCCAGTTACGACGAATCGCTCTTCAATCCGCCAACATTTTTCCAGCCGGTGCCGTGCCAGCAGTGCGAGAACGCGCCCTGCGAGCAGGTTTGTCCCGTCGGCGCCACGGCGCACAGCGCCGAAGGCCTCAACGACATGACCTACAACCGATGCGTCGGGACGCGCTACTGCTCGAACAACTGCCCCTACAAAGTGCGTCGCTTCAACTTCTTGCGCTTCCAGGATTGGGAGACGCCGCAACTCAAGCTCTTGCGCAATCCCGAAGTCACCGTGCGCAGTCGCGGTGTCATGGAAAAGTGCACTTATTGTGTGCAGCGCATCAACAACGCGCGCATCGAATCGGAAAAATTGAACGCTCCGATCCGCGATGGCGCGATCGTCACGGCGTGCGAACAGGCCTGCCCGACCGAAGCGATCGTCTTTGGCAATGCCAATGACAAGAACAGCCGCGTCGCGAAGTTGAAAGCGCAGCAGCGCAATTACTCGCTCCTTGGCGAACTGAATTCGCGGCCGCGCACCACGTATCTCGCCGCGGTGCGCAATCCGAATCCGGAATTGGAGTCGGCATGAGCGCCGGGCAACCCCCGTTCGATTCTCCCGAAATCCGCCGGCTGACCCCGGTGATCGGACCGGGATATACCTACGGGTCGGTCACGGACAAAATCAGCGCGATCGTACTGACCCGTCCGACTTCCCTCGGCTGGTACATTGGATTTTTGATTGCCTTCAGCCTCATGGGCATGCTGACCGTTGCCGTCGGCTGGCTGATCATCAAGGGCGTCGGCATCTGGGGCATCAACATCCCCATCGGTTGGGGATTTGCCATCGTCAATTTCGTGTGGTGGATCGGCATTGGTCACGCCGGCACTTTAATCTCCGCCATTTTGTTTCTGCTGAATCAGAAGTGGCGCACTTCCATCAACCGCTTTGCGGAAGCGATGACGCTCTTCGCCGTGGCCTGCGCTGGCATTTTCCCGCTGATCCACACCGGCCGGCCGTGGATGGCGTTTTACATGTTCCCGTACCCCAGCACCATGGGACTCTGGCCGCAGTTCCGCAGCCCGCTGATTTGGGATGTGTTTGCGGTTTCCACCTACGGCACGGTTTCACTGATGTTCTGGTTCGTGGGCCTCATCCCGGACCTGGCCACGCTCCGCGACCGCGCTGTGAAGACGCCCACGAAGATTATTTACGGCTTGCTGTCGATGGGCTGGCGCGGTTCGGCGCGTCACTGGCATCGCTACCAATCGGCCTATTTGCTTCTTGCCGGGCTCGCGACGCCGCTGGTTCTCTCCGTGCACACAGTGGTGAGCTTTGACTTCGCCATCGCCATCGTTCCCGGCTGGCACACCACGATTTTTCCGCCGTATTTCGTGGCCGGCGCCATCTATTCGGGCTTCGCCATGGTTTTGACCATCGCGATTCCACTGCGCAAGGCTTACGGCCTCGAAGATTTCATCACCATGCGCCACCTGGACAACATGGCCAAGGTCATGCTGGCCACCGGACTCATTGTCGCGTACGGTTATTTTTTCGAATTCTTCCTGTCGCTTTACAGCGGCAACAAATTCGACGTTTTCCTGGTCCAGCAGCGCCTCCACGGCCCGTACGCGCCGTTTTACTACGCGCTGATTCTGTGCAACATCCTGACGCCGCAACTGCTCTGGTCCTTCAAGATGCGCCACAACGTCGTGATTCTTTTCATCATGTCCATCGTCGTGAATATCGGCATGTGGCTGGAGCGCTTCGTCATTGTGGTCATCAGCCTGACCCGCGACTTCGTGCCTTCCGCCTGGGGGCGTTATAGCCCCACGTTTTGGGATTGGGCTACGTTCATCGGTACCATCGGCATGTTCGTCACCCTGCTCTTTCTTTTCGTGCGCGTTCTCCCGGCGATTTCCATCGCGGAAATGCGCGAACTGGTTGCAGAGACCTCGGAGGACGATAAATAATGCTGCATCGCTCCCACATCTACGGCGTGATGGGTGAGTTTGAGACACCCGAGGAGCTCATTCATGCCGTGGAAAAAGTCCGCGAGGCAGGCTATCGCCGTCTTGATGCCTACGCACCCTTTCCCGTCGAAGGTCTTTCCCAAGCGCTCGGCCTAAAGCGCAACCTCGTGCCGGTCATTACTCTGCTCGGCGGCCTGGCCGGGGGCCTGGGCGGTTTTTGTTTTCAATACTGGGCGGCGGCCATCACTTATCCGATGAACATTGGCGGCCGCCCGCTTAATAGCTGGCCGGCTTTCATTCCTGTCACCTTTGAGCTGACGATTCTCGGCGCATCGCTCGCCGCTGTTTTCGGTATGCTCGCCTTGAATGGACTGCCCCACCCGCACCATCCAGTTTTCAACGTGCATCGCTTCTCGCATGCATCGTCGGACCGTTTCTTTGTTTGCATCGAGTCCCGCGACCCGAAGTTTCATGTGGCGGACACCGCGCGCTTCTTGCAGAGCCTCCATGCTCATCATGTTTCCGAGGTGTCGGATGATTAGCACCGCGCGCTGCCTCCTCGCCGCTTGTGCCGCTGTTTGCCTGGTTTTCGGCGCCGGCTGCGACTATCTCCGGCAGGACATGGCCAACCAACCGAAGAATAAGCCGCTTTCGCCTTCACCATTCTTCGCGGATGGCCGCTCGGAGCGCCCGCTCGTCGAAAATACCGTGGCGCGCGGTTCACTCGCCAACGACGAACTCTTCGTGCCCAAGGAATCGAACAATTTCCCGTTGCCTGTAAACCTCGAGCTTCTCGAGCGCGGTGCAGGGCGTTACGGGATTTTCTGCACTCCGTGCCACGGTCTGCAGGGCGACGGCAACGGCATGGTGGCCATGCGCGGCATGAAGCGTCCACCCAGCTATCATCAAGACCGTCTTCGCCAGACAACCAACGGTTATCTCTACGACGTCGTGACCAACGGTTTCGGACAGATGCTAGGTTACTCGGCGCAGATTATCCCGCGCGATCGCTGGGCCATCGTCGCGTATATCCGCGCGCTGCAGCTCAGCCGCAACGCGAACGCCGCCGATCTGCCCGCGGAACTCCGCGAGAAGCTGAATCAAAGCGGCCCAACGGGCACAAAACCGTCCGGCGCAAAACCGGGTGGCGATCAAAAGCCGGAAACCGGCAGCACGAAAGATTCGGCAGGAGGCAGCTTCTAATGGCTGCGCAGGAATTTCAGGCGCCGGAGAGCATCGGCCGCCTGCAAACACGGGCACTGTTCATCGGTGGCGTAGCCCTGCTGGTTTCTATTCTCGGCGGGGTGCTCAAACCCGGGGATTTCTATCAGTCCTACTTGATGAGTTTCCTGCTGATTCTCGGCTTGACCGTGGGCTCGCTGGGCCTCGTGATGTTGCAGCATCTGACCAGCGGCCACTGGGGCATCATCATCCGCCGTCCGCTGGAAGCGGCCACTCGCACGCTGCCGCTGATCGCCGCGTTTTTTCTTCCCATCCTGTTTTTCGGAATGAAGTACCTCTACCGCGCCTGGCTCAGTCCGGATGAATTACAGAAAGCGCCGCTGTCGCAGTTTCAGCAGACTTACCTGACCAGCGGGCGCTTCCAGTTGCGCGCGGTCATCTACTTCGTCATCTGGCTTTTGCTGATGTTCATCTTCAATAGTTTGTCGAAGCAGCAGGACGCCAACCGCGAAGACCGCGCCTTGCGCCTGCGCTTCAAAATGCTGGCCGGCCCAGGCATCATTCTTTACGTTTTTGTGATGAGCTTCGCGGCCATCGACTGGGTGATGTCGCTGTCGCCTCACTGGGCCTCCACCATTTACGGTTTCCTGTTCGTCGCGGGACAGTTGATCTCCTCGATGTCGCTCATGATCGCCGTCGTCGTGCTCCTGGCGCGCACCGGGCCTTTCGCCATCGTCTTGCAGAAGCGCCATCTTCACGATTTGGGAAAATTGCTCCTCGCTTTCGTGATGCTCTGGGCCTATTTCGATTTCTCCCAGCTGCTGATCATCTGGTCCGGGAACCAGCCGGAAGAGATCAGCTTCTATCGCACGCGGCTGTACGGCGGTTGGGGCGTCGTGGCGGTGATCGTGCTGGTGTTCCATTTCTTCGTGCCTTTTTTCCTGCTCCTTTCGCAGGATGTGAAGCGCAATGAGAGAGTGCTCCCGAAGATCGCTATGTGGCTCATCTTCATGCGTCTCGTGGATCTATTCTGGATGACGCGCCCGGAATTCACTTCTCGTGCCGTGCCTACCTGGCTGGACGTTGTTTTGCCCATCGCGCTCGGGGCGCTGTGGCTCGGCCTTTTCGCTTTCAATCTGAAGCAACAGCCGCTTCTCCCCCTCGGCGATCCGAATCTTGCGGAGGCCATCGAGCACCATGAGCACTGAGTCCCACGACACGGGCCAGGAGCCGCGCCACACGGACGTCTCGTTCGAAGAGCGCGACATCAAGGCCAGCACCATCTATGGGTACCTTTTGGCCTTGGGCGTGGCGGTCGTGGCTTCTTTGCTGGTTTGCGTTTACATCCTCCGCTTCACGACGAACTTTATGTCGTCGTTCGATACCCCTCCTCCGCCGTCCCGTGAAGCTCTTGGGAAGGATTATCGCATGCTGCCGCCGGAGCCGCGGCTGCAGGGTGTTCCTGGCCACCAATCCGATCCCCAGGCCGATCTGCGCAAGAAGAATCAGGAAGACACCGAAGCCAATGAAAAGCTGGAGTGGATCGACAAATCCGGCGGCATCGCCCAGATTCCCGTCAAGGAGGCCATGAAGATCATCGCCGAAAAAGGTTTGTCCGCCGCGCCTGTACAGGCGGAGAAGAAAAAGTGACGAGATGAAGAAAGCCCTCCATATCTTCGGGATTACCGCGCTTTTGCTGGGGGTGTGCTCTCTCGATGCGCAGACCATCCCCGGCAACGTCGGCCCGGCAGCTGCGACCATGCCCGCGGCTTTGCAAAATGTGGGATTCGAGCCCCCGCTCAACGGGCCAATGCCGCTGGACCTGGCCTTCCGCGACGAAACCGGCCGCAGCGTTCAGCTCCGCGAGTATTTCGGGCAGAAGCCGGTGGTCCTCGCTTTCGTCTATTACAACTGCCCGATGCTTTGCGACCAGGTCGAGCAGGGCGTCGTCGGCGTACTGCGCATGCTCTCCTTCAATCCCGGGCGCGACTACGAAGTTGTTTTCGTGAGTTTCGATTCGCGCGAGACGCCGGAAATGGCTGCAGAAAAGAAAAAGAAGGCGCTGGTTCATTTCCGCCGCCCGGAAACGGATTCCGGCTGGCATTTCCTTACCGGCTCAAAGGAATCCATTGAGGCCGCGGCGAAAGCCGCGAACTTTCGTTTCTCCTTCGATGCCAAGTCCAACCTATTCGCGCACGCCAGCGGCGTGCTGGTTCTTACGCCGGACGGCCACATCTCGCGCTACTTTTACGGCGTCGAGTATCCCGGCCGCGACATGCGTCTTGGACTCGTGGATGCCTCCGCGGGAAAGATCGGCACGTCCATCGATCATGTTTTGCTGTATTGCTATCACTACGACCCCAGGGCCGCCACTTACAGCGCTTCGATTCTCAAGATTGTCCGCGTGGGCGGGATCCTGACCATTCTCTCGATTGTCGGAGGAATTTTGATTTCGCGCCGCCGCGAGACTTTGGCGGCGGCCCGTAATTTGCGCCAGCCGCTTTCCAGTGGTCTGGATCGAGGAGCTCACTAAGCCGTGCAGTCGCAATTGCCAATTTATCCGGAACAAGCTTCCAACTTCGCGCCGCAGGTGGACGCGCTGATGCTCTTCATCACCGCCATCTGCGTGTTCTTTGCGGCTGCCATCACTGCGGTGATCGTCATTTTCTTCTTTAAATTCCACCGCAAACAACCGAATGACGTCGGTATTGCCTTCGACGGAGATGCGCGGCTCGAGGCCGCGTGGATTATCGTTCCACTGATTCTGGCGATGGCCATGTTCGGGTGGGGCGCGGTCGTCTATGTGGATTATCGCCACACCCCGCAGGACACCCTGGATGTTTACGTGATTGCCAAGCAGTGGATGTGGAAGGCGCAGCAGCCCAACGGAGTTAAGGAAATCAATGAATTGCACGTTCCCGTGGGCCGCAATGTCCGGCTGGTCCTCGCCAGCGAGGACGTGATCCACGACTTTTTCGTTCCCGCGTTCCGCGTGAAAATGGACGTGGTTCCGGGCCACTACAATACCATGTGGTTCCGTCCCACGAAGCCTGGACGCTACCACTTCTTTTGTTCTCAGTACTGCGGTACGAATCACGCGCTGATGGCTGGCTGGGTTACCGTCATGGAGCCATCCGACTACGCCGCGTGGCTTTCCGGATCATCCGGCGGGAACGCCAATCCTGTCGTTGCGGGCGAAAAACTCTTTGCGGAAAAGGCTTGCATCACTTGTCACGTCCCTGATGGGACGGGGCGTTCTCCGTCCCTCAACGGCGTGTATGGCGCGCAGGTTCTCCTTGCGGATGGCTCCACCGTCACCGCCGACGATGCCTATATCCGCGAATCCATTCTTCAGCCAAACGCAAAAATTGTGGCCCGGTATCTGCCGCTAATGCCCTCGTTCCAGGGGCAGCTGACCGAGGAGCAGATTCTTGCTCTCATCGCCTACATCAAGTCGCTGCAGTCGCTACCGGTTCCCGCAAAGGGCGCCGGGATTGCGCCGCCTACGGGGAATAAATAAGTTATGAACAACACGCCGCCAGCGCCAGACAACGAATTGCCGGATACACATTATTTGAACGCTACCTACGGCTCGGGCATCCGTTCGTGGCTGCTCACCACCGATCACAAACGCATCGCCTTGCTGTACCTCGCCTCGGTTACTGTTTTCTTTTTCATCGGCGGCGTCCTCGCCACCATGATTCGCATCCATCTCCTGACGCCCACCGGGGCCCTCGTCACGCCGGAAACTTACAACAAGCTCTTCACCATGCACGGCGTGGCCATGATCTTCTTTTTCCTGATCCCCTCGATTCCTGCCGTCCTTGGCAATTTCCTGATTCCCTTGATGATCGGCGCGAAGGATCTGGCCTTTCCGAAGGTCAATCTTCTCAGTTGGTACATCTACATCCTCGGTGGTTCCTTCGTTCTGTATTCGTTTGGCACCGGCGGGCTGGACACCGGCTGGACGTTTTACACCCCGCTCAGCAGCGTGTATTCCAATTCCGCCGTGACGCCGGCAGTAATCGGCATCTTCATCAACGGGTTCTCCTCCATTCTCACTGGTCTAAACTTTATCGTCACCATCCACACCATGCGCGCGCCCGGCATGACCTGGTTCCGCCTTCCTCTCTTTGCTTGGGCGCATTACGCCACGAGTCTGGTCATGATTCTGGGCACCCCCGTGATCGCCATCACGCTTTTGCTCGTCGGCCTTGAACGCATATTTCACCTGGGCTTTTTCAATCCCGCTCTCGGCGGCGACCCCATACTCTTTCAGCATCTCTTCTGGTTCTATTCGCATCCCGCCGTGTACATCATGATTCTTCCTGCGATGGGCGTGGTCAGTGAAATCATTCCGACGTTTGCGCGCAAACCCATCTTCGGATACGCCTTCATCGCCGGCTCAAGCATCGCCATCGCGGTCATCGGCTTCCTGGTTTGGGCGCACCACATGTTTGTTACCGGCGAGTCCACCTACGCCGCCCTCACTTTTTCGTTCCTCAGCTACCTGGTGGCGATTCCCTCGGCGATAAAAGTTTTTAATTGGACTTCGACACTCTACAAAGGCTCGATCTCTTGGGATCCGCCCATGATTTATGCGCTCGGCTTCATTGGCTTGTTTGTGATCGGCGGCCTCACCGGCCTCTTCCTCGCTTGCCTGGGCTTGGACATTCACATTCACGACACCTATTTCGTCGTCGCCCACTTCCACTACATCATGGTCGGCGGCGCAGTCATGGGCTACGTCGGCGGCCTGCACTTCTGGTGGCCCAAGATTACCGGCAGGCTCTACCCGGAATCTCTCTCGCGGGCTGCCGCGGTGGTTCTCTTCATCGGTTTCAACCTAACCTTCTTCCCGCAATTCATTCTGGGCTATCTCGGCATGCCGCGCCGCTATCACACCTATCCGCCGGAATTTCAGGTACTCAACGTTCTTTCCACCGCGGGCGCATCGATTCTTGCGTTGGGCTATTTGCTTCCGATGGCCTATCTCACCTGGTCCATGCGCTATGGCAAGGTTGCCGGGCAGAATCCCTGGCCGGCCACCGGGCTGGAGTGGAAGACGGATTCGCCGCCGCCCACGGAGAATTTCCATGTCACGCCGGAAGTAACCTGGGAGCCCTACGATTTCGAGAACCGCCCCGATCTTGGCTTGGCGGCAGGAGCGCGGCCGCTCGCGCCCGCTCATGGAGACGATTAGTTGATTTGTAGGGGCGGGGCTTGCCTCGCCCGCGTTGCAAGCAATTAGACGCCATCCTCGGGATGGCAAAGAGGAGCACCGAGTGCATCGCACCGGCGATCTGTACGGACATTTTCAAACCCTCGAGCAGCAGAAGGAAACCGCTGCGCTCGGCATGTGGATTTTCCTGGTGACCGAAGTCCTGTTCTTCGGCGGCCTTTTTCTGACCTACACCATAAACCGCCATACATTCAGCACCGCTTTTGGCATTGGCAGCAATACCCTTGACATCAAGTTGGGCGCCGGCAACACCGTTGTGCTGATTATGAGCAGTCTGACCATGGCCATGGCCGTCTGGTCCGCGCAAGTCGGGAAGAAGAAATTGGTCAGTATTTTCCTGATCGCCACGCTTGCTCTCGGCACCGTCTTTCTTGGCGTCAAGGCCATCGAATACAAGCAGAAATTCGACCACCATCTCGTCCCCGGCCTCAGCTTTGACATGAAGTACCATCCGACGCATCCGATGCCCGGCGATGACCTTACGGAATTGGCCCTGGAGAAGGAGGAAGTGGATAAGGCTTTCGCGCAGGACCCGGACATCAATGCGCATGGCCAGCTCTACTTCTCGCTGTACTTTGGAATGACCGGCTTGCACGCCTTGCACATGATCATTGGTGCAGGCCTGCTCATTTGGCTCATCAGGGGTTCTTTCCGCGGCCGCTTCACGCCGCAGTACAACACTCCCGTTGAAATCGTGGGTCTGTACTGGCACTTCGTCGATATTGTGTGGATCTATTTGTTCCCGTTGTTATATCTGATTGACAGGCACCGGTAGGAGAGTTTGCAGGAGTCGCGCGTGTCCAAGCACATCGTTTCGCCTCTAGTTTACATCGTCATCTTCGTGTCCTTGATGCTCGGCACTGCCATCACCATTTGGGCCGCATTCCAAAATTTTGGCAAATTCAATATTGTCATCGCTCTCGCCATCGCCACGATTAAGGCTACCCTCGTTGTTCTCTACTTCATGCACGCCCGCTACAGTCCCAAGCGTACGCAGCTCGTCATCGTCTGTTCGGTTTTTTGGCTCGCCATCATGCTCGCCCTAACCCTCGCTGACTACGACACGCGTCCGCGCGAAGGCCGTTTGGCGTCCGCCAATACCTGCTATCACGTCTGATTTTTTGGTGGTCGGTTACTGCTCCGGATAGCTAACGCTGACGGACACGCTCTTGGCGTTACGCCAGCATTCCCGGCGGCATTCCACCTTCAACAGCACGGTGACGCTGCCAGTGACGGTTCTGCCAGAGTTGTCCTCCCCCGTGAACGTGCCAGACATGCCCGTGCCGCTCCCCGCGCACCTCAATGGCAGGGCCAGCGATTCAACCGAACCATCCATGAGCAAGTAACTTAGCTCAATCATGGACCCGTTGACGCACGTTACGCCCTCCGACCATTGATCGGCAGGCTTATCGTACAGCGCCGTCACATCGATTTGCGTTCCGTGAATGGAATTGCCGCTGTCGTCCAGCGCCGCGACGTCCTGCAGCAACGAGTGATCGCTGCCGATGTCGGGGCCTGTTCCGTTCCAGTTGAGCGTGATCGTGTCGCCGGGGGCCTGCGCCTTGGCTGGGAGGAGCGCCAGAGCGATCAATGCAAGTGCCGTAACCAGGGAGAACTTTTTCATTTCTTCTCCTTTTCGGGTCGATCTAGGCGGTCGAGCTAGCCTCATGATGCCACCAAACGCGGATGGCTAGGCGTCTCTATCCATCAAAACCGTGCGCGACTCTGTGAATAAGTTCATAATGGATTCGGCACCTTGTACGGCGCATTCCTATCATTCTTGCCCTCTAAGTTCAAATCCATAACTTTGATCGGGGCACAATTTCGTAATTATTTCGGTGGTTTGGGGAGATTCGGTGACGTTCCGCAGGGATTGCCGGGTCACCATCGGCGGGAAATAAGAAAGGGGGAGTAGCGAACCGGCCCAGCCCTCAATCCCCTAAAGGGATCCTCGGTTCGCCCCCCCCACGGGTACAAGAAGTTGCAAGCCCCAGGCCAATCCTAAAGTGTTTATTTTCAATGAACTGCTGAACGAATTCCAAGTAAAAAAGCTCTACCTCCCCCGAAAATTTACCTGCCCTCTGGGGAGGCCTGGGGAGGCCAAAGGCACAGATTCAATTGATCCATTCGCAGGAGAAATCTCGCGTATCTCGTGCAGTTTGCTGGACATACCGGCCATCCGAGCGGCCTCGGCGGCCCCTCCCACGGCGTTACGCCTACCCGGTGCCACCGCCAGGACCTTCTGGTACGCCACAAGGGCCTCCTTCGGCTGGTGCATCTCCATGAGCAGGTCACCGAGCAGTTCACAGCAACAAGCCAAAGGCCCACAGCAGGTTGATTGCGTCTTTGCCTGTTTTTCCCACGTGAGGACTCCTGACGGCTTTTCGTTTACCGTCGATGGTAGTGCCCTCGGTCCAGAGGGTCAATCCGGCAGCGGTTCCTTGCATTGATTCCATCGGTTCGCCAGCATCAACGAAATGCCGCACTCCGAGCTCAAACCTTGTGGGGCAAACGTGCACGGAGTAGACTTTTCGCCTGCGTTTGCTCGGGAGGTGTGGCATGGCCCGTATCGTTCGCTGCGGCCTGATTCAGGCCCAATGTGAGTGGTCTCCGGAAAAGTTCTCGCTTGCCGAAATCAAAAAGAAAATGATCGCCAAGCACGAGCACCTGATTGCCGATGCGGCCAAGAAGAAAGTTCAGATCCTCGGACTGCAAGAGCTTTTTTACGGCCCTTACTTCTGCGCCGAACAGCAAACTCGCTGGTATGAACTGACCGAACGCGTCCCCAACGGCCCCACCGTCACCATGATGCAGAAGCTTGCCAAGAAGTACCAAATGGTGCTCGTCGTCCCGGTCTACGAAGTCGAGATGACCGGCGTCTACTTCAACACCGCCGCGGTCATCGACGCCGACGGCCGCTATCTCGGCAAATACCGCAAGCACCACATTCCCCACTGTCACCCGGGTTTTTGGGAAAAGTTTTACTTCACGCCGGGAAACGCCGGCTACCCCGTCTTCCAGACTCGTTATGCCCGCGTCGGCGTGTACATCTGTTACGACCGCCATTTCCCTGAGGGCGCGCGCATCCTCGGCCTCAACGGCGCGGAAATCGTCTACAACCCTTCGGCCACCGTCGCCGGCCTCTCCGAATATCTATGGGAGCTCGAGCAGCCCGCCCATGCCGTCGCCAACGCCTATTTCATCGCCGCCATCAACCGCGTCGGCACGGAGGCTCCCTGGAAAATTGGCGAATTCTACGGCAAGAGCTATTTCTGCGACCCGCGCGGGAAAATCGTTAAGCAGGCCAGCCGCGATAAAGATGAACTGCTCGTCGCGGAATTGAATCTCGACGAAATTCAGAAAGTCCGCGATACCTGGCAGTTTTACCGCGACCGCCGGCCGGAATCGTACGGAGAAATCACCCGCACCCGTGCGGAAAGCTCCGAGGCGGCAAATTGAATTGCGGCGCCCATCAGCGCATTCCGGTCCATGGAGGACGCGGGGTAAACCTTCACGATGAGTGAATCTAGTACGCTTCGCGCGGAAACCATCCAGAGCAGTTCGCTCTACAACAAAGACCTTGCTCCGGTCTCGAGCGACCGCCGCACCTGGCGCACCTATAACTACGCCGCTCTCTGGATTTCCATGAGCGTGAACATCCCCACTTACATGCTCGCCAGCGGAATGATCGCCGGCGGCATGAACTGGAAGCAGGCGCTCTTCACCGTTTTTCTCGGCAACGTGCTGGTGCTGATTCCCATGCTGCTGAACGCCCATGCCGGGGCGCGATACGGCATCCCGTTCCCGGTTTTTGCGCGCGCGTCCTTCGGCGTTCTCGGCGCAAACGTTCCCGCCATTCTCCGCGCCCTCGTTGCCTGCGGCTGGTTCGGCATTCAAACCTGGATCGGCGGCGAAGCCATCAACGCCATGATCGTGGCCCTCGCTCCCGGTTGGGCGAATTTTCACTCCAGCCCGGCGGTCTGCTTTTTCTTTTTCTGGCTTCTCAATGTGCTGGTGATTCTGCGCGGCATTGAAACCATTCGCTTCCTGCAGGGCATCTCCGCTCCGTTCTTGCTCCTCATCGGACTTGCTCTTCTTCTTTGGGCGCGCGGCAAAGCCGGAGGATTCGGCCCTATGCTCGCCGCGCCTTCGAAATTTCAAACCTTCGGCGAATTCTTCCGTTTCTTCATCCCTTCGCTCACCGGCGTGGTCGGCTTCTGGGCCACCGTCTCGCTGAACATTCCTGATTTCACGCGCTACGCTCGCAGCCAGCGCGATCAAATCGTCGGCCAGGCGCTTGGACTCCCCGCCACCATGACCTTCTACTCCTTTATCGGCATCGCCGTTACCTCGGCCACCTTGATTATTTTTGGCCAAGCCCTGTGGAATCCAGTCGCCGTCCTTGCGCGCCTCGGAAATCCCTGGGCGGTGGTCCTCGCCATGATTGCTTTGCTCATGGCCACCCTTAACGTCAACGTCGCGGCCAACGTCGTCTCTCCCGCCAACGATTTCTCGAATCTTTCGCCGCGCCGCATCAGTTTCCGCACCGGCGGCCTCATCACCTGCGCCATGGGCATCGTCATGCAGCCTTGGAAGCTGATGGCGGACTACGGCAGCTACATCTTCGGCTGGCTCGTCGGCTATTCCGGTTTTCTCGGCCCCATCGCCGGCGTCCTCATCTGCGATTATTTCGTCGTGCGCAAGAAACTCCTCCTCGTTGAAGATCTTTATCAGCGCCAGGGCCAGTACGAATACTCGCGCGGTTTCCATTGGACGGCCATCGGGGCCCTGGCGGCCGGTGCCGGTGTCGCTTTCGTTGGCCTGGTGGTTCCGCCGCTCCGCGTGTTGTACGACTACGCGTGGTTCGTGGGTTTTCTAGTCAGCTTTCTCGCGTATTTCTTCTTGATGAATCGCGTTGCGGTTGTCGCCCAGCCGGCGGACTGAGGAGGATCATTTTCCATGGACTTCGGCATGACCATCAAACCGGACATCGCCATCGGCCGGATTCTGAATCTTACCCGCCAGGCCGAAATCTCCGGATTCTCCTACGGCTGGATCTTCGATTCCCACGTCATCTGGAAGGAGCCGTTTCCGCTCCTGACGCTCATGGCCGCCAACACGAAAAAAATGCGGCTGGGTACCTGCGTCACAAATCCTGCGGTGCGCGATGTCACCGTTTCGGCCAGCCTCTTCGCCACCCTCAATCTGGCCTCGCAGGGGCGCATGGAACTGGGCATCGGGCGCGGCGACAGCTCCCGCCGCGTGCTGGGGAAAAAACCCACCACGCTCGAAAACCTCGAGGAGTTCGTCCGCATCTTCCGCAACTTGAACGCCGGCAAAACGGTCGACCTCGATGGCGTCCCCACAAAGTTTCCCTGGACCAATGGCGAAGTTCCCCGCGTCTGGGTCGCCGGCTATGGCCCCAAGGCCCTGCGCACCGCGGGACGCATCGGCGATGGCGTGATTCTCCAGTTTGCGGACCCGGACTTGATCGCCTGGTGCCTCGGCTTCGTGCGCGAAGGCGCAAAAGAAGCCGGCCGCGACTTCAGCAAAATCGAAGTGATGGCTGCCGCGCCCGTCTGGGCCTCCGACGACCTGAAAACCGCGCGCGAGCACGTCCGCTGGTTTCCCGCCCTCGTTTCCAATCACGTGATGGACCTCATCTCCAAATACAAGCCGGAAGAACTGCCACCCGCGCTAACTTCCTTTGTAAAGGACCGCGGCAAGTACGATTATCTCCATCACTGCGAAGTCGGCAGTGACAACGCCCAATTCGTTAGCGACGAAGTCGTCGACCGCTTCTGCATCCTCGGCCCCATCGACGAGCATCGCAAGAAGCTCGACCGCTTGCGCAAGGTCGGGGTCACCCAATTCAACATCTATCTGATGTCCGGAGACGAAGAGAAAACGCTCGATGTCTACGAGCACAAAATCCTGCCGCACCATGCAAAATAGCTGTAGCTCACCCCTTCAGGGGTGAGGCTTTTCTGGAGCCCAGCAGCCCATGCATCTGCCAAAAAACTCTCCATCCAACCGCCCAACCGGAGGCCCTAAATGACACTTACAAAAAACATAGGGGGTGGGGGGGCACCCCGTTTGGGTCCTTGCATCTGCTTGCGCGTCACCGAAAATCGGCTCCTGAGGAGTAAGAATGCGTTTTGACACTGTAATCCGCAACGGCACGGTGGTCACGGCAACCGATACATGCCTCGCCGACGTCGGCATCAACGGCGTCAAAGTCACCGCCATCGCCGCCCAGCTTCCCACGGACAATGCCACGCGCGTTATCGACGCCACCGGCTGCCTGGTGATCCCCGGCGGAATCGACGTCCACACCCATCTCGACATGCCCTTTGGCGGCACCACCAGCGCCGACGATTTCCAGACCGGCACCATCGCCGCCGCTTTCGGCGGCACCACCACGCTCATCGATTTCGCCATCCAGTACAAAGGCCAATCGCTCCGCCAGGCCTTCGACACCTGGATGAAAAAAGCGCACGACAAAGCCGTCACCGACTACGCCTTCCACTGCATCATCACCGATCTCGGCTCCGCGCAACTCGAAGAAATGGGCCAGCTCATCCGCGAAGGCGTCACTAGCTTCAAGCTCTTCATGGCCTACCCCGGCGTCTTCATGCTCGATGACGCCACGATCTTCAAAGCCATGCGCCAGGCCGCCAAACACAACGGCCTCATCTGCATGCATGCGGAAAACGGCGGCGCCATCGACGTAATCGTCCAGCAAGCCCTCGCCGAAGGAAAACGCGCCCCCAAGTATCACGCGCTCACGCGCCCCACCACCGCCGAAGCGGAAGCCACTTCCCGCGCCATCGCCCTAGCCGAAATGGCCGGCGCCCCCGTCTACATCGTTCACCTCTCCTGCAACGAAGCGCTCGAAAAAGTCCGCGAAGCGCGCGACCGTGGCCTCCCCGCCTACGCCGAGACTTGCCCGCAATATTTGTATCTTTCTCTGGAAAACATGGACGCTCCCGGATTTGAAGGCGCGAAGTACGTTTTCACTCCGCCGCTCCGCGAAAAGTGGCACCAGGAAAAACTCTGGCAGGGCCTCGCCAAGGACACTCTGCAAGTCGTCTCCACCGATCACTGCCCTTTCTGCTTCAAGGAACAAAAAGAGCTCGGCAAGGACGACTTCACCAAAATTCCCAACGGCGGCCCCGGCATCGAGCACCGCTTAAGTCTTGTGTATACCGGCGGAGTCCACGGCAAACACTTTTCCGCGAATCGTTTCGTCCAGCTCGTCGCCACTGCGCCCGCAAAACTCTTCGGCCTCTACCCGCGCAAAGGCACCATCGCCGTTGGCTCTGACGCCGACTTGGTGATTTTCGATCCCAACCACGAAGAAGTCATCAGCGCCAAAACCCACCACATGCGCGTCGACTATTCCATGTTCGAGGGCATCCGCACCAAAGGCGCGCCCAAAACCGTCTTCTCACGCGGCCGCGCCGTCATCGACGCCGGAAAGTTCGTCGGCCGCCCCGGCGCCGGCCAATTCCTCCGCCGCCAAACCTACGCCGGAATCTAGCGTCTCGCGGGCAAACCGCGCGGAATAACTTGAGCGTTGCAGCGGTAAACTCTTGATATGAACAGTAAAGTTTCCACGCACGCACTTGTGCGGACGATGTATCTGCTTTTGGGCATGCTGTTGTGGACAACTTTTCTTGTACAGCCTGCTAATTCTCAGCAACAGACTCTGCAGGACAACGCGAGTCTTACGATTCCGCGTGGAACCATATTACCTGTGCGCTTGAACTCGACCATTTCCTCCGCCAAAAGCAAACCAGGCCAAGTGATTACGGGCAGGATTATGCAAGACGTTCCGTTGCCCGGCGTGAAGATCCACGAAGGGAGCAAGGTCTTAGGTCACATCGTCGAGGTGACGCCGGCAAGCACTACCGCGCCAGCTCGCATTTCCTTCCAGTTCGACAAACTGGTCTTCTCGCGTCATGTAATCTCAATTATCACGAATCTTCGAACCATCGCGGGCTTTATGCAAATCGTCGAAGCTCAAACACCTCCAATCGGCCCCAGCGAGAGCGATGTCTGTCGCTGGTTGACGACCGTGCAAGTGGGCGGAGATGTCGTTTACGGTGAAGGCGGAGTCGTCACCGCGGGCGATAACGCCAATCAGACTGTAGCAAGGGAGGTCAATGGCGGCGTCCTGGGCCAAGTCAGGGCAAAGAAAGGGACAAAGTGCCGAGGGGCAATCGACGGCAATGATAGTCCTCAGGCGCTCTGGGTATTTTCCTCCGATGCCTGTGGGACTTACGGCCTCGAACACATTAGGATCGCGCACGCTGGGCGGACCGACCCCACTGGCGTGATCGTCTTAACTTCTGACAGCGGCAACCTCAAGATTGCGGGTGGAGCAGGCATGCTCTTGGGGGTGAACACGAGCCCCAAGCGCGTGAACTAATCCACGTTCATCAAGATCAAAGGGCCTCCGATTGAGCTCCCTTGACCCGTTTCTTTCCCTCCTGCTATTGTGAGAAGTTATCTTGGGCTCAGTGTACCTACTGAGCGCCGGGGCTCCTGTGGAGGGAGCGTTTTCGTCTCATGGGCCTGACCAAACTGGTAATCCGGGGCGCGCGCCAGCATAACCTCAAAAACATCAGCGTCGAAATCCCCCGAAACTCCCTGACGGTCATCACCGGCCTCTCCGGCTCCGGCAAATCTTCGCTTGCCTTCGATACCATCTATGCCGAAGGCCAGCGCCGCTACGTGGAGTCGCTCTCCGCCTATGCGCGCCAGTTCCTCGACCAGATGGAGCGCCCTGAAGTCGACGTGATCGAAG
>Ga0210400_10001022_pt1 | contig 28698 bp, 24 predicted proteins | sample IncBWH26MmetaG_FD_155456 | JGI IMG/M metagenome (GOLD analysis project Ga0210400, IMG submission 155456) | Forest soil microbial communities from Barre Woods Harvard Forest LTER site, Petersham, Massachusetts, United States - Inc-BW-H-26-M | ecosystem: Environmental > Terrestrial > Soil >... | reverse complement strand
TTTCGTAAATTAAGTTGATTAATTACAAGAATAATTTTTGTAGAGGTATCAAATGAAGAAGTATGATTTTTAAAAAAAGCATCCATTTGTATTCCTAATGAATCATTTCCAACGGGTTTAGGTTTAAAATCAAATCCCCATAAAAATTCCCCTACAGGTTTCTCTTTATTTAATCGTCCGTCAATTACTTTAACAATAGAAAAATTATATTTATATCCGATAAAGGCATCATCTCTCAACCCTATAGAATGCTCGAAACCAAAAACGGAAAATTGATTTATCAAAATCAAACACAAAAACAATATGTTTTTATTTTTCGGCATAAAAATTACGCGCCGAATTGTTTAAAGTGGTGGTCTAAATGTTTGTGCATTAGAAACGACCAGTCATCAGTAGAAAAATCACCGAAGAAAGGATGCTTTTTACAGGTAACAGCTGCCGGGCCGCCGTTTACAAATTTTTTAATGTTATCGGCAAGCTTTGTTTTTTCTGCTTCAAAATTTCTCGCATCGTTCACAATAAAAGTTGTTGGCAGGTCTTGCTTAAAAGGCGTTTCGCTCAAACTTCCTTTCTTTGCCATTTTACCGAACAGCTTTCCCATAAAATGTTGTTTCCTGTCGGGGCCGAAAGGTGTTTCAAGTGCTGTCGCGCAATGCGCCAACATCTGTTCTACTTTCATTTTTCCCCATTGTGCTTTGTGTGAAGAAGTAATTTTTTCGAGGCGGCTTAAAATATCGTCCGCGTTTTTTGTTTCAAATAAATTATACATGGTAAATTATTTATGGGCTAAGATATAATTTTTAGCTGAAAGAAATTACAAAACTGGTTCCGTGTTTCGTGTTTATTTCCATTTTTGCACCTAATTGCCCCACTAAAGAATTCACCAGTTGCAAACCTAAAGTAGCGGTGTTATTTACATCCACATTTGCAGGCAGGCCAAGCCCGTTATCAGAAACGGTTAAATAATATAACCTGGTTTTTTCATCCTGCGTTAAATCAATTTTTATATTGCCGCGGCGGTTATTTTCAAAAGCGTATTTAAAGGCGTTCGACATTAGCTCGTTAATGATAATTCCGCAGGGAACTGCCTTATCAAGATTAATAATTTTGTCTTTTACATCTACATGCAAAGAAACTTTTATTCTTTTTCCTAAATTGTACGTATCAGAAATAAAAGAAACCAGTTCTTCCAGGTATTCCTTAATTTTTATTTCGGAAAGATTTTTTGAGCGGTACAATAACTCATGTATAATAGCCATCGATTTTATACGGCTAATGCTTTCTGTATATTTTTCTTTAATGTGGGCATCGCTGATATTATCCGCCTGCAGGTTAAGTAAGCTTGAAATTATTTGCAGGTTATTTTTAACGCGGTGATGTATTTCTTTAATTAAAAATTCTTTTTCGGCCACCGAGGCGTTTAATTTTTCTTCTATTTTTTTGCGTTCCAGGAAAGAGGGAATCTCTACTTTGTTTTTTGTTTTTTTCGAAACTCCGTTTTTTAAATACGAATCTATTTTATGCGGCGGAGCCATAATAAAAGTGCAATGTTTATCTCCTTTAGCGCGACAAGAAATTTCTACCGCCGTTAAAGGAATTCCGAAACTTGCTTCGCACCATCCGCTGGAGTAACCCGAATTCATAATACAAACCGGGGCTTTTGATTTTTTTTTTGCACGTATCCAGCTGTCAGCCTCAAATGAATACGGATGATGGTATTTTAAAAAGAATTTTTCATCAGGTGAGGGCGAACTCTCCGGTAAAATATCTACAAATGCCCAACCCGTATAAGCAAAATGCACAGGCCCAGCAGATAATTTACTGATCGGGTCTTTGAGTTTCATTTTTTTATGAAAATTGTGCGCATCCTCCAGGCCCAATACGTGCGCCACATCAAATAAAATATTTTTACCGATGTTAAGCGCTTCTTCTTCGCCACGGTCTTTGTACAGGCGCTTAATCGTATTTAAAAATTCATGCGATAAAGCAGAGGCGCGCACCAACACATAACGCTCGTGGTTAATTTCAATACTTCCCTGTGAAGGCGAAAATTTAAGCGAACGGAAATAATTACCCACGAGTGATTCAGCCTTTGCAAAAATGGGTTTTATTTGTTTCGGCACCTTTACGGTTGGCTTATTTGTACTTACTGAGAATTTTTTCTGCAACTTTTTATTCTCTTTTTTCAAAAAAGAAACTTCGCTTTTAAGCGCTTTGATAATGTGTTTATCGCTTTTTTTCACAGAAGATGAAAGATACTATAGTTGCGATAAAATTAGGCTTTTTTCCGACCAAGGCAAAAATTCATCAAAGATTTTGAGTTATCAGTTAAAACAATATTACCTTGTATTTAGCGGCCATTTTTTCTATTTGACCCGGTTCAATTCCGTGAATATTTTCTCCGCCATGCCTGTTTTCAACCGTTAGCACATGAACGCGGTAATTAAACTCGCCTGCAAGTTTAAAATAAGGTTCCATCTCCCATTCTATAGTAAACGTATTATCAACAAATATTTTTTCGACCGATTTTTGCATGTTTGCTTTTACCCTCTCTTCACATTGTTTATAAGCCAGGTGATTTTTATCAAATTCAAATTTATAGGCCCTTGTATTTTTATCGGTAAAGAAATCGTCAATGGCACAAACGGGATATTTGCCGTTTTCGGCTAATTCGGCAGCAAGTGTGCTTTTTCCGCTACCAGGCAAACCCCTTAAAAGTATGAGTGAAGGCATGCCCAAAGTTGGGAATTTTTTCTTCAGGTATTTGTATTTAAGAGGGCATGCCCCTATCCGCTTTGTTAGAATTCCAATAATAGCCTTCTATTTTTATATTATATATTCTTCATAGTATGATATATCAGACTCCCAATATTAAACCGTTTTTAACTTGTGCCCGCTAACCTCTTAGCCTAATTTTAACTTATTGAACAAGAAAAATTTGTGATTAAATGCTCTAAAAAATATTTAATGCGGACTAAAATGGAAAAAATATCCATTGTAATGCTTTTTTGTTTGTTTCTTACTTTTCAAGGCAAGACTCAAACAAACTGGTACGGTGGCGCCTGCAACGGCACTTATTATTGTGATGTGGGTGCCATAACGCCAACTGCAGCCACCCAAACGGTGTCTAACGGAAGTTTTTGTTCTGTAATGGGCGGTGGCGGCCATACAAATACCTTCAACACGTGGAGTGCTTTATTTGTTAAAACAAGTTTTGTTGTAGGGGTTGCAGGTTCTAAATATTGTTTTTCTCTGTCAACTCAGGGAAGCGGTACTCAAAGCGGTAACGAAATTGAGATTATTGACCATGCCTGTCAAACCAGTGGAAGTGATAACCTGATATATGATTCATTTACAAACAACGGATCTGTTGGCAGTATTGCAAATAATTGTTTTACCTGGACGGCCGGTGCAGCAGATGCGGGGAAAACATACTATATACAACTTTCGGACGGTGGAAGCGGTGGAGGACAATTTTTTGGCAATATAAGCAGCGAAATAGTTTATTTTTCTTATGCAGCGGGTAATTGCGCTTGTACAGGAGGGATAATATTGCCCATAGAACTTACTTCTTTTACGGCCATTCCCAATAAAACCAGAGGGATATTAATTAATTGGGAAACCTCAACAGAAACGAATAACGACCATTTTGATATTGAAAGATCAGGAAACGGAGTTGATTTTACCGCTATTAAAACTGTTAGCGGGGCAGGAACCAGCGTTACTGAAAAGTATTATTCGGTAGTAGACAACCACCCTATACTTGGTTTGAGTTATTACCGTTTAAAACAAACTGACAGAAACGGAAAATTTGCCTATTCAAATATTACATCGGTAATTGATATCCCTGAAAAAGTTTGGATTGGCAACGTTTACCCCAATCCTACCGAAGATAAAGTAAGCTTTAATCTTTACTCTCCTGTTGCCTGCAACGGCCATGTGCAGATACTGGATATTACAGGCAGAGTTGTTATAGATGAGCAAACTTTACTGAATGAAGGAAACCAGAAAATCAACATTTCTCTTTATTCATTATCAAAAGGGGTTTATTCATTAAGAATTTCAACTGACGAACCGGGCAGTTTCAGTCAGATTACCAAAATCATAAAAAACTAAATTATGGCTTCAGTAATCGGAGTTATCTGAATTAACTTTTCTTTGTTGCTTTATCCCATTCCTCTTTAGTAAGCAGTTTTATTTCCGCTTGTTTGTTTTTTGCAATCAATGTGTTCAGTTTGGTTAATTCTGCTTTAAATAAAGCCTCTGCCTTTGAAGTGGCATCATCAATTTCTTTCTGCAATCCTTTAATCCTGTCCATTTGCGAATCGGTAGGGCGCGATAAAGAAGTGGCTACTTTCCAATAAAGCATACTCAGTTTTTCGCGGATTTTTTCTTCACCCGTAATATTCGTTCCGGCAACTGATGCCGCTAATGTTTTCAATAAATCTTCGCTCTTGGTATTCCAGGTTTTTAAAAGTTCGTTAAACTCTTTGTTATTCATTTTATCGGCGCGCTTATATGCCGTATCTCCAACCGCGCGAATTTTCTCGCTTAAAAATGCCAGATCTTCGTGCATGGAAAATATTTTCATGGTGGCTTCGCGTTGCGCTTTTTTATCGTCGAGAGGAATTTTTGCTTTAGGGTCATATTTCAAATCAATGGTTTTATCAATTGATTTTTCGTTCACCACAATTTTTAATTTATACGTTCCCTCGCCTGCATACGGGCCGATGAAGCCTGCAAAATCCGCCTTCACACCTTTTGCAACACGCGGAGGTTTCATTCGTAAATCCCAGCTTGCACGGTTAATCCCCTTACGTTTAGAAGCAGGTAAGGAAGTAATTAATTTATCCTGCGCATCATAAATTTCCAGCTTTACACTTCCTTTTGTAATGCGGTTTTTTAAATAGTATACAACGGTTAAATCCTCATCAGGATTATCTCCCGAATAACCGCCATCCGGAAAAGCACCACCATACTTATCGCTGCCGATATATGTTGTCTTTGAAGGAAGAAAGGCCATATCGTTTTCCAATAATTGCTGACTGAAACTTCTGAGAGGCGTAATATCATCTACAATAATTATTCCGCGGCCGTGCGTAGCTAAAATTAAATCGTTGGTAACCGGGTGAATGGCAATATCGCGAACTGCAACTGGAGGAACATTTGCTTTGTATTGTATCCATGTTTTGCCTGCATCAAAACTGATAAACAATCCGAACTCGGTTCCCGCAAAAAATAAATTTTCACTTTTAGGATCTTGTTTTATTTTATGAGCGTATCCTTTTATATCATTTGTTGTAATTGAAGTCCATGTTTTACCAAGGTCGGTAGTTTTATAAATATGCGGCTGCATATCTCCGGTTGCGTGGCCATCAAATGTTGCAAAAGCTGTATTTTTATCATACGGGCTCGGTTCAATACTGCTACACCAGGTTCCGGCAGGCATTCCTGTTATTGAGCCGTTTACTTTTACCCATGTTTTTCCACCATCAACAGTTACCTGCACATTTCCGTCATCCGTTCCTACCCAAATAATATTTTCATCTTTGGGGGATTCTGCAATTGTAAAAATAGTACAATGATTTTCCGCTCCTGAATTATCCACCGACAATCCGCCGGATTTTTCCTGCTCTTGCTTTTTCGGATCATTTGTAGTTAAATCTTTTGAAATTTTCTCCCATGTTTGTCCTTTGTTTTTGCTGCGGTATAAATATTGCGCACCAACATATAAGGTGTTTATGTTCGTCGGACTTGTTACAATCGGCGTGTTCCAGTTAAAACGCAATTTAGGTTCTCCCGCTAAAGGATAAGGTTTAATATCTTTTGATTCATTGGTTCTTTTATTGAAACGGATAATTTCTCCGCCCTGCGATTCGCTATAACAAATATTGCTGTCGCTCCTGTCTGGTTGCACCCAAAATCCATCACCACCTCCGCAGTTTGTCCAATCTTTATTTTCAATTCCACCCACGCTTGCAGTCGGCGCAAACCAACTCCCGTTATCCTGCAATCCGCCATACACATTGTAAGGTGTTTGCATATCGTATGTCACGTGATAAAATTGCGACACCGGTAAGTTTTTAAACATGGTCCAGCTTACGCCTTTATCTAATGATTGATAACAACCCCCGTCTGTTCCTAAAATAAGATGGCTGTTATTATTCGGATTAATCCATAACGCGTGATTATCGGAATGTACCCACCCTCCTTCAAAAGAAGCAGATTTCCACGACTCACCACCATCATCGCTGAATGCAAACTCCAAACCCGGACGATAAATACGTTTCGGATCTGTAGGATCAACAACAATTAAACTGAAATAAAAAGGCCTCCAGGTTACGTTTTGTGTGGCACTGGTTTTTTCCCAATTCTCTCCGCCATCGGTAGAAGCGTACAAAGCTGAGTTCTTTGATTCCGCAACTAAAAAAACTTTGTTGGTTTCGGTAGGACTGATTGCAACACACATCCTTCCTAATTCTCCGTCTTCAATTCCTTTCTGAATTTTTTTCCAGGTTTTTCCGGCGTCTGTACTTTTATAAAGCGCGCTTCCTTTTCCACCCGAAGCAAACGAATGCGGTGTACGGCGGTACTGCCACATAGATGCGTAAAGCACATCGCTGTTTTTTGGATCTACCGCAATGTCCGCACAACCCGTTTTCTCATCGGTATATAAAATTTTCTTCCAGCTTTTTCCTCCGTCGGTTGTTTTATATAAACCGCGTGCTTTACTGTCACTCCACAACGCACCCGGTACCGCTACATAAACTATATCTGAATTTTTCGGGTCAATAATTACTTTGCTGATATGCTCCGAAGAATCAAAGCCTAAGTGGCGCCAGTTAGAACCTCCATCGGTAGTTTTATACAAACCGGTACCGATTGCTACGCTGTTGCGCATATTACTCTCGCCTGTTCCCACCCAAACTGTTTCGGGGGTTTTTTGATCAATGGCTAACCAAACCTATAGACTGGCAATATTTATCGAACACAGGTTTAAATGTTGAGCCCGCATTGGTAGATTTCCAAACACCACCACCGCCTGTACCTATGTAAATAATACGGGTGTTATTGGCAACCGCGTCTATAGAAGAAATACGTCCGCTCATTTCGGCCGGGCCGATTTGACGTGCCGGATAACCACCCAACATGGCTGAAGTTAATTTTGTTTGCGCTTGTATTGCAAATGCGGAGATAACTAAAAATGCTAAAAATATTTTTTTCATTTGTGTTTGTGTTTTGACTAATTCGGTAAGGGATTGTTTTTTATAAGGACTTCGACAAGCTCAGCCTGGCATCATTGTTTTTTTTCTTCGGGCATTTTAAAAAGTGAATCTTCAAACTTGCCGTTATATTCCATTTTTTCAATATTCATTTGCATCGTTACTTTTCCGTCGCTGTAATTTTCGATGGTACGTGCCGATGTAATTCCGTCCTGCGTGGTATAATTGCTGAAATAAGTTTCGTTCTGGTATTCGCGGTCTTTAAATTTTATTTTGGATTCTTCTTTCCAGATTAAAAAACTTTGTGTGTCGATGTAGTAATAAGTAATGTTGCCGTTTTTTTTGGTGAGCATAATTTTAAATACTTCATCTCCTTCCAAATCTTCTTTGCCTAAAAGCTCAGCCGTGTGGCCTTTCTTTTTGTAATCAATAAGCGGGCTTTCAAGTTTATCATTTTCCTGGCTCATTTCTTTTCGTTGTTCGTCGTTCATCTTATGCGCTTTGTTATCGCCCTGCATGGGGTTTACCGACCATCCCACACTATCGGTGCTGTTATACGCTTGTATAATTTTTAACCCTTGTATTTCGGTTTCGGTACGCATAGAGCCGTCTTTTTTTATGTAAGCCGTTGTAGGAAACTCAAACATCTGCGCTTTCATTTTAATATCTGTTTTGGCCGATTGTATGGCTTTTATTTTATCGCGGCCGCCAATGGCTTTGATGTAGTTCTCGATAACTTCATCCACGGTTTGCGCTTGCGTAAAAAAGGAAGCGCACAAAAGGATAAAAAATACTTTGATTTTATTCATGAAAAAAATTTTAAGTAAATGTATAAAATAAGAAGTATCGGGGCCTTACGCATGCAAACAATTTTTGCTTTTAATGCATATATTTTTTAAAAGAGGTAGTAGCCTCTCACCCCAAAGGCGTGATTTAATGTGAATTTTGGCGCGGTTCCCAATTTTACAAACTCATAACTGGGGCTATAAAGCATTTGCATCAACCATTTATTACCAAGAGTGATATTAAGTCCCATGCCGGCAAAAGCTCCTATTCCTACTCCTGTCAAATATTTATTGCGGTACGCCGTGTAGTTTTGATAATAATATACATTGGTTAAATCCATGATTAAACCGTTTACATTAATTTGATTTTTAGTGAGCTTTGCCATGGTAACATTCGCGCCTCCTTCAATAAAAAAATTCATTTTATCATTGTCGCCCAAAATTTGTTGATAGCCTAATTGCATAAGTAAACGCTGTTCGCCACCTACTAAAGCAAAAGTTTTTATTTGTACGGGCTGCTGATTGCCGTTTACGAGTGTTTGTGTTTCGATAGTGAAATCGCCATTAACGGTAAGCTTACTTGTATTTGCGTTGAGAATTAAAGAGCTTGTTTTATTAAATGCGTAACGCAGATTAACACCCACCATAAAAGCGATGTTGTATTTTAAATTGATGGGCATATCACCCTGGCCAAAACTCCATTCATTGTGTTGTACGTTTAATACCTGTGCAATACGATCGGGTTGGCCGCTGTAATAACCGCCGTTTTGCAAAACAATTTGCCTGTACATGGCGCTGTTGTAAAAATCATTTTTGTTTCCGTTCGCATCTATGCCATAGCCGTCGTATAAAGAGCTGGTATATTTATTGGCAAAATAGGTGCCCACAAAAAACCCTGCATGAAAACCTTTTTCTTTTCGTGATTTTGGCGCCACGTCATCATCAACAGAGGTTGTGTCTTGGGAATAACTCTCTGAGCTCCACAATAAAAAAAAGAGAAGTATGTAAAGATTATTCAAATTCTATTTCTATAATTCGTTTCAGGTTTCTTTCCAATTCGGGAATATCATTTTGTATAGTGCTCCACACAACATCATAATCAATACCAAAATAATCATGAATTAAAACATCTCGCATTCCCGCCATTTCATTCCATGATACTAAGGGATATTTTGCTTTTAATTCTTGCGGGATTTTTTTTGTTGCTTCGCCGATAATTTCTAAACTTCTTACCACGGCACGGCTTAAAATCTCATCTTCTGTTACTTGTTCCTTTTTTTTACCCGATGTGTTTTGCAAAACGAAGGCACATTCATTTAAGATATGCATTAAAAAATCATGCAGCGAAGGCAACATATTCAATTTCTTGTAAAATGTATTTACCTATAAATTTATTTAACGATTGAGGCGTTACCAATTCGATGTTACGGCCCGTTAATTTTTGCAGATAAATCTTCAGGGCGTAAAAATTTTTCAAGGTTTTGTATTCCTGCAGTACTTCGACAAAAAAATCAACATCGCTTTCTGTCCTTGCCTCATCACGGGCAAAAGAGCCAAAAATCCCCAACTTAGTAACACCATAGCGTTTAATTTCAGCGCCATTCCTACAAATAAGCCCGATTAATTCACTTTTGGTATTAACTTTCTCTTGCATATTCAAAGATAAAGATATAAAAAATTTCTTTACATATTCCTCCTGTACTGCCCGCCCACTTCAAACAAAGCCTGAGTAATTTGTCCAAGAGAACAATACTTAACGGTTTCCATCAGAGAATTAAAAATATTTCCGTTTTGTATGGCTACCATTTGAATATCTTTCATCATTTGCCTGCCTTTATCGCCGCTTGATTTTTGTAAAGTTTGCACCGTGTTTATCTGGAATTCTTTTTCTTCGGTAGTGCTGCGAATTACTTCTTGCGGAATAACCGTTGGTGAACCTTTTGAACTTAAGAAAGTATTTACACCGATAATCGGGTATTCACCTGTATGCTTTTGCATTTCATAATACAAACTTTCCTCCTGTATTTTTCCACGTTGGTACATAGTTTCCATTGCACCTAAAACTCCTCCACGTTCAGAGATGCGGTCAAATTCTGTAAGCACGGCTTCTTCTACTAAATCGGTCAATTCCTCAATGATAAATGAGCCTTGTAAAGGATTTTCATTCTTAGCCAATCCCAGTTCTTTATTGATGATTAACTGAATGGCCATCGCGCGGCGCACACTTCCTTCGGTCGGAGTTGTGATTGCCTCATCGTAAGCATTTGTGTGCAACGAATTACAATTATCATAAATCGCATACAGCGCCTGGAGTGTTGTACGTATATCGTTAAAATCAATTTCCTGCGCGTGCAAACTTCTTCCGCTTGTTTGAATATGGTATTTCAACATTTGCGAACGTTCGTTTCCGCCATATTTAAATTTCATGGCCTTAGCCCAGATGCGGCGCGCCACTCTGCCGATTACACTGTACTCAGGGTCAATTCCATTGCTGAAGAAGAAAGATAAATTAGGTGCGAAATCGTTGATGTCCATCCCACGGCTTAAATAATACTCAACAAAAGTAAATCCGTTGGCAATGGTAAACGCCAGTTGAGAAATAGGATTAGCCCCCGCCTCAGCAATGTGATAACCTGAAATTGAAACCGAATAAAAATTACGAACCTTTTGGTCAATAAAATATTGCTGCACATCGCCCATTACCCGCAAAGAAAATTCGGTGCTGAAAATACAAGTGTTTTGCGCCTGGTCTTCTTTTAAAATATCCGCCTGAACAGTTCCGCGAACCTGCGATAATGTTTCTGTTTTTATTTTTTCGTAAACGTTTTTCGGCAAAACCATATCCCCGCTAACACCCAATAACATCAAACCTAACCCATCATTTCCTTCAGGAAGTTCTCCATTGTATTTCGGACGAGCAATTCCTTTTGTTTTGTAGATATCGTTTATTTTTTTGTCAATCTCTTTTTCTAAGCCGTTTTTCTTAATGTAAATTTCGCATTGCTGGTCGATGGCGGCATTCATATAAAATGCTGCGATAATTGCTGCCGGGCCGTTGATGGTCATCGACACAGAAGTTTTCGGGTCAGCTAAATTAAATCCGCTGTATAATTTTTTCGCGTCATCCAAACAACAAACACTCACACCGCTGTTTCCGATTTTTCCATAAATATCCGGACGATAATCGGGATCTTGTCCGTAAAGTGTAACACTGTCAAACGCAGTGCTTAAACGCGCCGCCGGCAACCCTTTACTTACATAATGAAAACGTTTATTTGTTCTTTCAGGCCCACCTTCTCCGGCGAACATACGAGTTGGATCTTCTCCTTCACGTTTGAACGGATAAATTCCTGCCGCGTAGGGAAATTCCCCGGGAAAATTTTCGGAAAGGTTCCATTTCAACACATCACCCCAGGAACGGAAACGCGGTACCGCAATTTTAGGAACCTGCGTATGCGACAAACTTTCGTAATGCGTTTTTATTTTTAATTCTTTATCGCGTACTTTAAAAATATAATACTCATTGGTGTATTGTTGCTTTTTTTCTTCCCAACCTGCCAATATTTTTTTATTAGGCCCTTCTAAATTTAATTCAACATTCGCGTATTCTTCTTCTAAAGATTTTATCAAGCGGTCGCGGTCAGCCATTTTACTTTCACGCAAGGTATCAGTGGTTTTGCGAATGCCGTATAATTTTTCGGCGATTTCACTTTGCTCCGCAACTTTTTTATCGTAGCCACGGTTGTTTTCCGAAATTTCGGCAAGGTAGCGCGTACGTGCAGGAGGAATAATGTAAATTTTCTCGCTCATCTCGCTGGTAATAGCGAAGTGCGATTTTAAGTCCGTTTTTGTTTTCCCGGCCAATTTATCCATCACCTCTTTGTAAAGGCGATTCATTCCGGGATCATTAAATTGCGAAGCGATAGTTCCGTAAACAGGAACTTTCTCGTCAGCAATATCAAAAAGATTGTGGTTGCGTTTGTATTGCTTTTTTACATCGCGTATTGCATCGAGCGCGCCGCGTTTATCAAATTTGTTGAGCGCGATGATATCCGCAAACTCAATCATGTCTATTTTTTCGAGTTGAGATGCGGCTCCGTATTCGGGTGTCATCACATACAAACACATATCGCTATGCTCGGTAATTTCGGTATCGCTTTGGCCAATGCCCGCGGTTTCTAAAATCACCAAATCAAAATTCGATGCTTTTAAAATATCAACGGCATCCTGCACGTGCCTGCTCAATGCTAAATTACTCTGGCGGGTAGCCATACTGCGCATAAACACACGCTCATTACGAATGGAATTCATACGAATTCTATCTCCAAGCAAAGCTCCGCCTGTTTTACGTTTACTCGGGTCAACCGAAACTATTCCGATTGTTTTATTTGGGAAATCAATTAAAAACCTACGAACCAATTCATCAACCAAACTCGATTTTCCTGCACCACCCGTACCGGTAATTCCTAACACAGGAGTTTCAGAGTCTTTAGCCTGCTCTTTTATTTTTTTTAAAAGTGCAGCACTTTCTTCGCTGTGATTTTCGGCAACAGAGATTAATCGCGCAATTGATTTATGGTCTTTCTCTTTCAGGTGTCCAACTTCGCCATTTACTTTCGCGCTCGGATCATAATCCGATTGCTTAAGCACGTCGTTAATCATTCCCTGCAATCCTAAGGAACGGCCATCGTCGGGACTATAAATTCTCGTAATTCCGTATTTATGTAACTCCTCTATTTCAGTTGGTAAAATAACTCCGCCACCGCCGCCAAAAATTTTAATATGCCCGCAACCACGTTCTTTTAGCAAATCGTGCATGTATTTAAAATACTCCACGTGCCCGCCCTGGTAAGAAGTAATGGCAATGGAATTAGCATCCTCCTGGATAGCGCAATTAACCACGTCCTGCACACTGCGGTCGTGCCCTAAATGTATAACCTCTGCCCCGCTGCTTTGCATGATGCGGCGCATGATATTGATAGCTGCATCGTGCCCGTCGAAAAGAGCTGCAGCGGTTACAATGCGTATTTTATGTTTTGATTGGTACGGTGTTTGCTCGGTCATTTGTCCGGAAAATTATCTGTTACGAAAATAGTGAAATTTGCCGCAGATTCCACGGATTTTCGCAGATGTTTTTGGACATTTCGACAATAAAAAGCTATGATTAGAGTCAAAATCTTCGTCTGCAACCAAAAAAACAATAATCTGTGCAAATCCGCGATCCCGATAGCTATCGGAACCGCATCTTCATAATAAAAACTAACTTTGCGTTCAATGTTATTAAAAACAATAGACAGGTACATACTCAAAAAATTCATAGGCACCTTTGTGTTTTCCATTGCCCTGATTACCTGTATTGTGGTGATTTTTGATATTTCGGAGAAGATTGACAATTTTATTCATGCCTCCATGCATGAAATTATTTTTGACCATTACCTGAATTTCATTCCTTTCATAACAAACAAGCTCGCTCCGCTTTTTACTTTTATTTCGGTGATCTTTTTTACTTCTAAAATGGCTACGCGATACGAAACCGTAGCTATTTTAAGCAGTGGGGTTAAGTACACCCGTTTTTTGCGCCCGTATATTATCGGTGCTTCCTTAATTGCGTTGAGCTCTTTGTATTTAAGTCATTTTGTAATTCCGCAGGCCAACCGTAAAAAACAGGCATTTGAAGATAAATACATCAATAATCATTATCAAACCGAAGAGCGTAACATACACCGTCAATTGGATAAAGAAACCAAGTTGTATATGGAGAGTTATACCAATAAGGACAAACGCGGAAACCGTTTTACCATTGAGAAAATTAAAAACTTTGAGCAAACTTATTTTTTCAGTGCCGAGTGGGTGCAATGGGACAGCATAAAACAATTATGGGTGGCACATAATTATTACGAGCGTATTATGCATACGGATAATTTGAAAAAAAACGCCGCGGAGAAATATAGAGAAGAAATAAAATTCGGTTCGGATAAAGAAATTAAAATTGATTTTAGTCCTGCTGATATGGGACGTATAGAAAGTAAAGTGGATATTATGACTTACCCGGAATTAAAAAAATTCATTGCAAAAGAGAAAGAAAAAGGCAGCAGTGGTATTGAGCGCTTTGAGGTGGAGAATTATACACGAACATCCTCGCCTTTTGCCACGTATATTTTAACTATTATTGGCGTTTGTATTTCTTCGCGCAAGGTGCGTGGAGGTATTGGCATGCATTTGGCAATAGGATTGCTATTGGCAGCTTCATACGTTTTGTTTTTACAGGTTTCTTCCATTTTTGCCGTTAACCTTGGATGGCCTCCGCTCATTGCCGTTTGGATTCCCAACGTTTTATACGGCGGGATTGCATTTTACCTGTATAAAAGCGCGCAAAAGTAGTTTATTTAATCTGCTTATCTTTGAGTAGAAATTAACCTGCTTGAAAAAACTTCTTATATATCTTCTTTTAGCGTCGCTTGTCGTTCTTCTTTACGATTGCTCTTCCGAGAAAAACACCGAAGAAAAAAAAGTAGTGGTGAAAAAAGTACAGGATGTAACCAAAATTGTTTCCGAGCAGCTTGCGGATTTATTGGACGGGGGCAAAAACAAAGAGGTTTTAGTTTTGCATACAGACACCTTACTTGCCTATTCATTTTTCAAGCCCCTTTATACAGACAAATACACGGAGTTATTTTCTTCAAGTGGAAAGCTGAATGCTCTTGGAGATTCTTTGATTGAAATTCTTAAAGGAGCGCGCTTTTACGGATTAATTCCTGACGATTATCATTTTCAGAAAATAGACAGCCTGAAAAAAATATTTTATAACGTTGCAGAAGAAAGTTATGATGCCTACGCCATTGCCAAAGCGGATATTTTGTTATGTGACGCTTATTTTAAATTCGGTGCGCATTTAAATAAAGGAAGATTTTACCCTGATAGTTTATTGTTAGAGTGGAATCCCAACAAATTAGATACTAATTGGACAAGTATTTTACAATGGGGATTAAAGACGAAAAATATCCGCAAGGCATTTGATTCCTTAGAACCAAAACACGAAGGATATGTTTTATTAAAGCAGGAATTGAAAAAATACATTATTGAAAACGAAAAAATTAACTGGGACTCGGTTTCGTTTGTCAATGTAACGGATACTGTCAAACTGTACGAAAACATAAAACAGCGGTTAATTATTACAGACGATTATGATTCTGCTGCGAAAATTTCAACCCGAAGGATTAAAGTCCCGATTACTCCCCGCATAAAAGACAGTTTGGTTTTAGCTGAAGGAATTAAATCCTTCCAAAAAAAAATGAATCTCGAACCTGATGGTAAATTAGGGAAATACACCAAACGTGCATTCTCGCAAAATAAAGAAATGACTATTCGTCAAATGGAAATGGCACTTGAGCGTTGGCGCTGGGAGCCCAAAGAATATCCGAAAAAATATTTTTGGGTAAACATTCCTTCCTGCGATTTGCATGTGTTTGAGTGGGATAAAAAACAAAAGAAAGATACTTTGGTTTTACTCTCGAACGTGGTTGTGGGCAAGCCCGAAAACCAAACTCCCGTTTTAAAATCGAAAATAAATTATTTGATTATTTACCCGTATTGGAAAGTGCCCTACAGCATAGCCTGGAAAGAAATTCTGCCCGCCGTACAACACGATACTTCTTACCTGCGCCGTAAAGGTTTTGAAGTTTTAGGCGCGCACGGAAAAGTTGTTGACGCAAGTAAAATAAAATGGAAAAAATACAATAAAGAAAATCTTCCTTACAGTTTCAGGCAGGTCATAGGGGAAGATAATAGTTTAGGAATTTTGAAATTTAATTTCAATAGCCGGTTTGGAGTATACATGCACGATACCAATAGTAAAAAATATTTTAAAACTTTTTATCGATGGCAAAGTCACGGCTGCATACGCTTGGAGCAATATTATGAGGCAGCTCGTTTTATTATTCGGGATGATACACTGAAAATACCTTACGATACGTTAGATACATGGCTGGCAACACCCAATCAGCAAAAAATTAATTTACGGAAACAAATTCCTATTTACGTTAAATACTTTTCTACAATTGCGGATAGCACAGGATTGCACCGGTATATAGATATTTACCGCAAAGATGAGCAGATGTTAAAGATGCTTTATAAATCTAAATAATCAGTAAAGTGAAAAATATCATCTTGTCATTGATTTTAATGTTTCTGTTTGTAACAACAATTATTGCACAACCGGTTAACCGCGATTCCTTGCGGAGAGTTTATACCGGGAAATCAGAAGCTGATTCGAGCCGCGTAAAAGCCATTCATGCACTTTCATGGAGTTACCGAAACAACAAGCCGGATACGGCTATTCTTTTGGCTAAAGAGGTTTTAGTTTTAGCTACGAGTATAGGAAACCTGATGTATTGCGGAAGTGCCTGGAATACTACAGGTGTTGCAGAATTAAACACCGGAAATTATGAAAAAGCGCGTGAATCATTTTTTAAATCATTACAATTTTTTGAAAAAGCCGGAATGAAAAAGGGAATCGGCAATTGTTATAAGAATATCGGCTCTACCTATTACAAACAGGCGAACTTTACCAAAGCGTTGGAGTATAATTTTAAATCCCTTAAAATAAAAGAAGAAATTGGTGATAAGCAAGGCATAGAATCCGCCAACATGAGTATCGGCCACGTTTATTTTGTTCAGAAAAAAATTCAGGATGCAATTAATTATTATACAAAAGCGCTTGATATGGCGTTAGCCATTAACGACCTGCAGGGAGCGGGAGCGAATTATGGAAATCTCGGAAACGCTTTTGGTGAATCGGGTAAGTATGATAAAGCGATTGATTTTTATTCTAAAAGCCTGAAAATACAGGAAGAACTGGGTGACAAACGATCTACCAGTGAATGTTATAGTAACCTTGGGATTATTTACAAATCTAAAAAAGATTACAAAGAAGCGCTGGTGTGTTTTCAAAAGACCATCATTCTTTGCGAAGAAACACATGATGAACACGGACTTGCCAGTTGCTATATAAATATTTCAGGCCTCTATTGGAATTTAAATGAATTTGACAAGGCAGTCCTGTACGCAAAAAAGGCGCTTGAAAAAGCGCAAATGACAGAGGATCCGGATAACGAAAGGCTTGCATACGAGGAACTTTCTATGGCAAGCGCATCTTTAGGCCGTTACAAAGAAGCTTATGATTATCATTTAAAATTCAAGGTGCTTACTGACAGTATCTTTAATCAAGAAAACAGTAAAGAACTGGGCGATTTAAAAACGCAGTTTGAGGTAGAGAAAAAAGAAAGCGAGTTAAAAATAAAGGCGGAAGCACAGGAGGTTATAAATGCCGAAGAAAAAAAGAAACAACAAATTATTATTTATGCCGTTGCGGGAGTTTTATTGTTAGTGCTGATTTTCTCTTTGTTTTTATTTAATCGCTTTCGTGTTACGCAAAAACAGAAAAAAGTTATTGAAGAACAAAAAACAGAGGTTGACAGGGCTTATGAAAAACTGCATGAAAAAAATAAAGAAGTTATTGATTCTATTAATTACGCTGGCCGTATTCAGCGGGCACTGATTACTTCTGAAAGATATATTCAGCGAAATCTCAAAAAATTACAAAAATAAACTTTGGTTTATTTTTGCCTCAGCGCCCTTATAATAATTTCACTACAAGGACACTGAACCGCAAAATCTTTATTTCTTCCCGTAATACTTTTTAAGTAGGATGTAAATAATAAACGCAATTGGTATAAGTGGCCACAGTTTGCACAAAAACAAAATAAAACCTTCTAAAAATAACCAGCCGTCCATTAACGAATCTTTTATTTTACTTAAAAGTCCGGGCTCATAAGCACGGATATTTTTTTCGTTAGCAACTAATTCATTTTTTACCGTTTCTCTTTGGTAAACCCGCAAATTGATTGTACTGTAATTCACCCGGTCAATCAGCGAAATATTATTTAGTACATTGTAATCAGCGATCTCTTCTTTGCTTGCTAACGATTCTTCTGCTTCGGTTGTTTCGCGTAATTTTTTCGCTTTGGTATCAATGGCCTTTTCCAATCTGTCGTGATGGCGTTCCGCTCTTTTCTGCGTCCATTTGTTTGCCATTAATTGCAGGCTTACGTCTTCTGCTTTTATAATGCGATAATCCATAAAAGTAATTTGCGTGGCAATTTCTTTAAGTACGCTATCCAGACTTACATTGGGTATGCGCAGGCTCATCGTATTTTCAGTTACAAAATGTGTTGTCTCTAAAGAAGAATCGGCGCTCACCAAAGTATTGTTAGTGTAACTTACGTTGGCATGAAGGTTACTTAAAGTAACAAAACCATTATGTTTGTTAATGATGTCTTCGATTACATACGTTGATTTTATTACATTTTCCACTTTGAATTTCATATCGGCGGTACGTATAAATTTTCTTGCCGAATCTTTTTTTGCTACCTGCGCCGCGGAAGATGAGATAAAATTGCTCTTGCCAACTGCACTGCTGTCTGCCATAGCAGATGCTTTATCTTTTTGTTCATAGTAGGCAGGATTACCGCCGCAAGCAACCAATAAGAGGCCCATTGCAGCAAGATGAATTGCTTTCATAATAAATTGTTTTAAAAATTGTTTAGACGTTTAATAGTGCCAAACAGGGAAGTTGGCAAAAGAGAGAGGTGCAGAGGATACCTGTTGTTTACCGGTTAAACGCGAGGCGGTCGGTGAAAATTAATTACCCTTAAACACTTTTATATTATAAACGCAGGGGGTAATTTTTTTAATTTGTTCGCTGCGTTTTAAGTTTTTAATGCTGCTGTGATTGCTGTTTGTATTTAGTTCTTTTTTCAGTTCTTCATCTTCATTGTTTTTAATAAGATGCAAAAGGTAGCCGGATTTCACAGCAAAACCGGTAGCTTCTGCGGCACGGTTCTTACTCTTAACAATTCCTATCACATTTCCGCTTTCATCAAACAAAGGCCCGCCACTGTTACCCGGGTTTACAGGTACGCTTATCTGGTACATGGTTGTATCGCCGCCACCGTTAACCGATGAAAGAGCGCCTTCGCTGTAAACAATTTCGTTGCCGGGGAAACCAAGTGTAAAAACTTTTTCGCCCAAATCAGAAGCCGCGTTTTTAAAATTATAAGGAAGCTCTGTAAATCTTGCCCCCGAATCTTTTTCAATTTTAAGAATAGCTATATCCAAACGTGCATCGGTAACAATCACCTTAGCAGCGTATGTATTTTGTTCGTTATCCAGAACAAAAACTGAATCTGCTCCTTTTATCATGTGCAGGCTCGTTACAAAATAACCTTTGTTGTTTAAGGCAAAACCCGTTCCTTCTATATTGGCATTCATCGCGCGTTTAGCGGTTGGCTTCACACTCATAATTCCGTCAATAATTCCTTCTTGTGTTGATTTTAATTCCTGTACTTCTTTAGAAAGGTTGGTAATAGAAGTATCGTGTTGCTTAATTAAAAATCCACCCGATGTAAGTGCTGCTAAAGTTATCGTAACCACAATAATCGCTACCGAAGCAGCCATGCCGATTGTTTTTCCGTGACGGTTATAAAAAGTATCGGTTTTAATTGAAACCATGTTCGGTTTACCGAATTCTTCCACGTAAACATCTTCTAATTGTTTTTTAAATTCCTGTTGCTTGCCATACTCCTGCAAAAGTTTTACAAAAGCTTTATGTTCCTCAAATTCCTTTTTAAACGCTTCGTCAGAAATCAGGCGCTCGTCAAAAAGCTTTCTGTCTTCCGTGTTCTGGCGATTCAGTAAATAATTATCAAATAAATCAATGTTCCTCATGTGGTCCTTCCTTCTTTATCTATAAAAAATATTTTCTTAAGCCTTTGCAGGCATTTGTATTTTTGGTTTTTTGCATTGTCGGCATTGGTATAACCGAATTTTTCGGCTATCTCGTCCATACTTAAATGACGGGTGTAAAAATCTTCAATCAACGTTTTGCAGGGCTCTCCCAACTGGCCCATGCTTTCTTTCATACGGCCTATGTTTTGGTCGCGCTCTTCATAGACTTCCAAATCACTGGCGATTTCAGCCACATCTTCTCCTTCATAAAAACGTTCGTCTAATTTAAAGAGCCCGCTTTTTTTGTGAAGCTGCTTAAGCCATAAACGCCTCGACACGCTGTACAAATAGGTTTGTAAAGTGCAGGTTAGTTCAAACTGCTGTTGTTGTACATGATGATAAAGAACTAAAACCGTTTCCTGAAAAACATCTTTGGCTTCCTGCTCTGTACCACTGTTGTTCAGTACCATACGGGCTATTACCGGGTAAAACTTTTTGTACACCGAGCGTATCACCGCATCATTACTAAGGCGTAAACCTTCTATGTACTCTTTATCGGTAAAAACCAGCGTAGCCATGCTGCTTTATATTTAATACGGGTATTTGCTGAAAGTAACCCTATGAGAGAGTAAATGTAAGAAAAACAGGCTAATACAGTAGTATTTGGGGTGAATTTAACCCCCGTTATAGTCATATTCCTTCTGATTATGGCTTATTTTTATACTTTTGCACCAAACCAATTAACCCCTTAAAAAATGAAAAAAGTACTTTACGTAATTCTTGCACTGGCTTGTATTTATCTTGTTCTGTGCGTAATGGGCCCTTCTGTTATAAAAGTAGAAAGGTCAGCAACAATGAACGCATCTGCGGATGCAGTTAAATCTCAGATTGTAGATTATAGCGTGTTTAAAAACTGGTCGCCATGGGCCGACAAAGACACTGCTATGAAAATTACCATTGAAGGTGAAGCAGGAAAAGTGGGGCACAAATATTCGTGGGAAGGAAATAAAAACGTTGGTAAAGGAACTATGGAACTTACAACCGTAGCAACTGATACCATTATTGAAAAACTTGTTTTTGACGGAAGAGGTGCCAGCGATGTTATTTTTGTTTTTAAACCTGAGGGGGCCGGAACAAATGTAACCTGGATTATGAATATGAACATCGGTTTCTTCGGAAGAGGAATGATGATGTTCATGAAAGGTAAAATGGACGGAATGTTGGGTGGCGATTTTGAAAAAGGTTTGGCAAAATTAAAAGCAGTTGCCGAAACTGTTCCGCCTGCTACGGGTGTTGCCAACTATGAAGTGAAAGAATCAGAATGGCCTGAAAGAACTTTTATAGGAACAAAAAGCACTAATTTAACAATGGAAACAATGCCTGCTTTCTTCGGAGAAAATTTTCATAAGATCGGTGCTGAGTTAGGAAAAAATAAAATTAAACCTGAAAGTGCCCCTTCCTGCCTGGTTTTTAAATGGGATGATGCATCTAAATCAGGCGATATGGCTGCCGTGATGGGTGTTACTAAAGGAACCAAAGCTGCGGGATGGGAAACTTATACAACTCCAGCCGGTAAAGTTTTACAGGTTGAATATTTTGGTGACTACAACAAAATAGGCGATGCACATATGGCAATTGGAAAATACCTGAAAGAGAAAAATCTTACACAAGGGCTTGTTCTTGAAGAATACATTACAGACCCGATGGCTGAAAAAGATACTGCTAAATGGCAGACTAATATTTACTATATGGTGAAGTAATTATTTCTTCTGCTAATAAAAACAAAAACCCCATTCTTGCGAATGGGGTTTTTCATTACTTGGTTTCTGCTTTTTTCTTTTTAGGAGAAGAATCCTTTTCTTCCGTTTTATTCCGGAACACCAGTTTATTATTAAACATATCTAAAACTATCGCATGCTCTTTCTGTACAGTGCCGGCCAGAATTTGCTTTGATAATTCATTCAACACTTGCTTTTGTATTACGCGTTTTACAGGGCGTGCACCAAACTGAGGGTCAAAGCCCAACTGAGCAATCCACTCAATCGCTTCATCGGTTGCATTGAGTTTTATTTCCTGGCCAAATAAACTTTTTATGATTCCGTTTATTTGTATACGTACAATCTGTTCCACGTTTTCACGAGAGAGCGGCTCAAACATAATTACCTCATCAATGCGGTTTAAAAATTCGGGGCGAATGGTTTTCTTCAATAACTCATATACTTCGTTTTTGGTTTTGGCCAAAACCTCATCTCTGTTTTTCTCTGTAATTTTTTCAAAACTCTCCTGTATAATATGCGACCCCATATTGGAAGTCATGATGATAATAGTATTCTTAAAATTCACCATACGGCCTTTGTTGTCGGTTAAACGGCCGTCGTCCAAAACCTGAAGCAAAATGTTAAATACATCGGGATGCGCTTTTTCAATTTCATCTAACAGCACCACACTGTATGGTTTTCTTCTTACAGCTTCGGTCAATTGCCCTCCCTCATCATAACCCACATATCCGGGAGGCGCTCCCACCAAACGACTCACACTATGTCTTTCCTGATATTCGCTCATATCAATACGTGTCATCGAATTTTCATTGTTGAATAAAAATTCTGCCAGCGCTTTTGCTAATTCCGTTTTACCAACACCCGTTGTTCCTAAAAATATGAACGAACCTATCGGACGTTTTGCATCCTGCAAGCCCGCACGACTACGTCTCACCGCATCCGCAATACTTTCAATCGCTTCTTCCTGTCCTACTACACGTTTATGTAGTTCTTCCTCTAATGATAAAAGTTTTTCTTTTTCACTTTGCAACATTCTGCTTACCGGCACTCCTGTCCAAACAGAAATTACTCCCGCAATATCCTCACTGTCTACTTCCTCTTTCACCAATTGGCTTCCACTTTCTTTTGCGGCGCTGAGTTTACTTTCCATCTCAGCCAGTTTTGCTTCGGCTTCTTTTATTTTTCCGTAACGGATCTCAGCAACTTTTCCATAGTCCCCGTTTTTCTCGGCGTTATTGGCCTGTAATTTATATTCTTCTATTTCCAGTTTTACTTTTTGTACACCTTCAATTGCGTCTTTTTCTCCCTGCCAGCGCGCCCGCAATTCATTGCGTTTGTCGTTTAACTCGGCAAGTTCTTTATTAAGATCGTCAACTTTTTTATCTTCACTTTCGCGCTTCATCGCCTCACGTTCAATTTCTACGTGCATAATGCGTCTCTCTACTTCATCCAATTCTATGGGCATAGAGTTTATTTGCATACGTAATTTAGAAGCAGCCTCATCAATTAAATCAATGGCTTTATCGGGAAGAAAACGATCAGAGATATAGCGTTGCGATAATTCCACCGCGGCAATAATCGCTTCGTCCTTTATGCGTACACTGTGATGTGCCTCGTATTTATCTTTAATTCCGCGCAGAATAGAAATTGCGTCTTCTGCACTTGGTTCATCCACTAACACCTTTTGAAAGCGGCGCTCAAGTGCCTTATCTTTTTCAAAATATTTTTGAAATTCGTTTAGTGTAGTTGCACCGATTGCGCGCAATTCCCCCCGGGCCAAAGCAGGTTTTAAAATATTGGCGGCATCCATCGCACCTTCTCCCCCACCTGCTCCGACAAGTGTATGAATTTCGTCAATGAATAAAATAATATCTCCGCTGGCAGAAATCACTTCTTTAATTACCGATTTTAACCGCTCTTCAAATTCGCCTTTAAATTTTGCGCCGGCAACCAACGCGCCCATGTCGAGCGAATAAATTTGTTTTGTTTTTAAATTTTCGGGTACATCGCCGTTATTTATGCGATGCGCCAACCCCTCAGCAATAGCGGTTTTACCAACGCCCGGTTCGCCCACCAAAATCGGATTGTTTTTCGTTCTGCGCGAAAGTATTTGTAACACTCTTCGTATTTCATCATCGCGCCCGATGACCGGATCCAATTTTCCTTTACGCGCCTGCTCGTTTAAGTTTATTGCGTATTTATTCAGCGCGTTATAAGTTTCTTCCTGCGATTGGCTTGTAACTTTACTTCCTTTGCGTAATTCGTTAATCGCCGATTTTAAATCTTTTTCATTTATACCAAGGTCTTTCATCATTTTAGAAACTGAATCGCCCGAGGCTAAAATCCCCAATAACAAATGCTCAATAGAAATAAATTCATCGCCAAACTCTTTTAAAAATGTATTTGCTTTTGCTACTGCTTGGTTAGCCGCGTTTGATAAATAAGGTTGCCCGCCGCTTACTTTAGGATAAGAATTTACAATACTATCTAAAGTTTTAGAAAACACCTGCGCGTTAATACCCAGTTTTTTCAGAATGAATGGAGTTACTGTCTCATCCTTGTCTGTGATTGCTTTTAAAATATGTCCGTTTTCAACGGCTTGCTGTCCGTTCATGGTGGCAAGCGTTACGGCCTGTTGAATCGCTTCCTGAGATTTTATAGTAAAATTGTTAAAGTTCATAGTAATTTATTTTGCCTTAAGACATCAATTAAAAGTCCAATGCAAATTAGCGGAAATTATGACGTAAAGCGAATGATTTTTGCGCCTTATTGACTTGATTTTTATCAGGAAAAGGACTTTTTTGCAAAATCACCCTTTAATACCTTTTTGCCTGATATTTCTTTGCATGGATGATAACATAACAATAATTGAATTATTTGGTACTTCAAAAATTACTAAATAGGGAAATTTCGGTATTAAAAAGTTAGAGTACCTTCCAATCAATCGGCTGTTTTTGCTGTGATTTAAGGTACTCGTTCGTTTTAGAAAAATGTTTGCAGTTAAAAAATCCACCGCGCGCTAAGGGAGAAGGATGCGGCGCAGTAAGAATTAAATGTTTATTGCTGTCGATGAGCGGAATTTTATTTTTAGCATAATTGCCCCAAAGTAAAAATACTAAGCCTGTTTTTTCTTCCGATAATTTTTTGATGACCGTATCCGTAAAATTTTCCCAACCTTTATTTTGGTGTGAACCCGGTTGATTTGCACGGACCGTCAAAGTGGCGTTAAGCAATAAAACTCCCTGTTTTGCCCAAGCCGTTAAATTCCCGCTTTGCGAAATCGGTACACCTAAATCCATCTGAATCTCCTTAAAGATATTAACCAATGAAGGTGGAGATTTTACTCCATCCGGTACTGAAAAGCTGAGTCCGTGTGCCTGACCCGGCCCATGGTATGGATCTTGACCAAGAATGACCACCTTTACCTCATCAAAGGGTGTTAAATTGAAGGTATTGAAAATCAGGCTTCCCGGAGGAAATACCTGGTATTGTTTGCGTTCTTCAACCAAAAAAGCTTTAAGTTTCAGGAAGTATTCCTTATTAAATTCCTCCTTCAGGGCATTCAGCCAGTTTACCTCTATTTTCGGACTATTCACCTCCATACAAAAAAATAATCTGTATTAATTTGTTATTTTGAAATATCACCCTATTTTTGCTACATAATAACCACCGATTATGAAAAAAGCCGTTATAACTTCGCTTGTATTATTTTTCGCAATTACCTTAGGTACTTCTTGCAAATCAAAACAGAGTTGCCCCGCTTACGGAAAAGCTTCTGTAATCAAGCAAGTTAAACGCGTTTAATTCCCCTACAAGTACGTAAATTTTATTACCTGCTTAATATCCGGGTGCAAGCTTTTTGCAACCGGACATGTGTAAGCTGCGTTCTCGTATATCTTCCTTTCTTTTTCGCTGAACCCTTTTGCCGGCATAAAAATTTCAACATGAATTTCGCCAATCCTTCTCGGCTCTGCATACATCACTTTTAAAACCGTTGCCTTTGCACCTTCGCCGGAGGTAATTCCGTCTTTTTTAGCCACAATTCCCATTACCGAAAGCATACAGCAGGCCAATGAGGTTGCTGCTAAATCGGTTGGAGAAAAAGCCTCGCCTTTCCCATGATTGTCTTTCGGGGCATCGGTTATAAGCTTGTTTCCGGATTGCAGATGTACCGCTTCAGTACGTAATTCCCCCAGATAAATTACTTCGGATGTGTTTGCCATTTGTCTTACTTTTTGCTTTACAAACCTACCATTTTTCACTCACAAACCCGGTTTTTTTACATCGATTTTCGTAACATTCTTTTACACAAAATTTAGCTGCGCGTACAGCTATTTTACCTACCTTTGTTAGACTGATAGCCATGCGTTTTACTTTATCTATAACACTTTTATTTTTTTCTTTTCTCTTTACGGAAAATGTTTTTTCGCAAAGTGCTTCGCAGGCTTTAGCGGCAGGCCAGGATATCAACGTACTTTTCCGTAACGAATCTACCGGAAGTATTTTTGTACACTCGCGTGGATTCGGTGCAAATTACCGCAGATTGTGGCACGTTACCGGCACACGGAAAAGGCTTTTTGAAATTGAAGGCCTTAACATGAGTCATCCTAAAGAACAAAAAGTAAAACGCGACCGCGGGAAAAGTTATTATTACGGCAAACTAAACAGCCTTGTTTTTTTACGTGCAGGTTATGGTTACCTGCAAACTTTATACAGAAGGGCAGAGCGCAAAAGTTTAGAGGTGCGTATGGTTTATACCGTTGGCCCGGTGATATGTTTTGCAAAACCTGTTTTTTTAGAAGTTCAGTATTTAGATACATTATCCGGTTCGGCCGATAATTATATTTATAAAACCGAAGCATACGATCCGGCTAAACACAATCAAAATAATATTTTAGGAAGGGCGCCTATGTTTTATGGCTTAGGTTCAACAAAAATTTATCCAGGCGCTTTTGCTAAATTGGGTTTTAGTTTTGAGTACGGGGAATTTCGCAATTCGATTAAAGCTTTAGAGGTTGGTGCCGTTTTAGATTTCTTTCCTAAAGCAGTTCCTACAATGGCAAAGTTTCCTGCAGAAAACTTTTTTGTTACCCTATATCTCGGATTCCATTTTGGAAGACGATGGTTTTAAAATATAACGGAACGCGGATGACGCAGGTAGTTAATATGATGAGCGCAGACAAAATTTTAACATCTTCTGGCAACCTACAGCAAATAATAAATCTTGTTAAATTATAAGCAATCCGCGCTATCTGCGTTCGATTTCCATTAGCAGCATGCAAAATTCAGAAGAGATTATCATTGAAAAACCCCGCAAACCCAATTGGCTGCGTGTTAAATTACCTACCGGTGAAGAGTATGTAAAGGTCCGTAACATTGTAGATAAGCATAAACTACACACCATCTGCCAAAGCGGGAATTGTCCCAATATGGGTGAATGCTGGGGAGCAGGAACTGCAACCTTTATGATCTTAGGAAACGTCTGTACACGCTCCTGCGGATTTTGCTCGGTATTTACCGGAAGGCCTTTACCTGCAGATTGGGATGAACCTATGCGCGTGGCAAAGTCTGTAAAATTAATGGGCGTTAAACATTGTGTAATTACTTCGGTTGACCGTGATGATTTAAAAGATGGCGGCTCTATAATTTGGGCGGAGACTATAAAAGCAATTCGCAAAGAAAGTCCGACAACAAAATTTGAAACATTGATTCCGGATTTTGCAGGTAATTGGGAAAACCTGCAACGTATTATTGATGTGAAGCCGGATATTGTTTCGCATAATATTGAAACCGTAAAACGATTAACCCCGCAAGTGCGCATACAGGCAAAATACGACAGAAGCCTTGAAGTTTTAAAACGCGTGAAAGAAGCCGGCATAAGAACTAAATCAGGAATTATGGTCGGGCTTGGAGAAAAAGAAGAAGAAGTGTTGCGGGCCATGGATGATTTACGCAATGTAAAATGCGATGTAATTACTATCGGGCAATATTTACAGCCTACACCAAAAAATTTACCGGTTACAGAGTTTGTGCACCCTGACCAGTTTGAACGCTATCGTTTGGCCGCTGTAGAGAAAGGGTTTTTATATGTGGAGAGCGGACCATTGGTTCGTTCTTCTTATCATGCAGAAAAACATGTTTTGTAACAAGGACGAGAGGCGAGAGGCGAAAGACGAGGGACGAAGGACGAGGGGCGGGAGAAGAAATACAATCTTCTTCTTTTTATTTGCTTTACTTTTTAATTTCCAATCTGCATTTTCACAAACCGCCTGCAATTGCGATGAAAGTAAAAATGCTTTTTCTACGTTATACATTACATCAAATCAATTAATTTTCAGAGGGAAAACCGTTTCAGTTGAAAAGGGTGAAGATTATGCAATGGCGCATTTTACAGTAACGCAACTTTTTAAAGGAAGTTGTTCAAAAGAAGTTACGGTTTACTTCGATAAAAAATCTGAATGTAATTTAAAAATGAGTGCGGGTGAAGACTGGCTGATTTACGCCAATTTAAAACAATTGCAAAAACCTTATGTGGAATATTGTTCGCGCAGCCGGAAAAATGTAATAAACACTAATAAGAATGTGGATTTGCAATACATAAAATCTGATTTAACAGTGGACGCTGAAAGCGAAAAACTACAGGAGCAATTGGGTCTACATAATTTTTCGGCACAGGCGGAAGAAGATAACCGGCACAGCAATATCATTCCCGGTTTCGGACAAAGAATTATTTTAATTCTTTTCTCTATTGCAGGATTTGTACTTATTTACGTTTTGCTGAATAAATTTTTGAAGAAATAATTAAAACCTCAGATTTTTATCGGCGCAATTTTTGTATATTATTCCGAACCTCGTGGCTGCGCAATACAGATAATTAAAACGGGTATTTCGGCTCGTGTTTAAGCCAGGCGAAATACGTTGTATATCCCAACAACATTCCAACACCGCTTCCTATTAGTGCGTAAATTCTGCGTCTCGCTCTCGATTCCCTCTCGTAACCCAAAATATAAGCATCAGAATCCAGATAATTTATATTAGAAACCGTGTTATGTTTTATTTTTACTCTGGGTAATCCAACCAGCGCTGTGTACACTACAGGCGCTATTGGCGCGAAAAAAGAGCCGGTTA
>Ga0210400_10001020_pt1 | contig 28720 bp, 19 predicted proteins | sample IncBWH26MmetaG_FD_155456 | JGI IMG/M metagenome (GOLD analysis project Ga0210400, IMG submission 155456) | Forest soil microbial communities from Barre Woods Harvard Forest LTER site, Petersham, Massachusetts, United States - Inc-BW-H-26-M | ecosystem: Environmental > Terrestrial > Soil >... | reverse complement strand
TCCTCGGTTGCTCCGTGCCAGCTGTGTGTCGTGGGGCGGGGATAGTCGGTCGGCAAGTCGAGGATGGTTGGCGCCGCGGCGAGTTTTCCTTTCCAGTAAGCAACTTGCTTGGCGAGCACTTCGCCGGTAATGTGTTCGCGCTGCCACTGCGCGTACTCCGCATACTGAACCGGGAGTTCAGGAAGTTCGGGTTCCCGTCCGCTCGTATAAGCCTCGTAACAGTGAGCTAGCTCCTTGAAAAGGATCGAGATCGACCACCCGTCCGTAATAATGTGATGCATCGACAGCACCAGGATGTATTGCTCCCGACTGAGTTGCAGCAGAGCAGTTCGCAGCAACGGTCCCCGGGTCAGGTCGAATGGTTTCTTACCCTCCTCGCTGGCAATCCGTAGCGCCTCCCGTTTACGCTCGCTCTCCGGCAGATCCCCCAGGTTCAAAATTGGCATCCGCACATCGACATCGGGCAAAACGATCTGTCTCGCCTGCCCGTCCACGCTCTCGAAAATCGTGCGTAGTGATTCATGCCGCCGGATGACCGCGCGAACCGCCGAAGTCAGGGCGTTCGTGTTCAAAGGACCGGTGATCCGGAAAGCGCGAACCAGGTTGTAAGCGGCCGTTCCCGGCTCCAGTTGATCGAGAAACCAAAGTCTATCTTGCGCGAAGGAAGCTGGCAGTCCTGCTGAACTCATCTCCGTTTGTGTTCCTTAGACGTATTTTTTCCGCTACCTGAGGGTCGGCCAGAGTCAGTAGCGGAGATGGGATGTCAATGACACGAAAAAGGTTGGGGCGATTTCATAGGTTTTACCGTAGCTGGTTATTTCGATTCCAGGCCAGGGATGAGCCGAGCCGCATGGCGGTACCGGTCGCATCGAAATCTTGCATTCACTCGAGCCCCCATTTCCCGGAAGAAATTCTTGATCCCGAAAACCAAATGAGGGGGTTGCAGCATCTTAGATTGGCGCTTCGTACCCGAATTCGATGTGCAAAACGGTTGCACCCTCGGGTTTTAGCGCTGCAGGACCGCTTAGCAGCAGGATTGCTCAGGAGTGCAGATGCCGCTCTCGCCACTAGTGTCGGTCGAGGTATCTGCGCTGAGTGTCGCCGTTCAGGATCTCCCGAGCGCTCCGGCACCACCCTTCCCGCCTGACTGCACCAGCGAACCAAATTACCGGATTAACTCCAGGAGATTCTGAATTCATGCCGTCCAGGGTCAAGACTTCCGAGGTCGCGATTGCACAGCAAAAAAGACTGCTGGTTGAATTGCTTCTGCAGTCCAGTAGGATAGAGATTCAGACAGAGATCTATCCCGCTTCTCTCGCTCAACAGAGACTATGGTTTCTCGACCAGCTGGGCCCCAAAAGTTCGGCTTACAATGTGCAATTTGGATTCTGGCTGCACGGACCGCTCGACATGTCCGCGCTCCAGTCGGGCCTGCAGGAATTGACGAATCGCCACGCCAGCCTGCGCACGATCTTCAGGCTTGAAGGCGGAGAACTGCTACAGGTTGTCCTCCCCCGTCTCTCCGTGAGTCTTCCGGTCACGGATGTCACCTCTTCCGCGGATCCCGACAGCGAGCACTATCCGCTTGCACAGGCGGAGGTGGAAAAAAACTTCAACCTTGGCAAGGGTCCACTGTTTCGCGCCCGAATCATTCGCGTCACCGGAAACGATCATGTTCTTCTCTGCACCATGCATCACATTGTCACCGATTCGTGGTCGATGCAGATCATGGCAAAGGAGTTGTCAGCTCTTTATGGTGCGTTTTCTGCTCAGCGCCCATCCCCGCTTCCCGAACTACCCATCAGCTACGGCGACTATTCGGAGTGGCAGCGTAAATGGTTTAAGACCGCTAAAGTTCAACAGCAGCTGAAGTTTTGGAAAGACGAACTTGAAGAAGCACCTGCTGTTTTGGAATTGCGGATGCAGCGGCCGCGCTCTTCCGAACAAACATTTGAAGGCGCGAGTCAGGAAACCCCGTTGAGTGACGAGATCACTTCCGGTATTAAGGCGCTGGCAATTCGCCTGCAAGCGACGCCTTTCATGTTGCTTCTAGCGGTCTTCAAGATTCTTCTGTACCGGGCCAGCGGGCAGCCGGACCTTTCAGTAGGAGTGCCGATCGCGGGTCGAAACTCGGTCGAGACTGAAGGTCTGGTCGGGTTCTTCGTAAACACGCTCGTCCTGCGCGATAATCTCTCCGGTAATCCGTCATTTCCAGACTTGGTAGAACAAGTCCGCGAAACTACCCTCCGAGCATTTACCAACGCGGACGTTCCCTTCGAGAAGGTGGTGGAGTTTCTTCAGCCTGAGCGCAACCTGAGTTACAACCCAATCTTCCAGGTGATGTTCTCAGTGATTACAGCCGCTGTGCAATCCGACGCTTTCGGCGACTTGACCGCCTATTCCTACACGGTAGCGCCAACTAAGTCGATCGTTGATCTGAGCATGACGATTATCGAAGGGAAAGGCGGCCAGTTCTGGGCTCGAATTGACCACAACACCAACCTATTCCGCTCCGAAGACGTGACCCGAATGCTCGCCGATTACTCTACACTTCTGCAAGCCGTTATCAGCAGTCCTGAAAAACGGATCATGGATCTTCCGATCACCGGTCTTTCCACCGTGGACCTTCCCATCGCGGAAGCGGCCGTGGATCGAACAGGGGAATGCTCGTTACCTGTGGCTTCGAAGACTAGCTCCAAGCGGAAAACGCTGATGCTGGCATCAACATCTCATGGGCTAAAGACCGAACGACCAGGCGAGCCGATTCAGGCGGAGGAAAAGCTGCTGGTCGGCATTTGGAGGGATCTGCTTCACCTTCCAGAAGTCGGCATCGACGACAATTTTTTCGAGATAGGCGGCCATTCTCTTCTTGCGGCTCAACTCATCGCGCAAGTCCAGAGTGCCACCGGACGCAAGATCGCAGTTTCCGCCGTCTTCCGTGCTCCGACCATCCGGGCTTTCGCCCAATTGCTCCGCGAAGACTCACTGGCGGAGCCCGATCCCATCGGCATGAAACTTCATAACGGAGTTCATAACGGAGACGGAAACGATGCCATCCCATTCTTTGCTGTCGCTGCACCTGGGGTGGACACATTTGGGTTCGCGCAACTGGCTCGTCACCTTCCGCCCGGCCAATCAACTTACAAGTTGCAAGCATCTGCCCCAGTTGTGTCGGGCCGTCCCTTCACCAGCGATGAACTGCAAGCCCTGGCCAGACAGTATGTAACCGCCATGAGATCTGCGCAGCCACACGGTCCTTACTGTCTGGGAGCTATGTGCGAGGGAGTCCTCATTGCTCAACAAATGATTGTCCAACTCGAAGCGGAAGGGGAAGAGGTAGGACTGTTCACCATTTTCGACACTTGGGTCCTGGAGAATTCCCAGATCCGCTCTCTATGGGCCATCGACTACTACATGCAACGCTTCCGACATTTTCGAGCCTTGTCCCTCGACCAAAAATTCGCGACCGTCCGCCGAGTCTTCAACCGGGTAGCGGCACCAGGCGTTACCAGTTCAGGAAGTGGCTGGAACCGCGCATATTGGCCGGACAAGGACTTTCAGCCACCCCGGTTTTGGGCTCCAGTGCTTCTATTCAAACGGCCCCGACAACCTTTTTTCTATGTTCGAGACCCGCAAATGGGCTGGGGATCCCGCTCTTTGGGAAGCGTTGAAACTTGTGAACTCAAATGCGGACACTACGAAATTCTCCGGGAACCACACGTCCGTCTCATAGGTCAAACCCTCGGGAACCGGTTGCAAGCAATAAGAAACCACCAAGCGGTGCACTCCGCGACATGGGATCTCCTAAGGGATCCACGCAGCTTGTTTAAGTCTGGACCGCGGGCGGAGACCGCCGCCTAACAAGGAGCTATGCAATCCTAATGAGTACTACTCCGGAAACCATAGCAGCATCGCAAATCACGGCGTGCTCAGCGGGGGCAATGGCACAACCGACCACATGGGAAACATCAACCGGTCTGGCGCGCACTCCCGCCCGCCCCGTCAAAGTCATTCGTCCGCCGGCCTTTTCCATAGGCACAATCTCCACCGGCCTGCGCACTCTGGTCCAATATTCCGATCTGCTCTACACGTTGAGTCTGTTTCGCCTTAGCGTGCGCTACAAACAGTCGGCTCTTGGCTGGGCATGGGCTGCCCTTCAACCCCTCGCCTTGATGGGCATCTACACAATTATCTTCACTCGAGTAACGACCATTAAGACGGGCGGAGTTCCCTACCCCGTGTTCGTCTTTTCCGCACTGTTGCCGTGGATATTCTTTTCCAGCACTATTTCTACCGCAGTGAATGGCCTGGTTCTCCATCCAAACCTCCTTACGAAGATGTATTTCCCGAGAGAAATCATCCCACTGTCGTACATGGCGGCAAGCCTGGCAGATTTTTGCATTGCCTCGACTATCCTGAGTGGGTTGATGGTCTACTACAAAGTTTCGCTGACTTGGCATTTGCTTTATGCGATACCGGTCGTCGTTATCCTGGCTGGCTTCGCCGCCGCGATCGCTCTGTTCTTCTCGGCACTGCAAGTCCGCTTTCGCGATGTTGGGCTGGCCATGCCCTTTCTGTTGCAAGTGTGGATGTTCACCGTTCCGGTCGTGTACTCTTTGCAATCCGTACCGCAGCGGTTCAGGAGCCTGTATCTGTTCGATCCCGTAGCGGGTTTGATTGAAGGCTTCCGTCTGGTCGTGATCCGTGGCATAGCGCCCGATCTTCGCACGTTGGCTCTTTCCGGAGCCGTAACCATTATGAGCCTGCCGCTGGCCTATGCCTTTTTCAAGTCTTCGGAAGCGACGATGGCGGATTTGATCTGAGTGGGTGTGATTTGAGAAGTGATCTGAGAACTGACCTGAAATGATCGACCTCACGTTTAACCAGGTATCGAAGAAGTACAACATCCGAGCCAACGGGGACTCTCCGAAACGTTGGTACGGGCGAGGCTTCCCAGGGAGAAGGAGGCCAGGGCAGATGTGGGCTCTGCGCAATGTCAGCTTTCAGGTCAACGAAGGTGAGGCGCTCGGAATTGTCGGGCACAATGGCGCGGGCAAAACTACGATCCTGAAAATTCTTTCGGGCATTACCACGCCCACTACAGGTGAGATCACGATCCGCGGGCGGCTAGTCGCTCTGGTCGAAGTGAGCTCGGGATTTCATCCTGAACTTACCGGTATTGAAAACGTCTATCTCCACGGGGCGATGCTTGGGATGCGGCGCTCGGAAATACGCCGCAAGCTCGACAGCATAATCGAGTTTTCAGGCGTTGGCAGGTACATCGAAGTCCCCGTCAAACGGTACTCATCCGGCATGTTTGTCCGCCTGGGTTTTGCCATTGCCGCCCACCTCGATCCGGATATCCTCCTCCTCGACGAAGTCCTCGCCGTCGGCGATGCGGCTTTTCAGGCGAAGTGCCTTGAACGGATTGCAGAACTACGAAAAGACGGTCGCACCATGGTCTTCATTTCTCATGATCTCGCCGCCGTTTACCGATTGTGCGATCGGGCACTGCTGCTGAGCCACGGAAGCATCCTCTCGGGCGGCCCTCCGCGGCAAGTGATCGACGAATACCAGCAGATGACGTTCGCCGACCAAGCTATGTCGGCGGACGAGGACAAGAACAACGAAACCGGAGTACCGGCCAGGTGCACCGGCATCTCGTTCTCCGCACCGGAGTCTCCCGAGGGGATTCGAACCGGCTACCCTCTTGTAGCGCGCCTTGCCTACAAAGCTTTTAAGAATATCCCCGATGCCGTCTTTAGAGTCTCGATTTATTGGCCGAGCGGATACTTGTGCGCTCAACTGACAACCGAGTTACTGAGCGGAGGCGTCCAACTTGAGCCCGGGACGGGCATCATCGAGTTTCAATGCCCCACGTTGCCGGTGGTGCCTGGGCTCTACCGTGTCGATCTGGCAATCGAAGCGAAAGGTCTGGAGATTGACGTGCGGCAGCGCTGCGCAACCCTTCGCGTAGAGCCCGGTAAAATCGCTTACGGGGATTTCCTCATCGAGAACACCTGGAAGATTACCAAAGACAATGACAAAGACACTGCCTCAACCTCAGCTCTGAGACCGAATTGACTTCACATCACCTTGCGCTCGAGTGAGCGCGTGAGAACTCGTTTCCGCGCAATCCAGCGAAACGGAACCTTCCAGAACCCAGCCCCGGAGGGGCGTCCGAGCTTAGCCCAGCGCTTCAGCGCTGGGAAAGGTGGAACCGAGGATTGAAGTCCCGGAGCGACGACCCAATTCTCACGCACACTCTCGAGACCTGCACGCCGATTCACTATTAGCTTTAGAAGTGACGCAACGTCACCCGGTTCATTGCAGAGGTCACAAGCGTCCCCGCAAAGGCGAGGTCCACATCCAGCGGGGTAAAGAAGTTCATCCCGTATCTCCAGCCAGCGGGCGCTTCCGGATGCACACCGGAAATAATTACAAATCCTTTTCCCCAGTACCCCTCAGTGATTGCCGGTGTTCCGTTGGGATACTTGCCGATGATTTGTCCCCAGCCTGAAAGCTGCGGACCATCCTGCCAGTAAATATCCAATTTAGTCCCGCCAGGAAACGAAATGGCTACAGCTTCCTTGTTAATCCCCTTGTAATGGTCGGCGTAGAACCCAAACCATACCCCTGATGTCAAGTCCAATCCGTTGTAGGGCCTCGAATATCCTCCGAAGAATGCGCCTGCGCAGATTCCGAGGTAGTTCAGGCCCTGCGCCACAGCGCCGCGGACCGTTGTCGTGGCCTTCGACGAGAGATTATTGCCTATTGTTATTGAATTCCCGCCAGGCACAATGAACAACTTGTACGCTAAAAGTTGAGATTGGCTCATTGCATCGAGCTGACTGGAATTTGCAGTGTGATAAGCGAGCCCCTTGCCGCTAACCACTGCTTCGACCGCCGCCACATCGCTTGAACTGGTGCCCGTCCCGTTGAAAATAAGGACGGGAGTTATACCTAAATTTGTACCTGCCGATTGCGCGGCGAACGAATCGGGGGCCGCAGGGCCAACGATAGCGGAAGGCGCGGCGCTGCTCGTCGCACTCACCGTCGCGGGCGCAGAACTGCTCGGAACGACGAGCCTCCAACCACGGGAGCCGGAACGATCCACGTAGCTCGATCCCAGGTAAGCGACACCCAGTGCTCCGCCATAGTAGTTGACGATACTTTCACCGGCTGCATCGTTGACAAGAATCAGGTCGGGATGACCGTCCCCATTCATGTCTTGCATCCCCACTGCAGTCCACCCGCCGAAGCTACTACTATTCAGCTCCTGAGTCGCAGTAACGGCGGTACCGCTCGGCCCTCCCAGATAAGCGACCATGACCTGGCGCGTGGAAGAATTTTGAAGGATGAGGTCGGGATGACTGTCAGCGTTAAGATCAGCCGCTCCAACCACGTTCCATCCCATCGCAGATAGCGGGCTGATGGTTTCGCTTCTAAGCAGAGTAGTTCCTTGAGGACCACCAAAGACAAACACACGAACTTGTCCCGTGTTCTCATTAGCGGCGATTACATCCAGGGCGCTCTCGCCGCTAATTTCAGCTACCGCTCGCGCCGTCCATCCCGCTCCTAGCGGGGCCAGGGAAGCCGATCCCAGAAAGGTCTCATTCCTGCCATAGACATTCACTGCCAGGGCGCCGCTCGAACTGTCGGAATAGACCAGTCTCTTCGTGCCATTGCCATCGCTTGCAGTTGCGCCGATCAACACCCATCCTGCGGCCGGGGTTGACCCAAGCTTGGTCGCACTCTGCAACCGCGCTCCATTCCACGTGCTGGAGATGGTCTGCCCCGTAGACAACTGGACGCGGTAAAGATGACTTAGGGAAGCGGGCGCGGCTCCTTGGGCTACGGCGAAAACGCCGGCCAAAGCTATGATGACGACCCATTGGAAGATACTGGCAACAGTTATAGCTATAAAGCGCAATGGAAACTCCTTAGGTATAGCTTCCAGGTCACATGGAAGGCCGCGAAAACGACGTTTGCAGTTTTGGCTGCTTTCGAACATGACCGCTCAGTTAGATTGAGTACGGTGATTTTATCCAGGCGCGCTCGCGTAAGACAAACACGTTAGTGCATGTGAAAGTAGTGGCCAAAAACCAATATGGCACCCGGTCCAAAAGGCTTGCCGGACGGCGGATTTAGGCTAAAAACCCCCTAGGAACCGGGGCGCAACCGGGATAGAATGTCGCGCAGCAGTAGGTTGGTTCTCCGTTCGCCGGAGCCGGCCCCGATAGCCTCAGCATCGATGACCATGGAGGCAAGCGATGAACTCCCACTACCGCAGGCTCCTCTTATCTCTCGTCGCTGCCATCCTCTGTTCCTGCGGTGGTAGCCAGCCCTCCCGTGGGCCCAACTTCTCGATCGCCGCCAGCCCAGCGACCCTGGCGGTCGTTCCCGGAACGAGCAGCACCGGCACCGTGACCGTCTCGCCTGGCAACGGGTTCAGCGGCGTTGTGAAGGTGACTATATCGAATGTGCCGGCGGGCGTGACGGTAGCTCCCAACCCAATTCAGTTTTCGATTTCCTCGTCCCCCGTCTCGCAGCTGATCACGGTCAGCGCAGCATTCGAGGCGCCGCTTAACAACACCACACTCGCGCTCGCCGGAAGCGGGGGAAATGTCTCCGCTTCCGCCAACCTCAATTTGCGAGTTCAGCCGTTCTCGGTCACCACTTGGCATTACGACAACGCGCGCACCGGCGTGAACCCCCACGAAACCGTCCTCAACCTTGCCAACGTGAATCCCAACGCGTTCGGGAAGCTGTTCGCCATTCCCGCAGATGGCGCAGTCGTCGGACAAGTACTCTACCTGCCCAACGTCTCCATACCGGGAAAAGGCACGCACAACGTGGTGTACGCGGCGACCATGCACGACTCCGTTTACGCCTTCGATGCCGAGACCAACACTGGCGCGAACGCGACCCCGCTCTGGCAATCCAGCCTCCTGCCCCCCGGAGCGACACCCGTTCCCGGGAACGTGCAAGGCTGTTCCGGCGTGACTGGATGGACCGAGGTCGGCGTTGTTGCGACGCCCGTAATCGACGCCGCAACCGGAACGATATATGTCGTGGCCAAGACCTACGAGAATGGAAACTCGGTGTTCCGCCTGCATGCTCTCGACGTCACAACAGGCGGCGAAAAGTTCGGCGGACCGGTGCAAATTACGGCTACCTACACCCTCAACGGCCAAACCGATACCTTCAATCCCCTCGCCGAGACGAACCGTCCCGCCTTGCTGCTGACGAATGGCCATGTTTACGTGGCATTCGGATCGAATGGGTGTAACGATTACGGCGATAAAGGATGGGTCATTTCCTACAATGCGTCATCCCTCGCCCAGGAAGGCGCCTTCACTACCGAACCCGGCAAGGCGCTGGCCTCGATCTGGATGAAAGGAGGAGGCCTCTCCGCCGACGGCGCTTCCAACATCTACGGTGAAGCGGCCGAAGGGAACTTTACTCCGGGCACAAACTTCGGCAGCAGCGTCTTCCGCCTCACGCAATCAGGGAACGCCTTGCAAGTCGCGGACTGGTTCGCGCCTTGGAACCAGGACTTTATCAACAAGAACGACCTGGATCTCAACGACGCGGTGCTGTTGCTTCCCGATCAACCCGGCCCGCATCCTCACCTGGCTCTGGCGGTGGGAAAGGAAGGCACGATCTACTTACTCGACCGCGACAACATGGGCAAGTACTGCGCGAGTTGCCCGGCGGGAGACACGCAGATTGTTCAGGAACTCCCGCAGGCGGCGAAGCACACGGGTTGTCTCGTTTACTGGAATGGCATGGTGTACTCAACCGGTACCGGATATCCCGTTATGGGATGGGCGCTGACCAATGGAATGCTGTCGAGCACGCCAGTTGTCCAAACCCCACCGCAGGCGGGCGGACATTCACCCGTAGTTACTTCTGCCGCCACGGCGAACGGGATCCTCTGGCAGATCAATGGCACAAGTCTGGCAGCTTACAATGCGGCGACCCTCGCCCAGTTGTACGCGACATCCCAGACGAATGGCCGTGACACTTTGCCGTCGCTACCGCACTTCGCCCAATTGATGGTCGTGCACGGGAGGCTGTATATCGGGACGAACGGCGGAATTATGGTTTTGGGATTGCTCTAGGTTCACCACTGGAATCCGTCGCGTGAGCAATCCAGGGATCAATACGATTGGAGCCTTACTTGAACTCTCTCCGAGAGCGCTTGAGCAAGGCCTTTCGGACGCGCCTGCCTTCAACGCCCGAGCAAATTAGGCACACCACACTTGGCCGCGATCTTGCGAAGGATCTTTCCTCCCGCTGCTGTGGCTGTCTTCACGAATCTCTCCCCTTGTTCTTCGGCGAGTCCGGATTCGGATACTGCGGTTATTGCAAGAATCTGCCCGGCATGGTCTAGCTTCACGTCCACGGCTAGCCCCGGTTTGGGAGCGACGGCAGACTTCCAATCGCCTTCCAGACAAAACCAGTACTGCCGGCCCTCGATCATCAGCAGTCCAGGGCCCGCGCGCGGATCACGCAAGATTTTGCCTCGCTTCTTCATGCCTCTTTCCCGCGAACCCGTGAAATGAATGCAGTTGTACGAATGCTCTCCAAGTGTGCTAAGCTCTTGCGCGTCAGAAGATCAAGCTGTTGCCTGCCCTCCCTGCCGCTGCCTTGTTCGTGCTCTCATTTCGCATTGCGCGAAGCGTGAGGAAAAACCGTCATGCCGCTTCAAAATTCTCTGGGCCCATCTCCGTTCCAGCAGCCCGAAACGGATCGCTCACCGAACGCGCCTAACGAAAGACAAGCTCTCGATCAACTCTTCAGCCTGGCCTATGAGGAGTTGCGGCGGCTGGCTTCGAGCGTCAAACGCGGAGATCCAAGTAACACATCGAGTCCCACAGCTTTGGTCAATGGGGCGTGGCTGAAATTGGCGAAGTCGCCCGGTGTCGCATCCTCGTCTCAACTTCACTTCAAGCGCATTGCGGCCCGCGCTATGCGGCAATTGCTGGTCGAAGCAGCCCGGCGCCGCAAATCGCATAAACGGGGCGGCGATGGTGAAGTCGTCTTCGTTTCTTTCGACGAGTTTCTCGACGGCGCAGAGACTCCTCAGGAAAACCTGCTGGCGCTCGATACCGCCTTAACCGAACTGGCTCGCCTGGAACCGCGCCAGGCGCTGATCGTGGAAAGCCGGTTTTTCGGAGGACTGGAAATCAGCGAAATTTCCAGCCTGGTTGGCGTATCGGAAGCCACGATCTTGCGCGACTGGCGAGCCGCCAAAGCCTGGCTCGGGCAAGAGCTTCGTCGGGCCCAGTGACTTTGCATTCTGCTCTAAGACGGGTAGGAACTTAGGATTCGAACTTATGGATAGTGCGATGGATAGTGCGCGCTGGCGCCGGATCCAGATTTTGTTTCATGACGCCGCCGACGTGCCCCCAGCTGAACAAAGAGCGTTCCTGAGGGAGGCATGCGGCGACGACGAAGAACTCATCCTCGATGTTCTGGCCATGCTCCACCATGACGCCAGCGGCCACTCGCTGCTTGATCGCGATATAGCCGACATCGCGCAGGAGACGCTTGCCGTGCCGGCTTCCCTCATCCTCAAAGAATTCGGTCCCTACCGGATCCTGAAGTTGCTGGGCGAAGGCGGAATGGGAGTCGTTTATCTTGCCGAGCGTAGAGACCTTGTTACTCAAGTAGCGGTCAAGGTCCTGCGTGATGCGTGGCTTTCCCCGGCGCGCCGCGAACGCTTTGCCAGCGAACAAAGAACCCTGGCGCAATTGAATCATCCATCGATCGCGCGGCTCTACGACGCCGACACCCTTGACGACGGAACTCCCTGGTTCGTAATGGAATACGTTGACGGCATTCCTCTTACTCACTACTGCCGAAAGCATCAGTGCTCGATTGAGCAGCGTCTCAAGCTATTTCGGTCAGTGTGCGAGGCGGTGCAGCACGCGCACGGTCACGCAGTTATCCACCGCGACCTTAAACCGTCTAACATCCTGGTCAAGAACGATGGCTCGCTCCGCCTGCTCGACTTCGGTATTGCCAAACAACTCGAGACCCTGGACCTGCAAGTCGACCAGACTCTGACTGGGCTCAGAATGATGACGCCGGCATATGCTTCGCCGGAGCAGATTCGTGGCGATCGAGTCGGAATCAGTACCGACGTTTATTCCCTTGGAGTCATTCTTTACGAGTTGTTAACCGGTCAGCTTCCCTTCGACTTGTCTGGCCTCACTCCGGCGGAAGCCGCCACCATCATTACCGAGCATGAACCGGGCAAGCCGTCTTCGGCCGTTAAGCGACCTACCGGCTCTCCGGCAAACCTCCATGCGCAATCCGTGAGCAAAACCGCATGGGCTGATCTCGATGTGCTCTGTCTCGCCGCTATGCGCAAGGATCCTCAGCGCCGGTACCGGTCGGTGGAAGCTTTGATTCGCGACGTCGACCATTACTTGAACGGAGAGCCCCTGGAGGCACGACCCGATGCTTGGCAATACAGGATAGACAAGTTTGTGCGGCGAAATCGACGCGCGGTTGCAGCAACCGCCGTCATCTTCGCCCTGATCGTCGGATTGGTCACTTTCTTCACCGTGCGTCTTGCTCAGGCACGCGATACCGCACTCGCTGAAGCCGCCCGAACCCAGCGCATCCAGCAATTCATGACCACCCTCTTTCAAGGGGGAGATGCGGCCGCTGGACCCTCCGATTCTTTACGGGTAATCACTATCGTTGACCGTGGCGTACGGGAAGCAAAAACCCTCAACAGTGATCCCAAGGTGCAGGCTGAGCTCTACCAGAATCTCGGAAGTATTTATCAGAAACTGGGCCGGTTCGAGCAAGCGGACTCGTTACTGCGCTCGGCCCTCGAGCAACGTAAGTCGCTGTTCGGAGCAGACAGCCCGGAAGTAGCCGAGAGCCTTACCGCGCTTGGTTTGCTGCGGTCCGACCAGGCGCATTTGGAGGAGGCCGAGCAACTCGTTCGGCAGGGTCTGGTAATGACCAAGCGGCACCTGCCGCCGCAACATCCCGCAATTGCGAAGGCCACTCTCGCCTTTGGAAAAGTGTTGGCGGAACGCGGCTCCAGCGATCAAGCAATCGATTCCCTAAATGAGGCCGTGCGGCTGCAGTCGGCCCCGGGTGTGGCAACCGCCGACCTGGCGACCAGCCTCTCCGCCCTGGCGGACGCGCATTACCGCGCCGGACATTACGATGCTTGCAAATCGTTGTACACTCGCGTCCTCGGGATGCACCGCCAGATCAATGGTGAACGCCACCCACTGGTGGCCGACGATCTCGGAAGTCTCGCCGCGGTCCAGCGGGATCTGGGGTTCTACAGTGAAGCCGAAGGGTTGGACCGTCAAGCGCTCGATATCATTCAGTCCTATTACGGCAACGACCATCCCAGGACGGCCGGTTGCCTGACCGCACTGGCCGAGTCCCTCACGTATCAAAATAAGTATGACGAGGCGGTCTCGGCTCTGGATCAAGCTCTTGCCATTCAGGAACGCGTCTATGGGCCGGCACATCCGTCCGTCGCTGAAACTCTCAACGAGCTGGGGAATGTAGCTTCGATGCGTAACCACCTCGACGAAGCGGAGGCGAGGTTTCAGCGTGCGGCTGACATCTATCGCACCGTTTATGGCGACCACCACTATCTTGTCGCGATCGCCTTATCCAACGTGGCGGGTATCCGCTTCGACAAGAAGGACTATACCCGCGCCGAGCAACTTTTTCGCGACGTAATCCGCCGCTACAAGGAGACGCTACCCGCCGACAATGTAAACCTCGCCATCGCCCATATCAAACTGGGACGAGCCCTGCTCCGCGATAATCGCTATAAAGATGCCGTACCCGAAACCATGGCCGGCTATGAGGTCCTGACCAGGCAGAATAGCCCCTCGACGAGTTTCATTCGTGCCGCGCGAAAAGACCTCGCAGCCGAATATGAAGCCATGAACCAACCGCAGGACGCCGCGCGATTTCGCGCTGAGCTGGCCAATGCCTCGGGAAATCCCGCCAACCCCGCATCTGGTAAGTAACGTGGCCCGGGCCGCTTGCTTGCTCGGTCGCCGTACTCTCGCCCCCTGACGGTTCTCTTCCCCACCGCGATTCTTTCCCCATTTTAAAAATCGGATTTAAAAATCAGATTCGGAAAAATCAATGACGGTTTCCCGTTGCGGTTTGCGCAATGCGAAGTGAGAACCAGCAGGTGCCGGGGCCGAAGCGAAGCAGCGGGGCCCTCCGCACTGCTCGACCAACCAAATCGCCCGGGAAATGGAGTACTAAAAATGAACAATCGCGCCTCCAAACGTGATCAATCGCACGTTTTCTTCGCCATTCTAGCTTTGGCCTTGATCATCATCGGACTGCCGAGCCCGCTCCGCGCCCAGACGTTTCAAACGGTTCCGGCGCTTGCCTTCACCAAAGCGTTCGCCCAAGCCGAACCGCTGCCTCAGGTTCTGACGATCGCGTATACCGATCAATCGACGGTTCGCTTCAGCACGGCCGCGACAACGAACACCGGTGGCGCATGGCTGTCAGTCTCTCCCGCCGGCAATGCCTGCTGCTACACGCCGCTCGGGGTGTCCGCAATCGTAACCGCCGGCAACCTGGCCGCTGGCACCTACACGGGGCAGATCGTGATTACCAACTACTCCAATGCCGCCATCAAAATGACCATCCCGGTCACTCTGACCGTAGCGGCATCGGGCGCGACGTTCTTCGACGACCTTCCCGGAAAGCTCAGCTTCTCCTTCAAAACGAACGGAAGCGCAACCTCGCAGTCTATTCAGATTCGAAACGCCGGAGCGGGTACGTTGAACTGGACCGTGGCCTCTAGCACCGCCGATGGCGGAAGCTGGCTCACTGCGTCGGCTTCGAGTGGCGCTGCTCCATCCACGATCACGATCGGCATCGCCAAGGCCGGCTTGCCCGGAGGCGGCGCGTCCCCTGGCACCTTCGTTGGCCAATTGCTATTTCATACCTCAGGAGACAACGTCACCATTCCGGTGGCGGTCACCGTTGGCGCCTCCGTGTTTACCCAGATCAATCCGCTCAACTTCACCATGGCATTCGGCGGAGCGAATCCTCTCGCTCAAGTCCTCAACATCGCCATGACTGACGGCGCTACGGTCCGCTACAGCGTTGCGGTAGCCACCGCCAAAGGTGCCAGTTGGTTAGCGATTTCCCCTAGCGGAACTGCCTGTTGCTACACGCCCCTGGCAAATACTGTCAGCGTGAACGCAGGTTCAATCGCAGCCGGAGCCTACACCGCTGACATCATCATCACCGAGTACGCCAATCCGGGCCGGGCGATGGTTGTCCCCGTCACGCTGACGGTCCTTTCCTCTGGCGCGTTCTTCGCCGACCTTCCTGGTCAGTTGAGCTTCTCTGTCAAAACCAACGGCACGACCGCCACGCCACAGACAATTCAAGTTGGTAATGGAGGCTCTGGCACGCTGAATTGGACTCTGGCCACCAGCACCGCCGATGGCGGTACTTGGCTCAGTGCATCTCCAACCAGCGGAACCGCTCCCTCCGCAGTTGCGGTAGCCGTCGATGTTACCCAACTGCCTGGAGGAGGCGCATTGCCCGGAGAATATATCGGTCAACTGGTCTTCCAAACCAGCGGAGACACCACCACCATCCCGGTGACGGTCACCGTAGGCACAGCTCCGTTTACCCAGTTGAACCCCATCAGCTTCACCATGCCATTCGGAGGAGCGAATCCGCTGTCCCAAGTCCTCAATGTCGCCGCCATCGATAGCTCCACGTTCCGTTTCAGCGGGTCCGTGGCGACGGCCAAAGGCGGCAGTTGGCTATCAATCTCTCCCTCGGGCACCGCCTGCTGTTACACGCCGCTAGCCATTTCTGCCAGCGTGAACGCCGGCTCGCTCGCGGCGGGAACCTACACCGCCGAAATCATTTTCACTGAATACGCCAACCCTGGGCGGTCGATGGTCGTCCCCGTCAACCTGACGATCGTAGGCAGCGGTCCGTTCTTCGACAATCTGCCCGGCGGATTGAGCTTCTCCTTCAAGACGAGCGGCACCGCCACCTCACAAATCGTGCAGGTCCTAAATGGCGGTACCGGCACTTTGAGTTGGACCGTCGCAACCAGCACTGCGGATGGCGGCGCTTGGCTGACCGCAACCCCCACCAGTGGAACCGCGCCTTCGATCGCGACTATCGGAGTCACGGCCGCAAATCTGCCTGGCGGCGGACAGATCGCCGGAACCTTCGCCGGCCAACTCGTTTTCCAGACGGCAGGGGACACCACCACTATCCCGGTCACGGTCACGGTGGGCACCGCTGTATTCACGCAAATGAATCCCATCAGCTTCACCATGCCGTTTGGCGGCGCGAATTCGCTGCCGCAGGTGCTCAACATTTCCACCACCGACGCGTCCACCTTACGTTTCACTGCGAACGCGGTAACCGCAAAGGGCGGCGCATGGCTGAGCATCTCTCCGAGTGGCACCGCCTGCTGCTACACACCTCTGGCGGTTACAGCAAGCGTCAACGCGAGCACGCTTGCGGCAGGAACCTATACCGGAGAAATCATTATCACCGAGTATTCCAATCCCGGCCGCTCGATGACCATCCCGGTAACTTTGACCATCGGCGCCTCCACGGCCGCATTTTTCGACAGCCTCCCGGGCGGGCTGACCTTCTCCGTGCAGCCCGGTAAGAAGGCGACTCCGCAGACGCTTCTCGTCGGGAACGGAGGCGCCCTCACATTAAAATTTACCGTCGCTCCGAGCACCGCTGACGGCGGCGCCTGGTTGACGGTAAGTCCTCTCCTGGGATCGGTTGCCAAAGGAGCGATTCCCAAAGCACTCACGGTATCGGTCAATGTCCTCTATTTGCCCGGAGCAGGACACATTGCTGGAACTTTCACCGGTCAACTGCTACTTGAAGCTCCTGGGAGCGTCGTCACCGTTCCAGTAACCGTCACAGTGGGCACGTCGGTCTTCGCTCAAGTGAATCCCATCAGCTTCATCATGCCGTTCGGCGGAGCCAATCCGCTGCCTCAGCTCCTGACCATACCGGCCGCCGACAACTCCACCATTCGCTTTACTGCGACTGCGGCCACAAGCAAGGGCGGAAACTGGCTCAGCCTCTCTCCGTCCGGCACTGCCTGCTGCTATACCCCGCTGCCCGTAAAGGTCAGCGTGAGCGCCAGCTCGCTTGCCGCGGGATACTACACCGGAGAAATCAGCATCATTGAGTACGCCAACCCCGGCAGATCCATGACCGTGCCCGTCAATCTGGCGGTCGTGGCTTCCAGCAAGGCGTTCTTCAACAACCTTCCCGGCCAGACCAGTTTCTCGTTCAAGCCGACCACTTCGAACCCGCCATCGCAAACCATTGTTGTCGGTAACGGCGGAGCCGGAACCCTAACCTGGGGTGTCACGACCACTACCGCCTCTTCCCCCAAGTGGCTCAAGGCACTTCCCGCAACCGGCACTAACGCCGGAACGTACACCGTATCCATCACTAACTCGAGTCTGCCCGGAAAAGGACTCATCGCCGGTACGTACATCGGACAGCAGGTACTGAAGGCGACGACTGGCAAGGTGACCATTCCCGTGGTGGTCACGGTAGGCGATCCAGTCTTCGTTCAGCTTCCCACTGTCACCTTCAACACCACGCAGGGAGTGAATCCGGCGCCGCAGGTGATATCCGTAGCCAGCACCAGCACCGCCATCCGCTACACGCCCACCGTCGCGGCGGGCAAGGGCGGCAACTGGCTGAGCATCTCTCCCTCCGGCACCGCTTGTTGTTACACGCCCACGAACGAAACCGTGAGCGTCAATGCCAGCGCGCTGGCGGTGGGAACTTACGTCGGAGAAATCAACATCATCGAATACGCGAACCCTGCGAAGTCGATGACGATCCCAGTGGTTCTCAACGTGAACTAGACAGGAATTTGCTTCCTGCCAACAGAGCTGACGGAGTCGGTCCAAACCCGACTCCGTCACCTTTTTAGGAGCCTGCCTGAAAAGCCGTTGGTCGCGCCGACCTGCTCCCCTGAATCCGCATAAAATTGAGAACGATTTGGTCGAAACGAAGGGGAAGAGTGTTTGTCGAAGGGCGCTTTTCCATATTATGAATCCGAACTCCGGTGGCCTACAATGCTGCCCACAGGTTTGCTGTAGAGTTCGCGAAATCGAGTAAACAATATTCCATGGCAACCGTGGAGACAGAGAAACAAGAAAGGGAGTTCGCCCAGGCCGGCAAAGCTGCCGGGGCTTGCGCCATGGTGCTCTTCGGAGCCGCCGGCGACCTGGCGAAACGCAAGCTGATACCCGCCCTTTTTAATCTCGTGAAAGCGAACCTGCTTCCCAGGGACTTCGCGGTCCTGGGCGTTTCCTTGGATGATTTGACTCCAGAACAGTTTCGTACCCAGGTAACAGGGTTTCTGCCCCCTGAGGATCGCGGAACCGAAGCGTGGCAGTGGTTCACGCAGCGGCTCTGCTACCAACGCGGGGAGTTTGCCGATCCCAACACCTATTCCACGCTCGCTGGCCGGCTCAGCGATTTGGATCGTGAGCGCCAGACTGCGGGCAACTACATGTTTTATCTGGCCACCTCGCCCAAGTTTTTTGGCCAGATTGTCCAGCAGTTGGGAACAGCGTGTCTGTCGCACCAGGAGCACGGGCAGTGGCGGCGGGTTGTGATCGAGAAGCCTTTCGGACACGATCTTGAGTCCGCCAGGGCTTTGAACCGCGAGATCAAAACTGTATTGGACGAAAATCAGATTTACCGAATCGATCACTATCTGGGGAAAGAAACCGTACAGAATATTATGGTGTTTCGGTTCGACAACGCCATCTTCGAGCCCATCTGGAACCGGCGTTACATCGATCACGTCCAGATCACGAATGCTGAAACCGTCGGCGTGGAACGGCGGGGCGGATACTTCGACACCGCCGGCACCTTGCGGGACATGGTTCCTAACCACATCATGCAACTCCTCAGCCTGACCGCCATGGAGTCCCCAGCATCTTTTCAGGCTGATGCGGTCCGGGATGAGCAAGCCAAGGTTCTGCATGCGATCCAGCCCCTTGATTCCGACGATGTGCTGAATCGAACCGTGCGCGGGCAATACGGAGAGGGCAAACTCGGCGGCGAGAAGGTGCCCGGTTATCGTGCCGAACCTGGAGTCTCTCCCGATTCGCGGACGGAGACCTACGTAGCCATGAAGTTGATCGTGGACAACTGGCGTTGGGCGGGAGTGCCATTCTATTTACGAACGGCAAAGCGTATGGCCGATCGCCACACAGAAATTGCCATTCAGTTCAAGCGCACCCCCTTCGAGCTGTTCGGAAACTCTGCCTTTCGCAAGCTGCACACGAATACTCTGGTTATGCAGATCCAACCCGTGGAAGGAATTTCTTTGAGCTTTGGGGCCAAGATCCCAGGCGCCGTATTGCGAGTGGGATCGGTTGACATGAGCTTTGAATATTCCAAGTATTTTGGAGCGGATGCCCACACCGGCTACGAGGTTCTGCTCTATGACTGCATGATCGGCGATGCGACACTGTTTCAGCGCGCGGACATGGTCGAAGCGGGCTGGAGCATCGTGGATCCGATACTGGACGTCTGGACGGCTTTGCCGCCGCGCAAATTTCCCAACTACGCAGCCGGCACCTGGGGGCCGAAGGATGCCGACGAGCTCCTCGAACGCGACGAACGCCAATGGAGGAAAATCGAGCCATGATACTTGCAGGAGAGATCGGCGCTACCGGTACCCGGCTCGCCGCATTCGAGAAGGAAGGCAGCCGCCTCCAGCTTGTGGTCGAAAAGACATACATGAGCCAGGAGCACAGCAGCTTGTCCGAGATCATTACCACGTTTATCCAGGCGGAAGGAATTGCGGTTCACAGCGCGTGCTTCGGCGTCGCTGGCCCGGTGAGACGCGGACGGAGCAAGATTTCCAATCTGCCGTGGGTGATTGATTCTCGCGACCTGGCGAAGCAACTTAAACTCGATTCCGTAGGCATGATTAATGATCTCGAAGCCTATGCGTACGGCATCGACGGGCTCGACTCCAAAGATTTCGTTACGCTGAATGAAGGCTCCGAGGATGCGGAAGGAAATCGAGCGGTAATTTCTGCGCGCACCGGACTGGGCATGGCCGGCCTCTACTGGGATGGTTTCCGGCATCATCCTTTCGCCTGCGAAGGCGGCCACTCTGATTTCGCACCGCGGAACGCGCTGGAAATGGAACTGTTGGGCTATCTCCAGAAAAAGTACGGCCGCATCAGTTGCGAGCGGCTTCTTTCCGGGCCGGGTATCAAGAACATCTACGACTTTCTTCGAGATGCCCACAAAGCCGAAGAGCCCCCATGGTTGAAAGATCAGATCGCGGCGGCAAAGGATGCCCCGGCTCTGATCTCGCAGCTTGGGCAGGAAGGCAAGGCCGCCATCTGCGATCAGACTCTATCGATCTTCGTGAGCATTTACGGAGCTGAAACTGGGAACTGCGCTTTAAACTTCTTATCGACCGGAGGCATTTTCATCGGAGGCAGCGTAGCCGCCAAGAATGTCTCCAGGATGAAAGACCCGATCTTTATGGAATCGTTCCTGGACAAAGGCCGGATGGAGTCGCTGCTCAAGGAAATCCCAGTCACCATCGTGCTGAACGACGATTCGGGCATCATCGGAGCGGCGCGCTACACGCTCATAGAGAAAGCGTTTCGGACCGCGAAGCGCGCATGAAGAGTAGTGGGCTGTTTTGAATTGTCAGATAACCGTTGGGGTCGGAATTGAACAGCCCACTTCCGGGCAAAACTATGGGTTGCCGATTCCGCCACGCAGCACTAGAATGTGTCCCGCTAAATCAATCCATCGGTTAAATCTCAATCAGGAGGGGACATGAAGGCGAAAACGATTACATTGACTCTGGCGCTGTGCTTTATTGCGGTTGCTGTGTGCTTCGCCAGCGACGTACTCATCGGCACTTGGAAGCTGAACGAAGCCAAGTCGAAGTTCGCCCCTGGGAGCTCGAAGAACATCACAGTGGTGTACGAGGTGGTGGGTGACAACGTGAAAGTTACGGTAGATGGCACCGACGGTGCCGGCAAGCCCACCCACAACGAGTGGACGGGCAAATACGACGGCAAAGACTACCCGGTAACCGGCGATCCGAGTTCAGACGCGCGTTCGCTCAAGAAGGTCGATGATCACACGTTGGAGTTAACCGTTAAGAAAGACGGCAAGGTTACCATCAACGGTCAAATTGTCGTATCGGCTGATGGCAAGGTCCGCACGGTGACTACAAGCTCAACCGATTCGACGGGCAAAAAGGCCAAGAACACCGCCGTGTACGACAAGCAGTAGCAATGTCTGTCCGCGGGAATGACAGCGCGAGTGATGCCAACGATCCCACCCTTTCTTGTTTCATTCTTTAAAGGGTGGGATTCCGCACTCGCATCGCGTCTTAAGCCCGAACCATGCTCTTCAAGGCAGGGTGGTTGTGGATAATCAACATCGACCCCTTCAATTCCGCCATATCGCTGCGCCGGAATTGGGAGAGTAGGCGGGTGATGGTTTCGCGGCTGGTTCCAACCAATTGAGAGATTTCTTCATGAGTCATCGCCAGCCGGACGCGCACCGTTCCGTTGCTGACCTCGCCATCGGCGGCGGTTTCCAGCAAAAATCTGGCAAACCTCTCTGACACCGAGTGTGACAACCCGATGGTGCGCGCCACACCATACGCATCAGAACAGTCTCGAGCCAGATGCTGCGTAGCATGCAGCGCGGCGTCAGCGTGGTCTTTGAGAAAGCGCAGGATGTCTTCCCGCCCGACGAAATTAAGCTGACAGGGCTGCATGGTTTCGACCGTCAACTCGTACCGTCCGCCGGTAACAACCGCGTGCAATCCCAGAATTTCGCCGGGCTCCGCGAGCCGGACAATCAAAGTCTTCCCATCGCGCGAGGTGGTCGACAGCTTCGCGCGTCCCTGGCAGAGAATAAAAATTCCGCACGGACTTTGCCCTTCGGCAAGAACCACCGCGTGTTCAGGAAAAACCGCGGCATGTTTTATCTTGTTGAATGCTTCAATCGACTCCTGGGAGAGGTCGCAAAAGAAATTTCTGGAGCGCAGATGGCAATTCAGACAGCTTTCGACGCAGTTCAAGCCGGACACACTCATTGGCGCTCCTCCATCTTCCACAGAAACACGCGTGCGCCAGACTGGGATTGGCGTTGGCGAGCAATGTTGGCCAGTAAGCAAAGGATTGAAAAGCAACAAGTACTCGATTTCTCGCAGCCGACCAGACCGCCCCTTGCGGAAGGTGATGACGGAGTGTCTGCACGCCGGCCGCCCTTCCATCTTGGGTCCGAAACTCAATGCTTGCAGCAAACATCCTGCCCGCCTCGGCCAACACTAGCCGCAGGGTTGGCAACCCTGCCGTCATTTGGGCAAACCGGGCCTATACGCACTTATGACCTTGAGTTCAATACCATACACAAATTCCTGTATTCCCTTCTCCGTCGCCTCGTAAGAAGATCTTTTGGCGAGGGAGAACCGCATTCGTGTATAACGTCGATCTGGTGCGCCAGCTCTGTCGGGACATAGTCAACGAGAAAGACCCCCAGAGGGAAGGCGATCTCGTTTCCGTTCTCCAGGCGGTTATAAGAGAAGATCAAGAGGAAATTCGGGTCAGGATGGCGTTTCTGGCGAAGAAATACGCGAATGCCGTCAGTGGTTCGAAGGCCGCGGACTGATTCCTTGGCTTGCCAAGCCCTACCTAATATCTGTAATCCATTGATTCAACATAACTTATAGTCCAATCCCGCCAGGGCTTGACAATCACCTGCTCAGATTCCTATAATTAGCACTCGTAACATTCAAGTGCTAATAATCGTTGACTTTCGGGCAATGACTCTCACGCAAAGTCTCTTAGGCAATTCCAAGTTCGCTTAAACCTAGCTTAACCAACTCTTGAAAGGAGTACGCAACTATGGCAACTAAATTTACCCCGCTGCATGACCGCATCCTGGTCCGTCGCGTGGAAGAAGCCGACACCACCCGCGGCGGGATTATTATTCCCGACTCCGCGAAAGACAAACCGATGGAGGGAGAAGTAATCTCCGCCGGAAAAGGCAAGATCAGCGAAGAAGGCAAGGTTCGTCCGCTCGATGTGAAAGAAGGCGACCGCATTCTGTTCGGCAAATATTCCGGCACCGAAATCAAAATCGATGGTGAGGACTTCATCATCATGCGCGAGGAAGAAGTACTCGGCGTGCTGAGCGGCGCCACCACTTCGGCGAAGAAAGAACACGCGGGATCGCGCCGGTAAGCAAACCGTAGAGACGGGGCTTGCCCCGTCTCAAGACGCGGCAAGCCGCGTCTCTACCACAGAGAATTTCCAGCAGGCCCAGCCTGCATACATCTTAAGGAGCAAACAGATATGGCAAAGCAAATTGTTCATGGAGAAGAGTCGCGGCAGGCCATTCTCCGCGGCGTCAACCTGCTGGCTGACGCTGTGAAGGTCACACTTGGCCCCAAGGGCCGCAACGTTGTCATCGAAAAGAAATTCGGTTCGCCGACCATCACTAAGGACGGCGTCACCGTAGCGAAAGAAATTGAACTGCCCAACGGCATCGAGAACATGGGCGCCCAGATGGTCCGCGAAGTTGCTTCGAAGACCTCCGACGTCGCCGGCGATGGCACCACCACCGCTACTGTTCTCGCCCAGGCAATTTTTCGCGAGGGCGTAAAGACCGTGGCTGCTGGCGCCAATCCGATGGCCATGAAGCGCGGTATCGAGAAGGCAGTTCAGCTCATCACCGGCAAATTCGACAAAGAAGGCAATCGCGAAAAGGGCGAGCTGGACAAGTTCTCCAAGCCCGTCACCGGCGAAATGATTGCCCAGGTGGGCACCATCTCGGCGAACAACGACGAGACCATCGGTAAGATCATTGCCGAAGCGATGAAGAAAGTCGGCAAGGATGGCGTGATCACCGTGGAAGAGTCGAAGACCCTGGAAACGCAGCTCGACGTGGTCGAAGGCATGCAGTTCGATCGCGGTTATCTGTCTCCGTACTTCGTTACCGATCCGGAGCGGATGGAGTCGGTGCAGGAGAACGCGTACATCCTGATCCACGAAAAGAAAATCAGCTCGATGAAGGACCTGCTGCCCTTGCTGGAGCAGATCGCCAAGGGCGGCAAGCCGCTCCTGATCATCGCAGAGGATGTGGAAGGCGAAGCCCTGGCGACTCTGGTAGTCAACAAACTTCGTGGCACGCTGCAGGTCGCAGCCGTCAAGGCTCCGGGTTTTGGCGATCGTCGCAAGGCAATGCTGCAGGACATCGCAACTCTGACCGGCGGCAAGGCAATCACGGAAGATCTGGGCATCAAGCTGGAGAACGTGCAGCTGGCTGATCTCGGACAGGCCAAGAAGATCACCATCGACAAAGACAACACGACCATCGTTGAAGGCAAAGGCAAGCCGGGTGATGTGCAAGGCCGCGTGAAAGAGATTCGCAGCCAGATTGAAAAGACCACCAGCGACTACGACCGCGAGAAGTTACAGGAGCGGTTGGCGAAACTGGTCGGTGGCGTAGCGGTGATCAAAGTAGGCGCCGCGACCGAAACCGAAATGAAAGAGAAGAAGGCTCGTGTGGAAGATGCAATGCACGCGACGCGTGCGGCGGTCGAGGAAGGTATTGTCCCCGGCGGCGGCGTGGCTCTCGCCCGTTGCGTTGGAGCTCTCGAGCGGCTGAAGCTGGAAGGTGACGAGCAGATCGGTGTAAACATCGTGAAGCGCGCCATCACCGAGCCGTTGCGCCAGATCGCCGAAAATGCCGGCGAAGAAGGTGCAATTGTGATCGGGAAAGTCCATGACTCGAAAGACAATAACTACGGCTACAACGCACTGACCGGCGAGTACGAAGACCTGGTCAAGGCGGGTGTGCTCGATCCGACAAAAGTGGTGCGCACAGCGCTTACCAATGCCGGCTCGATCGCGGCGCTGATGTTGACGACCGAAGCGCTGGTGGCGGAGATCCCGGAAGAGAAGAAGGGCGCTCCATCCCCCGGCGGCCACGGCGGCGGCGGCATGGACGGAATGTACTAAACGGAATGTACTAAGAAGTGTAGCGCGGGCGCCCTCGCCCGCGAAACGCTGGCAGCAAATCAAAAGCCCCGCTCGCAAGAGCGGGGCTTTTTTGCTTGTGGAGAGACGGACGCCCCGCCCGTCCACCCCAACTCAGTGCTGCGGATGGCCCACTCCTTGCGGCACCATCGCAAAGGGTCGGTGCAGCCAATCTCTGCCACAAGTGAGTCCGCGTTTCACGGTTCCTCGCCCGACGCTTCAGAGCGAGGCCATCTTCGACCTTAGATGTGGTTTTACCATACGTCATGGAAAAAGCCGGTCACTCCGTCTCTTGCGCGATCGCGATGGTGTAACCGTCATTGCCCTCAAAGGCCGTCTGCGCTCCGGTTCAGACGAGCGCCCCCGCCCGTCTCTCCACGGGCTGTACAATAACGGCTCTTGGCGCGCCTGCCGGGAGGGCTGATGGCGAGTGGGGGAATTTTCTCGCGGGTCAATCGGGAGCCTGTTCTGGACTCGATGCGAACCGCACTAGCGGCGGTGGTGGCGATGTTGCTGGCTCGGTTGCTGCACATGCCGGAATTCTATTGGGCGCCGATCTCGGCAATCGTAATCGTTCAATCTACGATCCCTCATCGAACGCTCGGGTGGCAGCGATTCGTGGGGACCGCGTTGGGTGCGGTGGTGGGAATTGCGCTGGCTACCTTTCTACATTCGAGCACCTTAGTGTACGGTTTGGGAATTCTGGCGTGTGGAATGCTGGCATGGGTGCTGCGTCTGGGAGGAACTTACCGGTTTGCTGCTATCACGCTCAGTATTATCTTGCTGGTGCCGCGGGCGCAGGCTCCTTGGATCACTGGATGGCATCGGTTTCTGGAAGTTTCGCTGGGTATCTCTGTCGCGTTGGTGGTGACGACGGTTTGGCCGCTGGAGAAAAACACGGGGTGATCGGAGCTGGCTGCCTCCAGCCGCGAAGCGGCGACACAGAAAGCCCGGCACGAGTGCCGGGTAGCAAAGTGGAACAGAGTCGAGTCCCCGAGGGACGGCGCTTGCTCTAGACTAATTCGCGATAGGTGTTCAGCCATTGTTCGCGGACTGCTTCCCAGGTGTACTTTCGCGATTCATGGTGAGCTTTCTGTGCGAGGCGAGCCGCGAGAGGGGGATCGCGCAACAACCGGATCACATTCGCGGCGAGAGCTTTTTCGTCGCCCACAGGTGAGAGCAATCCCGTGCGCTCGTGTTGCACCAGATAAGGCATACACTCCGGCGAGGTGCTGACCACGGGAGTTCCCGCCGCAAAGGCTTCGATGACCGACAGAGGCATGTTGTCGAGCCACGAGGCGTTGATGAACATATCAGCCTGCTCGTAATACTTGCCGATGTCTCGATGCGCCACGACGCAGGTGAAGTTGACGCCGGTGAGATTCAAGTCCGCAACCAGCTTGCGGATGTCGCCTTCGAGCGGACCATTGCCGACCAGATCGAGGTGCGCATCGGGGTATTCTTTTTTTACTTCGGCAAAGGCGCGGACGACGACATCCACGCTGTAGTAAGGAGAGAAGCCGCGGGTGCAAACCAGGTGCGGGCGCAGCGGAGTGCGTTCGCGATAGCGGAACTGCGAAAGGTCGACGATGTTAGGCACAGCCGAAGCCGACAATCCGAATTCGCGGAAGACATCGACCAGGTAGCCGGATGGAACAACAATTTTGTCGACGCGGGAGAGAACGAACTTGGCGGAGCGAAAGCGCTGGAGGTGGTCGCGGGCTTCGCCACTGTGATAGTTGATCATGATCTTGGTGCGGCGTGTCTTGCTGCCGCGCGCCTGCATTCTTGCAAAAAGCCACGCGGGAGCGGGAGCAAGCAGGAATGACCAGTAGGAGGCAGAAAAGATGTGCGCGATGTCCACGTCTTTGAGGCCGCGCCAGAGGTGCCAGAAGTAAATGGGCTCGCGCAGAATTGTGCGCAGGCCGGGAATCGTTTCCGCCCAGGCGAGGGCGCGGGGAAGCGGCGGATCGACGGCGAGGAAGCTGATGTCGATGCCGGGATCGTGCCGCCAGTGCCGAAGGAGCAGGTCGGCTTGGACGGATTGTCCGCCGACATAACGCAGGCTGGGCGCGACGATACAGACTCGCAGGCGAGAGACAGGGTTTTGGGGCCCGCTCATGCGGCAGAATTCCTTCGTCGCTTTTTCTGGAGAAGAGAGACATAGAGTTCCACGTAGCGCTGTCGTACGCGATCGAGGCTGAACTTTTCCCGTACAAACTGCACGGCGTTGCGGCCCAATTGCTCGCGAAGCGCGGAGTCGGCTAGAAGTTTCCCGACGGCATCGGCAAAACTGGTTTCATTGCCGGCGGGAATCAGCGCTCCGCGTTGATCGCTGAGCAGTTCAGAATTACCACCGACGCCATAGGCGATCACGGGCAATCCGGCAGCCATGGCTTCGAGAACGACGTTGGACAAACTTTCGGAATCGGAAGTGAGGACAGCGACGTCGAGTGAGGCGAGGACAGCGGGCATATCCTGGCGATCGCCGAGAAAGATCGCGGAGGCGCCCAGACCGAGGCTCGCCGCTTCCCTCTCCAATTCCTGGCGCAGTGGACCATCGCCCACGAGAAGAAATTCAGCACTGGGAAGGCGCTGATGGATCTGCGCTGCGATGCGCAGGAATCCGGAATGATTTTTGTAACGATGATTCATGCGCGCAACCATGCCGACACGCGCGACGCCGGGACGTTTAGGCACAGCCGCGGGTGCGGCGGTGAAAGACGCGGCCGGCAGGGCGTTCCCGATGACTGCAATTTTATGGGGCGAGAGGCCGGCGGCGATAAGGCGATCAGCGGCGGCCTGCGAATTGCAGACAACGGCATCGCACCAGCGAAAAGCGGCGGCCTGAGCGCGAAATTGTCCCGGTGTCATCAGGTCTCCGAGTTGGCGATGGCTGCCGATAACGATCGGCACGCGGGCAAGCTTGGCGGCGGGAATCAGGGTGAGATTGGTATAGAAATCGAAGGCGTGCGCGACGTGCACCTGATGATTCCGCAGATGGCGGCTCAGGTTGAGGCGCGTGCGCAGCGACTGCCACCCATAGAGGCTGCCCCCTAGCGGAAATTGGGCAGCGTCCGGGAAGTTGTGCGCGAGCGGTCCACGGCGGCTGACGCAGCCGAGATGAGTTTGGAATTGTGGAGGAGTGAGATTCTCGGCGAGGACAGTGAACTGACGCTCAGATCCTCCGGTTTCAAAAGTATTGATCATCAGAAACAGGCTGATCGGCCGCTGCGAAGGAACGGAAGGCTTGGAGGGTGGAGTTGTGGTCAGGCTGGCAGGTTCGGTGGCGTGCACCCGATCATCCTCCCACCGGAGCGGAGGCTAGCGCGGTGGCGGAATTGGGCGCCTGGCGGCGAGAGTCGGCGGCCACAGGCAGAGAGAACAGTCCAGCGGGCTTGATGTATTTTTCCAGGAAGTTGCGATGCCAGAGCTCGAACATCAGCAGACGCCATAAGCGCCCAGTATGGGTCCGGCCGCGGTAGAGATGGTCATCCATTAATTTTCGAATACCGTCCGCAACAAAGTAACCGCGATCGAGGGTACGGGGTTCGAGCAGGATCATCAACATGTCTTTGAGTTCGTTGCGCAGCCAGTGGTCGAGCGGAAGAGCGAAGCCC
>Ga0210400_10001019_pt1 | contig 28788 bp, 46 predicted proteins | sample IncBWH26MmetaG_FD_155456 | JGI IMG/M metagenome (GOLD analysis project Ga0210400, IMG submission 155456) | Forest soil microbial communities from Barre Woods Harvard Forest LTER site, Petersham, Massachusetts, United States - Inc-BW-H-26-M | ecosystem: Environmental > Terrestrial > Soil >... | reverse complement strand
CTGGAACAGCGGCGCAGAGAACTTGTTCGGCTACACGACGTCAGAGGCCTTGGGCAGATCGATAACAATGCTACTTCCCCGAGAACGAGCGAACGAGCAATCTGACATTCTGGCGCGACTCAGGAGCGGTGGGCGCCTTGAGCATTTCGAAACCGTTCGAGTGCAGAAGGACGGCAAGAGGATGGATGTTTCTGTAACGATTTCGCCGATCAGGGACGGCAGCGGCAAGATCGTTGGCGCGTCAAAGATCGCGCGCGACATCACCGAGCGCAAGTGCGCCGAAGAGCAATTACGCAAGGCGGAAGATCGGTTCGGCAAGGCCTTTCGCAGCAACCCGCTAGCAGTTTCGATTTCGACGCAAGCGGAGGAGCGCTATCTGGATGTGAACGACGCATTCCTCAAGATACTCGGCTACACGCGCGAGGATGTTATCGGCCGCACTGCCTCGGATTTGAGTTTCTGGGCCAAACCGGCACAGCGCAAAGAAATGCTCCGACTGTTAGGGGAAAACGGTCGCGTGATGGAGCTTCGCACGCAATACAAAACGTCCACAGGAGACCTTAGAGAAGCAGAGGTGTCGGCGGAACTCATCGAACTCGAAGGGCAACCCTGCGTGCTGGCTATCACGCGCGACATCACCGAGACGGTCCGATTGGAAGCGCAGTTCCACCAGGCCCAGAAGATGGAGGCAGTAGGGCGTCTGGCCGGGGGCGTGGCCCACGACTTCAATAACATGTTGAGCGTGATTATCGGCTATAGCGATCTATCCGCCGATCTGGTTGCAGCAGAGAGTCCGCTGAAAAAGCATCTGGCGCAAATCAAGAAGGCGTCGGAACGAGCGGCCTTGCTCACGCGCCAACTCCTGGCTTTCAGCCGGCAGCAGGTTATCTTTCCCAGAATCCTGGATCTGAATGGAGTGGTGGAAAACCTGACTACCATGTTGCTGCGAATGATCGGTGATGACGTTTCGCTCTCCTTCCGGCCGACCACTCCGATTGGCAGCATCAAAGCCGACCCGGGCCAGATTGAACAAATCCTTATGAATCTGGTCGTGAACGCGCGAGATGCGATGCCGAAGGGAGGCAAAATCATCATCGAAACGGGCCACGCAGAACTGGATGAGCATCATGTTTCCCAGAACCCGGGTTCCCATACCGGGAAACATGTCATGTTGGCGGTATCCGACACCGGTTGCGGCATGGACGACGAGATCAAATCGAAAATCTTCGAGCCTTTCTTCACAACGAAGGGTTTGGGGCAAGGTACCGGTCTCGGACTCTCCACGGTGTACGGAGTTGTGACGCAGAGCCAGGGAAGCATTTGCGTTGACAGCCAACCCGGCAAAGGCTCGACGTTCAAAATCTACTTTCCGAGAGTAGCTGCAAAAGCAGAAGATCTGCGGGAGTCCCACGAGGTAAAGGAAGTTCCACTCGGGTCGGGAACGATTCTGGTGGTGGACGATGATGAAGCCGTGCGCAAGGTAACAGCACGCTTACTGAGCAATGCCGGTTACCGAATCATCGAAGCAAACAGCGCGGAGAAGGCTATGAAGGTGATAACAGAATCCGGACTGGAAATCGATCTCCTGCTTACCGATCTCGTCATGTTTGGGCAAAGCGGACTTGAGCTGTTCGAGGAAGCGAAAGTCGTGTGCCCGAATCTTCGTTCGCTATTCATGTCGGGATACACGGGCGATCTGGTTGATTTACAGTCCGGGTTGATATCTGAGCGTGCATTCCTGGCGAAGCCATTCGCCAGAGCCCCTCTGCTCAAGAAAGTTTACGCGGTGCTGCACGGAGAGTGATCACGCCGCCCCAGTGCGCCCTGGAGTCGCATGACCCGATTTGCGCTGCAGGGCTGCGCATTCTAGATTCCAGACCAAAAACAATAGTTGGTGGCAAACCTGACTTAGATGAAGCGGATTGTACAATCCCTAAGAAACGTTGGAATGCTCTATGCGGTCTCCACCGCTATTTTTGGCCCGGTAGAGAGCCCGATCGAGCATCGTGTAGCAAGGTCGCGGAATCACCCGCTCCGCAATGGGCAATAGTGACTCCCATACTCACCGTCATTGAGACTTTGGCCAGATCAGCCGCGAACGGACCCACGGCGACAGTCCGCTGAATTTCAGCCGTCCGGGCAAGAGCGCCTCTAAGATCGCAACCCAGCAAAACGAGCAGAAACTCTTCGCCACCGTACCGGCCTACGCCGTCATAGCCTCTCAATTGAGATCGTAGCCTCTGGGCCAGCTCCTTTAGAACTATGTCAGCACTTCGATGCCCTCGGGAGTCGTTCATGGACTTGAAGCGATCCATATCCAGCAAACACCGGTTTCTTCTCACGCATGGAGCGCGCTCGATCCAGGAAAGAAACAATTTCTACACTATTCCAAAGCCGATCAAGAACTCGTGCATCGCAGCCAACGTGACGATTCTTGTGCCGAGATGAGCTCATTGTGAAGATCCAGAATTCTCTTGCCAGCGAGGAGCCGTGCTCGCAGTTCTTGGGCGTCGAACGGCTTGACAAGATAATCGTCCGCTCCCGCTTCCATCGCGAGAACCAAGTCTTTCTTGTCGCTCTTTCCGGTTAGAAGGACGGTGTAGACATAGCGGTCTTTTATGCTGCGCTTTCTTATGTTTCGGCACACCTCGATACCGTCGAGGCCTGGCAAGACCCAATCCAGAAGAGCTAGCATCGGTGAGTCGGGCTCTTGCAGCCGCTTCCAGGCCTCGGTTCCATCGCGCGCCAGTTCGACGTCGAATTCCCACTCCCGCAGATAGCCGCCAATCAGGTGTTGATATACACGCGAATCTTCAGCCAATAAAATTTTCATCGCTAACATGGGGTAACCGGCTATTTGGTCGGGACAGAAGTCTCAGCCGATGGTCGTCCGGTTTCTTGTTTGCCCAAAACGCTCTCGACGACGTGAAGCAAAGTGTCGGAATGGTCCGCCAAAAGCGAGTCTGATTTTGTGAAGAAGGCCACTGCACCTTCCTTTTTGAGTTTCCACTCGTTTTGTTTACCGAGGCCGGTGAGCACTATGACAGGAATACTTGTGGTTTGCGGGTCTTGTTTCAAAGCGCGAAGAACGCCCAGACCATCCAGCTTGGGTAGCATCATGTCGAGCAGGATGAGGTTGGGAATACGCTCTCGGGCCGTCAGCAAGGCGGCTTCTCCATCGCTTGCGCAGACAACCTCGTATCCAGCTTTCAAGAGTGTCCGTTCGCTTGCGACTCGCAGAAACCGGCTATCTTCTACTAGCAGGATCATCATTTTCAAGGAGTCCACCCCCACTGAGTATTGCTAAACCTTGCATCCGTGACATCAGACTGACAGTGCGTAATGTTCGGAAGAAGCGTCGCTTTTGAATTCCGCCGTTCTTAACTCTATGTCTGCTCTGAAGCCAAGTGTCCAGCACATCGGCATCAACCGTCGAAATATTTACGAACTCGGCGCCTGCGCGATTGCCGCGCAACCTCCAAAGACGATATCAACGTCAATTGAAAGATCTTCCATCGTCCTCACCGTCCTTTGCAGGATTTGGAGGATTTGGAGGTCCTGCGCACGAGGAGCGCTTCGAATTTCATGCCCTAGGTCATTACGATTTCCTATGCATTACTGACTCTGACCTCTTGCCTGGCGAATTACGGGCGACACGAAAGATCATTCGCTCGCCCATTCTTAGTTTCGTTTAACCATCAAAGGGATCGTTTCGCGGCATTTGACTGCCAGGCTCAGAGGAGGTCAAGCCATTGCTTTTGCATTCGGTTTGCCAATCCTCGCTGATCAGATGCCTGACTCGCCATATACTTATGCGTTGACCGAGATTCATCCACCGGCCGAGTTGTAGACAACCTTGAATACCGCCTGCCGAGCAGACACTTGCGACAGAACCTTCCGATGGCAATCATCGACGAGAATCGAACCCAGGCGGTCGCAAGTGAACGCGCCTCAGAATAGTGGACGACTTGGCGGCCGTTGGCTATCGACATGCAGCAGCTCTTGTAGGTCAATTCTTTATGAGGGAACACGTACGGCCCGATGGGCTTCTCTTCAGCAGAGACGCAGACTCTTTCCGTTATGAATAAGATCCTGATAGCCGCCATCGAAACTGAGGTTTTCGCTGAAATGGGTCCGGCTCTCGGTGAGTTGACTTGACGCAGGTAATTGTGGATTGGAAGGCTGCCAACAATCTAACTCACGATGGGGTTGAAAAAACGGCGAGAAGCCAACATGGCCATCAGCTCTCGTCAGGATGAGGATTCTGATAACCGAATAATGATCGCAACCAGACGAGGTTGCGACAGATTCTTGCTCTTAGAACGATCATTCGTATTACGGATTGTGGCGTCGCTGCCGCCGTTCTGGCAAATTCGTGCTTTAGAGTTGCAATGTCTGAAGAGATCTCGGGAGACGAGCCCAAACAAGCCCTCATGCGGAAGTCTCAAACCAACGCCTTGCTCTGTAAATTGCCGCTTACCGAAGCTGCCGGATCTGATCGAGTTGAAACACGGCTAAACTAGCAAGACAATCTGGAGGAGTACCGATGACGTCCAAACCGACCAAGCAGCCGATCATTTGCATCGCGGTAATTGAGGACGATCCCATTCGACTAGTGGGTTTGCGTTCCCTCTTGGAGATGGCGTCCGGTTTTCATTTGACGACTGCCTCCATCTCCGATATCGCAACCGTTCAAGGTGTGGATGTTGTCATACTTCGCAACTCTGGAATGAAATGTCTTGAAGCCGTCGCTACATTGAGAATCGTCCGGCCGGACTTGAGAGTTCTGGTGACCGGCACCGGAGCCGACAACGAAACCATTCTGAAGGCCATCGCCTCTGGAGCCAAGGGTTATGTCGATGAGGCTGCTCCGACACCTGATCTCGTCCAAGCAATCTTCACCGTGCATCAGGGCTCCGTCTGGATTCCGCGTCGCGTCATGTCGATGTTCATCGAACGTTCAGGAGGCCTACGGAGCCGTGACTCTCTGGGTCGCGGTTTCCAGCTCACGTCCCGCGAAAAGCAGGTCTTGGATATGCTGGTTGAAGGCCGGTCCAACAAGGAGATTGGAAACCCCTTGGGAATCGAAGAACGAACGGTCAAGGCACATGTGGCAAAGCTGATGCGCAAAGTGGGTGTCACTAACCGCGTCGCACTGTGCGTCCACGCCATCCATCATTCTCTCGTTTCCGCACGATAGAGGATTCCCGCATCTTGTGAATTCCAGCATCCTGCTGGACTGCCTGAATGCCATCAGCCCGAAAGTGATCTGCAATGAGCGGTCGGAGGGCCTTACATGCGAATCGCTCGCGGGACGTCTTGTCGCGGGGCTTTATGGCGGGCGCTACCCCTTCCCATAAGACTCCCGAAGAACCACAGCCCGCCTGCGAGTCTCTCGTTGAATCAATGGAGATTGAGCGAATCATGGAATGTCGGTGGCGAGCGCTTTGCTTCAAGCTCGGAGAGCACGGGCGAGGTGCGAGAGCCCCGTATGTACAGCTCATCTGGCAAAAGAGTCGAAATAGAAGACCGACTTTTGAAATCGAATTCCTCGATCCTTCGAGGGGCAATCGTGCAACGTACGCCACGGTGGGGGGTGCTTGATTCGACTCCGGGTCCGCATCGGCGCAGGGTTCACGACGAGCCGCGGAAAAAATGCGCCACTCGCGAATCTGCAACGGATCAGATATTAGGAAACGGTCCCACCTCTCGCCCTACCAAATGCGGACCGATTCTATCTCGACGCAGGGGGCATCACTGCTAGTAATCACAGTTCGAGAAAGGCGGTGACCGACGGAGAATCAAAGCAAAGGCTAGAGCGAAAGCCAAGTCTCTTGACCATGATCTGAATGGTCAGATTGTCACGCAACGATTCGCCCGACAAGCGACACAATTTCTGGTCGCGCGCGATCTGGACCACTCGACGAAGCAATTCGGTCCCCAGCCCCTTGTTCTGATACCAATCGGACACGAGGACCGCGACTTCCCCCTCGTTCCCTGTGTCAAGTTTGATCAATCTACCCACTCCCAGGATGTGATGCTGCCCCGTCAATTCGTCTTTGAGGTCTACGACAAGGGCCGCCTCGCGATTGATATCAACGTGACAAAGGCGAACCAGGCGCTCATGTGCGACACGGGATCTCAGGCTGAATGAGTAGAAGTAACGCATGTAAACGGTACGATCGGAGAGTGTTTCATGGAATTGCTTCATCAGTGATTCGTCATCCGGACGGATTGGCCGCAGCGTGACCTCTGTCCCATCCTTCATTTTGAATTGTGAAACGAGACTTGCCGCTAATTGCTCTCCAGTTTCCGTCGGGTTCTTCGTGGCAGTCTGGGTTATACCGACCAGCCGTTCTCGGATTTGACTCATAAAGCCTCTCCATAAAGGCTGGAATCATCCGGCCAGATTCGGTCCTTCTCAAGTGTGTTTCTCGATGTCTGGCGAAGGCACTTCAAAAGTACACTCGACGGCAGGAGAGAGACTGAGCATTCTTGCTCAGAAGAACGAGGGGTCCGTTGTTAGGCTTGAATCTCCTAAACGAAGAACCCGCGCTCGGAGCGATCAGGACTTGGCACCTGCAAGGCATGGGCCTCTTCGATACGCTCTGTGACAAATTGGAGGATGGAACAATGGCTTCTCAACTGTGCCAGAAATGCAAACAAGCCCACCCCGGTCGTGTCTGCGATTTCGACGAAAAAGGCGAATGTGCCGAAACGATTGACCTCAGTGTTGCTCAACCACGTAGCGAGCCACCATCAAAAGACAATGAAAAAATGGGGTCTGTTGAGTCGGAGCAATTGAGCGGCGGCTTTCGGCGCTTACGTTTGTAGTGTTCGCTCCCCCTGGGGCCAAAATGGGATAGAAGCGGCAGCTGTTTACGCGACTGTTCTGAACAATGAGCTAAGGAGGTCGCCGTAATTCTGAACATTTCCGTGAAAAACGGCGGAAAAACGTCGACCCAACCTCATGTCGAAGCTTAACCATCATTCGATGACTCGGTTAGTGGTCTATGCAGTGAAAAACGAAGCGATCAACGTGCAATTTCCGGCTGCGGGTGCCCTCCCTGAAGGCGGAAATGGTCTACTAAGGACTCTCGCGAGCTAGCGCCAAAGGTCAAAAAGCTAGCGTAGCGTATGGTCGGTCGTAACTCCGCTCTCTTTCGATCCGGAGTTTGAGCTGCCAAAAGGACAAACTTATGATTGACACTGTGACCGCCACCCTATCAGGAACAGTCGAAAAGATCATCAAGCCCTCAGTTCATGGCGAGCCTGAAAAAGCACAAATCGCAGTCGAGGTACGGATCACCTGTGTACGGAAACCCGTATCGAGAACACGCTAACCGACAAGGCGGGCGAGAAGGTGCAATTGAAGCCGAGTGCCAAGGTCCGGGAGTGTTTCTCTTGCGAGAAACCTTGCCAAGACCTTTTGAGGCGCAGTTCCGATCTCTGGAGCTAGAGAACACACTCGAGTTGAGTCTGCTGGGGAGATGAGATCACTCGTTCGTGTTATCCGAACGAGCCGGAGAATCTGACAACGCTATTCGAAGTACTCAAGACCGCGTGGTAAGCCAGGCTAAATAACAAATTAGGCCCGTCGGGCGATTACGCGAGAACGTATCGCACGGAGCGGGAACTATTGGAAAAGGTTCTTTCGAGGTGATCGCATGGACTTGAAACACACCCAATTTGGGACCAACGACAGGAGAAAACATACGCGCTACCAATTGAGCGTCCCTGTCCAACTTTCTGTGACTGATCGCCCGACCATACAAGGACTGACCATTGAGATTAGCGAGGGTGGGTTCGGGGGAACGATCAATGCTTCACTGGACATCGGCAATCGAGTGGCTGCGACACCAATCGGGTACACCGCGATATTGTCAGTGGTACGGTGGATTCGCGGGAGAACACACGGCTTCGAATTCCTAGATCTAAGCTCAGATCAACAGCAAAGGATCAGAGACCACTGCCGCAAGCTGCCGTTGCATTGCAGTAGCTCAGATTTCTAGCTCCTTTTAGGGAAATGTGGAGGTTATTTCCTCTGCGAATGACGGAAAGCCGTGGTTAAAGACCTGCAAATTCATAATTCTCGGGCCGCAGAGGTAAAGTCGAATGTGCCTTCTCTTACCGATGGTGGTTTGGAGGCGTCGAATTTCGGCCCAATTTTATGCGGCCCTTCGCTCCTGTTTCGGAGGGCCGGATCGCCGGTGTGCACCTAAACCCACTGAGACGGTGCGAGCCACGCGGCGAGCACCTTTAGTATCGCCCATCTGCTGCATCAGGACGTCCATTCGCTGAGACAGCACACGGGTACGACAACCTCTGCCCCTGCCACCACCGAGGACGGGAACCTGCGTTTCAGGGCGAAACTGACGCCGCGACTCGCGTTCCGCTACGTGATCGACCGCTAGTGGAATCAGGTTGGGCTCGCCATCTCTGTACCCTTGGCGCAAGCCGAAACAATTTCTCACACTGCCTTGGCAAAGGTGCAAACGCGATCGTCCAATAGTTGGAACATTGTCTATACGTAGGGACAAAGCAGTTCCTCGCCAATTCTAACGGACTCCATCAGTACTCATCGAATCAACAACTTAGCTCCGACACGAGACCGGTTACCCAACTGCACGTACCCCGTCGCCGTCGTTGCGATACTTCCTGGCGCATCGGGTCGGCGCTTTTTTGACCACTACTGTCTACGGGCTCACAGAAGTCAGCAAAACAACCACGCACCCATCTGAGGAATCATGTTCAAGCAGTACCCCGTGATTCGGACACTTCGCTACTCGGGCACTGCTCTGCTTCTAGCGGCAGGTCTTGACGGGCTTAGACAGATCGTCTTTCCGCATCTTTCCGCTTGGCAGTCTCATGTTGCTGCCTCCTTAGTGTGTTCCGTCGTGGTTTTCCTGCTGATTTTCGGGTCGTTCTGCCGGGCGCAATTTGGGCCCAATCTTCTGAGCGAAAAACCCGACCTTTCTGAAGGCGCGGACGATGCGCTCCGAAAGCTGGCATCCATCGTGGAGTGTTCGGAGGATGCCATTATCGGGAAAACGATGGACGGTTTGATCGCGAGTTGGAACCTGGCAGCGGAGAAGATTTATGGCTATACGGCGCCTGAAGTGATAGGGCGACATTCGTCCTTCCTGCTGCCCCCAGAAAGGCAAGCTGAAACACGAGTCCTGATGGAGCAGATCGGGAATGGACTCCCCGTGGAGTGCCTTGAAACTCAGAGGCTCACGAGGGCAGGATGTGTCTTAGACGTGTCCTTGTCGATCTCGCCGATTAGCGACGCGAGGGGTCAAGTCACGGGCGCTTCAGCGATTGTCCGGGACATCGCTCTGCGAAAACGTTCGGAAGAACAATTGAAATTGCAATCGGCAGCCTTAGAAGCGGCCGAAAACGCCGTCGTCATCACAGACCTCGACGGCACAATCGAATGGGTGAATCGGGCATTTACTGAGATGACGGGCTACAGCGAGAAAGAAGTGTTGGGTGAGAACCCTCGCCTACTGACGTCCGAAGAGCAGCCCGAAAGCTATTATGCCGCGCTCTGGTCCACCATCTCATCGGGTGCGGTCTGGAAAGGTGAGACTGTAAAGAGGCGGAAGGACGGAACTACTTACATAGAAGAGATGACGATCACGCCTGTAACTCGTAATGTTAGCAACTCGGCTAATAAATACTTCGTTGCAATCACGCAAGACATTACCGAGCGGAAGCGGTCGGAGGAGATGCTGCAGAACAGCGAGAACAAGTATCGCGTATTGTTCGAGAACGCGGCCGATGCAAACTGGCTGATGGACGAAACGGGGTTTCTGGATTGCAATTCGGCCGCACTGGAGATGTTCGGATACTCGGCCGGAGCCCCGATGCTTCATCCCGCCGATATCTCGCCCCCGAGCCAACCAGACGGGACTTGTTCCCGGACAGCGGCAGACCAGAAGATTGCCGCCGCGTTTCTCCATGGTAAGGAACGCTTCGAGTGGTTGCACCAGCGTAAAAACGGCAATGTCTTTCCGGCTGAGGTGTGCCTGACGGCGTTGACGCTGAGCGGGCGGCCGACGTTGCTGGCCACCGTGCGGGACATCACGGACCGCAAAGTCGCGGAAGCGCGTATCCAATACTTAGCCTACTACGATGCCCTGACCGGGCTGCCCAATCGGACTCTCCTTCAGGATCGCTTGGCCAAGACGCTCGCTGGCGCTCGTCGCCAAAAAGATAAAGTTGCGCTTCTGTTCCTCGACCTCGACGGGTTCAAGAACATCAACGACTCGTTAGGACACTCGGTCGGCGACCTCCTCTTGCAAGAAGTTGCAGAGCGGCTCAAGACATGGGGACGTGAACAGGACACGGTCGCCCGGCTAGGGGGCGACGAATTCCTCATCATGTTGACTAACGCAAGGGACGTGCCCGATGCGGCGGTTGCCGCCGAGCGACTCATGGATGCCATGACTGCTGAATTCGTAGTCCAAGGGCACCTCCTCAAGGTGAGTTGCAGCATCGGCATCAGCATATTCCCGGAACACGGCACGGACTGCGAAACACTCATCAAGAATGCCGATGCGGCCATGTACAACGCCAAAGAATGTGGACGCAACAATTTCCGGTTCTTTACGGAAGACATGAACACTCAGGTTATGGAGCGGTTGAGCTTGGAGAATAGCTTGCGACTAGCACTGGCGAGAGAGGAATTCTTTCTCGTGTATCAGCCACAGATGGACATGGCCACCGGAAGAGTGACTGGGCTGGAGGCGCTACTTCGTTGGCAGCACTCGGAATTGGGCCTCGTTCCACCTGATAAGTTCATACGAATTGCCGAAAACAGCGGTTTGATCGTTCCGATCGGCGAATGGGTGCTCAGGACAGCCTGTGCTCAAGCGCAGCAATGGCAGGAGGAGGGTCTACCACCGGTGACGGTTGCAGTGAATGTATCAGCGATCCAGTTTCGTCAAGAGGGCTTCTGCGGAGTCATCAGAAACGTGCTCCGCGACACTGGCCTCGCCCCGCAATACCTCGAACTGGAGCTAACAGAAAGCCTACTCCTAGCCAATGCGGACCTGATGCTATCAGTCATTCAAGAACTTAAAGCCATGGGATTGACTCTCGCGATTGACGACTTCGGAACTGGCTATTCCAGCTTCGCCTATTTGAGACAATTTCGCGTCAACAAGGTCAAGATTGACCGCTCCTTTATCCGAGATGTCGCTCTAAATCCTGACGATGCGGCGATCACTGCCGCGATCATCAGCATGGCAAAAAGTCTGAGGCTCAAGGTGATAGCTGAAGGCGTCGAAGACGAAGCGCAGATGTCATTCCTGCTGGCACATCATTGTGACGAGATTCAAGGGTACTACTTCAGCAGGCCTCTGGCTGTTGACAGGGTTGCCGAACAGCTGCGAGGCAACTCTCCCGACCCACGCAAGCTAGCAGGAGACAATCGTGACGACAAAATTCATGAGGTAGGTATTTCACTTATGTCCATAGGACTTGCACTTTTAGTGTCCGCTGATCCAACCACCATTCAGCTGTTCTGCCTCGCCCTGCGAGAATTGTCTATTTCGCCGGATGCATGTCAGGACGCGGCAAGCGCGGGTCTCCTCCTGAAGCGTCGGAAATTCGATGCCGTTATCGTTGATCTCCAACTCGGAGATCAGTCAGGACTTCTTCTGGACGAAGTGCGTCTTTCCGTTTCGAACCGAACGGCGGTGAGCTTCGGCATCGGCGACAACGATGCGGAAGCAACGGCAGCCTTCCGAAAGAAATCGCAGTTTGTCTTCGAGAGACCTCTCTCACCCCAATCAATCCGCAAGACCCTGAAGCCTGCTTATGGGCTCATCCTGAGAGAACGGCGGCGATATTTCCGCTGTCCAGTCTCTATTCCGGTTGTCATCCAGAGGGAATGCGGGGACGACATTCGCTGCAACAGCGTAAATATCAGCACAGGGGGGATGGCCTTGAGCACAGACATTCCGCTGGCTCCCGGAGAGGGTGTCCGGATTCAGTTCACTTTGCCGGATCACGAAACACCGTTCTTAACTGGATCAACGCTCTGCTGGGCGAAAACAGGCCATCTGGGAGTTCGCTTCGTTTCAATGTCAGACGAGCACAAATCCGAACTACAGGTGTGGCTATCTCAAAAGCTGGAAGAGACGCTCCCGGAATTCGTCGCCGGACAATTCCGACAGGCAGAACTCTGCTCTGACAGAGGACATTGAGCGAGAGGATCGAGCCTTCTACAGCCGCTCACCGTTCTAGCGGTAGAGCCCAACGCAAAGCGGATCGCCTCCGAAGTTGTGAAGAGATCACCCCCCCGAAAACTGAATCATCTGGAATGTGAGTTCTCCCAAACCCAGGTGGAGAGAATGGCAATGAAAAGCACGCGACATAGCAAAGAGCAGATCATGGCGATCCTAAAGCAAGGCAAGGCCGGATTGAGGACGGCGGGTTCAGCCGACAGCACGGCGTCAGTGAGCAGACTCACTATCGCTGGAAACCGAAGTACGGTGGAATGAAGAGCGGCGAGGCGAAACGGCTGAACCAGCAGTCGGAAGATGAGAATCGGAAACCGAAGCACGTCGTGGCCGAGCTGACTCTGGATATCCTGGCGCTGAAAGACGTGCTCTCAAAAAACTGCTCCGGACCTCATCCCTGCTGAAACCAATAATCAGCCGAGGACTCACACTGCGATTGGTACAGCAAACCGGGGACTCCAGTATGGTATTTTCTGAAGCGCATCCAGCAAGGCTGTGCCGCTTCTTTATCCGCGACGAGATCAGGTGCCGATGTGGGGGCCTTCATTGACTTTGAGGTTTGCGAAGGCGATCCCGAAACGCTGCGGGCGCAGGGTGCACACCATATTCTAGGACCATTCGGCGCAGACAGCGATCTGCGGCGCTGGGGTTTGAAGCTGGCCGATCATGGCTAAGAAATCAGGCATTATTTGCAGTCAAGCAAAAGTTAGATGTATTGCTGCATCACTTGTGAGCGAGCGGAGAAGTCTACGAACCTTTGCACAACAGCAACCAGAGAGCAATGCCGGCGGCCGCATAAAACCAAAAACATTCTTCGACAGGAAAAGCAAAAGCCTAAAGCCGAGTTCCGGTGACGGCGTTAATCGCCTGGCCCGCTCTATCGGATAGATCGAAGCAAGGTCGATAATCAGTTGGCAGCCCCGGCTGAACCGAGAACACCCAACTTGCACCGAGCGAACAAAAATCGCCCCTTGAAGAGTGCGGATGGGAAGAGTGGCGACAGTAGCGACTCGGTGGTAGAAAAATTTTGTCCAAAGAAAACGCAAGAACCCTCTTGACTCAGACCGCCTTATCATGGAAGGCGATAGCTCTCATCGACCTGTCGATGTGAGTAACGGCGATATTTCAAAACGACCCGCGTTCACTGTGCAAAATTGACCATTTTTCCTCGTCTGATTGCCTCATTATCCTGTCATGAACCCAAGAAACCTATTCTCAAACAGGTACAAGCTGTCGCTTTGCCCGACCTGTGGCGTTCCGCCGGTGAGAGGTGCGAACTCAGCTCTGGCCCGCCCCGCACAGAGCCTCATCGTGATCGGCGATTGATTGCAACCGATTGATGTCTGTGGAGCGGGACGGAGGAAACTGAGATGCTGAAAGCCGTGAAGGACTCGGTTCACAGAATGACGAGCCATCTCCAGCTTATAAGTACGTACCTAGAAATGGAGGACTACACCAAGGCGCTGGGGAAGACAAGGGAAACCATGCAGGAATTGCACGCGCTGGCCACGAGTCTAACGGGACTGGCGAACATGGGGATGACCGTGCCGCAGGATGGAGCGGTGGTGGTTCCGCATGGCTCGACAGTGGTGAGCTACGAAGACGTGAACGTGGACGTTGACAAGGATGAAGTGCGAGCAGTTGATAAAAATGAAGTTCTCGCCGGGCACGGGAACGACAATCCGCGAACGAAGTGAGAACTTTGATTCTCCCGTCGTGGGTTCAATTGAGGCGATTTTTCACCATAGTGTCAGCCAAACGACCTGCCCTGCTCTCCCGTCAACGGCCCTGTCACTTCTCGCTATCGCGTTCCCATAAACCGGGCTTGCGTGCGGTGAGGTCCGAAGCGCTTGCGTGGGCGCAGGCTAACAGGAAAGGCGGGTGGTGTCCTAACTTGAGTTGCCGCACATTATTTCTCCCCTAGAACCACATTGAGCAGTGCTCGCAGTTCTTCCTCATAGGCGAGACGGGCCTTCTCCGTTACTTTCCATTGCTCCTGCGCTTTCGGATGCAGACGTGGCAGCAATTCCTCAATCCGCCTAGCGTGCGCTTCCAAATGTTCTATTTCCTGGTTCAAGTTTGCAAAGACTTGTTGCATTTTATTTTCCATTTATCCTCTGCACGGCAGCGCTCACGACAGTGCGAATCCACTCCGAAATGTTCTGCTTGCTGGCCTTTGCCGCTAGGGTTGCAGCTCTTAGATCATCCGCCGTAAAGCGCAGGGGCACGATCCTGCCTTTCGTTTCGCCCTTGGGCAGCTTGGGCCGTCCGATTTTAGCTTTGTTCTGTGCCAAGGTTCCTCGCCCCTCGCATGATTGCAGCCTTTACCGCGTCTTGAGCCGATTTAATGGGGTGAAGATGAATCACGGTAACGTGTCGGATTGGCTTGTCTGTGTCATCGGTCTCATGCGCCCATGCGTAAACCCTGTGCGCTGTCGCGTGTCCTGCTAGGTCGAATACATCGACTATCCCTTCCCATACGGTCTCGCCCTTGAATGTTTCTTTCACGGGCACACTATTGACGTGAGTGGCCTCCGCACCGTGTAATCGTCGGATCACATCTCGCAATTCGTCAATGTAACTAGAGACCATAAGAGAATCCACAAATGCCGCCAGTGACACTACCTATCGAACAGCAGCGACGCGAGCAACTTATTAAAGTACTGGCAGAAATCGCCTCACACCTGAAACAAATCGCGCAAGCCTTGGAAACGGGAGAACGCTCGTGCGTACGCTAGAGGGCTGACTTTCTTGTTTGAGAGGATTACTGTATTCGATCATGGCTAAGGCTAATGACGCGCCCAAGAGCATCGGAGAGTTAATCGACAGGATTGAGCGAATCCGCGAAGAACTCCTCGCCATTCAGCATTCAATGGAAAAGATGGAACGCGTCCAGCCAAACGGCTCAGTCGTGCAAAGATCAAAATAGACCACTACGGCCTACTTTCCCGCCAGCTCCTTTTTCTCCGCCTCGATCCAATCCTCAATCAGGTTCCGAATACCGCTATCGCTGCATTCTACTTGTGACCGTCCAAAGGAGGCACTTATGGGTGGTCACCCATTCCAAGAAATACCCTGCAAAACTTTTGCAGCAAGCAATCGATCTCACGGTCGATTTGTCTGCCGACGAAGACGGCAAAGCCGTCCATGAGGATTGCTACGTGAAGTACATCAAGAGTTCCAGCCGCAATCCCCTTCGCAAGATGATGGCGGATTAAGTTGCACAGCTAGAACGCCATTGCTGGCCCAAAAACTCCTATTCCTGCCAAAAAAGTAGACTTGGAATGCCAGTTATTAGGCGAAACCACATCACTGATACCAATCGTCTCGGCGCACTCAGCTCTTTCGTGGTAATCGCAGACGCGACCGGAGTGTGATTGTTTGCATTTCTGGCAGAGTTGAGTAGCCATTTTTCCACTTCCTCCAATTCGGTGTAAATCTCATTGGCGATGCGAGTTGGCAGTTGCGTGCATACTCACGCTTACACGGTACTCGTATCCGTGTATGGTCAGAAGTGACCACTTCGTCAGCGTTGCGACTGGTCGGTCTAAGTTGCCGTTGCTCATTCGATCGTCGGACTCCGATTCTCGGCTTGTGCAATAGTGACCATTCTTAAGGGTGGCTTCGAGACTAGAGTGCCAAAAGTCGCCTTCATATTTCACAAGTAACAGGACGCCACACTTGCGGCGACTTCAAGGAGAAGAACGGTGAATAAGGATCAGGTTTTTGGCAAGGTTGAGCAGGCTGTAGGAAAAGTAAAACAAAGCGTTGGCGAAGCTCTCCGCAACAAGAGACTAGCTAATCAGGGAGTTGTGCATCAGGCCAAAGGTGCGGCGAAGGAGACGTGGGGCAACGCCAAAGACGCTGCCAAAGAAGTGCGACAGTCGCGCCAGAACGTCGCAACGGAGAAGGCGCATGAAAGGCGGACCAAGATAAGTCAGTCGGTGCAAAACGCCAAGAATAAAGCCAGTGAGAAGATCGACGAATTCAAGAAACGCCATTCAGCATGATGTGCGATACCGTCGAACGACCGAAGTCTCAACGCCTAGTCGAGCGTGATTTAAAGCACGGACCGGAGGAATAAACTTGGCAGAAATTCGACTGCAAGAAGGGGAGTCAATAGACAACGCCCTCCGTCGATTCAAGCGGAAAGTCCAGACGGAAGACATTATTAAGGAAGTGAAGCGCCACTCTTTCTACCTGAAACCGGGCGCTAAGCGCCGGGTGAAACAAAGTTTGGCGCGGAAGCGTGCCCGAAAGAAGATTCGCAAAGAATCGGATTCCGTTGCAACCAAATGAAATGGTGCGCTGACGCGGGAGCATCCCGTACCGGGTGGCGTAGAAGAACAATGTGAGGAGGATTTTTGTCTCGTTTGCGAATGATGCAAGTGTGGATAGCGACGGTAGTTCTCAGCATCGGGGTGGCTTTTGTGCTGGGAGTGGCTGCGGATAGCACTCAGACCTTCACGGGGAGGGTTAGCGATGCCGTGTGAGGTACGATGCGCACGGAAGGGAGCCTTGCTCCGGCGGATTGCGTTCGTGCCTGCGTGCAAAAAGGCACTAAAACACGCTTTGGTCGTTGGCGACAGAGTGTGTACCGTCAGCACATTGGATCAAGCCTCACTAGACGAACTGAACAAGCTGGCTTGGCAGCAAGCCAAAGTCACGGGCAAAGCCAATGGGGATACTATTTCTGTGAAGTCGGTCGCCGCCAAATAGGAGCCGAGGAGACGTGATTGCGAGCCCTCCCGGAAGGCTATGGAAGAGATGCGCCTAGTGACTCACAGCGCCTGCGGTTCATTCGTTCTGCGCCATGCTACTTCTCGGGCAGGCGATCTTCCAATGTTGACTAAGCGACTCGATAGACGAATTTTCGCTAACCTCACGGACTTCCTTATCCGCCATGATGTTCTGAAGTCCCGAATGCCTGCAAATTGCGCGTACCATCTGTAGCACTTTGTAATCTCCTTCTCGGCTAACAACTCAACTTGCAGATTCAGATGGTCTCGACGCTCCCCCCGGCGCATCATCCGGTTCTGGCGCATAAGTATGAAGCCGGAAAGAATGATCGCCTCCACAGCTACAATTACTCCTAACGAAAATGGATAAGGATCGAACGGACGCGCGGTGGGAATCTTGCCGCTATGTACCAGCAGCCAAGCGACCAGGAGGACTAGGGCCTCACGTTGCTGCTAGACTTGGGGGCGTGGCACAGCGAAAAATCATTGTTAAGATTGCGGCGAGCGCGGACGGCCACGTGGCTCGACCAGATGGCAATCTCGATTGGCTGACGGAACGCCCGGCTCCAAAGGGCTTCTACGGTCTCCCAGAATTCGAGCGCTGCACCGATGCCAAGATCCTAGGCCGTAAGACCTTCGACCGGAGTCTGCAGATGGGCGCGCGCTTCAGTGCGGCTGCCGTGCACTATGTGTTCTCTCGGCGGCCGCCGCCTGCTTCCGTGCCCGCCGGCGTCCACTTCGTCACTGAGTCGATCGGTGCCTTCGCCGAACACCTCCGCGCGCAAGCTGGCAAGAATGTCTGGATGATGGGCGGAGGTGAGATCATCGGGTCCTTCCTGGACGAGGGCGCGATTGACGAGTTCATCATCACCGTCGTGCCAACCTTCATCGGGGAGGGCATTCCACTCCTTGCACCAAGGAATCGCGCGGTGACGCTCCGCCTGCTCGGCGTACAACAGTTTCCGGACGGCGTCGTTCAGCTGCACTACGAGGTGCAACGGTCGAGAGTGTGAGGCCATACGGTGGGGCCGCAGGGCACACTTTCGCCACAGGCTGCTAGGTGAACCAGCACGAAGGGGACACTTCCGGTAAACGACTCTATCCCATCGGCTAGGCGTTCTGAGCCGGACCGTCTCTCCAGTGCTCCTGCTCGGGTCTCACAATAGAATCGATGCAACTGGCTCTGTCTGGAGTTCTCAGTCATCAAAGAAGACCTCTTGGTGATGGGATATGCCACTTCTAAACGCTGCCTTAGGTCGCCGCCTTTCACCCGCCAGAGTCAAGACCCAGCCGTCGTCGAGAGTTGGAGCATCCTTCGGACTGGTTGTGATTAGTCGCTTGCGCCTATCAACCTAGTTTGCATCTCGTCCTGCTCTCTGGTGGTTCGCCGATTGAGAACAGGCTCGCCTCTAGAGCCATTTCTCAGGTCGGTGCGTACGCTCTTGCGGTGACTAAGTGTCCGCCTCGCACATGGTAGTCGAATGCACTTGCGTCAGGCTGCTGCCCTTTCCGTGTTTCCCCCCAGATAAAAAGATGTGAGATTGCATTGGGTCTCTACGACTTCTTTATAAACTTCCTGGTAACCCAACCGAGCACTCCCGGCATCGAACCGTCCAACATTAATGGCATGCGTCACGTTGTCCGGGGTTGACTCTGAGATTGCTCGGTTCCGCCCGATGGCTAAAATGGTATTAGTGGTCGATGACAACGCGGTTATCCGTCAGGGACTCTGCCGCCTGTTCACGGCGGAGGCGGACTTTGACGTCTGCGGGAAGGCGGAAAATGGACAGGACGCGATTGAAAAAGCTCAGGTCTTACACCCTGACTTGATTGTGATGGACTTGTCCATGCCCGTGATGAACGGAATAGACGCCGCTCGCATTCTAAAAACGTTGATGCCCACGGTGCCAGTAATCATATTCAGCGACTACAGCGACGTGTTCTCTGAGAAGGAAGCTCGCGCCGCAGGGATATCCGCCTGGGTCTCAAAGTCTGAGCCTGTGTCTGTGTTGGTCGGCAAGGCTCGCGCGTTGCTCTACCCCACCGCAGCGTTGACTGAGAAGGTTTAGCTTTTGCACCGATAGGATGCCAACGCATGGTCCGAACCGCTGACGCCATTATGATGCCCGTCTGAGGCGCTGCTATCCCGTGAGCACCCGGATCAATTACCTGGCGAAACGATTACGAGGATTGTTCCGCGCCAGTGGAACTCGCTTGCTGATGCGGAATATCCGGTACGAGGAATATTTGGTTGACCAGCTTTTTCAATTCCAGCGAGAAACGTCTTGGTCGCGTTCTTGCTCCAGTTGGCTCACGTCGGCAAGGACGGACAACTCGAAGTTGCTATTCCCAAAATCAGTCGGGACACGCTCGACCCGCTCGCGAGCCAATTTCTTCATGAACAGGTTCCGGAAGTTGCAGCGTCGTCCTCCGATACAAACGGCAAGCTTGAGGTCCCACAGTTCCCTTCTAAAACGTCATCCTGCACGACTAGAACGTCGCTCCAGCCGGAAGAACCAGTTCGTGCAGACTTAACTACATGCGGCTTGGCCATCTCCTTGACGACTTCGGCGAGAACAGCTTCAGGGGATTGCGTTGTTGCTTCTCGTTTACCCAATCTACCCATCATTCTATGTGTCCGGGCGAAAGCCAAATACAGGTCAATTTTGATCGCCCGCACCTGCTACAATGAAGTTTGGGGCGGTTACGTCCTTCTCCTCTTTCAGGTCCTCTGACCTAAGCCAGTCCATCTGAAGTTCTCCCACCTTAGGCCTTTCGGTAGAAAGAGGTCTGCCCATGCCGTTTGCAGCGATCTGGCGTGAAGTCGATCAACTTCACAGTGTCAGCTCACGACTTGAGGGACTGGCGGAAGAGAATGCGCCCATAACGGAAGCACTCCTGACGATCGCTGGAAACGTTCGTAATACAGCAACCCTATTGGCCGCGCTGGTTGTGACAAGGAGCCCGAAATCAATCTGAGCACCGCAGGGCAAGTTCCCCCCAAGAGCCAACGGCTGGAGATCGAACGCTCTGAACTCGCAAGGATTAAGGTAAGGAACGCGTCATGAATACAACTAGTATTTCCTTTGGTCTGTTGATTCTAGTGTTTGCGATTCTCCTGCTTCACCGGATGCACAAGAAAACGCAAACGGGCGAGTTCCAATCACAAAGGATGTGCCCGTCTTGCGGGTTGATCACATCCCGGTTAAATCCTCGTTGCTTGGAGTGCGGCACGGCCAGCATCCCGAAGCCTTGAGTTTAACGGTAGAGAAATGATCACTGCTGTTCTCGCGATCCGACCTTTGTTTCTGGGCTCCGAGTTTCCAGCTATATCGCTGTCGGGCAATTGCAGACTAAACGGGGTACATTGAACGCCACGGATTCCTCCTCCTTAGCTCGCGCAGAAGAAGGTCTCACCGCGCCGCAATGCCTTAATCGCGTACGGTATCTTGCTGATTTCCGACTTCGAAATCGCTCCGCGCAGACCCGCGTTGCGGGCCAATTCCATAATCTGAGGTGAAAGATTTCGAGTGCAAAGGAGGATGGGGATGTCAGTACCAGATTTGGCGATTTCTCGGGCCGCTTGTACGCCATCCATCTGCGGCATTGAGAAGTCCATCAATATGAGGTCGGGAGCAAGCTGGTGAGCCTTTTCAACGGCATCGATACCATCCACAGCTTCGCCGCAGACCTGCCATTCCGAATTCAGTCCCAGTAAAGTGCGCAGCCCACGCCGAACGGGCGGGCTGTCGTCTGCAATCAAAATTCGTATCATTAGTGGGCCTCGCTTCGTTAAGGGAACACAGTAACCTGTGCGACCTGTGATGAGGGCGTGGCAGGAATGCAAGCCGCTGGAGCGGAAAGCGAGGAACTGCACTTAGGCCCTCAAGGCCAAACAAACTGGGTTGCTAGAGGTTGATGGGAATTGCGAACTCGATGCGCGATCCGTCTTTCGTTCGGTTCATACAGCACCGCCTTGGTTTTCCAATCCCTAATGGTAGCCTTAGGTCATTTTGAAAAACTGCTCAATTTTGAACAGACAACCCGCGCCTGCCGCCCTTTGAGTACGTTTTGTACCACTGGGTCTCCGAGCCATGCACGGATAAGAGGCAAAGCGTTTCATCTTCAAGCACGAACCAGACGGGAATGGAGATCGCATGCCCGTACTCCCTGCCGATCACGCTGGTCTTGATCTGGCGGTGGCGGGCGAGGCGGCCTTTTCAAACACGGTTTTTTACAGTTGGCTTCTGCCACCCTATCTGCGTGCTTCATTCGTTTTAGCCGACTTCCAGCGACTCCCCCGACGACTCCGAGATCGCATTGCGAACATCAGGCAGCATCGAAAGGAATTTCAGCGAGTTGCTGTCAGGATCGTGGAAAAAGAGAGAGACAGAGCATCCAAGCAAAAACGACTAGATCGTCGGGGGCTTGCCCGCAGAATAGAGGGGCATGATGTTAGCCTGGCGATGGCAACCCGCAGCGTGCAACAGGTTGTCAAGATCGACGCCTGAAAGCCACATCCAGGCTCAACCGCTGCGGACCCGTCCCCGCCTCCAGAGCCCCAGCATGGAATCTCCTTGCCGCCCTATCCAGTAGAATGCAATCTTTCTTTCACAGAAAGACCTGCGCGAGTTCCAGTTCCAAAGCGTCACCGAAAAAAGACCTCGAGCGTTGCAGGTTAGCTACCGTAAGGTGGGCTCCAAAACAATCGCGAATGGGAATCATCGCACTCCTCGCAACTCAAGCGATGAGTATTGTCGCATTTCAAAGTGCAGTGCTTAGAAAATGCAATCATCGGCTTGCCGTCCTCACTCTGAATAGCCGTCGTAGCCTTCGTCCCCATCCTCGTCTTCGCCGCCGTCCTGTTCCTCTTCGTCCTCTTCTTCTTCGTCTTCCGGCTCCTCCCTGACGCGAATGTCGGCGGGTAACGAGAGGTCAGCGGACTCTGAGTCGGAGGACTCTGGGTGTAATCTCCTGATGTCAAAATGGTACGCTTTGAATGCGTCCCGCAAACGAGCATTCTCACCCTCATCTGGTTCTCCGGGAGAGTCGGAACCGGCGGAGGATGTCAGGAACGCTGACTCCCCGCTCGGTTCAGACCGTTCTTGCGGGCACGACATGCAGATGCCGCTCCGTTGACGATTGCCCCGTTCATGGCGGATATTGAAACGGGATGGACGCTGAGCAGACTATTGCCGAAATCGAGTGCCTTGAGCGCATTTTCGCAGAGCCGGACACCAGACCGCTGAGCGAGAGCGACCTCGCGGCTGCGAATCGACGACATGACGAAATGCTCGCGCATAGCCCGTGGTTTCGGCTCTGGGAGCGGTACGGAGTTTGCTGCCGAGCTGAAGCCCGCCCTTAAGGTCTAGTGCCACTTTCCCAGTTATCAGCAGGTCATTTCATATCCCAATCAGAATGTGGGGAGTTACCTCTTTGAAATCTTAAATCCGGCGGTTAGCGTAACTTGCACACGACGTGCGAGTTAACCAAGGAATTAAGGGGCATTAGCCGCTGGAGATTTTCTAGAAATAGTCCATCTCAGTCAATCGACTTCTGAGACCAATTTACACCAGACAGGTGTCTCTGTTTGATTCTTGAGAGTTGAGCAATGACAGGTATAACCATTCCGGCGGATTGTATCCCAGTGCGAAGCGCGGCAGTGAAGCCTCATATCCGCCGGACCCTTGAAAATTTAGCCCTTGAGTAATTGCGAAGCGTTGATGGATCGGAGGGTCACTTGGCGAAAGCGCTCGCGGATGAGTCAATGCCCCGATTCCGATGGCTTTGCTGGCGCGTATGTAGCGAACCACGTCACCGATCTCGCAGTGGTTCAGCTTCAGGACATGACGGGAGCCGAACCATCACGGGCGAGCCAGTGTGAAACCAAGAAAAACTCGACCGTCTAATCGGCGGGGTGCCAACGACCAAGTATTCCATCAGGAAGCCCCTCTGTTATCCCAATGTCGTTCGAAGTTGTATTTGTTTTCGGAGGGTGACGCCAAACCTGAGCGCCGCAAATCATCGAGTTTGCACGCAAAGCCTTGTGTTGGATTATCTGTTAGGCATCCCCTCTGCACTTCATCGATGCGTTTAATGTAGATCCGTGCATGTGATTCGTCACGTGGTATCTCTAGCTAGTTCAATGCGTGACATAGAACCACCACCCACCCCATATCCGACCTGGGGGCCTCGCAAGTACGCCCGGTTTCGTGGACTTAACTTGAGTTCATCAAATCTGTAGACGTCACTCGCTATTCGCGAGTCGCGAATCGAGCCATTTCATGCCCCGAGCCCTTTTGCGGCTTCTCCGACCGCATTTTCCCCGAGGTGGCGGGACTGTTCACAATTGAGCAGCTTCTCACATGAACTAACGTTATCTTATGCGAATTGTAACGACCAAGGCAGTCCTGTATGTACCGAACGAAGGAGAGATCGCGCCTCGAGTTCCCAATTCTTGCCAACCTTTTAGTGATTCAGTTTGCCGTGCCTTGAGGGCCTGAGTTCGGTTCCTCACTCTCTTCCTTCTACCGCCTTCCACTTTCGCCAAAACCTCATGACACGCCGCGCAGGTTCTCGTGTTGCCTTACTAAACGGAGCCCCATTATGACGCGAATTTTGATTGCAGACGACAGCCTACCCATTCGATGCGGGCTGCGCACGTTGCTCGAACTGAACTCAGAGTGGCAGGTCTGTGGCGAAGCTGTGGATGGTGCTGATGCTGTAGAAAAGGCCCACCAACTTGCTCCGGACCTCATATTGATGGATTTCTCGATGCCGCACATGGACGGTGTCCAAGCAGCACAGGAAATCGCCAAATCTGGTACAGGCATCCCAATCCTGCTTGTTACATTGAACCTTTCCTCTGAGATCATGGAATTGGCTCGCAACGCAGGTTTGCGTGGAGCCATGTCAAAGTCGGAAATTAGCAAGTTGCCATATGCGATCAAGGCACTTCAGCGCGGTGAGACTTTTTTCTATGCCAGCTAGATCGCCCTTTTTGCGTCGACTTGACTACTGCCAGACAGCAGTCGGAAACAGGACAGGCTTCGGATTCAGGATAGCGGAAGCTAGTCGTGGAGCACGACGTTGAGCAGCGAAGGGTGAACTTCGAGCCCCCCGTTGTAACGAACGAGGCCCATCTTCCTGAACCTGTTCATGAAGAAATTGACTCGCCCGCGCGTCGTACCCACCATCTCTGCCAGAGTTTCCTGACTAATCTTGGGAATCGCAACTTCCGGTTTTCCGTCCTTGCCGAAATGGGCTAGCAATAACAATATGCGAGCCAATCTTTTCTCGCTGGAATTGAAAAGCTGGTCAACCAAATCTTCTTCGTATCGAATGTTCCGCGTCAGCAAGTAGGCTACGAACATATCGGAGAACAAGTGTTCCCGGTGGATCACTTCCATCATGGATTTCTTATCGATCCGCATCAGCGTGCAATCGGTCATTGCGGTCGCGGTGCACATGCGAAGAGGCTGTGCTGCGAGGCAACCTTCTCCGAAGAAATCGCCCTCTTTCAGAATACCTATTGTGGCTTCCCTTCCGTTCTTTGCAAGGACGGTGAGCTTTATCCTCCCTTTCTGTATGTAAAAAACCGAATCGGACGAGTCGCCCTGAGCAAAGATTGTCTGCTTTTTAGGTGCGGACACGAGTGTCCGGCCACCGTTGATGGTCGAAAGAAAGGTCTTGAGGTCGAACTTACTGTGTTTCTTGACCGCTGCCACGGGTGTCACGAATCGGCCCCCTTTCAATGCTAAAGGAACCCAAAAACCCGGTGTATGAATCAATTATTCTATTCAAGGTTCGGCACGTCAAGATCAGCAATTGTTCAGCGTTCCGAAAACGGAACAGACTAGCTTTCGGGGAAAGGCAGACTAACTCCTTGGAACCAATTTACCAACGTGGCATATAGGGCACAGTGTTTGCTATAAATGGTCCCACTTTGGGATGGGTTGCTGATGACGGGGAGCTAACATCCGACATAGAGCCGTATCTTAGTGCTCGAATGTCAGACTCTGCGCAGGAGCGCCGCCCTCCGATCAAGACCGGAAAACGAAGAATTAGCTTAGCTCGACATTTGGGGCTGACTCCACAAGTGCGCGAGAATCAAAAGCCTCAGAGGGGTCGCTGTCGGCTACGACACTTGAATGCCCAGTTGTTGGATTGCTTCCTTGGACTCATAGAGTTCTTAAATTGTGAGTGTTCGTTTAGATGCGGCAGGCTATACCTGTGATTGGGAATGAAAAGTTGTGAGCGTAACTTTAGTTCGGACTCATGCCGGATAAGCGACTACACTTGACGGTATGAGACATTACACCATCACGATGATGAAAGGTTATAGCACGTTCAAGTGCCTGCTTTGTAGATACTCCGCCACCACGCGGGATTTCAACAGCCAGAACGGCAGTTGCCGCACCCAAGCGGCCAAGGTAATGAACGAGCACGCCAGCGCTGCCCATGGGTGTCGGGCAGCCATGTCACCGAGTGACACGCCGATATGGCGCGCCCACTAAAAGTGCGGTCTCGTCAGAAAGCAATGATAAGGTAGTGCGGAATGACGCCTGAAATGCATTACACAATCCGGCGCACCCACCTGCTGCGCGCGTAGAAGCAGATGATCGTAGATTCAGCCGGTGAAACTCTTTGCTCCCATTGCCATCGTCCAAGCGTGTGGAAGAATCCTGATTCAGCTATCCAGTTCGCGTCGTGTCGCTCCCACTTTGCTTTGCTGATGGACCGGTCGGGTTGTGTGCCCAGGCACATAAGCGGCCTTCTGTGACGTTGGTCATTCTGTGGCGGAGGGCGCCGAGCGACGCCTGGGAATGGGTGGTTCACGTTTCAAAAAGGGCACAACGGGTGATAGCCGAGACTTGATGTACATAGTTTCTGTGAGAATCCGTCGAGGCTGTTAGACCCGAACTAGACCTCCGTCTCTGGTTAAGCCCGTGATTCGCCCCGAACCAGCCACTCCAGTTGGTGAAGGCTATGGTGTTAACAACGTGGCAGCCCCAACTTGCTTTCTGCCAATTCGCACAAGTGTTCACAATTGAGCAGTTTGGGAATGCTCCAAAGGACTATGGTGGCGTTAGTCGTTACAAGACAGGTGTGTTAAATGGCTGCTCCACTTACAGTACCAATCGCGCAAACGCCTCCGCTTTTGCATGAGAAACCACCGTCTACCAGCAAGGAGAGCGTGGCTGCGATACTTACACGGTGTAAGACCTCTCTAATCGCAGATTGGTTGACACGAACCAAGAGGACGCCCGAACTCTCCCATTTTCATCTCAGCGATGATCAGCGTACTGGACACCTTCCCAAGTTGGTTGACGATCTAGTGGCACGTCTGGGCAAGGGCAAGATACCCAATAATAAGGACAGTGCCGCCACCGAGTCGCCCGCCGCCGTCGCACATGGCGTACTTCGACGAAAGCAAGGCTATTCTTCTGGCATGCTGATCCATGAATCACGACTCCTTCAAGTGACTATTTTTGGAACACTGCATCAGAATCTAAACCTGCTGGATTTCAATCTGTTGTTGCCCGATGTCATGATCATTGCTGACGAAGTGGATTCGCAGTTGACGCAAACAATGGAGAGCTTCACCAGTGGAGCGCTCAAATCAGAGAAAGCGCAACTTGTCAAACCGAATGGATGAGTTCCATCTGAAGACCTGCTTCTGAGGCCGTGACGTGGGCAAATCGTGAGGAGTGAACCTCTGTTGACCATCTCTATAACTGTTCACTTTTGAACATATTCCACGACGCACGTTAACCATACTGGATTTGGTTCGTGACGAGAGGTGGTGCTGTATGACTCCGACCGAACAGCGCATTTCCCACAAGGTTCTGCTTGTGGATGACGACGATGCCGTTCGCGACATGATGACACTGACCCTTGAGCACAAGGGTTTCGACGTGGTCGCTGCCAGGAACGTGACAGAGGCGTTGAAACTGATCACCACAGAGAGTTTCGATGTTTTAATCACTGATCTCCACATGCCGAACCCCAGCGACGGCTTTGCGGTGATTACGGCGATGCGTCACATCCAACCCAAGGCACTTACGCTGCTGGTCAGCGGCTACCCCGACGTGAAGAGTGCGATGGACGCCATCCTTCTGGAGGCGGATGAAATCTTCGTGAAACCATTCGAGACTAAGGTCCTCGCAGAACTCGTTCAAGATAAACTGATCACTCGCAAACCCATGGTCCCGACGCCAAAGGAAAGAGTGGCGGGTATATTACAGCGTTGCACCAGCCTTATCGTCGAAGACTGGCTGGCGAGGGTCAAAAATAACATCGAGCTTAGCCGCGTTGTCCTTAGCGATCAAGAGCGCACGGGATATCTTTCCAAGCTGATTGACGACTTGATTGTGCGCCTGAGATCACCCCATATCACCATACAGGACGGTGGTTTCATCGGCTCCCCGGCTGCCGTTGCCCATGGCAAATTGCGAAGGTCACAAGGCTACACCTCTGCGATGCTGGTGCAGGACTCACGAATACTCCAGGTGACCCTCTTCGGGACGTTGCAGAAAAATCTGAGAGCGCTGGACTTCAGCTTGCTGTTGCCTGATGTCATGACTATCGCGGACGAAGTGGATTCGCAGTTGACCCAGGCGATGGAAGGCTACATGGATGCAGCGGGACACCCAGCAGCGGCCTAGGTCCTATCTCAACATGAGAGGATACCGGCGATGGCACAACTGCCAATACCACAAGAAAGCTGGCTCCAACCTGACAAATCAAGAGCAGTGGATGGGACTCTGCGAACTCGCCTCCAATGAACACGACCAAGAACAACTGGGAGCGCTTTTTGAAGAAATACTTCGCCTTCTGGAAGCGAGCCGTGCTCCCTCGTTCACGGTATGGCCCCGGCTGTATTCAGTGTGCACTGACTCCTCGCCCAAATAGGCTAGCAATCAGGGGTTCCCTGCTGGAGCTGCGGAACCGTCTGACCATTGGCCCATTCAGATGAGGAAAATGGTCGCGTGTTCTTCAGGATCATTCGCCGCAATCAGAGGCGAGCCTGGCAGATTGGCCCCGCAGCTTGTTGCCGCGTCTCCTGGAACAAAAAGCACTAGGTGCGGATGCCAGTGTTTGGCTTCGGCGCTCAGGTACTGGTGCTTTGACGTCCTATACGCCATTGCTCCAGGCTTGAGAGCGGGCCGATCCTTTTTATCCAGTGCCGCTTCGATGGCCTGCACGATCTCGGTTTTTGACCTTCCCGCCAGTACCAGCCTGGTCTTCATCAGATAGAGGGCACATAGGTTCTGCAGCTGCCGGATTAAAACAAACGGGAGACCGGATTGTGGCATTCCAGAAGTCCCGTGATCATCTGTTGCAGCGCCCCATGATCGCTCGACAGGGCAGAGAAAGCCATTTCGGCCCCGCGCTGCGGTTGTAATCACTTCGGCTCCTCCGAAACGGAACTGCGAGGAGAGTTGCGGGCCAGCGAGATTTCAGAATTCACGTCGGTCATTGAGTACTGATCAAGCGGGGCCAGAACGAAATAAAGGAGAGGGCGCGGGTAGTTTCTCCGAAGGTTTGATGCCAAACCGCAACCCGTTTGGGGCGGTGGTGTAACGCAGCACAGTGAGGCGAAAGACACACTCCCTTTCGCGCACAGGCGCAAGTTCAACTCTTGCCCGCTCCACTATCAACTGGCAGCCCTGTCTCCTCTGTTGCTGGTTATGTGTTTGACGTAGCAATCCTCATGCACGGCCCTACCGTACTCGTCGGCATACACATCGACAGTTAGATCCACAGGGTTCGCGCAAATTGAGCAAGGTATTTCT
>Ga0210400_10001018_pt1 | contig 28789 bp, 24 predicted proteins | sample IncBWH26MmetaG_FD_155456 | JGI IMG/M metagenome (GOLD analysis project Ga0210400, IMG submission 155456) | Forest soil microbial communities from Barre Woods Harvard Forest LTER site, Petersham, Massachusetts, United States - Inc-BW-H-26-M | ecosystem: Environmental > Terrestrial > Soil >... | reverse complement strand
AGACCACGCGCAAAACATATTTTGCGAACTTAAGCCTATGATTGGGAAGCAAAACCCCACAGGGGCCCGGGGGGCCCAAATGCTCCCGCCGGCCCCTTGAGCCTCAAGGCAGTTCGACCGGCGCGGCGGCGACCCAGCCGGCGGCTCGGTGTTCCGCTACCACCGTGGTGTAAATGCCCCCGCGCACGTTGAATTTGGCCAAAATCCGCATGAATCGGGGGGCCGTCGCCGCCACCAGGTCCCGCAAGATTTGATTGGTGACCGCTTCATGGAATGCACCGCGGCTGCGGAATGACCAAATATAGAGCTTCAGGGACTTCAATTCCACGCATCGTTCATTCGGCACGTACTCGAGTTCCAGCGTGGCAAAGTCCGGCTGGCCGGTTTTCGGGCACAGGCAGGTGAACTCAGGGATGGTCATGCGAATGGTGTAGTCCCGCTCGGGTGCGGGATTGTCAAACACTTCAAGTCGAGCGGCTGCTTCTGTCATGGATGGAACCGGGCGATCACGAGGGGTTTACCTATGTGACGTTTACTTTACACTACGCGCCACAAGTGGCCCACGACACCGCGTGAACAATGCGCTTAACGAAACTCAAAATTGCCGGCTTCAAATCGTTCGTTGATCCGACGACCGTCACCTTTCCCAGCAGCCTGACGGGTGTGGTGGGCCCCAATGGATGCGGGAAATCCAACATCATCGATGCCGTTCGCTGGGTGATGGGGGAAATATCCGCAAAGCATTTGCGCGGCGAATCAATGGCCGATGTGATCTTCAACGGCTCCGCGTCCCGCAAGCCTTTGGGCAACGCCTCGGTGGAATTGGTGTTCGACAATTCCGACGGGAAGATCGGCGGACCTTACGCGAACTACAACGAGGTCGCGCTCAAGCGCTCGGTGAGCCACGACGGCACCTCCGATTATTTCATCAATGGCCTCAAAGTGCGCCGCAAGGACATCACGCAGCTGTTTCTCGGCACCGGACTCGGCACCCGCAGCTACGCCATCATCGAGCAGGGCATGATTTCACGGGTGATCGAGGCGCGGCCCGACGACCTGCGCGCTTTTCTGGAAGAGGCGGCGGGTATATCGCGCTACAAGGAGCGGCGGCGCGAAACCGAAAGCCGCATCGCACACACGCGCGAGAACCTGGATCGGCTGAACGACCTGCGCGAAGAGGTGGAAAAGCAGATTCGCCACCTGCAGCGCCAGGCTGCGACGGCGCGCCGTTATCAAACGCTCAAGGAAGAAGAACGCAAGTTGTCCGCGGAATTGCTGGCTTTGCGCTTGCAAAGCCTGGATCTGGAGGCCGGGGCTCGCGATGCCGCCACCTCCGGCTGCGAGACCGCGATGCAAGCGGTTCTGGCCGATTTGCGGGAGGCGGAGGCGCAGATCGAGCGGATCCGCGCCGACCAAACCGCCAAGGGCGATGCGTTGAGTGCGATTCAAGGCCGCTTCTACGAGGCCGGCGCCGAAGTGACGCGGATCGAGCAGGGCATCGAGTATTCGCGCGAACTCAGGCAGCGCCAGCGCGCGGATCTGGAGCAGGCTGATTCGCAGATTGCCGAGTCCGCCCGCGTGGTGCAGCTTGACCGGGTTCAGCTGGAATCGCTCAGCATGGAGCTGTCGACCATGGTACCGGGCCTGGATGAGGCCCACGATCGCGAAAAAATGGCACTGCAGGTGCTCGAGCGATGCGAGCAAGCGCTGACATCGTGGCAGTTCTCCTGGGACAACCACGCGCAGAGCGTCGCGCTGCGGCAGCGCGAGACACAGGTGGAACGCGCCCGCATCGAGCAACTGGAAAGCCAGCAGCGCAGGCTGCTGCAGCAGCGGGAGCGCCAGGAAACCGAGCGGGCGGCCTTTGCGCAGCTGCAACCCCCGGCGGCCTTGGAGACTCTGGCAGAGAACGCGGAAGCGGCGCGCGTCGCCGGCGAAGCTGCCGCGGCGGAACTGCAAGGGTTGTTGTCCGAGCTCGCGGTGACGCGAGAACGCGAGCGGGAAGAGAGCAACTCGCTCAACGCGTTGCGGGCACGGCTCCAGCAAGCTCAGGGAGAGCAGGTCTCGACCGAAGCCCTGCAGCAGGCCGCGCTCGGCAAGGCCTCCGGAAAAGTCGCGCAATGGCTCAAGTCGCAGTCGCTCGATCGCCACCCCCGCGTGGCGCAGCAGTTGCGAGTCGCCAAGGGCTGGGAACGCGCCGTGGAAACCGTGCTGGGATCCTACCTCGAGGCCGTTTGCGTCGACGGCTTGGACAGCGTCACTGAATTGTTGGCGAGTTTCGAGGGCGGCAATCTGGCGATCGTGAGCACCGGCGAGAGCGCGGCCGGCGCGCGCGTTGCCGCCTCGCTGCAGGCGGTGGTGCAGGGCACGACCGTGCTCGGCTCGGTGTTGTCATCCGTGATGACCGCCGAGTCGCTGAGCGAGGCGCTGAACCTGCGGCGGCAGCTCAAGGCCGGCGAGTCGGTGGTCACGCGCGATGGCATTTGGCTCGGCAATGACTGGCTGCGCGTGTCGCGCGATGCGGATCCGCGTGCCGGCGTCATCGAACGCGAAGAGATCCTGCGCGACATCGGGGCTCAGGTCGGTGCGCTCGAGAACGAGGTGAAAGACCTCGAAACGCGCCTGGAAAATACCCGCGAGCGGGTGCATGAGCACGAAGACCGCCGCGAGCGTTGCCAAACGGAAGTCAATCGGCTGCATCGGGAGCACGTCGACCGGCGCGCGGAACTGAGCTCCGCTCAGGCGCGGACCGAGGACGCAGCACGGCGGCTCGAGCAGCTCGAGTCCGAGCTTGCCGACGTGCGCGCGGAATTGTCGCGCAGTGAACATGAGCTACGGACGTCGCGCGCGCGGATGGAAACCGCCATCGACGCGCTGGCGGCGCTCGAGCCGCAGCGCATGGAGCTCGAGGGAGACCGCGAAAGGATGCGCACCGAGCTGGGCGGAGCGCGAGCCGCGGCCACCGCGGCTCAGCAGCATGCACGCGACCTGGCCGTGCAGGTCGAGTCGCGGCGCTCGTCGCACACCGCACTGATCACGACCGTGGGGCGGCTCGAGAAACAACTCGCCGACTTGCAGAACCGGCGTCTGGAGCTGGTCGGGCAAATCGCCGAGGGCGAGGCGCCGCTCGCCGAGGCGCAGCTGCAGCTGGAACGCGAGTTGCGCCGGCGCGCGGAAATCGAAGCGGAACTGCGGGCGGCGCGGATCGCGAGCGATGAGTTGGATGCCTTGCTGCGCGAACACGACGCGGCGCGATTTGCGGTGGAACAACGCTTGGACGCGGCGCGCGCGGGTCTCGACGAGGCGCGCCTGGCGGCCCAGCAGGTGCGTGTGCGCAGAGAAGGCGTGGCGGAGCAGCTCGCGGCGACGAACTTCGAATTCGCGGCGCTGGTGGCGCAAATCGCGGCGGATGCGACGGTGGACGCGTGGGAATCGCAGCTGGAAGAGGCCAAGGGCAAGATCGAACGCCTGGGCCAGGTGAACCTCGCCGCCATCGGCGAGTTCAAGGAACAATCCGAGCGCAAGGAATATCTGGACCGGCAGTGCAAGGATTTGACCGACGCGTTGGAAACGCTCGAATCCGCGATGCGCAAGATCGACCGGGAAACGCGTACGCGATTTCAAGATACCTTCGATCGGGTCAACGCGGGTTTGAAGGAGAAGTTTCCGCGTCTGTTCGGCGGCGGGCATGCCTATCTGGAGCTGACGGGCGAAGACTCGAATGCCGCGGGCGTGTCGGTCATGGCGCGTCCGCCGGGCAAGCGCAACAGCACCATCAGCCAGCTGTCGGGCGGCGAGAAGGCCTTGACCGCCGTCGCGCTGGTATTCGCCATCTTCGACTTGAACCCGGCGCCGTTCTGCCTGCTGGACGAAGTCGACGCGCCGCTCGATGAGAACAACGTCGGACGCTTCTGCGACATCGTCCGCGACATGTCGCGCAGCGTGCAATTCATCTTCATCACCCACAACAAGAGCACCATGGAGATGGCGTCGCAACTGGTGGGCGTCACCATGAATGAGCCCGGCGTCTCGCGTCTGGTGTCGGTGGACGTCGACGAGGCCGTGCGCATGGCGGCGATGTAGCGCGCAGGTTCATGGCTGCCGATCTGCGTTGGATTCTGTTAGCCCTGAGCCTGGTGTTGCTTGCCGGTATTTGGTGGTGGGGCAGGCGGCGCTCATCGCAGGCTCCGGGAGACGCGCAGCTGCGCGAGATTACGCCGGCTCGCGAGACCACGCCGACTCGCGAGACCACGCCGACCGTCGAGCCGCAGCGCCCGGATGCCGCGGCGCGCGACGCGGACGCCGCTGGCGACTGGGGCGTGCCGCCCTTCGAGCCGCTCAGCATCCACACTGGGGACTATGAACACGTTCCGGTGTTGGACGGCCCCATGATGGTGAGCGTCGATCGGGCGCCCGCGCAGAGCGCTGCGCCCGCCGCACTCGGCGCAGCACCGGCAACCGGGCTCGCTCCCGGACGCGTTCCGACGCTGTTGCCCGAGGCGGCGGATCGAAGCACGGCGCCGCCGGCGCAATCGCCCAATGCCAGCGAGCAGCAAATGATTGTGACGGTGCGCGTATGCGCGCCAGGCGAGGTCCGCTGGTCCGGCGCCACGCTGCTGTCGGCGCTCGAGCTGCACGGCCTGGCCTACGGACGCTACCAGGTATTTCATCGCCGTCACGTGGATGGCCGCAGTTTGTTCTGCGTTGCCAGCTTGATCGAACCGGGAACATTTGACGTCGCGCGAATGGCGTCGGAAGAATTTCGCGGCGTGACGCTGTTCGCCGTGTTGCCCGGACCGGTGGAGCCGCTTCTGACCCTCGATGAGTTGCTGGGCGCGGCGCGGGGTCTCGCGCAGGAGCTGTCGGGAATGGTCCAGGACAACAAAGGCATGCCGCTCTCGCCGCAGCGCGCGGCGGCATTGCGCGATGACGTCGCGCGCTTCCAGGCATCGCTGCCGAGGGGCTAGGCCGTGTGCGCGGAGAAGTCGACGCCCCAGGCAGCCGCATACTCCGACAAGCAGGCGGCTGCACGCGCCGAGCAGTTGCGGGAATTGCTGGAGCGGTACAACTACCGCTATCACGCGCTCGACGACCCGGAAGTTCCGGATGCCGAGTACGACAAGCTCATGCTGGAACTGCGCGCATTGGAGACGCAGTTTCCGCAGCTCCTGACCCCCAATTCTCCGACCATGCGCGTGGGCGCGGCGCCGGTGTCCGCCTTCGGTGCCGTCAAGCACCGCGTGGCGATGCTGTCCTTGGACAACGCCTTCAGCGACGAGGAAGTGCGCGATTTCGATCGTCGCATCCAGGAACGGCTCGGGTTGAGCGGCCCCATTCGCTATTCGGCCGAGCCCAAGCTCGACGGGCTGGCAGTGAGCGCGCGCTACGAAAACGGCAGTTTCGTGCAGGGCGCGACCCGCGGGGACGGTGAAACCGGCGAGGACATTACCCAGAACTTGCGAACCATCAAGGCGCTGCCGCTCAACCTGCGCGGCGCCGACATACCTTCCGTGCTCGAGGTGCGAGGCGAGGTCTTCATGCCGTTGGCGGGGTTCCGCCGCTTCAACGAGGAGTCGGCCGCCCGCGGCGAAAAGAGCCTCATCAATCCGCGCAATGCCGCCGCGGGAAGCTTGCGCCAGCTCGATCCACGCATGACCGCCTCGCGACCGCTCGATCTATTCATCTATGGGGTCGGCGTGATCGAGGGAGGCGAAATGCCTCCCTTTCACAGCGAGACGTTGAAGCGGTTGCGGGCGCTGGGCTTCAAGATCTGTCCACAGTCCACCGTGGTCGAGTCGATCGAGGGGTGTCTTGAGTACTACCGCGACATGGGCGTGGCGCGCGCAAAGCTGCCCTACCAGATCGACGGCGTGGTTTACAAAGTCGACGATGTGAATCTACAGCGCAAACTCGGATTCATTTCACGGGCGCCGCGTTGGGCCATCGCGCATAAATTTCCCGCCGAGGAGGCGTTGAGCGTGATTCGCGGCATTGAATTTCAAGTGGGCCGCACCGGTGCGTTGACGCCCGTGGCGCGCTTGGAACCGACCTTCGTGGGCGGCGTGACCGTGAGCAATGCCACGCTGCATAACATCGATGAGCTGACGCGCAAGGACGTGCGCGTGGGCGACACGGTCGTCATCCGCCGCGCCGGCGATGTGATTCCCGAGGTGGCCCGCGTTTTACCGGAGCGCCGCGTCGCCGGAGCGCAGCCCGTGGCGCTGCCGAGCGTCTGTCCGGTATGCGGCTCGCCGGTGGTGCGGGAAGGGGATCAAGCCGTGGCGCGCTGTACGGGCGGTCGCATCTGCGCTGCGCAGCGCAAAGGCGAGATTCAACACTTTGCGTCGCGCCGCGCCATGGACATCCAGGGGCTCGGCGACAAGCTGGTGGAGCAGCTCGTCGACTGCGATTGGGTGAAGACGCCGGCGGATCTGTTCTCACTGCAGGCCAATCGGCTGGCGACGCTCGAGCGCATGGGCGAGAAGTCCGCCCGGAAATTGCAGTCGGCCATCGAGGCGGCAAAGCACACGACGTTGCCGCGTTTCCTCTACGCGCTCGGCATACGCGACGTGGGTGAAGCGACCGCCCTGGCGCTGGCGCAATATTTTCCGGACATCGCGGACTTGCGCCGCGCCGGCGAGGATGAAATCCAACGCGTTCCCGACGTGGGTCCGGTGGTTGCAAAACAGGTCGCCGCCTATTTCCGCGATGCGGACAATGCGGCCGCCGTCGACCGCTTGCTTGCCTCGGGAATCGAATGGCCGCCCATGGCGCAGGCAAGCGCCGCCGGCGCGCAGCGCGACAAGACTTTTGTTCTGACCGGTACCCTTCAATCCCTCACGCGGGAAGAAGCCGCGGAGGCGATCCAGCGATTGGGCGGCAAGGTGAGCGGCAGCGTCTCGAAGAAGACCGACTATGTGGTGGCCGGCGCGGAAGCCGGGTCCAAACTCAAAAAAGCCGAGCAGCTCGGCATTGAGATTCTCGATGAGGCGGCGTTTCTAGAACTCTTGAAATCATAGCGGACTCGACAATCGAGTCCGCTATGTTTCAGCCTGGGATTACAACGTCTTTTCGACCTTCGCGGTCTTCTTCAAGGTCTCCACGTACGCCTGAAGTTTCTTCTGCACCACGCCGGTGCCGACCTGCTGCTTGACCTGCTCGAACGGCGGCGGCGCCGTTTCGCGCGTGTCTTCCAGCTTGATCACGTGCCAGCCAAATTGCGTCTGCACGGGTGTCGGGGTCATCTCGCCCTTCTTCAAGCCCTTGACGGCATCGCCGAACGGTTTGGCCATGCGTGTGAGCGTGAACCAGCCAAGATCGCCGCCGTTTGCCTTGGAGCTGTCGGTGGACTCAGCCTTGGCCACGTCCTCGAACTTCGCACCGCCTTTGATTTTCTTGATGGCAGCCTCGGCCGCTTCCTTGCTCGCGACCAGGATATGCCGAGCGTGATACTCGGTCTTGTCCATGGCGGCGACGGCCGAATCGTACTCGGCATGCAATTCCGCATCCGTCGGATCCTTGTCCTTCAGATACTTCGCCGATTCCGCATCCGCCAGCACGCGCATGCGCACCACTTGGAGCTGCGCGCCAACGTCCGGGTCCTTGTCCACGGCGTCTTTCTCGCCCTGCGAGGCGAGCAGCTGCATGTTGATCAGCTCGTCCAGAACCTGCGCTTTCTGCTCGGTGGTCAGTTCGGTGGCCGGCCGGCCGCGCAACAAGCTCTTCAAATAGATGTCGTATTCCACGCGCGAGATGGGCGTGCCATCGATGCTCGCGACCGGCGGGGTAGCAGGCGCTGCCGGCTTTTCGGGCGCGGCGGGCGCTTGGCCCTTGCCGCAGGCCGTCACACTCACGGCGAACGCGATCAGGATGGCGATGCGGGTCCACGGTGTACTCAAAAATTGGCTCATTTGGTCCTCTACGCAAAAAAAAAGCGACTACGGCCATACCTTGGCCAGCGCGCCCGGGGGCGGCAGTTTAGCCTCAACAGGGCGATCTCACCAATATTTGATGCGATTATCCCGTGCAAAGAAGGGTGTTGCTGCAAAGCAGCATGTCGCGATGTGGCTTTCAGTCCGGCGGCAATGCTTCGATGGCGAGCGCATGAATGTCGGTTTTCATGAGGTCATCGACGGCGGCATAGATCAGCCGGTGGCGGGCGACGGAGGACATCCCGCGAAACGCCTCCGCAACGATTCGCACCCGGAAATGGCTTTGCCCGCCGGCGGCGCCGGCATGGCCTTCGTGCAAATGACTTTCATCCTCGACGGTGAGCTGGGCGGGGGCAAAGCGGTGCTCCAAGCGCTCGCGCAGGCGCTGCGCGCGCGTGATGTCGGGTTTGTCCGGGGCCTTGCCGGCCAGCCAGAAGACTTGGGGGAGCATGAAGACCATGGTCGCCGCGGGAAATCCAAACACTTTGAATTTGACCCACAGGCTCAACGCGAAGTTCTTCGCCACGTACAGGTTCAGGATGGCAAAGGCGGCAAACCACGCAGCCCACAAGAAGTTGATGATCAGCCAAGAGCGCGCGGAGACCGCCAGCGGTTCACTGAACGCCGCCTCGAGCATGCGGCGCACGAGCGGCTGCTTGCCGACAACGGCGCTGCCGAGGAAGACCGCGGAGGTCAGCCCCAGCAATACGGTCAGCTTCCACTGAATGAAACGTTGATCGTGCAGCAACAGCGTGGCAGTGCCCAAGACCAGCACGATGCAGGTTGTGATGACGTGCATGGTCTTGAAGCTGCCCGCGCGCAAGCGATGTATCAGCAGCTGCAGCACGCAGGCAATCATGAGAGCCGCAGTGGCCCAGTAAATATCCCGCAACTCAAACGTCACAAAAAAGACGATGAGGGGCGACCATTCGAGGAGTTGAGTCATGGGGGTATCATAGCCGACCCAAATGAGCATCTATCTGCAACTGCACCCGGTCACGCCGCAACGGCGCTATGTCCGCCAAGCGGTGGAAGCCCTGCGGCGCGGCGCGGTGATCGTTTATCCCACCGATTCTTGTTACGCGCTGGGCTGCCATATCGGCGACAAGGCTGCGCTCGAACGCATCCGCGAGATTCGCCAGACGGACCGCAATCATCATTTCACGCTGGTGTGCCGGGATCTTGCGGATGTCGGCAAGTACGCGATGGTCGACAATTGGCAGTACCGGTTGTTGCGCGCGCATACGCCCGGCCCCTATACCTTTCTGCTCAAGGCTTCGCGCGAAACGCCGCGGCGATTGAAGCATGAACGCCGCGGCACGATCGGCCTGCGGGTTCCCGATCATCCCGTCACGGCGATGCTGCTCAGTGAACTGGGCGAACCGGTGATGAGCTCGACCCTGCTCTTGCCGGGCGAGGAACACCCGCGCACCGATGCCAAGGAAATTTACGAGCGGCTCGAGCACAGCGTCGATATGGTATTGGACGGCGGCAATTGCGGTCTGATCCCCACGTCGGTTATCGACCTTTCGACGGACCGTGCCGTCGTCGTCCGGGAGGGGCGGGGCGATGTCCGCCCCTTTGCGAAGGCAGCCACCGTATAATGCCGGTCAATGCGGGCGACAATGCTCGTAATTTATTTAAATAACGAGTGCAAGCATTGGATTTAAATGGGGTTATAAACGGGGTTCCAAAAACAATTTCCATCTGGGCAATTCCGGTTCTCTTTGCCATCACGCTCCACGAAGTGGCTCACGGCCGGACCGCCAGGTATTTCGGCGACCGCACGGCCGAACTGCTGGGCCGCCTCAGTTTGAACCCATTGCGGCACATCGACCCCTTGGGGACATTGCTGATTCCGATCGTCCTGCTGGCCGCGCACCTTCCGCTCTTCGGCTGGGCAAAGCCGGTGCCGGTGGCCACCGACGCGTTGCGCAATCCACGCCGCGCCTCGATTATCGTGGCGCTCGCAGGACCTGCCGCGAATATTCTGATGGCCTTATTTTGGTGTGCGGCATTGGCCTTGGTCGTCCGCATCCGATTGGGAGAGACGCTGGGCGATTGGCTGGTCCTCATGGCGCAGGCAGGTATCGTGGCGAACGTGGTTCTCGCGCTGTTCAATCTGCTGCCCATTCCGCCGCTCGACGGCGGCCGTGTGCTGGCGGGGCTGTTGCCGCCTCGCATTGGGGCGGGTTTCGAGAGATTGGCGCCGGCCGGCATGTTTATCGTCGTCATTCTGGCGGTGCTGGGACTTTTCGGCTGGCTGCTCGATCCGGCTTATCGAGGGATTGCCCACCTCATCAACGCGCTGGAAATGCGATCTCCGACATGAGCGGGCCCATACAAAACCGGCGCGTCTTGTCCGGCATGCGTCCCACCGGCCAATTGCATTTGGGCAACTATCACGGGGCGCTGAAGAATTGGATCGAGCTGCAATATCAATACGAGTGCTATTTCTTCGTCGCCGATTGGCACGCGTTGACCACCGGCTATGAGGACACCTCGAAGCTCGAGGAGAACACCTGGAGCATGGTTGTCGACTGGCTGGCTGCGGGTCTCAACCCCGGCGTGGCGACACTGTTCATCCAATCGAAAGTGCCTGAGCACGCCGAGCTGCATCTGTTGCTGTCGATGATCACGCCCTTGGGCTGGCTCGAGCGCGTCCCGTCCTACAAGGATCAGCAGGCGCAACTCGCCGATCATGATTTGAGCACCTATGGCTTTCTTGGCTATCCGTTGCTGCAAAGTGCGGACATCTTGCTGTACCGCTCGCAGTACGTGCCGGTCGGTGAGGACCAGGTCGCGCATGTCGAAATAACGCGCGAAGTCGCGCGGCGCTTCAACCACATCTATGGCCGTGAACCCGAATTTGAGCTGAAGGTGGAAAAAGCCATCAAGAGCCTGGGAACGCGCAACTCCGCCTTGTACCGCTCGCTGCGCAAGGCGTTTCAAGAAAAGGGCGACGCCGACGCGCTCGCAAAAGCACGCGCTTTGGTGGAGGCGAATGCCCGCCTCACGGTCGCAGACCGCGATCGCTTGCTGGGGTTTCTCGAAGGAGCGGGAATCGCCATTTTGCCCGAGCCGGAGGCGTTGTTGACCGCGACGCCGAAGGTCCCCGGGCTCGACGGGCGCAAAATGTCGAAGTCCTACGGCAACACGATCGGTCTGCGCGAGGACACGGACTCCATCGTCAAAAAGCTCAAGGCGATGCAGACCGACCCGGCGCGCGTGCGCCGCACCGATCCCGGAGATCCGGAGAAGTGTCCGGTGTGGGATTTGCACAAAATATATTCGACCGCGGAGACGCAAGACTGGGTGCAGAAAGGCTGCCGCTCGGCGGGAATCGGCTGTCTGGAGTGCAAGGCGCCGCTCATTGAAAAAATCGTGGAAGAGGTGTCCGGCATCGCAAAACGCGCCCAGGAGTTCGAGGAGAATCCGGACCTGGTACGGGGTATCATCGCGGAGGGATGTGAGCGGGCGCGGACCGTGGCACGCGACACGATGGATGCCGTCCGGCAAGCCATGGCGATGAACTACCGTTGACATCCTTGGGAGTAGCGTGAAACCTGAATTGACGTTGGTTCAAAACGCGGCGCCGCCGCCGCCGGCCGGCGAGATCGTGCCGGCGCAAGGTGAAATGCCGTTTGCGGTCGTGGAGGGCCAGCCCATTATCGAGATGCCCCGGGATCTGTACATACCGCCGCAAGCGCTCGAGGTGTTCCTCGAGGCGTTTGAGGGACCGCTGGACATGCTGCTGTACCTCATTCGGCGGCAAAATCTCGACATTCTCGACATCCCGATCGCTGAAATCACCCGCCAGTACATGCGCTACATCGAGTTGATGCAGGTGCTGCAGCTCGAGTTGGCCGGTGAGTATCTGCTGATGGCGGCAACCCTGGCCGAAGTGAAATCGCGGATGCTTTTGCCGCGCGTCGGCGGCGACGAGGTGTCCGAAGAGGCGGACCCACGCGCCGAGCTGGTGCGCAGACTGCAGGAATACGAACGCTTCAAGCGGGCGGCGGAGGGCATCGACAGGATGCCGCGGCTGGAGCGCGACACGTGGGTTGCATCCGCGGAACTCATCGATCGCAAGGTCGTGCGCATTCCGCCCCAGGTGACCTTGCAGGAAATGCTGATTGCCTTTCAGGACGTGTTGTCGCGCAGCGACATGTTCGCGCACCATCACGTGCAGCGCGAACCGCTGTCGGTGCGCCAGCGCATGGCGGATGTGTTGGCGTCGCTGCAGGCAAACGCTTTCGTCGATTTCGTGCGGTTGTTCACGCCGGAGGAGGGACGTCGCGGCGTCACCGTGACCTTCGTGGCCATTCTGGAACTATTGCGCGAGGGGTTGATCGAAATAGTGCAATCCGAAGCATACGCGCCCGTCCATGTGCGCCTGGGCAATCCTGCCCGTCACCTGTCGCTGGTCGCCGACGACGGCGCCGCCAACGATGATCTAGCGAGTACTCAATGAACCATCAATACGTGAAAAATGTGGTTGAAGCAGCGCTGCTGGCGGCGGGCCGGCCGCTGACGCTCGATGAACTCATGAGCGTGTTCGACGAGCGCGACGGGTCGATCGCCGATGAGGTGAAGGGCGCCATTGCGGCCTTGACCCAGGAGTATGAAACGCGCGGACTGGAGCTCACGGAAGTGGCGAGCGGTTTTCGCGTTCAAATCAGAGCGGCGGTCGCTCAGCCGGTCGCGCGGCTGTGGCAGGAGCGGCCCGCCAAATATTCACGCGCGCTGCTCGAGACGCTGGCCCTGATTGCCTATCGTCAGCCGATCACGCGCGGCGAAATCGAGCAAATTCGCGGCGTCGCCGTCAATCCGAACATCATCAAAACCCTGCATGAGCGCAACTGGATTCGCGTGGTCGGTCACCGCGACGTGCCGGGCAAGCCTGAGCTGCTCGGGACAACGCGCGAGTTTCTCGACTACTTCAGCTTGAAGAAGCTGGATGATTTGCCGACCTTGGCGCAGCTCAAGGAGCTCGAGGACTTGCGCGTGCAGTTGTCGCTTCCCGGCGCCGAGGCGCCAGTGTTGGACACGGATGGCGCGGCGGACGCCCCCGCCGATGACATCGAGGCCACGGCGGATGAGCCCGCGGCGGATGAGGCGGTGGCGGATGACGATGAAGACGCACGCCCGGAGAGCGATGCGCCGCGAACCCAGGGGTTGGTTGCCAGCGGTGCCCTAGACGATTCCATTTGATGGCCGCGCGACCTAAGCCGGCGCGGCCACGAAAAGGCACTTCACGCAAGGCGGGTCCGGCGCTTAAAGATCCGCCGATCGGCGAACGCGTGCAGAAGCTGCTGTCGGCGGCGGGCATCGGTTCACGCCGTGAAGTGGAGCGCTGGATTCGTGAATCCCGGTTGAAAGTCAACGGTGAGGTGCCCGAGCTGGGCGCGAAGCTGACCGCGCGCGACCGCATCACCTTGGATGGCCGGCCGGTACGGTTGCATACACCCGCCGTGAAACAATCACGGGTCCTGCTGTTTCACCGCTCGCCGGGTGAGAACCTGGATCTCAAGGCCGCGACGTCGCGGGCCGCCGAGCATCTGAACTTGCCGCGCTCGCCGGGCCGTTGGCTCGCGATTCAGCCGATGCCGCCCGTCGACGGCGGCTTGGAAATTCTCACCGATGACGGATCGTGGGCGCATCGCGTGTCGCGAGGCGCGCACGCCCTGACCATCGACTATGTGCTGAGGATGCGGGGTCCATTGAACGAGGCTCTCGTCGATGAATTCCGGTCGGCAACGGATTGCGAGGGCGAGGCCATGAGTATTTTGCAGGCCGATGCGAAATATGGGGAGGGCTTCAATCACTGGCTCAGCGTGACGGTGCGCGCGACCCGATCGGCGCAAGTGCGGCACTGGTTTGCGGCCCGCGGCATCATCGTCAGCCGCCTGATGCGCGTGCGCTTCGGCCCCGTTCATCTTTCGCGAGATTTGCCGCGAGGCCACTCCAGAGCCATGCTGGCGAGCGAACGCAATGCGCTTGTCAACGAAATCGACTCCGCCTTCGCGCCGCTCGTCACGGAGGGTAAGACGACTCAGGGCGACGAAGAAGCAGTGCCTTGAGTCGTCTTACCCTGCGTGACTACTGTTCGAGCCGATTAATATCCCATGCCGATACTAATTGGCCGGCGGGCTCTTGGAGGCGTCCAGCAATTGCGCCAGGTATTGCTGCCACACCGCGGCCCAGGTGTGGGTACCATGGCCATGCGTTTTATCCGAAGCGGGTAGCAATATGAAGCGCCCGTTCTTGACGCGTTTGATCTCACGCTCGGCGATGCCAAGTTCCGGCGGATTGATGAAATCATCGGCCGAGTTGATGTGCAGCAGCGGTGCCTTGATCTTCTCGAGGCCCGCGGAGGGGTCATAGTCGCGCGACGCGTTGACCTGGTACAGAAAATCATTGGCGTCCAAAGTCTCCATCTGCCGCGGCATGTACTTTTGCAGGAATTCATCCGCCGCATCCCGGGTCGGCAAGGTGATCTGCATCTGAATGGGCGCGCTGCCCGCAATCAACAGCAGCCCCGCGGCCGTGCGCAGCGCGCTCGTGGGCTGGGTCGTGTAGTCGCCCTTCATCCATTGCGGATCGTTGCGAATGGCATCCATGGTCAGATCGCGCCAGAGGCGGTTGCGTCCCGCGATCTGCACCGGTAAACAGGCCAGCGGCATGAGCGCGTCCATGAAATCCGGATAGGCTTCGCCCCACATGAAGGTGTGCATGCAGCCCATGGAGGTACCCATGACCAGGCGCAGATGGTTCACCTCGAGCCCCTTGGTCAGCAAGAGGTATTGCGCGAGCACCATATCTTGATAGGAATATTGCGGGAAACGCATCCGCAAGCCGTCGCTCGGTTTGCTGGAATTGCCGTGTCCGATGCCGTCCGGAAGAACGATGTAGTACTTGGCGGTGTCCAAAAGCTGTCCTTTCTGGAACAGCACGCCGGAAAACCTCTCGTTGACGAGGCTGCGCCCCGATCCGCCGGTGCCGTGCATTATCAACACGGCATTGGTGACGTGGCCCAGCGCGTCCCTTTTCGGCTTGCCAAAATACGTATAGTGCATGCGCAGCTCGGGGAGCGTTTCTCCCGAAGCGAAATGGAAGTCGTGGATGATGTAGTCGCCCTCGAGCGGCCGCGAATCCAGGTCCGCGGCGTTGCCGGCTGCGCCCGCGCCCAAACACAACCATGCCAACAAGGCGCCCGAGTACAGTTTCCGTGAATGCATCCGTGTGTTCCTCAAATGATTACTGCGCGTCGATAAACTGCCCATCAATACCGCGACCGCGTTCGCTCAGCAAGTACAAAAAAGGACCGGTCACGGATTCAGGCGAAGGGACGGTGTTCGGATCCTCCGCGGGATAGGCGGCGGCCCGCATGGCGGTGCGCATCCGTCCCGGGTTCACGCTGTTGATGCGGATGTTGGATTCGCCCTCCAATTCCTCGAAAAGCATGCCGCGGACGGATTCGAGCCCGGCTTTCGAGACCGCGTAGGCGCCCCAAAACGGCCGTGATTGCTTCACCACGCCGCTGCTGACGAAGATGATCGAGGCGTCGGCGGACTTGCGTAAATCGGGCAGCAGCACCTGGGTCAGAATGAACGGTGCGGTCAGATTCACATGCAATACCTTGCACCAAGTGGGCACGTCGTATTGCTCGAGCGGAGAGCGATCGCCGAGAAGGCCCGCGGCGTGGACCAAGCCGTCGAGCTTGCCGAATTCCGAGCCGATGGTGCGCGCGAGCGCGTCGTATTCCACCGCCGTCGCCGCCGCCAGATCCAGCGCCGCGATTGCAGGCTGCGGGGCCCCGAGCGCCTCGATCTCGTCATAGACGCGGTCCAGCTTGGCGTTATTGCGGCCCGAGAGAATGACGGTGGCACCGGCGCGCGCGCATTCGATCGCCAGCGCCCGGCCAAGTCCGCTGCTGGCGCCGGTAATCAGGATCGCGCGCCCCTTCAGCAGCGCGCTGTCGGGAACGAAGTCTTTTGGGATCAATTGCGGCATCTGCTTATCCATGGGCGCGGCGCGCCGTCGACCACGCCAGCAGCATATCCTGCAGGCGCGGAGACTCAAGGCTCGCGGTGCGCCGCTGCACGTGTTTCAAGCCCAGTGCCGCCAATACCAGCAGGTGGCGCTGCCGGGAACGACACGCTGCCGGCAATGCCAGCTCGGCGGTCCGATAGCTTTGAGCCGCAAGCGCGCGCTGCTGCGCCAGATACACCTCGAGTCGCGGCGGCGGCTGGTCGGCGCAGAGATCGGCGTTGTCTATCCCCTCCGCCAACAGTTCGTCCACCGCGAACGGGACGCGCCCCAGCCGCGCCTCACGCCGATAATCGCGAGTCATGCCCGCCCGATAATCCGCTGCTGCCAATGCCCGAAGACAGACTCCCAAGTTGATTTCGTCAAGAGCGTTGACTTCGTCGACGGCCACGGAAGCGAGCCGGGACGCCAGCGCCAGGGGCGCGGCGCGCAGCGCATAGGCATGGGGCTCGAGCTCGGCACTGCGTTCCAACGGTACGCCGCCCAATTCCGCAACCGATGCATTGACGGCCTGCCTCAAGGGATCGAAATCGACTTCCGCCGCGCGCGGCAGCGAAGCCAGATACACGCAGATCGGATGAACGGGTGCGCGGGCGATGAGCCGATGAATTTCGTCCTGCCACCAGGCCAACTTCATGCGCCCGGCGCTCGGCTCGGTTCCAGGATCCGTCAGTGCGCTCCACTCGGCCAGAAGCGCATAGATGCCAAGCAGGGGAGCGCGCGAAGCTTGGTGAGCGAACAGCCAGCTCCAATAGCGTACCGATCCTACGGGGATGGCACGTGCTCTATAGGTTGCATCAAGTGTCTTGAGGGCTGGGTTCATCGGAGGCTTCGCGCTCGGCAGGCCCGACAGGCCCGGCAGACCCGGCAGGCCCGGCAGGTCCGGCAGGTTCGCCAAGCTCGGCGCGCGGCGTGCGGGTCAAGCTCTCGATCGGCTCGATGCGCTCGATTTCGCGGGTCACCCGCAATCCCAGGGCCTCAAAGCGGCGCGCGCCGGGCAGTACTTGCTGTTCCAAAGAGCCCACCGCTCGATTGAAGGACTCGACGCTGCTGCCGAGCGATTTGCCGAGTCTGCCGAGATGCTCCCCGAATACCGCCAATCGTTTGTATAGCTCCTCACCGAGTTGCCGCACTTCCCGCGCATTGTCGGCCAGCACCGTTTGCTTCCATCCGTAGGAGATGACCTTCAGCAGGGCAATGAGACTGGTTGGCGTGGCGAGCATGATGTTTTGGCGCATCGAGTCATCGATCAAACCCGGATTTTCCTGCAGCGCCGCGGACAGAAACTGGTCTCCCGGCAGAAACAGCACGACAAAGTCCGGGCTGCGCTCAAATTGCGACCAATACTGCTTGGAAGAGAGCTCCCGAACCCGCGCGCCGACGATTTGCGCGTGCCGGCGCAGCTGCGTGTTTCGTTCTTCATCGCTCTGGGCTTCGACTGCCGCCAGATAGGCATCCAGGGGCGTCTTGACGTCGATCACGATGTCGCGCTGCTCGGGCATGTGCACCACCATGTCGGGCCGAATGCCGCCCGATTCGGTATTGAGGTGCAGTTGCTCGGTGAAGTCGACGTGCAGCGTCATGCCGGACAGTTCGACCACGCGGCGCAGGGTGATCTCACCCCATTGCCCGCGCACGCCGGGCCGGCGCAAAGCCGTCACGAGATTGCGCGTCTCGCGCGACAGCAAGTTCTGGCCCGTCGCCAGCAGGTCCATCTGCGTTTTCATGGAGGCAAAGGAATCGATGCGGTCGCGCTCGATCGCCTGGATCTGCTCCTCGGTCTTGGAGAGGGCTTCGCGGATGGGCCTTACCAGCGATTCGATCGCGGATTCACGCTCCTTCAACACCTGCCAGGCGTCTTGCTGCTGACGGGTCAGGCGTTCGCGGGCGAGATCCAGGAACATTTCGTTGTTGCCCTGCAAGCTCTCGCGCGCCAGCTCGCCGAACACGCCCTGTAGTTGCTCGCGGGTGCGGGCGGCGGTCTGCTCGCGTTCCGCGCTCAATTCTTCCTCGGTCTTGAGGCGCGCGCGCAGCACCTCCAGCTCGACGCGCAGCGCCTGCTCGCGGCGCGCACGCCAAATGAGCGCTGCCATGGCGCCCAACGCAACACCGACGATCAGCGCCAGCCATAGCTTGATGTCGGTCATCAGCGCCCGCTCGCCCGGATCCAGTCCAACAGGTCCAACGGCCGCTGCAAATAGCCTTCGCCGCCCCAGCGACTGGAGTCCTCGTCCGCCCGCAAATAGCCGTAGTTCGCCACCAACGCAGGCATTGCGGCCGCATGTGCGGCCTGCACGTCGCGCTCGGCGTCACCCACGTAAATGCATTCGCCGGGACTCACCTCGGCAAGTGCGGCCGCGTGCAGCAAGGGCAGGGGATGGGGCTTGCGCTCGGCCACTGTATCGCCGCTGACGACGCAGGCGAAGCGCTCGCTCAGTCCCAATTCCATGAGCAGCGGTTCGGTGAGCCAGCCTGGCTTGTTGGTGACGATCCCGCTCTTGATCCCCAAATTTGCGAGTTCATCGAGAACTTCGTCCATCCCCGCAAAGAGCCGCGTCTCGCGGCTGAGCGCACCGCGGTAAATTTCCAAGAAGCGCTTCTTCAGCTCTGGCTCGGTTTCCGCATCAGCCTCCGGGAACCCCGCCTTGACGACGCGGGCGGCGCCGTGACTCACCAGGCTGCGAATCGCCGCGTAGGGCAGGGGCGCGAGCTGTCGCTCCAGGCGCAGGGCATTCAGCGCGCCGACAATATCCGGGGCGGTGTCGAGCAGGGTGCCGTCCAGGTCGAATAACACTGCCCTCAAGGTAAGCGCCATGTCAGGCGGAACGTTTGAAGCGTGCAAGATAATTGACGTCGGTGTTCGGTGAGAGGCGAAACGCACGCGTGAGTGGATTGTAAGTGATCCCTGTCAGATCGAGCAGATCGAGCCCCGCTTCCCGACCCCAGCGAGCCAGTTCCGACGGACGTATGAATTTCAAGTATTCGTGCGTGCCCCGGGGCAGCACGCGCGCGATGTATTCGGCGCCGATGATGGCGACCGCGAATGACAGCGGCTTGCGGTTGAGCGTCGAGACAACGATATCGCCGCCAACCTTAACCAGGTTCGCCAGCGCGCGCAGCGATGCCGCCGGATCCGGAACGTGTTCGAGCATTTCCATGCACGTCACCAGATCGAATGAATCGGGCTGCGCGGCCGCCAAATCTTCCGCCGCGACGCACCGGTATTGAATCTCGAGCTTGGCATCGAGCGCGTGCAGTTCCGCCACATCCAGTACTGCCTGCGAAAGATCGATGCCGAGTACCCGCGCGCCTCGCATCGCCATGGCCTCGCTCAATATCCCGCCGCCGCAACCGACGTCGAGAACGTTTGCACCGGGCAGCGCCAGCGCCTGCTCGATGTAGCGCAGGCGCAGCGGGTTGAGTTCGTGCAGCGGCCTCGATGGTCCGGCAGGATCCCACCAGCTCTGTGCCAGTGCGCTGAACTTGGCAAGTTCGGCGGGATCGGCATTGCGCGTCGATGTGCTCATGGGTTGCCTCGCGTCGCCATTCGAGCTGTCCAGGCCGCGGATCGAGCGGCCACATCCGGCCAATCGAGACGCGTCAGTTCGCCGCCGGAGAGCAGTTGCCGCCCTGCGACCCAAACGTCGCTCACGATGTCACGACCGCCTCCAAAAACCAATTGCGCCAGCGGATCGCCAACCGGCTGGGTTCCGGGTCCCGATAGATCGACGCAACACAGATCCGCCCATTTCCCGCTTTCCAGACTGCCAACCTCGCCATCAAGACCCAAGGCCGCGGCGCCGCCGTGCGTGGCAGCGCGCAGCGCATCCGAGGCGTTGGTCATCAGCGCGGCGATTTTCATGTCGCCCCAGATGTCATGGGCCCCAGTCTGTGCGCCCGAGCTGCCGATTCCAAGCCGCACGCCGGCCGCGGAAAAAGCGGCCAGGGGCGGTAAACCGTTGCCGAGCTTCATGTCGGCCTGCGGGCAGATGGTGACCGAGATGCCGGTGCGCTGCATGAGGCCAAGATCCGCCGGGCTGAGATGCACCATGTGCGCCGCGTTCAGCGCAGGGGTCAGCAATCCCAGATTCCACAAGCGTTCGATGGGCCGCATGCCATGCATCGCGGTGCACTCGTCGATTTCGTGCGTCGACTGATGCAGGTCCAGCATGATGCCGGCATCCACTTCATCGGCCAGCGTTACGAGACGCGCAAAGGCCGCATCGCTGAGCGTGTTCGGGGCGAGCGGCGCAAAGGCGGTCGAGACCAATGGATCGCCCCTGAACCTGTCGCGCAGAGCAAGCGCGCGCGTCAAAGACTGTGCCGCATCCCTCGCCCAGGGCGTGGCGGCGTCGGTGACGGGCATGCCGATCATGGCGCGCATGCCCTGTTCATGTGCCGTTCTTGCCGTTTCCTCGGGGAAGCAACTGCGGTCGCAAAAACATGTGATTCCCGACTTCAGCATTTCCGCAACGGCCGCCAACGTGCCATCGCGGGCGAATTCCGCATTGATTTCGACGGCGTTCGCCCCGCCATTGGCGCCGCGAAACAACAGCATGGCGGCCGCCGATTGCACATTGATCATGCCGGGCATCAGCAGGTGGGAGTTTCGCTGCAATACCGCGGTGGCTGAATAACGATCCGCGGCAACGCGGTTCGGCAAAATATCGAGAATTCGTCCATCGCGAACCAGCAGCGAATGATCCGTGAGGACCGTGTCGCGGTCCCCACCGGCCGCATTTGGCGCCGTCATGGGCGCGATCCAGCGGACCTCGATGCGTAAATCGGCGGGGGCAATCGGCATGGGCGCGAGTATATCGACTATGTGCTAGAATTCCGCCATGTTTCAGACCTGTCTTGCCTCCTTTAAACCCACTAAATAAAGTCCGATAAGTCACCGGACTCTCGCAAATGGCCGAGATCGCACGCGAAATATTGCCCGTAAATCTCGAAGACGAGATGCGCAAATCCTATCTGGATTACGCCATGAGCGTGATCGTCGGACGCGCCTTGCCCGACGTTCGCGACGGCCTGAAGCCGGTGCATCGGCGCGTGCTGTACGCCATGCGCGAGCTCAGCAACGACTGGAACAAGGCCTACAAGAAATCGGCGCGCGTGGTGGGCGATGTCATCGGCAAGTACCACCCGCACGGCGATGCATCCGTATACGACGCGATCGTGCGAATGGCGCAAGAATTCTCGATGCGCTATCTGTTGGTCGATGGGCAGGGCAATTTCGGCTCGGTGGACGGCGATCCGCCGGCGGCGATGCGCTACACCGAAGTGCGCATGTCGCGATTGGCCGGAGAATTGCTGGCCGACATCGACAAGGAAACGGTCGATTTCAACCCCAACTACGATGAGTCGGAGCGCGAACCGGCGGTTCTGCCGGCACGTATCCCGAACCTGTTGATCAATGGATCCTCGGGCATCGCGGTGGGCATGGCGACCAACATACCGCCGCATAATCTGACCGAGATCATCACCGCGTGCATCGCGCTCATTGAAAATCCGGACATCACCCTGGGCCAGTTGATGCAGATCGTCCCCGGCCCTGATTTTCCGACGGCCGGATTCATCAATGGCGCCATGGAGATCGTCGCCGCCTACAAGACGGGACGCGGCCGCCTGCACCTGCGCGCGCGGACCCACTTCGAGGATGTCGGCAAGGGCGAACGCCAGGCCATCATCATCACCGAACTGCCCTATCAGGTGAACAAGGCGCGATTGATCGAGCGCATCGCGGATTTGGTGCGCGACAAGCTGATCGAAGGTATTGCCTCGGATGGTCTGCGCGCTGAGTCCGACAAGGACGGCATGCGCGTCGTGATCGAATTGAAGCGCGGCGAGGTGCCGGAGATCTTGCTGAACAATCTCTATGCGCAGACTCCCATGGAGCAGGTGTTCGGCATCAACATGGTGGCGCTGGTGGATGGTCAGCCGCGCCTGCTCAGCCTCAAGGAAATGCTCGACGCGTTCCTGCGGCACCGTCGTGAGGTCGTTACCCGTCGCACCGTATACGAACTGCGCAAGGCGCGCGAACGCGGGCATATCCTGGAAGGCCTGGCCATCGCGCTCGCCAACATCGATGAGATCATCGCGGCGATCAAGGCCTCGCCATCGCCCGCGGAAGCCAAGATCGCCCTCATGTCGCGAGCCTGGAAGTCGGGCGCCGTTCCCGACATGTTGGCGCGCGCCGGGGCCATCAGCACGCGTCCCGACGGCGAAATTGTGGCACTGGGCATCGTTGCGGGCGGTTATCGGCTGACGGAGACACAGGCGCAGGCGATTCTGGAAATGCGCCTCAACCGGCTCACCGGGCTCGAGCAAGACAAGATCATTGCCGAATTCCAGGAGCTGCTGGTGCAAATTCGCGATCTGTCGGACATTCTCGCGCGGCCGCAGCGGCTGCTCGAAGTGATACGCCAGGAATTGGAATTCATCCGCGACACATTCGGCGACAAGCGCCGCACCGAAATCCTGGTCAATCACGAGGATCTGACCACGGAGGATCTCATTTCGCCCGAGGATGTCGTGGTAACGCTGTCGCATGGCGGTTACGCCAAGGCACAGCCGGTCTCCGACTATCAGGCCCAGCGCCGCGGCGGCCGCGGCAAGGCTGCCACCAGCGTCAAGGATGAGGATTTCGTCGACAAGCTGTTCGTGGCCAATACGCACGACACGCTGTTGTGCTTCTCGGACCGCGGCAAGCTCTATTGGCTGAAGGTCTACCAGCTGCCCCAGGCGAGCCGCGGGTCTCGGGGCAAGCCCATCGTGAATCTGTTGCCGCTCCAGGAGGGCGAGCGCATCAGCGCCATGCTGTCGATCAAGGATTTCGAAGAGGGCAAGTTCGTGTTCATGGCGACGGGTCTGGGGACGGTGAAGAAGACCTCGCTGGCGCTGTTCTCGCGGCCGCGCGCCAGCGGCATCATCGCCGTCGCGCTGGATCCGGGCGACAAGCTGGTGGGCGTGGCGATCACCGACGGCACCAAGGACATTTTGCTGTTTACCACAGCCGGAAAGGCCATACGTTTCGCCGAGGCGGAAGTGCGCGCCATGGGCCGAGAGGCGGCGGGTGTACGCGGCGTGAAACTCAGCGATGAGCAGCGAGTCAATGCCCTGATCGTTGCCGAGGATGGCTTCATTCTCACGGCTTCGCAGAACGGCTTCGGCAAGCTGACGCCGTTGGCGGATTTCCCGAAGCACGGGCGCGGCGGCCAGGGTGTGATCGCTCTGCAAATCACGGACCGCAATGGAATCATGGTCGGCGCGCTGCAGGTGAGCCTGGACGATGAGATCATGCTCATGAGCCAAAATGGCGTGCTGGTACGCACCCCGGTCAAGGACATCTCCGTGGTGGGGCGCAATACTCAGGGCGTGCGTTTGATTCGATTGGAAGACGGCGACCAGCTCTCCGGACTCGAGCGCATCGAGGGACTGGCGGGCGAGGAAGACGCCGATCCGAGCGAGCCGGTGGACGATCCGGCGGCCGATCCGACCGGCCCCCCCTCCGGCGACCCTTAACGCTTCCCATGCGCGCGTTCAACTTCTCGCCGGGACCCGCCGTATTGCCGCTTCCGGTCCTGGAAAAAGCGCGCGATGAGCTGTTGGATTGGGGCGGCAGCGGCATGTCGGTGATGGAAATCAGCCATCGCAGCAAGAGCTTTGTCGAGGTCGCGGAGCGAGCCGAAGCGGATTTGCGCGAGCTGATGTCGATACCGCCGAACTATCGCGTCCTGTTCATGCAGGGCGGCGCATCGGCGCACTTCTCCTTGGTGCCCATGAATCTCTCGGCGCGAGATTCCACGGTGGACTACCTGAATACCGGGCACTGGTCGCAGCGGGGCATCACCGAAGCGGCGCGGTATTGCACGGTTCATGTGGCCGGCGATGCCGGCGGAAACTACTCGCGGGTGCCGCTGCAAAGTGAACTGCGCTTCAGCGGGCGCGCCGCCTATGCGCACTACACGCCGAACGAAACCATCAGCGGCGTCGAGTTCGGCTATGTGCCCGAGACGAACGGCGTGCCGCTGGTGGCTGACATGTCATCCAGCATTCTGTCCCGTCCCGTCGAGGTGACGAAATTCGGCATGATTTATGCCGGCGCCCAGAAGAATATCGGGCCTTCGGGACTGACCGTCGTGATCGTGCGCGAGGATCTGCTCGGGCGGGCGCGCGCCGAGACGCCGCATGTGTTCGACTACAAGGCGATTGCGGACAATCAGTCGATGTTGAATACGCCGCCGACTTTTGCCTGGTACATGGCCGGACTGGTCTTCAAATGGCTGAAAGCCGCGGGAGGCGTGGCGGAGATCGGCCGGCGCAACCAGGCCAAGGCTGCGATGCTGTATACGGCCATCGATGGGTCGCGGCTGTACAAGAATTCGGTCGTGGCCGATGCTCGATCCCGGATGAATGTCACCTTCACGTTGAGAGATCCCGCTCTGGACGCTGCCTTCCTCGCCGAGGCCGCCGCCGCCGGGTTGCAAGGGCTGAAGGGCCATCGGCTGGTGGGGGGCATGCGCGCCAGCATCTACAACGCCATGCCGATCGACGGCGTGGAGAAATTGTGCACCTTCATGCGCGATTTCGAGCGCAGCCATCCATGACGCGCCCCAAGCTCAAAGGACGCAAGGTCAAAGGACGCAAGGTCGAAGGACGCAAGGTCGAAGGACGCAAGGTCGAAGGAAGCGCTGCTGCAAAAATCACGCCTGCAACACCGGCGGGCGCGGGTCTTGGCAATATTCGCGACAGCATCGATGCCATCGATGCACGCATTCATGCCTTGCTGAATGAGCGCGCTCGATTCGCGCAGTTGGTGGGCATTTCCAAGTCCGCGTCCGGCAAGGCGGTGGACTATTATCGGCCGGAGCGCGAAGCCGAGGTGCTGCGCATGGCCCTCAAGCGCAACCAGGGACCGTTGCGCGACGAGGAAATCGCCCGTCTATTTCGCGAAATCATGTCGGCCTGCCTCGCGCAGCAGGAACCGCTCAAGGTCGCCTTTTTGGGTCCGGAGGGCACGTTCACGCAGGCCGCGGTGCTCAAGCACTTCGGTTCCTCGGTCCGCGCGCTGCCGCTGACGGCCATCGATGAGATTTTCCACGAAGTGGAGGGCGGCGTGGCCGACTTTGGCGTCGTGCCCATCGAAAACTCCAGCGAGGGTACCGTCAATCACACGCTCGACATGTTCCTCACCTCGGGGTTGAAAATTTGCGGCGAAGTGGAGCTGCGCATCAGTCACTTTTTGATGGGCAAGATGACCGAGTTCGGGGCCATCAAGCGTGTTTGCGCCCACCCTCAGGCGTTGGCACAGTGCCGCGGTTGGCTGGACGACCAGCTCTCCGAGGTCGAACGCGTGGGCGTCTCCAGCAATGCCGAAGGCGCGCGGCGCGCGCGCGATGAGCGCGGTACGGCGGCCATCGCCGGGCGTGCCGCAGCCGAGATTTACTCTCTGAACGTGCTCGCCAACGAAATCGAGGATCGGCCCGACAACACCACGCGATTTTTAGTCGTCGGCAGAAAGCTCTTCAGCGCGAGCGGTGCGGATCGCACCACGTTGCTGGTTTCAACCAGCGACACCGATGATTCGGGGGCCCTATTCCAGTTGCTCGAGCCGCTCGCCCAGCACAAGGTCAACATGACTCGAATCGAGTCGCGGCCCTCCCGCCGGCGCAAGTGGGACTACGTGTTTTTCATCGACATCGAAGGTCACGTGACCGATCCGCCCGTGGCGAAGGCGCTGGCTGCGTTGGAAACGCGCGCCTCGCTGTACAAGGTGTTGGGCTCGTATCCACGGGCCGTGCTCTGATGCCAGGATTCACGGCGCATCCGGTGATGCGCGTCTTTGGCACGATGAGCGTGCCCGGCGACAAATCCATATCGCATCGCGCCTTGATGCTGTCCGGCATCGCTGAGGGAGTCAGCGAAGTCAGCGGGTTCCTTGCAAGCGAGGATTGTCTCGCGAGTCTTGCCGCCATGCGCGCCCTGGGCGTGCACATCGAGCAGCCCGGCGCCACTCGCGTCATCATTCATGGAGCGGGCCTGCGCGGCCTGCGCGGCGCCGGCCGGCCTCTCGACATGGGCAACGCCGGTACGGCGATGCGCCTGTTCACCGGTTTGCTGTGCGCGCAGGAATTCGATTCGCAGCTGATCGGGGACGCGTCCCTGATGAAGCGCCCCATGGAACGGGTGGCCAAACCGTTGCGCGAGATGGGGGCCGAGGTGCGCACTCGAAACGGGACCCCGCCGGTCGACATCAGCGGTTCCCGGCGCCTGCGGGGAATCGATTATCGAATGCCGATCGCGAGCGCCCAGGTCAAGTCGGCGATCCTGTTGGCCTCGCTGTACGCAGCGGAGCCCACCACGATCACGGCACCTGCGATAAGCCGCGATCACAGTGAGCGCATGCTGAAAAGCTGCGGCGTGAGACTGGTCACGGATGGGCTGCGCATCACCGTGCACCCGCCATCGCACCTTCGCAGCCAAAAGCTCACCGTGCCCGGCGATTTTTCCTCCGCCGCTTTTTTTATCGTTGCCGGCCTTCTGGCGGCCCCGCCGCAGGGGCTGCTGATTCAAAATGTAGGACTGAATCCGACGCGTACCGGTCTGCTGGAGATTTTGCGGCGCATGGGCGGACAGGTCGAAATTTTGAATCTGCGCGAGAGCGGGACCGAGCCGGTCGCGGATTTGCGCATCAGCGCATCGCCGCTGCACGGCATCGCGGTTCCCAAAGACCTGGTATCCCTGGCCATCGATGAGCTGCCGGTCCTGTTCATCGCGGCCGCCTGCGCGCAGGGCGAAACTTTGGTCACCGGTGCCGAAGAATTGCGCGTGAAGGAAAGCGATCGCATCGCGGCCATGAGCGCAGGCTTGGCGGCGCTGGGCGTCGTACATACGGCATTGCCGGACGGCATGCGGATCGAGGGGCGCGAAGAGGGCAGCGCATTTACCAGCGGTACGATCGACAGCTGCGGCGATCACCGAATCGCGATGTCATTCGCCATTGCCAGTTTGCGCGCCGCGGGAGCCATTGAAATTCGCGACGTGGCCAACGTCGCCACGTCCTTTCCCGGATTCGTGCCGCTCGCGCAATCGGTGGGCTTGGGTCTGCGCGAGAGCGCGGCATAAGGGTATGAACGAAGTCCCCGTGATCACCATCGACGGCCCATCGGGCTCCGGCAAGGGTACGGTCAGCCGGGCAGTCGCCAGGGCTTTGGGCTGGGGCCTCCTGGACAGCGGGGCCCTGTATCGCCTGGTTGCCTTGGCGGCCCGCCGCTCCGGTGTCAGCCTGGACGATGCCGTGGCGCTCGGGCGCTTGGCGACCCGATTTAACATACGCTTTGGCGCCCATGAAACGGGCGAGGAAGCCGTATGGCTGGACGATCAGGACGTCAGCCGGGCGATTAGGACGGAAGAGGCCGGAAACGATGCCTCCAAAGTCGCTGCCTTGGCCCCGGTGCGTGCAGCGCTCCTGGAGCGCCAACGCCGCTTTGCGGTTGCCCCCGGTTTGGTCGCCGATGGGCGCGATATGGGCACCGTGGTATTTCCCGGCGCCAGGGCGAAGATTTTTCTCACCGCGAGCCCCGCCGAGAGGGCCCTGAGACGCTATAAGCAGTTGAAAGAAAAGGGGGTTACTGCTAACCTTGCCGCCCTTTCGCTGGAGATAGCGGAGCGTGATGAGCGCGATTCCACGCGTTCCGCTTCGCCTCTTGTGGCAAGCGCCGACGCCACCGTGTTGGATACAACGGGTATGTCCGTCGATGACGTGATTGAGCGCGTGTTACAGATCGCTCGTGCGTTGATTTAGGTTGCGGCTTTCAAGGATCGAACGCCGTTTTTAATGGTAACCCTAGGACACTCAAGGATCGTGCCTCAGGATTTAGTAAGAGAGAACATGACAGAAAGTTTTGCGGAACTGTTTGAACAGAGCATAGCAAGCCAGCGCATTCGCCCCGGCACCATCCTCAATGGATTGATCGTCGAAGTTGGCCAGGACTACGTGATCGTCAATGTCGGATTGAAATCCGAAGCGGTCATTCCCTCCGATCAATTCAAGAATGAAAAAGGTGAAATCGAGGTCACGGTGGGCGAGACCGTCGAAGTCGCCTTGGACAGCGTCGAGGATGGCTCCGGAGAAACGCGCCTGTCGCGTGAGAAGGCAAAACGCGCACGCACCTGGACTCGGCTGGAAACCGCTTTCGAGAAGCAAGAGGTCGTCATCGGCATCATTACAGGCCGCGTCAAAGGCGGCTTCACGGTCGAGATCGACAACGTGCGCGCGTTCCTGCCCGGCTCGCTGGTCGACGTGCGCCCGGTCCGCGATCCGTCGTACCTGGAGAACAAGCCGCTCGAATTCAAAGTCATCAAGCTCGATCAGAAGCGCAACAACGTGGTGGTTTCCCGCCGCGCGGTGGTGGAGCAGGAGTACAGCGCCGAGCGTTCCGCGCTCCTGGACAATTTGCAGGAAGGCGCGGCCGTCAAGGGTGTGGTCAAAAATCTCACCGACTACGGCGCGTTCGTCGATTTGGGCGGCATCGATGGCCTGCTGCATATCACGGACATGGCCTGGAAGCGGGTCAAGCATCCGTCCGAGGTCGTGAAAGTCGGCGAAGAAATCGATGTACGCATCCTGAAGTTCGACCGCGAACGCCAGCGCGTGTCGCTGGGCTTGAAGCAACTTGGTGCCGATCCCTGGCAGAACATTGCGCGGCGCTATCCGGCCAACACGCGGCTGTTCGGCAAGGTCACGAATATCGCGGATTACGGCTGCTTCGTCGAAATCGAAGAAGGCGTCGAAGGCTTGGTGC